>Ga0181534_10002858_pt1 | contig 10454 bp, 13 predicted proteins | sample PEATcosm2014_Bin_37_FD_119758 | JGI IMG/M metagenome (GOLD analysis project Ga0181534, IMG submission 119758) | Peatland microbial communities from MTU Mesocosm Facility, Houghton, MI, USA - PEATcosm2014_Bin17_10_metaG | ecosystem: Environmental > Terrestrial > Soil > Wetlands > Peat | place...
GGGCTCCCCGAGCACCCCTGCGAACCGGGCGCACATCGCGTCGACGAGCCCCGCGTACCCGTACAGCACGCCCGACTGGATCGACTCCTCCGTGGACCTGCCGATGACCTCGCGAGGCTCGACCAGCTCGACCGCGCGCAGCGCCGAGGCATGTCCGTACAGGGCCTCGAGCGAGATGGCGACGCCGGGCGCGATCGCGCCACCCAGGTACTCGCCGTCCGCCGAGATGGCGTCGAACGTGGTCGCGGTGCCGAGGTCGACGACGACCACCGGCCCCCCGTAGAGCTCGAAGGCGCCGACGGCGTCGGCGATGCGGTCCGCGCCGACCTCCTTCGGGTTGTCGTAGCGGATCGGCATGCCGGTGCGGACCCCCGGTCCGAGCACGACGCAGGGGGACGCTGAGAACCACCTCGAGGCCATCCGGCGCAGCTGGGACGTCGTCTCGGGCGAGGACGAGCTGATCGCGATCCCGCTCACGACCTCGGCGATGTCGAGCCCCTCGAGGTCGAGCAGCTGGGTCAGCACCATCGCGTGCTCGTCGGGAGTGCGCGACGAGACCGTCGAGAGTCGCCAGTGGCACGCGAGCCCCGCCGCGGGTTCACGGTCCCGATCGGCCTGCCCGTCGGCACCGTCGGCACCGGCCTCGGTCTCGTAGAGCCCGACCACCGTCTCGGTGTTGCCGACATCGATCGCGAGCAGCATCAGGACATCATTCCTCGTACAGGTCGAGCCCGAGGTCGAGGCTCCGGATCGTGTGCGTCAGCGCGCCGCTGCTCATCCCGTCCACGCCGGCCCTGGCGTACTCGGGCGCGCTCTCGATCGTGATCCCGCCGGAGGCCTCGATGAACACGTCCCTGCCGGCCGCATGCACGCGAGCGACGCACTGTGCAGCCTCGCCGGGGCTCATGTTGTCGAGGAGCACGGCCGTCGCTCCGGCCTCGACGGCCTCGTCGACCTGGCCCGGCGTGTCGCACTCGACCTCCACCGTCCTTCCGGGCCACAACTCGAGCGCGCGCGCGACGGCCTCGGCAATCGAGATGGATCCGAGATGGTTGTCCTTGATGAGCACGAACTCCGAGAGCGACGACCGGTGGTTGATACCGCCGCCCGCCCGGACGGCGGCCTTCTCGAGCGCCCGCAGCCCCGGCGTGGTCTTGCGGGTGTCGAGCACGCACACGCTCGGATCGACCGCGCTGACCGCCTCGACGAGCTCGCGGGTCGACGTCGCGATGCCCGACAGGTGGCCGAGGAAGTTGAGCGCCGTGCGCTCCGCCGTCACGATGGAGCGCATCGGCCCGCGCACCGTCGCGACCGTGTCGCCGGCGAGGAGCCGGTCGCCGTCGTGGCGCAGGAACACGACGGCGACCGCAGGGTCCACGACCTCGAATGCCTCGACCGCGCACAGTTCGCCTGCGAGGACGCCCTCCTCGCGCGTGACGATCCCCGCCGACGCGACGGCGGCCGGGTCGAGGAGCGCGGCGGTCAGGTCCCCGTCGGCCAACAGATCCTCGACCAGCGCCGCGGCCACGGCGGCACGGACCTCGTCGCGAGTCGGATGGACGCTCACGACCTCCCTCCGAGCACGATCCGCCGGCGCCACGCCTCGAGGGCCTCGGGGAACTCCTCGCGCACGTGGCAGCCGCGGGACTCCTCGCGGGCACGGGCAGAGGTGAGCAGCGCCTCGGCGCAGGTGACCAGGTTCGCGAGCTCCTGGGAGCCCGCGTCCTCGCCGGTGCCCGCCACGGCCTTGGCGATTCCGAGAGGCCCCGCGACCGTCGCCAGCGATCCGGCCGAGCGAACGACGCCGGCACCCCGCGTCATGGCCCGCTGAAGGTCGTGGCGGGCGTCGGCGACGTCGACCGACAGCGAAGCCGTCGCGGGCGGGACCACGGTCCGCTCGTGGTGGACGACGGGGATCCCGCCCGGGTGCCCGAGAACCGAGCGCATCGCCCCGGTGGCGGAGGGACCGTGCGCCGGGATCTCCAGCCGCTCGGCCACACGCGCTGCGAACACCATGCCCTCGAGCAGCGAGTTGGAGGCGAGCCGGTTGGCGCCGTGGACGCCCGTGCAGGCGACCTCGCCGACGGCGTAGAGGCCAGGCAGGGTCGTCGCGCCGTCGAGGTCGGTCACGACGCCGCCCGCGAGGTGGTGGGCGGCCGGGGCGATGGGGAGCCAGTCGGTCGACGGGTCGAGCCCGAGCTCGGCGAGGCTGGCGGAGAGCGTGGGGAACCTGGCGGCGAACTCCTCGAGCCCTGTCGCGTCCAACCAGAGGTGCGAGACGTCGTCGCGGGCCATCTCGGACGCCATCGCGCGACTGACGACGTCGCGCGGCGCGAGCTCATCGACGAACCGCACGCCAGAGGCGTTGCGGATGATCGCGCCATGGCCCCGCAGCGCCTCGGACAGGAGGGGACGCGGCATCGCCGGGTGATGCAGCGCCGTGGGGTGGAACTGCATGAACTCGACGTCTGCGACGGCGACGCCGGCGCGCAGTGCCAGCGCCAGGCCGTCGCCTGTCGCCTCGGGTGGATTGGTCGTCACCTCGAACAGCTGGCCGGCTCCGCCGGTGGCGAGCACGACGCTCGCCGCCTCGAGCTCGTGGCGTCCCGTTGCGTCGTGCAGGGCGAGCCCGCGGCAGCGGTCCCCCTCCACGAGCAGCTCGACGGCGACCGCGTGCTCGCGGATCGCCGCGGCGGACCGCTCCGTCGCGTCGACCAGGGCGCGCTCAACCTCGGCTCCGGTCGCCGCGCCGCCGGCGTGGAGGATCCTCGCGTGCGAGTGCCCGCCCTCCCGCGCGCGCTGGAGCTCCCCGGAAGACTCGCGGTCGAACACCGCACCGAGACCGATCAGCTCCTCGACCCTCGCGGGGCCCTCGTCGACGAGGACGCGCACGGCGTCCACGTCGCAGAGCCCCGCGCCTGCGCGAAGGGTGTCCGCGAGGTGCGCATCGGTGGAGTCCTCGTCGTCGCGCAGGACAGCCGCGACGCCGCCCTGCGCCCACCGGGTCGTGGCATCGTCCAGGGCGCCCTTCGTCACGACGCCGACGCGCACGCCGGCGTCGGCGAGGCGGACCGCCACCGTGAGGCCCGCCACCCCGCTGCCGACCACGATCGCGTCGAGGGTCATCGAGCGGCCCCGGACGTGACGGTCGGGTCCGCAGCCGCCCCGACCACGGCGGCCAGGTTGTCGATCAGGCGCACCGAGTCGATGACGCCAGCGGCGAGGAGGCGCACCGTGGTGCCCGCCGCGGGCTCGACGGCGTCATCGAGCGTCGCTTCCTCCACCACGCGAGCGTAGGCGAGCGACATCGCCGGCACTGCTGCGACGACCGCCTCCATCGCCGCAACGGCCTTCGCCGGGGTGGCGCCCGCCTCGAGCGCCGCGCGTCCCGCCTCGAGCGCGCGGTGCAGCACGGTCGCCTCCGCACGCGCGGGAGCGCTCAGCCGGACGTTGCGGCTCGAGAGCGCCAGGCCGTCGGGCTCTCGCACGATCCCCACTCCGACGACGTCCGCGTCGATGGCGAGATCGGCCACCACCCTGCGCACGACGCACAGCTGCTGGAAGTCCTTCTCACCGAAGAACGCGGTGCACCGACCCGTCGCGATCAGGAGCTTCGACACCACGGTCGCGACGCCGTCGAAGTGGCCCGGCCGGTCGGCGCCCTCGAGGCGGTCGGCGAGTCCCTCGACGTGGACCCTCGTCGAGGTCGGTTCCGGCCAGTCGGGCCAGATCTCGGCGACCGATGGCACCAGCACAACCGCGATCCCGCCCGCCTCGCAGCGCGCGAGGTCGGCGTCGAGGTCCCGCGGGTACGCGGCGAGATCCTGCGCGTCGTTGAACTGGAGCGGGTTGACGAAGATCGTCGCGACCGACACGTCGCACGCCCCGCGCGAGGCCTCGAAGAGCGCCGCATGCCCGGGGTGCAGGGCCCCCATCGTGAGGGTCACGCCCAGCGTCGCGGGCCCGGACCGGATCGAATCGGTGCGCTCGCGCCACTGCGCGAGCGAGGTGATGACCTCCACTCGCTACCGCGTGGTGCGCGCTGGCCGCGCCGGCGTGCGCGGCCGGTCCGAGCGATCGGCCGGGACCGCCGGCGGAGACCCGGCGAGCGCGATGGCCAGCGCCACGCCCGCGCCGTACGCGGCGCGCTCGGACTCGTCGAGCGCATCGAGGTGCCGGGCGATCGTCGCCCAGTCTCCTCGTGACGCGGGTCCGGTCAGCGCGGTGGCCGGTCCGAGATCGGCCGCATCGTCGAGCGCCGCCTGCGCCAAGCCGAGGAAGGCCTCGAGTGGCAGCCCGACGGTCGCCGCGATGCGCTCGACCTGGCCGAGCAGCGCCACGAGGTGGTTCGCCGCTGCGCAGGCGGCGGCGTGGTACGCGGGGCGGTCGGCGTCGTCGATCGTCACGATCCTGCCTCCGAGCGACTCGCCGATCTCGCGTGCGACGGGGTCGCCCGCGATGCAGAGCGTCACGCCCGAAGCGAGCCGCCCGGCACCGACCTGCGCATTGGGCATCGGGACGAGCGGATGCATCGCGGCCCTGCGCGGGTGGGCGCCGAGCACGTCGCAGCCGAGCGATCCGGACAGGTGCATGACCACGCATCCCTCCTCGGGATCCACCTCGGCCGCGACCCGGGCGATCTGGTCGTCGGGCACCGCGATGATGAGGACGTCGACCCCGCGGGCCGCCCGGGCGATTGCGTCGCCACGGCCGAGGGGCTCGTCCACCACGTGACCTGCCGCGCGGAGCGCTGCGGCGAAGGACATGCCGGCCCTGCCCGGCCCGATGATTCGGATCGCTGCCATTTCCCCCCTCTTGCGTTCCAGCCCTGTCGGTGCCGGTCGCTCAGTGGAACATGGAGAGCATACCGATCCGGGTGACCTCGCCGACGGCGAGGTCGAGCTCAGCGGGATCGACCAGTTCGGGGGCGAGGTCGTGGAGCGGCTCCAGCACGAAGCGGCGCTCGCGCATCCTCGGGTGGGGCACCTCGAGGTCCTCGTCATCGACAACCAGGTCACCGACCAGGAGCACGTCGGCATCGAGCGTCCTCGGGCCCCATCGAACGGTCCTCACCCGCTCGGCCTCGGCCTCCGCGGCCCGGCAGCGTGCCAGCAGTGCCTGCGGGGAGGCCCGCGTCTCGAGCTCGACGACGAGGTTCAGGAACCGGCCCTGCTCGACACCGCCGACGGGCTCGGTCTCATACAACGGGGAGAGCCGGTAGTCGTCGCCAGCGGCCACGGCCGCCACGCCGCTGCGCAGGTGCGCCTCGCGGTCGCCGAGGTTGCTGCCGAGGGAGAGGAAGGCGCGCACCTAGCGCGCCACCCTCCGGCGCACCCCCACGGTCCGGATGTCCAGCGCGATGGGAGGGTGGAGCTTCTCGGCGGTGACGGTCACCGCGAGCACGCGCCCGTCGTGGTCCAGCAGCGCGCGGGCGACCCGCTCGCAGAGCGACTCGAGGAGCTGCGGTTCCGAGAACGTCGCCGTCGCGACGGCGATCTCGGCGAGCTCCGCGTAGTTGATCGTGTTCTCGAGGTCGTCGCTCACCGCGGCCATGTCGCCCTCGAACTCGACATCGAGGTCGAGGTTCAGCGGCTGGGGCCGCTCGCGCTCCTCCTCCAGGACGCCGCAGACCGCCACGAAGCGGAGCCCACGGATCTGGATGAGGTCCGTCACGGCGCGGGCTCGGGCGCCGGTGCCGCGACCGGCGGGTCCGACTCGGCGACGAGCGCTCGACCGTCGGGTCCCATGGAGCGCTCCAGGAGGTGCTCGACCGCGCTGATCGCGGAGGGCGCGCCGGCGATCCGGCCCGACCAGAACAGGTACCCGGCGAGCACGCCCATGACGCGGTCGCCCAGCTCGTCGCCGTGCAGGAGCACGCGCCGCCCGGCGCTGAGCGTCCGGTCGAGGTCGTAGTAGCACTCGCGCAACGCGGGACGCCGGTCTCCGGTCGCGGGGATCGGGTGGTGGCCGTAGGCGATGTCGTGCGCCGTGTAGCTCGACAGGTTCGACGGGCCCGGCAGCACGGTGATGATCCGGTCGAACTCCTGGCCCCGGATCCACAGGATCTCCTCCTCGCGACGCACCTTGCGGTGGCCCTCGCCGAAGCCGCCCGGCCGCTCGGACACCGCGAAGCGGTCCTTGATGACCCACGTGAAGTGCCTCGGGCTGATCCCGGCGGCCCACTTGCCCCTCATGCCGCCACCCCGTGATCGGCGGTGAGCACCGCGGCCCGGGCCGTCGCCACGACATCGTGGACGCGGACGATGTCCGCTCCCGACGCCATCGCGTAGACCGCGAGGGCGAGCGAGCCCTCGAAGCGCTCGTCCGCGTCGAAGGCGGCGCCGTGGGGCAGCGCCCCGAGGAACCGCTTGCGGCTCAGCCCGACCAGAAGGCCGAATCCCTCATCGTGCGCACGGTCCGCCAGCACGGACAGGTGGGCCACGAGCGACAGGTTGTCCGCCGCGTCCTTTCCGAAGCCGATGCCGGGGTCGACATAGACCTCGGCCACGCCGAGTTCGCCCGCCCGGCGCGCGGCACCCAGCACATGGTCGGCGACCTCGTCGACGATCCGGGGCCCGGCGGTCTCGGGCGGCGTCCCCGCGGGGATGCCGCGGTGATGCATCGACACCCATCCGACGCCGAGCTCGGCGGCGAGCGCGGCGAGCGCCCCCGACACGTCGTTCAGCAGCGTGGCGCCCGCGGCGACGGCCGCGCGGGCGACCGCGGGCTTCACCGTGTCGACGGAGACCCGGACGGTGCCCGCGACCGCCTCGATGACGGGCAGCACGCGCGCGAGCTCCTCGGCCTCCGCGACCGGGACTGCACCGGGCCGGGTCGACTCCCCGCCGATGTCGACGATCGTCGCGCCCTCGTCGGCGAGCGCGAGCGCTCGGGTGATCGCGACGTCGGTCGCCGCGGTGCGCGACCCCGCATGGAAGGAGTCCGGCGTGACGTTGACGATGCCCATGACGCGGGCGGTGCTGGCTGGCATTCAGCGTCTCCTGTGGACGAACTCGAGCGCCTCGGCGCGCGTGGCGGCATCGGTCCTGAAGATGCCCCGGACCGAGGACGTGACGGTGGACGAGCCGGGCTTGCGGATGCCGCGCATCGACATGCACAGGTGCTCGGCCTCGATGACGACGAGGGCGCCCCGGGGCTCGAGCTCCGCGTCGATCGCGTCGGCGATCTGCACGGTCATGCGCTCCTGGACCTGCAGGCGCCGCGCGAACCCCTCGACGAGGCGCGCGATCTTGGAGAGCCCGGTGATCCGACCGTCCGGGCCGGGGATGTACGCGACGTGCGCGTGGCCCATGAACGGGACGAGGTGGTGCTCGCACAGCGACGTGAACGGGATGTCGCGCACCATCACCATCTCGTCATGGCCGGCCTCGAAGGTCACCCGCAGATGGCTCGCGGGGTCGCTGTCGAGCCCCGTGAAGAGCTCCTCGTACATGTCCGCGACCCGCCTCGGGGTCTCGATCAGCCCGTCGCGCGAGGTGTCCTCCCCGATCGCCTCGAGCAGCTCGAGGACCGCCGCGCGGGCGCGGGCGACGTCGACGGCCATCAGGCTCCCCCTCCGGGCCCGAGGTACTCGTAGATGCCCTGCAGGTTCCGGTACCGCTCGGCGACATCGAGGCCGTAGCCGACGACGAAGGACGGGGGGATCGTGAACCCGACGTACTTGAGCGTCTGTGCCACGTGCTGCTCGCCGCTCTTGAGCAGCAGCGCGCAGACCTCGAGGCTGGCCGGTGCCCGCGCGCCGAGGTACCGGCGCAGGTAGTTGAGCGTCAGTCCCGAGTCGACGATGTCCTCCACGATCAGGACGTGGCGGTCCTTCAGGTCCACGTCGAGGTCCTTGACGATCCTGACGACGCCGGAGGTCTTGGTCGCGGTGCCGTAGGAGGAGACGGCCATGAAGTCCACCTCGACGGGCAGCTCGATCTCACGGGCTAGGTCGCTCATGAAGAGCATGGCCCCCTTGAGCACGCCCACGAGCAGGGGCGGGTTGGCCGCGTAGTCCTCCGTGATCTTGCGCCCGAGCTCCGCGACCCTCGAGACGAGCTCGGACTCGGGCACGACCGCCTGGCCGAGCTCTGCGGCGGCCCACGCCGGCGGCCGTCGGTCACTCGGGCTCGGCGTCACCCGGCGGAGCGTACCGGGTCAGGCGGCGGTCACGTGTAGGCGGCCCTTGGAGCGAGACAACCGACGACCCGAGGAGAGCTCGGTCGCCACCGCCTCGCCTTGGACCACCGCCTCCATGCGGTCGACCTCCGCGGCGCTCGGCGGATGCTGGCCGTCCCCCAGGTCCGTCGCCGTGTCGCGGGCGAGGTCGCGCAGGCGGCGCCTGCGCAGCGCGAGGGGTGCTGCGCGCAGCGCGGCCACGTCGAGGTAGTCGGGGACCGCCGCGAGCGCCAGGGCGTCGAGCAGCGAGGCGTCATCGCGGGCGAGAGCCGCCTGACGGGCGAGGACCGGGACGAGGTCGCGTCGGCTCACCGCACCGAGCTCCGGCAGGATCCGCTGGCGCACGAGGTTGCGCCGGATGCTGAGGTCGATGTTCGAGGGGTCGTCGACCACCTCGAGGTCCTGCGAGCGGACGAGGGCACGCAGCTCGTGGCGACGGAGGCCGAGCAGGGGCTTGGTCGCAGGCGACATCGCCGCCAGTCCGTCGAGACCCGAGCCCCGCAGGAGGTTGAGCAGGACCGTCTCGGCCTGGTCGTCCATCGTGTGGCCGGTGAGCACCCCATGGGGCAGTGCCGCCCGTCGAGCGGCCCGTGCCCTCGCCTCGAGGTTCCCGCCCTCGGCCACCGTGACGGCGTGCGCGACGAACGGGACCTCGAGGGACTTTGCGAGCCGCTCGACCAGGCGCGCCTCGTCGGCGGAGCCACGGCGCAGCCCGTGGTCGACGTGGTGGATCGTCGATCGGAGCCCGGCGGCGACCGCCAGCAGGGCCAGCGCGGTCGAGTCCGGGCCCCCCGAGACGGCGAGAGCGACGTCGGTGCCCGGCGGGGGGAACGTGCACCGGGCGAGCAGTCCCGCCGGGTCAGGCGCTGCGGGCCTCATCTGCCAGCGTGTCGCGGATCCGCGTCAGCAGCGACTCGGGGACCCTGGCCTTCGCGCAGTCCGCCACGATGGCGCGCAGCTCCGCCTCGAAGTGCGCGGCATCGCCGCAGTACGAGCACTTGTCCAGGTGCGCGGTGATGGCCCGGCGCTTCTCGTCGGTCAGCTCCCCGTCGAGGTAGGTGTACAGCGTCGCGAGCGTCTCGTTGCAATCGACGCCCGAGGCCCCGTCGTCGCCGCACGGCTGATGGTCGGCCATCACCCCTCCTTCGCGTCTCGAGTGCTGGGGACCAGACCTTGATCCGCTGCATATGGCTCCAACGTCTTCTGGAGCGCCTTTCTTCCCCGGTGGATCCTGCTCATGACCGTCCCGATCGGGACGTCCGTGATCTCGGCGATCTCCTGGTAGCTGAACTGCTCCACGTCGCTGAGCAGCACGGCGATCCGGAACTGCTCGGGAAGGGCGTCGAGCGCGGCCAGCACCTCGGGGGCGGTCAGGCGCTCCAGGGCGGCGTCCTCCGCGCTGCGGGACATCCCCGAGGCGGTCAGCCGCTTGTAGAGGTACAGGTCCTCGACGTCGTCCACGTCGGTGAACTGGGGGCCTCGCTGCCTCGAGCGGTACGAGGAGATGTACGTGTTCGTCAGGATCCGGAACAGCCAGGCCCGCAGGTTCGTGCCCGCCTGGAACCGGTCGTAGGCCCGGTAGGCCTTCAGGTACGTCTCCTGGAGGAGGTCCTCGGCGTCCGCCTGGTTCCCGGTCATCCGGATCGCAGCCCCGAACAGCGCGTCGGCGAAGACCAGCGCGTCCTCCTCGAACCTGGTCGGATCTGCCACGGCAGAACGCTAGGCGATGCCGGCGGGACGGGCCCTTCGGCCCGCAGGTACCCTCGCGCCATGACCCGGGACCTCGCAGCCGACGGGTTGGTCGCGGACCCTGCGCGCGGCGCGGTCCGGGGTCGCCGGGGCGACCTCGAGGTGCTCGAGTTCCCATCGCTGCACGACCGCGGGGTCGAGATCGTGGTCACGACCAGGTCCGGCGGGGTCAGCCAAGCCCCCTACGACACGTGCAACCTGGGGGACCACGTGGGGGACGATCCGGCCTGCGTCGAGGAGAACCGGCGCCGGGTCGCCGCCGCCATGCGCGTCGACCTCGGAGCCCTCATGATCGCGCGCCAGGTCCACGGGACCGATGTCGCCATCGTCGAGCCTGCCGGAATCATCGGCGATGCGGACGTCCTCGCGACCACGGACCCGTCGGTGGCGCTCTGCGTGCTCGTCGCGGACTGCGCGCCGATCTGCCTCGTGGACCCGTGCGCCCAGGTGCTCGTCGTCGCCCACGCGGGATGGCGCGGGACGGCCGCGCGCGTCGCCGAGGTCGCAGTGCAGGCCGCGTCCGA
>Ga0181534_10002859_pt1 | contig 10453 bp, 9 predicted proteins | sample PEATcosm2014_Bin_37_FD_119758 | JGI IMG/M metagenome (GOLD analysis project Ga0181534, IMG submission 119758) | Peatland microbial communities from MTU Mesocosm Facility, Houghton, MI, USA - PEATcosm2014_Bin17_10_metaG | ecosystem: Environmental > Terrestrial > Soil > Wetlands > Peat | place...
CCATGAGAACGCAGAGCAAGCCCGTAAAACACATAATGAAAGCAGAAGCCAACTGGTTCAATGAACGTCTATTCAGAGCATGGAAGAACTGCGGTCCACCTTGGAATCCGACAGCGTATATAAAGAGAGCAAAGAATATGTTCTTAATGCCACTATCGATATTGATACCAAGCTGTCCAATGGCGACACCTACCAGCAGCGTCCCAGCAATTCCACCCAAAACGAAGCTGCCAATCTTAATTTTCCCCACCAGATACCCGAGCGCGATGGTCACGAAGAGTGCAAGTAACGGCTCTCTGGTAAATAGTTGGTGCGTGAGTTCCATGTGATTCTCCTCGTCCCGCTCGCGAGACGTTATGCCTGACGGTTTTGATCTATCGGCCGCAGGCCAGCCTTTCAGTCAACGTTTTGGAAGGTAGCAAGTGCGGAATTGAGAGTCTGTTCAAAATTGCTCACGGCGATTGCCCCCTGCAGCTTGGCTCCGTCCCATTCGTAGTCTGCCCCGCACTCGGGAAGATTGGGGCAGAGAGTTAAATCGAAAAAGTGGTCACTCTAGCTCAGACTCTGCAAAGCCGGAAAGTTATAAAGAACTCAGACCACCACCGGGCACTATTCCGCAGACTCTGCAGCCAATCAGTATTAAGCTGCTTCCTCAGAGCGTTAAGACCCTCCACACTTGAACTATCCCCGTTGTTATCCGCGCAAAACGCCCAAAGCCCGGGGTGTTTATTCACGCGGCGACCGCGCAATCACTTCCTATTTCTTCAGAGGTGAGCTATCTAGCTCAGGCACGCACCTTGATCCCTGTCATTCTTTTCTGACAACGCCTCAATTTGGACGAGAGGTGTTAGCCCTCGGAACGCGAAAGGTAGAAGTCATGCCCCTAATTCAGCTTGTCGAAGTCCTGATCGTTGTAGGTGTGGTTTTATGGCTGGTGAATCGCTTCATCCCAATGCAGCGGACCATCAAGTCAATCCTCAACGCGGTTGTAGTCATTTGCGTCGTCTTGTGGCTGCTGAATGTCTCCGGACTTCTTCATTCCTTCTCGCGGCTTCGCGTTGGGCCGTGATCGTAGAAAATGGGTTCGAGCCATTGAACGTTAAACGTAGCTGCCAGCATAAGCACAACGTCACACGGCAGACATCTGCCATAAGAGGACACATTGAATAAGAGATTGTTGTTAGTCGCAGGAATTGCCGTCAGTTTGAGCGCGTTTGCGCAAACTACTTCTAAGACCGTAGTTGTTGAACGTACGACTCACACAACCACCTTTCGGGTGAACGTAATCAGCCGGAATGTGCTGGCTGTCAATTATAAGCATCGCAGCGGATCGACTCACGTGGACTTTGCAGGTACAAGCCTGATGCCTTCAGCCAACGGCGAAGCCAAGGTTGAAAGTGAGCGAGGGTCCATTAAAATTCGAGCCGAATTCGGGAACCTGCAAAGTCCCGTGTCATTCGGTAATGAGTACCTGACTTATATTCTCTGGGCAATTTCTCCCGAGGGTAGGGCGGTTAACTTGGGCGAGGTACTCGTAGGCGACAACAGTCGCAGCAAATTAGAGGTCACTACCGACCTGCAAGCATTCGCTCTGATCGTCACGGCGGAGCCGTATTATGCTGTCCGGCAGCCGAGCAACGTGGTTGTGCTCGAAAACGTAGTGCGCGACGATACCAAGGGAACGACTGAATCGGTGAATGCCCGTTATGAACTGCTCGAACGCGGGGGTTATATTCCCACGGGCTACAACTTCGATCCCGTTGTTTTGAACGCCAGGCTGCCACTGGAGTTCTTCGAAGCTCGTAATGCGTTGCGCATCGCGCAGTCCGAGGGAGCCGAAACCTACGCCAGCGACAGCTACCAGCGTGCCGTCCAGTTGATGAACACCGTGGATGAATATGCGACCCGTAAGCACATCGAGCGAAAGCAGCTCATCGCAGTTGCCCGCGAGGAAGTGCAAACGGCCGAAGATGCACGTGAAATCGCAGTAAAGAAGATGGACGAGCAGCGGCTGGCGGACGAGCGGCAAGCTTCGGCCGATGCCCAGGCAAAGTCACAAGAGCAGGCAGATGCTGCGATCCAGATGAGGGATCAGGCCCGCTCCGATACGGCAATTGCCCAGGCTGCAAAGGCTCAAGCTGAAACTGACGCAATGAACGCTCAAGCCGCCACAACTCAGGCTCAGGCCGACGCGGCAACCGCACGGAACGAGGCATTAAATGCACAGTCCGCGACGGCACAGGCCAACGCAAACATGGCAGCAGACCAAGCGGCTTCCGCATCCGCACTTGCTGCGGCACAGGCGGACGCAGATGCGTCCCGTCTAGCTACGCAGCAGGCTCAGCAGGGCATGCAACAAGCGGACGCCGACAAGGCAGCGATGCGCACAAGGTTGTCGGAGCAGTTGAATTCCATCCTCCAGACGCGCGATAGCGCACGCGGACTCATTGTCAGCATGTCCGACGTGCTGTTTGACACAGGAAAATATTCGCTGAAGCCGGGCGCACGCGAGAAGCTGGCGAAGGTTGCCGGAATCCTGCTTGCTTATCCTGGGCTTAACATCGCAGTCGGCGGCTACACGGACAATGTCGGCGGCGACGAGATGAATCAGAAACTGTCGGACAATCGCGCCGGATCAGTACGTGATTACCTCGTGCAGCAGGGAGTCGGCACCAACTCAGTAAGCGCACAAGGCTTCGGTAATACGCTGCCGGTAGCATCTAATGGCAACTCAGCGGGACGCCAGCAGAACCGAAGAGTGGAACTCGTTGTATCGGGTGAAGCTATCGGGGATCCAGCCAGCGTGACAACCGGAAGCCTGCGCTAACGCACCATAGCTGGCAGCAGTTTAGCAAGGCGTTCACGTTACCGATATTGGCGGCGTGTGTCGTGTAACCCGATGTAGCCGGGCGTCAACATGGCGCCCGACGAAGTCCCATAGCTGACCCCGGCGTGACTGGAGACACAGCGTAACTACTATCGGCGTTGGTCCTCGGCAACGCGGGTCCACGCCGATAGTGCGGCAAAGAGATATGTCCGCAATTTAACGGAGGTAGTAAATGTCGCAAACCTTAGTAGAAAAAGCTGGTGAGCACATTGCTCAATCGGTCCGCGAGGCTTCGTGTATGACCGCGGCAATCACTGAAGCAGTCGCGGACGGCGTGGAAGCGGCCAGGCGTGTCGCTAGACAGGGCGGCGACGTCGCTGAGGACTTTATGAAGGACTCAACCAGGCGTGTCCAGCGAAATCCCTTGGTGGCAGTCGTCGCAACCTTGGTTGTCGGTCTTGGAGTTGGGGTGCTGGCGGGCTTGTCGATGAAACGAAAGTAGCAATGCCATCTCGTTAAAGAATGGAGCAGGAGAGTGTGCCTTCTCCGTCCCCCAATGAGAAATTGATGGAGCAGTCCACTCAAAAAACGTTGCTTGCATGTATTACCGAAGACCGTATCGGATTGATCAGCGTCCAGCTCCGAGCGGTGGAAAACTGACCCTGCAAGTGCTGGTTGATCGCCGGACAAACTATGCGGCTGTGCTCGATGCGAGTGCAGCAGTTGTCCGAAGTTTATGTTTGTCCACCAAATGAAACTGGAGATAGCAATGACCGACCGTAATTCCGTCGTAGCCGTTTACGATACGCACGAGCAGGCAGAACTGGCCGTGAAGAGCCTTCAAGAAGCAGGTATCGACATGAAGACCTTGTCGATTGCAGCCAAGGACCAACACACCGATGAACACGTTGTCGGTTACTACAATGCGGAAGACCGCATGAAGTACTGGGGAAAAGTAGGCGCCTTTTGGGGAGGATTCTGGGGATTGCTCTTTGGGTCGGCGCTATTTGCCATTCCGGGCATCGGCCCTGTCCTCGTAGCTGGCCCCCTGGTGGCATGGATCGTCGCAGGTCTCGAGGGAGCCGTGGTTGTGGGCGGCGTCGGGGCGATCGGAGGAGGATTGGCGAGTATAGGGATACCAAAAGACAGCATTCTTCAGTACGAGCTCGCGCTGAAAACTGACAAGTTCCTGTTGATTGTTCATGGCTCGCCCGACGCGGTGGATAAGGCAAAAGACATCATTGCAGGGACCGAACACAGCTCATATACAGTGCATGGCGAGGCTGTGTCGGTTCGCTAAAGCCGAAAAGAAGTTGAGGAGAATATCATGCCGCAAAGTACACACGCACGCGTAGCAGAGCTGCACAACCTCGCGATTCATGCCCATCAGGCCGCAGCCGTCGCCCACGACAAGGGAGATCACCTCACCGCCCACGAACTCAGCAAGCAAGCTCTGGAGCATTCCATGAACGCCTTCGCGCTTGCCGAGAAACTCGCAACGGAGACGCCCAAGCCCCGAGGTATCCGGACATAAGGCGGCTTGCGCAAGTCAGATGTAATCCGAATAAGAGAAGCGGGAAGGATGGGCCGATGAACTCATCCGCGCTACGCCATCCTTCCCAGACTCTCGGAACCTGCCTTCCAACATACGGCGCGTCCTCACTGGAGTGATCCCCTCAATCAAAACGCAGGTTCTTAAAGTGAGCACTATAGCTCAGACCGTTCCGCCCCGAATCGCTAAGGTTGTAGGTACCTCACCACGCTGCCAATGCGATGGACGCAGAGATGCCGTGCAGGGGTAGAAAACAGAGGCCTCACCTTGAAGAAAATCATGTTGTTTGTTGCGTTAATCAGTCTGACCAGCCTTGGCTGGGCGGAATCTCACCGAGAAAAATCCGCCGACCGCATGGATAACGCAGCCGCAGTGCTGCACGAAATCATGGGCGCGCCGGATAAAGGTATTCCGGAAGAAGTGCTTGACCACGCGAAGTGCATTGCCGTAGTGCCGCATATGCTCAAGGGCGGTTTCGTCTTCGGCGCGGAAAACGGCCGCGGCGTAGCAAGCTGCCGCACCGCTTCAGGTTGGAGCGCGCCGGCATTCTTTGCGATCACGGGCGGTAGCTGGGGATTGCAGATCGGCATCGAAGGCATCGACCTGGTCATGATCATCCAGAACGAACGCGGTATGCAGCGTCTGCTCTCCAGCAATTTTGAATTGGGAGCCGATGCATCGGCGGCAGCCGGACCGGTTGGGCGTCATGCCTCGGCCGATACCGATTGGAAGCTAAATACCGAAATTCTGACCTACTCTCGCGCCAAGGGCGCATTTGCCGGACTCACGTTGAACGGCGCGTCGATTCGCCGCGACGACGATTCCATGCAAGCAATCTACGGACGTCACGTAACGACCCGCGCCGTACTGACCGGCAGAGTGGCGCCGACGGCAGCAGCCGAGCGGTTCCTGAACGCCGTGCGAAGCGCGAAAGCGCAGGCCGTAGCAGCAAACTAGTTGTAAATGCCCGGGCGCACCTGGGAAGAACGAGAGCCTTGGGTGCGCCGGTGGCAGACATGGTGCAAACGCTCTGGATCGGTTTCGTGATGATTCTGATTATGTTTTGGCTGCCAGGTTCTGCCTTCACCTTGGGTGCGGCCTGATCCACATTCTGCCGGTTGAAGCGCTGGTGGCCGTCATGATTAGCGTATCGTCCGGACGTCGCGGACTTGTGTAACGCGGAAAGACGGGAAAATTACAAATGCAGTTGCGAGAGGCCGCATCATTGAGTGGAAAGTTACCGGGGGTCAAAGTACGCACGCTGATGCTTGAAGGAAAGCTTGCAGCATCGTTGCGGTCACGATTCAGTGCTTCGCTTCCGAGCCGGGTCGCGGTAATCGGAAACTATCTGCCGCGCCAGTGTGGAATCGCAACGTTTACGACGGATTTGTGCGACGCCATCGGCGAAGAATACGAAACGCTCCAGTTGCTAGCCGTGCCTGTGAATGATCCAGGATCGCAGTACATCTACCCGCCGCGCGTGCGGTTTGAGTTGATGGAAGGCGACCCATCTTCCTACGATGACGCGGCAGACTTTCTGAACTTCAGTAATGTCGACTTGGTCTGCCTTCAGCACGAGTATGGAATTTTCGGTGGTCCCGCCGGAAGCCATATTCTGCGCCTGGTGAGGCGATTGAAGATGCCCGTGGTGACGACTTTGCACACGGTTCTCCGCGAGCCTGACGCCACGCAAAGGGCCGTGATGGACGAGATCGCCGTGCTCTCTGACCGGCTGATCGTGATGAGCGAACATTCGTCACAACTTCTGCAAGAAGTGTTTGGGGTTCCGGAAGAAAAGATCGACGTTATTCCGCATGGAGTTCCAGACTTGCCATTCGGAGACCCAAACTACTACAAGGACTCCTCCGGAACGGAGGGCCGGGCAGTATTGCTTACCTTCGGATTACTTTCTCCGAACAAGGGCATTGAGCGCGTGATTGAGGCCCTTCCCAGCATCGTAGCCGCGCATCCCGAGGTTGTGTATATGGTCGTGGGTGCCACCCATCCGCATATCAGGCGGCGCGAGGGAGACAAATACCGTTTACAGCTCCAGGCACTGGCGAGAAAGCTTGGTGTAGAGCGCAATGTGATCTTCCACAACCGCTTCGTCAGTCCGGAAGAGATGGCACAGTTTGTAGGCTCGGCTGACATTTACATCACTCCTTACCGCTACGAGGCACAGGCCGTGTCCGGCACGCTCGCATATGCTCTGGGAGCGGGCAAGGCTATCATATCCACTCCATACTGGCATGCGGCAGAGTTATTAGCCGACGGCCGGGGAGTGCTGGTGCCATTCGAAGACTCAGGCGCGATCGCCAGTGCGGCGATTGAACTGCTGGACAACGAAGTGGCGCGCCACGCCATGCGTAAGCGCGCCTACCTCTACGCCAGGGATACGGTATGGAACAAGGCTGCTGAGTCTTACATGAGCACGTTTGTGCGCGCCCGCTCCGATCGAATGCTGGTTCCGCGTATTGCATTTTCAGACTTGAACGCCGAAAGAACGTTGGACAGGTTGCCGTCTTTCAAGCTTGACCACCTGTACCGCATGACTGATCACACTGGACTCATGCAACATGCGGTGTTTTCAATTCCGAACTATAGCGAAGGATACGCCACGGACGATAATGCCCGAGCCTTGATCGTAGCGATGTTAATGGAAGAGCTTGGAATGACTGCGCTCTCGGAAGCGTCCAACCTCGCGTCGCGCTACCTGGCATTCCTATGGCACGCATTCAACCCTGCAACGGGGCGGTTTAGAAACTTTCTGAGCTATGAACGCCAGTGGCTCGAGGCTGCGGGATCGGAAGACAGTCATGGCCGGGCCTTGTGGGGAGTTGGATGCGTGCTGGGGCGCTCCAAGTCCACGGATTTGCGAGGTGCCGCCGGGCGACTGTTTGAATTGGCTCTTCCCGCCGTCCTCAGTTTCAGGAGCCCTCGCGCGATAGCGTTTTCGGCTCTGGGCCTTCAGGAGTATCTTGGCGGATTTCCGGGAGACCGGGCGGCCATGCAGACGATGGTGGAACTCTCCCGCCGCTTGCTTGACATCTACACTCCAAATCATGCGATTGGATGGCAGTGGTTTGAGGATGTTCTCGCATACTCGAACGCCCGGCTGCCACAGGCCTTGATCACTTGCGCCGTGCGCACGTCTGACAAGGCGATGCTCGCGGCCGGCCTTGAGTCCTTGGACTGGCTTATGGCGATGCAACGTTGCGAAGCCAAGGGACACTTCGTCCCGATTGGGTCGCAGGGTTTTCACCGCAGAGGCGGCGAGAAGGCTCGTTTCGACCAGCAGCCTGTAGAAGCTGGCGCATCGGTATCGGCATGTCTGCAGGCTTTCCGGGCCACCTCCGATGGCCGTTGGCTGAAAGAGGCTTGGTCGGCGTTCAATTGGTTTCTTGGCGACAACGACTTGCAAATTGTGCTCTACGATTCAAGCACCGGTGGATGCCGCGACGGGTTGCATCCTGACAGGGCCAACGAGAACCAGGGCGCCGAGTCTACGCTTTCCTTTCTAATGGCCCTGCTCGAGATGCGTCTTCTGGAAGATGCAGAGCTGCCGTTTGCCAAGCACGAAGCTATCGCCACTTCACGCGCTTCTATCAGCACTCGCACTCCTTTGGAGATTTCATGAGCGTAGTGATTCACGAAGAGCCGCTGCTGTCCCGCCATGCGGCCAATCCCATTCTGACCAGCAAAGATTGGCCTTATCCGATCAACAGTGTCTTCAACGCCGGAGCGACGCTGCTCGAGGATGGCTCGACGTTATTGCTTTGCCGCGTGGAAGACCGAAGAGGGCTCTCCCACCTGTGTGCGGCGCGCTCGGTAAACGGAGTCGACGGATGGCAGATCGACCCGAGCCCAACGCTTATGGCAGACCCGGTTAACTATCCTGAAGAGATATGGGGCATTGAAGATCCGCGAATCACGTGGGTGCCGGAGTTGAAGCAGTATGCCGTGGTCTACACCTCCTATTCACGCGGTGGTCCTGGCGTCTCGCTTGCGCTCACGAAGGACTTCCGTAGCTTTGACAGATACGGAGTCATCATGTCGCCCGACGATAAGGACGCTGCCCTCCTACCACACAAGATTGACGGACGATGGGCGTTGATTCATCGTCCGATGACGACACTTGGCGCACACATCTGGATCTCTTACTCACCTGACCTTCGGCATTGGGGGAGTCATAAGGTGATGCTTGAAGCGCGACGCGGCGCATGGTGGGACGCCAACAAAATTGGGCTCTCCTCGCCCCCGGTACAAACCAGTCGCGGTTGGTTAACGCTCTATCACGGCGTGCGACACACTCCTTCAGGCTGCCTCTATAGACTGGGATTAGCGCTGTTTGAGCTTGAGAAACCAGACAGGTGCCTGCTCCGCGGGGACCAGTGGATATTCGGTCCGGAAGCTGATTACGAGCGCCGTGGTGACGTTAACGATGTCGTGTTCCCCTGCGGAAACACGATGGATGCCGACGGCGATACCATTAACGTTTATTACGGAGCGGCTGATTGTGCAATCGCCCTGGCTCGGACAAGCATTCACTCTCTGTTGGAGTGGCTTGACGTGCATGGACAGTGCGACCGTCGGCAAAGGGAATAGGATTATGACACACCTTAGTTCGATCATTCAGTTGCTCTTCGGATGCCATCACTGCGACCTCAGCCGCGTTTTCACCATCAAGGAGCGCACGTATCAGGTATGCCTCGACTGTGGGCGGGAGACTGAGTACTCGTGGGAACGAATGGTTTCTTTGGAACCAAACGCTTCCGCCACGCAGCACGCAACGCTGGATGACAGAAGGCCCGTGCAGGCATCAATCGCGTGATCCGCGTTATGTCCGCGGCATGCCTTCTTCATGCACCCATTCACTTCGTTCAACATTCACCTCATGGTGATCAACATTGCTCAGTAACTCCCGCCGACATCCCCGATACTCATAACCGACAACACTCTCCACGGCGGAGAAGTCGTCGGACTTATCCGGCGGCAGAGCTCTTGAGTGCCGACACATAAGAGTTCCCAAAACCTACCCACTGCCGTGTGGGCGACTCGAAGAACAAACACAGGAGAAACAAATGAAATTGTTCAGAACAGTAGCAACCGCATTCTCCCTCGCCGCACTCTTTGCGCTCGTCACACCGGCCGCAATGGCGGACGATTGGAACAGGGAAACAGTTGTAACCATCAGCGGTCCAATCGAAGTCCCAGGCGTGGGGCAACACATCTTACCCGCCGGAACTTACGTCTTCAAGCTTCTCGACTCGCTATCGGATCGCCACATCGTTCAGATCTTCAACCAAGACAAGACGCATGTCTTTACCACGATTCTCGCGATTCCGAATTATCGCATGGAAGCTACGGACAAGACGGTGCTCAAGTTCCGCGAACGTCCCGCGGGAGAACCCGAGGCCCTGAGAGCATGGTTCTACCCAGGGCTCAAGTGGGGCGAGGAATTCGTGTATGCGAAGCCGAGAGCCGCTCAGTTGGCGAAGGAAACCAACGAACGGGTTCTGGCAACGGACGTTGAGCAAGAGTCAGCTCAGGTTGATGTCCTGAAGGCAGCGCCCGTCGTGGCTGTTGCCCCTACGGGAGAACCGGTTGAACTAGCCAAGGCTGTAGAAATGCCGCCAGCCGAGACAGATGCCGCACCAGTCATGGTGGCGACCGCGGCTTTACCGAAAACTGCCAGCTCGCTGCCGCTGATTGGGCTCGTCGGGCTACTAGGATTGGGCGGATGCTTTGTGCTCTCATATGTTTCAAAGCGGACTGCCTAAGACAGGCAAGCGGGGTGAATCGTGAGGTTACTCTGCTTGGTTGATTGAATACCGGACGGGACTTAGTCGGCGAATGGGAGTTGGTGAGAATAACCCACTGCCGCGCTCCCGCCCGGTTTTAGCGTGTTCGATTCAGGTTCCCTTCGAGGAGAAACCATCGGATGAGTCAGAATGCATTTTCAGTGGACTGTGCGACAAAGCCGCTTCGCATTGTGAGGCAGGTTAAAGAAGCATGGGTCAGGAAACGACTCTTCGGATTTCTCTATCTGCTGACATTGCTCATATTGGTCTTTA
>Ga0181534_10002860_pt1 | contig 10450 bp, 5 predicted proteins | sample PEATcosm2014_Bin_37_FD_119758 | JGI IMG/M metagenome (GOLD analysis project Ga0181534, IMG submission 119758) | Peatland microbial communities from MTU Mesocosm Facility, Houghton, MI, USA - PEATcosm2014_Bin17_10_metaG | ecosystem: Environmental > Terrestrial > Soil > Wetlands > Peat | place...
AGGTTCATTCGCAGGGTTTTGGCAGAATGCCGAGCACGAGGCTGTTGTCCGGCGCAACAAGATCTTCAACAAAATCGAGATTTTGAAACTCCAGAAGAATCAAGGGCCAACGCCTCCTTCTCCGGCGCCATCTGCGACGGCAGCCATGAAGGACCTCGGCGTTATCTGGGGCCTCATGCACCCAATCGTCGTCAGGGTTTCCAAGACCCGCTTTGACAGCGGGCACTTTGCGGATGCCGTCGAGGCGGCTCTCAAACTGACCAAGACGGCGACCGGGCGCAGCCTGGTGCTGGCCTTCCACGGGGCGTATCACGGAATGACGCAGGGGGCCCTCAATTTGATGGGAAATCTCGGCCCGAAACGCGCCTTGCACGGGGGACTGCAGGATGTTCAGTTCCTGCCGTTTCCGTACGACTTTCGCTGCCCGTTCGGCCTGGGCGGCCAGGCAGGGACCGACGCCGGACTCAATTACATCCGCACCGTGCTCAACGATCCCGAGTCAGGAGTACCCCGTGCCGCGGCCATGATCCTAGAAGTCATCCAGGGCGAAGGAGGTGTAATCCCCGCGCACGATGCTTGGATTCGCGGCGTTCGCGCGTTGACGGCCGAGGCGGACATCCCTCTCATCGTCGATGAGGTGCAAACCGGATTTGGCCGCACGGGCCGCCTGTTTGCGTTCGAGCACGCCGGCATCGTCCCGGATGTCATCACGCTCTCGAAAGCGATCGGCGGCAGCCTCCCGCTGGCCGTGATCGTGTACCGCAAGGAGCTCGATCAATGGTCCCCCGGCGCGCATGCCGGCACGTTCCGCGGTCATCAACTCGCCATGGCGGCCGGCTCCGCCACGCTGCGCTTCCTGCGCTCCGAAGCCCTCCACGAGACAGCCGCCAGCCTGGGGCGCACTCTTCTCGGCCAACTTCAGGAGTTACAATCCGATTACCCGCAGATCGGCAATGTGCGCGGGCGAGGTCTGATGGTTGGAGTGGAACTGGTGGATCCGGCGGGCAGCCCGGACCGGCTCGGCCATCGTCCACCCAACAGCGCCCTGGCTGCCGAGCTTCGCAAAGAATGTCTGCGGCGCGGCTTGATCCTGGAGCTCGGTGGTCGCGGCGGCAGTGTCGTGCGCTTTCTGCCGCCGCTCATCATCACCGCCCAACAGATCCATCACGTGTGTGAGATCTTTGCGGCCGCGCTTGGGGCCGCGGTGCAAAGCCGCAGGGTCGCCCGGTAGCACTATCGGTTTCGCGGTTTCGTCCGGGTCAGTGTGTATGACTCGTCAACCTCGTCCCGCATCGAGTGTGGTTCGCGCCCGGGTGCTGCATGTGCTGCAGGCCGCACCGGGTCAATGTCTGAGCGCGGATGCGATTTTTCAGGCCCTGCGACAACAGGCCACTCCAACGAGCCTGGGCACGGTCTATCGCGTACTCCGGTCTCTCACGCACAGCGGTGCCCTGTGGTGCGAATGGGCACCCGCGCTCGGCAACAGTCGCAAACAAGTCTATCGCTCGAGGACCGGGCAACCTGATGAGCCGGCGTCGCGCCTGGTCTGTAGTCGCTGTCGATCCACCATCCCTTTTGTTGATGAGAGACTGCGTGCCGAGCTGCGACGTCTGTGCCAACAACACGGCTTGCAATTGAGTGAACAGCCCCTGACGGTGCACGGGATTTGCGCTACGTGCCGAACACTCGCCCGTTTTCCATCCGGATCAGTTGATCTGCAAGATGGAAATAGCGGTCATCATGTGAGATGACGATGACGGCCTTGCGCCGCTCGCGCAGATCGCGCAGGACCTCGTGGTAGAACACGTCCTTGAATGCAGGGTCCTGGTCCGCGGCCCATTCATCAAATACCAACAGCGGGCGGTCCTCCAGGTAGGCCACTACGAGCGCGAGCCGTTTGCGCTGACCCTGTGACAGTGCGGACGTGGTGAATGCGCCGTCGCGCAGTTGAACTTTGTGGTTCAGGTGCAGCCGCTCGAGCAGCCGGTTGCCGTCCGCGTCGAGCCCGCCGCCGCGCGCGTCGAGCAGGCTGTCGAACAAGTGAAAGTCGCCAAACACCGCCGAGAAACATTGGCGAAAGTGATCGCGATTGGAGTGGTCGATGAGGCTGTCGTTGAGCAGGACCTGACCGTCTTCGGGCGGATACAGTCCCACCAACAGCTTGGCCAGCGTGGTCTTGCCGCTGCCATTGCCGCCCACCAGGAAGGTGACCTGGCCCGGCACGAACGTCAGGTTGATGGGTCCCAGTGCGAAGAATTCGTTGCTCTGCTCGTGATAGTACCGATGGGTCACTCCGCGAAGTCGCAACAGCCGGAACGGCTCGGGCTCCCCCTCCACTGGCGCCGCTTCGGTCGATTCGAGGTTGCAGATCAGCTCCTCGATGCGTTCCGAGGCTGCTTTCGCGAGCTGGGCGTTGGGAATGGCAAGCAGCAATGATTGCAGCGGGCTCACCATGTACATGATGAGTAGAGCAAAGCCCGTCAGCACGCGCGCGCGCTCGGGCAAGTCCGTGCCGACCACAAACAGCACCAGCCCCATGAAGGCGTAAATCAGGAAGTTGCCCCAGCTCGAGGCCGCAACGAGCAACGACATGCCGGTGGTTCTCTGGCGGCGCACGGTCTCGAGGGATGTACGCAGGACGGTGTCGCTGAAGATGGCCCGCTTGAGCCGGTTGAGTCGCAACTCCTTCGCCCCCTCGGTCAGGGATCGGAAATGCGCAAACAACCGGTCCTGCTCCGCGGCCCCCGCCCGCAGGTAGCGGATGGCTTTGAGATTCGCGCCGTGATAGCCCAGTGAGCCGAGTCCGATCACCAGCAGGGTGGCGACGAACAGGCGGCCCGACAGGACCGCGAGATAGCCGATCGAGCCCAGCACGATGACCCCGTTCGTCAGCAGGATGGGAATGTTGACAAAGAACTGCGCGACATTGGCTGTATGCTCGGTCAGCGCCGACTGCACTTTAGGCGATCCGAGCTGCTCGAGGTGCCGCAGCGGCGCTTGCAGAACCCGGCCGGCGATATACAACCGGACTTCCGCATTGGCACGGTGTCGCAGCCGCTCGAACAGGATGTCCGACAGCATGTTGGCCAACATCGCTGCGACGGCCGCGGTCGCGAAAATCCACGGCAGGCAGCGTCCCGGCGCCGCCGCGGAGGCCACCGCCGCGAGCGCGGCATTGATCTGTGTGACGAGCAGGACGCTGCACGCCCCGCAGGCCACACTCGCCAGTGCGGCTATCACCAACGCAACTCGAAATCGCCGCAGCAGCCATGACAGCACGCGCACCTCTCTTCCGCACTGAGCTCACCCGAAGAAGAAGACGAATCAGGGCGGCGATTGTTTAACGGCTTTCACCCCGCCGGATCGGGCTTGCGAATACGAATCATTCTCGATTAGTATGGCTCATGGCCTGGTCCAGCCCGCCTCCGGCGGCCCTTCAGCAGTCTCTGCACGCGCTCTACAGCGACCATCACGGCTGGCTGCGGGTCTGGCTGCAACGCAAGTTGGGTTGCCCCTTCGATGCCGCCGACCTGACTCACGACACCTATGCACGGCTCATCGGTTCGCGGCGCTTTCCGCCGCCGGGCGAGTCACGCGGCTGGCTGGTACAGATCGCCAAGGGGTTGCTCATCGATCTGCGACGCCGGCGGCGCGTGGAGACCGCCTATCGCCGCGCGCTGGCGATTCTCACCGAGCAGCAGCAGGCCCCGGGTGCCGAAGAACGGGAAATCGCACTGGAGACGTTGGTCTCGATCACGGCCATTCTCGACAGGCTCTCGCCCAAGGCCCGGGAGGCGTTCCTGTTGAGCCGCCTGGATCGACTCACTTATCCGCAGATCGCCGCGCGTTTGAATGTGTCAGTCGCTTCGGTACAGAAATACATGTTGACCGCCGTGAAGGCGTGTTACTCCGCGCTGCAGACGCCGCATGTCGCTACCGAGTAAACCGGCGAGCATCGATGGCGGCATCAGCGCCGCGGTCGTCGAACAGGCAACCGCATGGCTGGTCAAGCTGTGGTCGGGTGTGGCCACTCCCGAGGATCACCGGGAGTGTGCGCGCTGGCGCGCCGCCCACGCCGACCATGAGCACGTGTGGCAGCAACTGCAAGCCATCGAGCAGAAGCTCGATGTCGTGCCGCGTGAGGTTGCGAGCCGAACACTGCGTTCCACCTCGCCGGGCAGGCGCAGAGCACTGAAGACATTGGCAGCCATGTTGGCGGGGAGCGCTGCGACCTACACTGCCAGTCAAACGAACCTCTGGCAGCGTTATGCGGCTGACTATCGCACCGAGACCGGCGAGCGCCAGGTGTTGGATCTGGCGGATTCCACACGGGTCACCCTCAATACGGCAAGCGCTATCGACGTGCGATACGACAATCGGCAGCGGCTGGTGCAATTACGTACCGGTGAGATTCTGGTAGCGACCGCAGCCGACCCTGCCACGATCAGGCGTCCGTTCGCTGTCGGCACTTCACAGGGCATCGTGCGTGCCCTGGGTACGCGTTTCACCGTACGCCAGACCGATGAGCAGACCTCGCAGGTCGCCGTCTTCGAAGGCGCCGTGGAAATACAGCCGCAGCTCGATTCCAGCCGGCTCACCCAGCTCGAGGCGGGCCAGCAGGCCACTTTCTCGGCACACACGATCCAGGCCCCCCGGCTGCTCGACGCGGACACCGCAGCGTGGGCCCAGGGTTTACTGATTGTCGAGCGCATGCGGCTCGATGAGTTTCTACGGGAGCTCGGTCGCTACCGGGTGGGTGTCCTTCGCTGCGATCCCTCGGTGGGACATCTGCTCCTGAGCGGCGTCTACACGATAGCCGACACCGATCGTGTGCTCGCCTCCATTTCGCAGGCGCTGCCCATCCGGGTCGCGTATCAAACTCGCTACTGGGTCACCGTTACGTCGAGTTGATTATCGGTTCTCCGGTTTCGTGCGGGGTATCCACAGAAGGTGCTCACTGCAACGAAATAGCTTCAAGGAGTCCGAAATGATCCACTGGTCCCGTACGGGTCTGTCATGGGTGCTGAGCGCGACGGCTCAGGTGCTGCTGCTGGCACCCCCGGCGGTGTCGGCCGCCGAAACGCAGCCGCAGGTCCGGCAGTCCTACGACATTGCGGCCGGCAACCTCGACAAGGCGTTGCGGCAGTTCGCCAGTCGAACCGGTGTGATGTTGTCGGCGGACGCCAATCTCCTCGAAGGCAAGTCCAGCAGTGGACTACACGGTAACTACACTGCTGCGCAAGGCTTTGCAGCGCTTCTGGCACGCTCAGGATTGCAGGCGGTGCAGGACAGCGCCGGCAGCTACACGATCAAACCTGCCTCATCCTCACCGCTGCCGCCGTCGCCGCCGCCGGCGGCAACGGCGGAAGCCGTGCTGCCACCGGTCAAAGTCACAGCGACTGCCGAGGATGATCTCAACAAAATCCCGCCTCCCCATGCCGGAGGACAGGTAGCGCGCGGCGCCGCCCTGGGTCTGCTGGGAAATCGCGATGTGATGGACACACCGTTCAGTCAGATCAGCTACACCGAGCAGACCATCCAGGATCAACAGGCTCGCACGCTGGCCGATGTGTTGGATAACGATCCGGCCGTCCGCCGGTTTGACTCCGCGAGCGGTGGCCTGGGCGACTTCTCCATCCGGGGCTTCGAGTTGCAGAGTGCCGACATCGGCCTGAATGGCCTGTATGGACTGGCCCCGGCCAATGTGGTCGCCACGGACTTCCTCGAGCGGGTCGAGGTGCTGGAGGGACCGAGTGCCCTGCTGAGCGGCATGCCTCCGGGCGGCAGCGTCGGCGGCAGCATCAACCTGATCACCAAGCGAGCAGGCGCCGAGCCGCTGACCCGCTTTACAACGAGTTACATATCGCGTGGGCAATTCGGCGAGCATGTTGATGTCGCGCGTCGCTTTGGCCCCGATGATGTCTGCGGCGCGCGCTTCAATGGCTCATACACCGGTGGGAACACCGCCGTGCGCGGCTCGAGTAACCGGACCGGCGTGGCGGCCCTCGGTCTCGATTGCAACATTGAGCGTCTGCGCGTGGCAGCCGACTTTGGCTTCCAGAAGAACGACACGAGCGGCGCCACCCGCTTCGTAACCTTCGACGTCGGAGTTCCCGTGCTGCGCGCGCCGCCGGCCGACAAGTTGTATACACCATCCTGGTCGTTCTTTGACAACAAAGATTCGTTCGGCATGGTATCGGTGGAGTACGATCTGGCCCCGAATGTCACCGCCTACGGCGCGTTCGGCATTCACGATTATCAACAGCACGCCGTCGTCGCTAACTTCCCGACCGTCATCGACACGAGCGGCGACTACACATCCGCTGCGCGTTATAACGCCGCTGACGACAAAGCATCATCCGGGCAGTTCGGCATCCGTGCCACGACCGATACCGGGCCCGTGCATCACGCCTTGAATCTGAGCGGCTCGGTCCTCGACTCGGTCTTCTACCAGTCACCCTTCGTCATCGGAACGGACTTCACTTCCAACCTGTACGCTCCGGTGGACATTCCGAGCGAAGCCATCGACCGTCCGGAGCCGGTCAAAGTGGGTAATGAAAAGCTGAACGGCTTTGCCATCGCGGACACGCTCTCCGTTCTCGACGAACGGGTTCAGGTGACGGTGGGCGTACGCCACCAGGAAGTGAGCGCCGAAAGCATTGATAGCGGAGCCGTCGTGGGCAGCTATGACGAGAGTGTCTGGACACCCTCCTATGCCCTCGTCATCAAGCCGCTGAAGAATGTTTCCGTCTATGCCAACTACATCGAAGGATTGCAACAGGGCTCGGTCGTAGGCAGCGACTTCGCCAATGCAGGCCAGGTGTTTCCGCCATTCGTGTCGCGGCAGGCCGAGGTGGGCGTCAAGGTGGATTGGGGCAAGCTGACGACGACCGCCAGCGTTTTCCAGATCAAGCAACCCAACCTGCTGACGATTCCCGAGGATCCGCTGCCGGTGCAGGCCCTGGATGGCGAGCAACGCAATCGCGGTGCGGAGCTGAAGCTATTCGGCGAGATCGTGCCCACTGCGCGTGTATTGGGTGGTGTCATGTATCTCGACGGGGTGCAAACCAAGACCCAGAACGGGACTGACGATGGGAAAAAGGCACCCGGCGTCCCCCATGTGCAGTTCAATCTCGGCTTCGAGTGGGATACGCCGTTCGTCCAGGGTCTGACTTTGACCCAACGGACGCTCTACACTGCCGAGCAATTCCTCGATTTCGGCAACACCCAGACCATGCCGAGCTGGACGCGCGTCGATCTCGGCGCACGCTATCGGACGACGGCCTGGAATATCCCGCTGACAGCCCGCCTGGACGTAAAAAACGTAGCGGATAAAAACTATTGGGAAACGAATGACTTCGGCTTCACTCACCTCGGCGCGCCGCGGACGTTCTTTCTCTCACTCACCACGGATTTCTGAGGCGACCTCCTGCAACAGTCTGTCGTGTTTGATCGAGGCCTCGTGGGAGACAGGGACGTCTTCGTGATCGAAGGTCGGGTTGCCGAGCTGGGCGTGCAACGAAGCACGCTCGGTGGAGGGCCGTCCGGCAATCCACCAACAGTGCGCGCGTACGTGCAACCGGGGGAATCGGGGAACCTGCGCGGCAATCCGCTCCATGTGCTGGAGGATCGCGAATCCGTCGGCAATTTCCTGCGCCGACATCTGTACGTCGGGAAGCGCCTGGCTCAGATAGGTGCGCAGCCCGCTTGGTGTCTGTTCCTCATCCTGCAGATCCGCTGTGGGTGGGGGCACGAAGGTATCCACCAATCCCAGGAAGGCCACCCGGCATCCCGCATCCTCCAACACGCCCGCTATCAGGGCGGCCAGCATCCCCCCGAGCGAGTGGCCTAACAGAAGATACGGTCCCTGCGGCTGTGCTTCGCGGATCAGGCCTGCATAGTCGCTCGCCATCTGCGTGGCGGAGGTGTCCCGAAATCCAGGATCGATATGTGAACGGCAGGCTATTCCATAGACCGTGCGTACTCCATTCAACGCCTGCGCCAGCGGGAAGTAACTGAAGATGCCGCCGCCGGCCTGATGAATACAGAACAGCGCCGGAACCGGAACCGGGGTGTTCAGCCGGATGAGTGCGGAGGCGGGGCGTCCCCATTGCAGCGACTGTGTCAGCGCCGCAATGGTTGGATGACGCATGAGATCCGCGAGCCTCACCGATTGCGCCAGGTCGGTTCGCTCCCGCATCCGCGCCAGTACCTTCGCCATGAGCAGGGAGTGCCCTCCCAGCTCGAAGAAGTTGTCTTCACGGCCCACGCGCTCGACAGCCAACACCTGCGACCAGATCGCAGCGAGCGCTTCTTCGAACTCACCCTGTGGCGGCTCGTAGTGTGACGGACCCACACGTACCGGCACAGGTGGAACGGCTTCGCGCCGCTGCGCCGCCGATGGCAGTTGCGGTTGGGGCGCATCCATCAGGACGATATCGCGGATCGGCTGAGTGGCCCGAGTGAGCAGTGTGCGCAGCACCTGCACATAGTGTCTGCCCAATCGCTCAATGGTTTGAGATTCAAACAGCTCGGCGGCGTACCCGATCGAGGCACCGAGCGAGCCATCCGCATTCTCGGTCGTGGCCACGGCCAACTCAAATTGCGCTGCCAGCGTACCGAGCGCATATCGCTCGAGCGTCAGCCCGGGAAGTTGCTTCGAGTCCGCAGGGCTGTGCCGCTGGTGATCCATCATCACCTGGAACAGGGGTGGGTGGCTCATACTGCGTTGCGGGTTCAGGGCCTCCACCAACTGCTCGAACGGCAGGTCCCGGTGCTCCTGCGCCTCCATCACCCTCGTATGCACCTGGCCCAGCAGCTCGCCCAACGTCATCCGCCCTTCAATCCGGCTGCGTATGACCTGTGTGTTGACAAAAAAGCCCACGAGATCCTGGACCTCCGCCCGCCCGCGGTTGGCGTTGGTCATACCAACACGAAGATCAGATTCCCCGGTGTACAGAAAAAGCAGCGCCTGCAATCCCGACAGCAACACCGCGAACACGGTGGTCCGATGCTCGCGGGCGAGGCGATGCACCCCGGTAGACAGCTCGGCCGGCAAGTGAAACGAATGATAGGCCGCGCTATAACGCGCGTCCGGCCGCCGCGCATGATCGGTCGGTACTTGCAACACCGGATGCTCGGTTCCCAACTGGGCCTTCCAGTAAGCAAGCTGTCGGGCGTGTGCTCCTGCCCGCAACCAATTCCACTGCCACAGCGCGTAATCTGCATACTGGACCGGCAACGGCCTCAGTTCCGGTTCCCGGCCTTCGGCCTGTGCCTGATACACCTCAACGAGCTCATCCACGATGATCCGCATGGACCAGCCGTCTGAGACGATGTGGTGCATTACCATCACCAGGACATGCTCCGTGGCGGCGAGCCTGATCAACCCTGTCCGAAAGGGCGGATCCGAGCTCAAGTCAAATGGCGTCTGTCCGAGGCGGATCGCCTCCCCCGCCGCCTTCAGCTCCGCAACCGCGCGGGGCTCACCACTCAGATCCAGTTCAAACATCCCGGATGGTGCGGAGGGGCGCACTACCTGTTCCGGAAGGCCTTCCGCGGATAACTGGAACACGGTGCGCAGCACGCCGTGACGCCGGACGAGTCTCGCGAAACTCGATTTCAGAGCCGCGGTCGACAGCGGCCCGGTCAATCGCATCCCTGCGCAGAGATGATAGGCCGTGTTGCCCGGATCGAGCTGCCACAGAAACCACTGCCGCGCCTGTGCAGGCGAACAAACAACCCGATCTCTCCCAACCGGGACGATGGGAAGCCCACCGAACCCGACGCCAGACTGGCTCAGGCGCTCAGCGAATGCAGCTTGCTGCGCCGGGGACAGGGCGGCGATCCGCGCTGCCAGAGCGGCCTTTCTCCCCTCCATTCATCCCTCCAGCTCTTCCAACAGCGCGGCTATCTCATCCAACTGCTCAACATCCGGTCCGCGGGCACGCTCAATGGCGAGCGCTGTGTCCCGCAGGGAGGCACACTCCAGGTAAGCGCGCAGAGGGAGTTGAACGGATGTCCGCGCCTCTACCAGAGACTGCATTCGAACCAGCGACAGGGAATGCCCCCCCAGCTCGAAGAAGTTGTCATGGCGGCCCACGCGCTCCACATCGAGTACCTCGCACCAGATCGCCGCCAGGGTCTCTTCCAAATCTCCTGCGGGCGCCTCGTAGCCGCGCTCACGGGTGTACTCAAAGTCGGGTAGTGCTTTGCGATCCAACTTCCCATTGGCGTTCAATGGCAACTGCTCCAGCACTACGATGGCGGCCGGTACCATGTACTGCGGCAATACCTCCAACAGGCGCCCGCGAAGCGCGGTTGTGTCGATGTCTTCGCCCGCCCGGGCCGTAATATAGGCAATGAGCCTGGAGCCGTCCCGGGCCACTACCGCGGCTTCACGGACCTGCGGCCAGGCGAGCAGTTGCGTTTCAATTTCCCCGGGCTCGAT
>Ga0181534_10002861_pt1 | contig 10450 bp, 6 predicted proteins | sample PEATcosm2014_Bin_37_FD_119758 | JGI IMG/M metagenome (GOLD analysis project Ga0181534, IMG submission 119758) | Peatland microbial communities from MTU Mesocosm Facility, Houghton, MI, USA - PEATcosm2014_Bin17_10_metaG | ecosystem: Environmental > Terrestrial > Soil > Wetlands > Peat | place...
CCGCGCGCTGCGATGAAATTGGCCAGCTCCGTGCCGAGCCGCCCCGTGGAAAAATTGGTGAGGCGGCGGACGTCGTCCAGCGGCTCAAACGTCGGCCCGGCGGTGACGATGCAGTTCATGCGGCCAACTTAACCACCAAGACACAAAGGCACAAAGAAAAAAGCAAAACTTGGTGTCTTGGTGACTTGGTGGTAAAAAGGCATTCGCAAATGAGCAAAATCGTCGGCATAGATCTGGGCACCACGAATTCACTCGTCGCCACGGTGGATTCGGGAATCCCGTTTGTCATCGCGGATGCAAACGGACAGCGATTGACGCCGTCGGTCGTCCATTTTTCATCGGCTGATTCGGAAGCGGTTGTCGGACACGAGGCGAACCGCGTGCGTGTCGTCAAGCCGGCGGAAACGATTTATTCCGTCAAACGCTTCATCGGTCGGCGCGGTTCGGAAATTTCCGACGACGAAAAATCCGTGACATTTCCGGTCCACCCTGAAAATTCCGGCGCGGTTACGATTCCGATTCACGGCAAAAATTATTCACCCGAGGAAATCTCCGCCGAGGTTTTGAAAAAGTTGAAACGCGACGCGGAAAATTATTTCGGCGATGCCGTCACGCGCGCCGTCATCACCGTGCCGGCGTATTTCAACGACGCGCAGCGCAACGCGACCAAGCGCGCGGGCGGACTGGCCGGCTTCACCGTCGAGCGTATCGTCAACGAGCCGACCGCTGCCGCGCTTGCCTACGGCTTGGACAAGCTCAAGGAAAAATCAAAAATCGCCGTTTATGATTTGGGCGGCGGCACGTTTGACCTCTCGATTTTGGAATTGAACGAGGGCGTTTTCCAGGTGTTGTCCACGAACGGCAACACGCGACTGGGCGGCGATGATTTGGACAGGCGGCTCGTGGATTTTCTGGCGGAGAAAATTAAAAACGAAATGGCTCACGCAAAGGCGCAAAGCCGCGAAGATGAAATTGCTTCTTCGCGCCTTTGCGCCTTTGCGTGCGACAATCCGGTGTTTTTGTCCCGTGTGCGCGAATCGGCGGAGCAGGCGAAAATAAAATTATCTGTGGAAACGGAAGTGGAAATCGCGCTGCCGTTTCTCACGCCAGATTTTTCGTTCAGCTATAAACTCACGCGCGCCGAGTTGGAGAATCTGACGCGCGACATCATTTTGCGGACGCGCGCACATTGCCTCCGCGCGCTGGCAGACGCGAAATTGGAGGCGAACGATTTGGATCAAATCATTCTCGTCGGCGGCCAGACGCGGATGCCGTTCGTCCGAAAATTTGTCGGCGAACTTTTTGGATGCGCGGATTTTGAGGAGACGCGCGGTAGTTTGCGAATCGGTTCTGATTTTCACAAAGCAAGCGGACCGCAATTGAACACGTCGCAAAATCCGGACGAAGCTGTGGCGCTCGGCGCGGCGATCCAGGCGGAAATTTTGAGCGGCGGCTTCAAAAATGTTTTGCTGCTGGATGTCACGCCGCTCTCGCTCGGCGTCGAAACTTTTGGCGGCCTGATGAACGTCCTGATTCCGCGCAACTCGACGATTCCGGTCAAGGCCGGCGAACTTTTTACAACCGCGATGGATTTTCAGCGCGAAATGCTCATCCACGTTTTGCAGGGCGAACGCGAGCGCGCAAAGGACAATTGGAGCCTCGGTAAATTTACGATTGAATTTGAGGCTGCGCCGCGCGGCGTTCCGCGCGTCGGCGTGCAGTTTGAAATTGACGCAAATGGGATTCTGCACGTCCTCGCGCGCGACACCAAAACCGGACAGGAAAAAACCGTGGAAATGAAATCCGCCGTGGATGTGGACGATTCCGCCGTGCAAAAAATGGTCGAGGAATCGGTCGAGCACGCATTTGACGATCTGGCGGCGCGCCGGTGGATTGAGGCGAAGTTGAAGGCAAATGAAACTCTGGCGGCGACAAAAAATGCGCTCGCAGGTTGCGCGGGCGAAATTGAGAAAGATTACCGCGAAAAAATTGAGATGGCCGCGCGTGAAGTTGAAAAAATTCTGACAGGAGAAAATCCCAGCGGTTCCGGCGATTTGAAACAATTGCAATCAAAAATTGCCGCGCTGGACGAAATCACGAGGCCGCTCGCCGAATTGCTGATGGACCGGGCGATGGAGGCGGTGCTACGGAAACGCGGACTGATTCAGTGAGTGTCAAACTTTGGCCGGCTCAAAAGCCAAAAAACCAGGGTTGTCACCAAAATGATGATGACAATGGACAATCCGATGAAAAACCGGATTTGCTTCTGGTGCGCCGAAAGATTCCTCTTGGGAGGCATGGCGTCAGGCTGCAAAAAAGCGGCGAGATTCACAAGATAAATTTGTGTCAGGCAAGGAGTTTTGTGAGCAGCGGCGCGACGGCGAGCGCGGGCAGGAAGTTCGCCAGTTCGACTTTGCGGACTTCAAAAATCACCAGCGCCACCGCGCACGCAATCAATCCGGCGGCGGTGCTGACCGGATAAATCAAATTGTGCGAATCGAGAAACGGCCCCGCGTAAAGCTGGCAGGCCAGTGTGACCGCGCCCAGGAAAAAATAAACCGGAAACGCCGAGAGCGCGGACGGCCAGCCGAAAATTTTCACAAATCCGGCCATCGCGAGCGCGTCCATCACGGCCTTGACGGCGAGCAGGCAAAAATCGCCGGCCAATCCGTCCGTCACCGCGCCGAGGATGCCGAGCGGCGCGGCGCAAAACAAAATCGCACAGGCGTTGAAACCGGCGGCGCCTTTGCGCGGCGGGTTGGACTGTGCGGATGAAATCAGTTTTCCGGCGAACTGTCCGAGGCGGTTGGAGATTTTTTGCAGGCTCAATATTTTGCCGGCCAGATTTCCGAGAACTATGGCGAGCAGCGCGATCAAAATCTGCCTCGCGCATGGCCAGAAAGTTCCGTTGACGTTCAGCCAGACCAGCCGCAAGCCAAAGAAAGCCGTGGCCGCGCCGAGCGCGCGGCGGAGAAAATCCTGCACGCGCGCGGACGGCGGCGCGCGTTGCGCCAGCCCGAAAAGCGCGCCGGCTAAAATGCCGATGGCGTTGAGAAATGCGCCGGTTGCAACGTTCACAGGCGCGATTGTGTCGCGCTACGGACGCGAAGAAAAGTTTTCCATTTGCATATTTACGCTCTAAAGTCCGGCGGGTTCGGCGGTGAATCTTTTCGCAAATAAACAAAATGGCCGGAGCAAAAAATACTTCCAGAAATCCGTGGTCGTGGATTCCGACGCTTTATGTCGCGGAAGGCCTGCCTTACACGATGGCGATCAGCGTGTCGGTCGCGCTTTACAGCACGCTGGGCGTCTCGAACAAGGCGACGGCTTTTTGGACGAGCCTGCTTTATCTGCCGTGGGTCATCAAGCCGCTGTGGAGTCCGCTGGTGGACTTGCTCAAGACGCGGCGGCGCTGGATTTGGATGCTGCAATTGGTTTCTGGCGCGGCGTTTGCGGGCATCGCGCTGATGATTCCCGCGCCGCACTTTGTCCGGTGGACGATTGTTTTTTTCGGGCTGCTTGCGTTCAACTCCGCGACTCACGACATCGCGGCGGACGGTTTTTATATGCTGGCGGCGACAGAACATGACCAGTCGTTTTTCATCGGCTGGCGAAGCGTTTTTTTCAACCTGGGCAAAATCATCGCGCAGAGCGGATTCGTTTATGTCGCCGGAGAATTGCAAAAGCGCACCGGCAACATTGCATTTGCCTGGTCGGCGGCTTTCGCCCTCGCGGCGGCAATTGTTTTGTGTCTCGGCATTTATCACCGCTTCATTTTGCCGAGGCCGCAAAAGGACCAGCCGAAAATCCTGCTGGCTTCGGAAAATTTTTCCACGGAATTTCTGAAAACGTTCGGGACATTTTTCCAAAAGCCGAAAATCATCCTGCTGCTGCTTTTTATTTTGCTCTTCCGATTGGGCGAGGCACAACTCGTGAAAATGACGCAGCCGTTCTTGCTTGATGCGCGCAACGCGGGCGGACTTGCCTTGACGCTCAAACAAGTTCCGGTCATTTACGGCGCGGTTGGTTTCACCGCTTTTATCCTCGGCGCGCTGCTCGGTGGATTTGCCGCAGCGCGAAACGGGTTGAGATTCTGGCTCTGGCCGATGCTTCTGGCGATTCACCTACCAGACGCGGTTTTCATCTGGCTGGCTTATGCGCAGCCGCAAAATCTGTTTGCAATTGGCGCGGGCGTCGCCGTGGAGCAATTTGGCTACGGCTTCGGGTTCACGGCGTTCATGCTTTACATGATTTACATCGCGCGCGGCGAACATCGCACGGCGCATTACGCGATCTGCACCGGTTTCATGGCGCTGGGCATGATGCTGCCGGGAATGTGGAGCGGCTGGTTGCAGGAACGCCTCGGCTACCCGCATTTTTTTGTGTGGGTGATCCTCGCGACGATTCCGAGCTTCATTGTTGCACGGATGATTCCATTGGATTCTAATTTCGGAAAGAAAACGGCACCTGAATGACCGCCAAGGATTCTTCTTCAAAAAAACGATTTTGGGCGACGGCGGTTCGCTGGCTGGCCGCATCGAGCGCGCTGATTTACGCGCTTGTCCAGTTTTTCCCCGGCACGCCGGTTTCCGCACCGACGATTGACGGCTCTTGGATGCAGACGATGCACGTTGCGTTTGAACAGCACTGGCAGTTTGGCCGCGACATTGTTTTCACCTTTGGGCCTTGGGGCTTTCTTTATGGCGGATATTATCCGCCGACGTTCGTCACTTCCATAATCGTGTGGGCGATGCTGGCGATTGTATTTTGGTGGGCCGGCTGGCGGGTGGCCTGTCATTTTTCAGGCAATAAGCTTTTTTCATGGCTTTGGCTGGCTGGGTTTATTGGCTTATCGGGTTTGATTCAAGATTTCCAGCGCGATCCATCCGGCGTCTGGGTGTCGGGATTTATTGGCACGGCGGGAGTGCCCATCGGGCAATGTTTTGAAATCCGTAGTGTTGCCTGGGTTCTGCTGCTGTTGCTCCTGCATTTTTTTGTCGAAGACCGTCCGATCACGGTGAGACAAGCGTTGCTGGCAGTGGCGTTGGGGCTGTTGAGCCTCGTCAAGTGCACCACTTTGATGGAGGCGACGGTTGTAATTGGCGTGATCGCGGCGGACAATGTTTTCCGGCAGCGGCGTTTTCCGTGGATTGCGACTCTGTTTGCAGCAAGTATTTTATTTTTTTGGATCGCAGCCGGACAACATTTAAGCCTGCTTTGGTCCTTCCTGCTCAACTCGCGGCAAATGACCGATGGTTTCACCGAGGCGATGCAATACGGAGTCGCTGAAACTTTGTTTGTCATTTGTTTCCTGTCAGTGGTGACGATGCTTGTCGCCTTGACGGGTTATGTGGCGTGGCGGCGTCACCGGCGCTTTGGAATGTTCCCGGTGGCCGGCATGGGCGCAGTTTTGTTCCTGACTTTCAAACACGGTTATGTGCGGAGCGACAGCATCCATGAAACCACCGCCGCACTGTCACTTTTGGTCGCGGCGCTGGCGTGCCTGGCGGTGATGTGGCCTGTCCTGCAACGCGAAAAAAAATGGTCCCGTCAGGCCACTCTGCTGCTGGTCGCCGGCATTTTGTTTGTTTCTTCATTCTCGTTCACCAGTTGGTTTCCAAATAACGGGCTGCTGGCGCAATTCGTCCACACTTTCAGCGTCCGAAGCATCCTGGCCCCGGTAAAATCGCTGGCAGACACGGGGCGTTTGCAGAGAACTTATGACCAAAATCTTGCGACCATCCGCAAACAATTTCCTTTGCAGCCAATTGAAGGAGACGCGGACATTTATCCTTGGAATCAAATGGCGCTGTTCGCCGGTGGCTTGAGCTATCATCCACGCCCCGTCTTCCAAAGCTATTCCGCCTACACGCCGGAGCTGGCGGAATTGAACGCCGCACATCTGCGAAGCGATCACGCCGCCGGCAACATCTTGTTTGAAATAGATCCGCTGAACGGCCGCTACCCGTCGCTGGACGACGGCCTTTCGTGGCCGGAACTGCTGACCCGATACGACATTGCGGACACGAACGGGACATTTCTGCTTTTGAAACGCGCCGCCGCGCCGAGGGAATATCATTTGACACCCGTGGAAGAAAAGACCATTCATTTTGGCGAGACCTTCACGCTTCCCGCCACGACGAACGCCACGCTCTGGGCTGAAATGGAAATAAACAAATCCATGCTTGGAACCGTGGCCGAAGCCCTTTACAAGCCGGCTCTTTTGCGGTTGATGGTTTCCCTGCGCGATGGCCGGCAGATTTATTTCCGCCTGGTTCCGGGCGAGGCGCGCGGCGGATTCATTTTGTCGCCGTTGATCAGCGACAAAAAATCCTTCGTCTCGCTGGCTTCCACGGACGGATGGAGCAACCTGTCCGGTTTGGAAGTGACCGCCATCACCATTTCCGCCGCCACCAAATCCGGTTCGACCCTTTGTTATCAATCGCCGGTAAAGCTGCGCCTCTACCGGCTGGATTATCCGCGACAGGAATTGAACAAAGTAAAAATCCATTTAAGCAAATGACCGCTGTCTCAATCCGACCAGCACTCAAGCATCTCTTGGTGGCCAGCCTGCTCCTGGCACCACCGGTTCTGCTGGCGGTCTTGTTATGGCGTGACACGGTCAATGTGCCCTACTGGGATGAATGGGACGATGACATCGCCGGTCTTTTTGTGAAATTAAAAACCGGCCAGTTGACTTTCGGCGACTTGTGGGCGCAGCACACCGAAAGCCGCCTCGTCCTGCCACGGATTTTTTTCCTGCTGCTCGGCAGTCTCACTCATTGGAATCTTGGTTACGAAATTGCCACCACGTTTTTCCTGGCGTGCGTGGTTGCCGTCACCGTCTTTTGGCTGGGAAGGCCTGCGTTCGCGGGCCGACCGGTGGCAAAATGGGCGGTTGTTTTCATCTCCAGCCTGTTGATTTTTTCCCCAACGCAATCCGAGGCGTGGTTATGGGGAATGGAAATGGTTCTCTACCTGCCGCTGGTGTGCATTCTTTTCAGCCTGCTCGTGCTGCGCTCAAAGGCCGGTGAAACGGCGAAATGGTTTTCCTGCGCGGCGCTGGCCGTCGTGAGCACCTACAGCTTCAGCAATGGATTGCTCGTGTGGATCGTGCTTTTCCCGGTGATGTTTCTGGCGGAAGGCGGGAATGGCTTCCAAAAAAAATCCCGCGCCGCGCTGTGCTGGCTGCTGGCATTTTTCGGAAATGCGGCGGTCTATTTTCACAATTATCAATATCCGCAGTCAAACGGATTCTGGCAGATGCTGTGGACGAATCCGTGGCAGGTCGTCAGATACTTTTTCGTCTTTCTTGGCGGGCCGCTGGTGGATCGTTACTCGGCGCACTGTCTAGAAACCGCGACCATCATCGGCATGGTGTTGGCAAGTTTATTTGCCGGCATCTGCCTCTGCCTTTTTCGCTGGCGAAAACATCAGGCACTGGCCGGCCTGTCGTGGCCGTGGCTGGCCATCGGCGGCTACGGCATTTTGAGCGCGCTGCTGGCCACAACCGGACGTTCCGCGCTGGGCTTGGAACAGGCGCTGTCGCCGCGCTACGGGATTTTTGGCATCAGCCTCATGTTGGCGCTGGCGCATCTTGTGCCTCTGCCGGCATTTCACCGCCCGCCGAAAAATGATTTTGAGAAACCGAATGCTTCGCAGCCGGGCGTCATGCTGTCGGCTTTGGGCGGAGTGGTAATCCTGCTTCATGTTCTGGCATTTCCTGCGAATGTGTTGAATCTCTCCGTATTCCGGCTTGATTTGCTGCTTGGAAAGGCAAGCCTGCAATTTCTCGACGCGCTGCCGCCGCAACCGGCGGCCACGACATTTTTATTTCCCAATTATGCCAGGCTGAAAAAAAATGCCGACGCGCTCAATCAACTCGGCGTTCGGAATGATGACTTGATCAAAACCGCGCGGCTGGTGGATTTCAAATTAATTCCGCAATCGGATTGCGGCAGCATCGAATCCACCCAAGCCGTTGGCGACAGCATCTATCTTTCGGGCTGGGCATTGTCTGCCAGCCGCAAAGCCGCCGCCGACTGCGTCCTGTTCACTTACGAAAGCCCGGGCGTCGAACCGGTGATTTTCGCCCTGATGGACTCGCGGTTTGGGCGGGCGGACTTGGTGGCAAAATTCCACGACCGCGCCTATGTCGCCGCCGGCTGGCAGAAAACAATCCACCGGCAAGGCCTGCCCAAAGGCGCGCTCACGTTGAAAGCCTGGGCTTACGACGTGCAATCCCGGCAGGTCACGCCGTTGCAGAACGAGTTTCCTCTCGACAACAAATGAGCCGAAAAAGATTGCGTTGAACGCCTCGGACTTTCCAGAATCAAACCTCACATGACCTCAACCTGTTTCAACCGACTTGGCCGCGTGCTTGTCACGGCAATGCTCGCCGGTGCGGCTTTTGAATTTTTGCCGGGGGCTCTGGCTTTCTCATATACGACTCCGCCTCATTCTAATCAGGATGGTTGGGATTTTACCAACGGCACGCCAAGAGCCATTCCGCGCCGCGCCAGCATCATTTTCATGCAGGTTGACGGGCTCGGCTACGGCGACTTGAGCTGCTACGGCCAGACAAATTTTCAGACGCCAATCCTCGACAAGCTCGCCGCCGAGGGAATCCAATTCACGAATTATTCTATCGCCGACACAAGTTCATTGTCGCAGGCCGCGTTGATGCTGGGAGAAAATTCCAGACAACAGCATCAACGCTCTCACCTGGATATGCTCGTCACGCCGGATGAAATCACCGTCGCGCAAATTTTGAAGAACTCCGGCTACCACACCGGCTTGATCGGCGCATGGGATTTGGGTGATGAAAATTCCGGCGACGCACCGTGGCGAAAAGGTTTTGATGAATTTGCCGGTTATCTCAATCCGGTGGACGCGGAAAATTTCTACGCCAATTATATCTACCGCTATGCGCCGGGGGAAATCCTCAACCCGACGAACAACCAAAGAGAAGATTTTACCGGCAAGGAAGAAATGTATGCCAATACGCTCGAAAAAAAGACGCAATACATTCCCGATGTGCTCACAAAAGCCGCGCTGAATTTCGTCCAAAACAACCAGCCCGACCAGTTCAACCATTTCCGCCCGTTTTTCCTTCTGCTGGATTACAAAATTCCCGGCGGCAAAATCGAGGTGCCGACCGACGCGCCGTATTCCGAGGAGCCGTGGCCGCAGCCGGAAAAAAACAAGGCCGCGCTGATTTCGCGGATTGACGGCTACATCGGCCAGTTGCAGGAGCAGTTGCAAAAAATCGGCATGACGAACAATGTCCTGATTTTCTTTTCCAGTGGAAGCATTCCGAAGAAGACCGCTGAAATTGACCCGGATTTTTTCCACAGCAACATTTCCACAAATGATTTTCGCGTGCCGATGATCGTGCATTGGACGGGAACAATTCCGGCGGCACAAGTCAGCGATTACAAATGGTCGCCTCAGGATTTCATGCCGACGGCGGCGCAAATCGCGTTTGCACAATCACCGACGAACATTGACGGAAATTCAGTTGTGCCGGAACTGCTTGGGCTGACAAAAAAGTAAGATCATTTCCCGCCGCTTGAAATCGGCGCGTTGAAATTGCGCTCCTGTTTTTCCCGGTGCGCGGCGAAGCCCACCCACGCAATGGCCAGGATGATTCCCAGCACAACCGCCGCCAGCACAAACCACGGCCATTTGTAGCGGCGCGGATTTTCATTTTGGTCATTCATCCGCCGCCAGCATAGCGCGGTCGCGCCAGCAAAACAATTCGACCCGCGAAAAATTTCAGCTAACTTGTGCGCCGTTGTTTCATGCAAGAAGAAGAATCGCCAGAAAATCCGCCCGCCGCGCCGGCGACGCCGCCCGCCGTGGCAAGTCCGTATGCCGTTTTCCAGAACCGCGATTTCCGGTTCTACATCACCTCGCGGTTCATCGCGTCGCTCGGCCAGCAGATGCTCGCTTACGCGGTCGGCTGGGAGCTTTACGCGCGCACGCACTCGCTGTTCACGCTCGGCCTGATCGGGCTGGCGCAAATGATCCCGATGGTCGCCTGCACGCTGCCCGCCGGGCACGTCGCCGACAGTTTCAACCGCAAGAAAATCATCCTAGCGACGACGCTGCTGCAGGCGGCGGCAAGCCTGGGACTCATGTTGATTTCATTTCTGCAGGCGAAAGTGGCCTGGATTTATTTCTGCCTGTTGGTCATCGGCGCGGCGCGGACGTTCATGTGGCCGGCCAGCGCGGCGTTTCTGCCGAGCCTCGTCCCGCGCCATCAATTCGCGCGCGCCGTGACTTTCAATAGCGGCACATTTCAACTGTCGTCCATCGCCGGCCCGATGGTCGGCGGCGCGCTGATCATTTTTACGAACAAATTTTTGGCGCATCCGGCGGCGGCGGTCTATGCGCTCACCGCACTGACGTCGCTGGTTTGCTTCACGCTCATCCTTTTGGTCCGGCG
>Ga0181534_10002864_pt1 | contig 10444 bp, 7 predicted proteins | sample PEATcosm2014_Bin_37_FD_119758 | JGI IMG/M metagenome (GOLD analysis project Ga0181534, IMG submission 119758) | Peatland microbial communities from MTU Mesocosm Facility, Houghton, MI, USA - PEATcosm2014_Bin17_10_metaG | ecosystem: Environmental > Terrestrial > Soil > Wetlands > Peat | place...
AGGCATCGTCGAAAGTGATGAAGGAATAATATTTTCCGGGAAGCAGTTCTGCTGGTCCTTCCCCGTCGATCGGAAGAGTGAGGCGTTGCACCGCATCCATCTGCCGGGCAAAGGCCAGTCGGTCGGCCGGGGCTATCGAGTGATAGTAGAGGACAATGCACGTCGGGGCCGGAAACCGCCCGCCCAGCCGCAGCAGCCCTCGACGGAGCTGAACCCCGGCGAAGTAGGCGAGGCTGAGCAAGAGCTTGAGTACCCGCGACGGCATCAGAATTGGTTTCCCCCGTTTCGCCGGATGGCACGGCGGCGGTTGGCAGAACCTGGTTGGGCAGAAGTTAGTTGGGCTGAACTCAGGTGGTGTGTTCGGCTGATGGCGCGCAATCGCCCTCCCCCGAACATTCCCCCGCCCCGAAGCGGAAGAGGTTCAAGACTCTTTGCTTTTGCTCCTGCCGCAGGTAAACCAAGAATTCGTTGGGCACCGCCCGCGCTTCCCGCCGCAGGTAGGAATCGAGGAAGCCGGCGGAGCGCGCCAGCGAACCCGTGAGATAAGGCTTCGTCCATACCCGGCGCAGGAGCTTAAAGAACTCGAAGAGCGGAAGGGCTCCCAGGGAATAATCCATCTTGCCTTGCCGGTACCATCCCCGCAGGATACCTTCGGCGGAGTTGGTGGGACGGTGGTGGAACACGCGGAGGTCGGAGAACGAGGCTACCCGCCAGCCCTTCATGCGTGCGGAGATTTCCGCATAGGTGTCCGGACCGCCGTAGCGCAAAGGCACGTAGGCGCCGCCAATGGCTTCAAAGCAGTCGCGGCGAAACAACTGGCAGGCGTGGGCCACAGCCGTGAAACTGGTGATGGGGCGGGGGCGAAATTCGCCGTCCGGGCAAAGCTCGCAAATGGTGCCGCCTCCCAGCCCCAGCTTCGGGTCGCGTCGGAATTTCTGGAGCAGGCGGGCAAAGTAGTCGGGATCCAGGGTGATATCGGCATCCAGATTGCCCACCCACCCATATTCCCCGTCTCTGAGTTGGGCCAACCCGGCATTGATGGCATACACCTGGGCGGCGAAATTCCGCGGGTGGTCTTCGGTGATCCGGTGGAGCTCGACAAAGGGATTCTCGGCAGCGTAACGCTGTACAATCTCGTCGGTGTGATCGGTGGAGCCATCGCTGACGATGATCCACTTCGCCGGCCGGACGGTTTGCGCCACCATGGAACGGATGGTGGGCTCGATGAACCGCTCCTCGTTGTAGGCCGCGGTCACCAGAACGTAAGCCTCGCGATTTATCGATTCGACCATCGGTGAAATTGTGGCTGGGACTCCGCCTCGATCCTCAGGTGTCGTGCCCTTCCAGGGATGCGACCGTGCTCCCAGCTTTCCTGGATCCAGATTACTTCACATCCGCCAGCCCGCCCAGATTACCTTTATCCAGCTTGCTTGCCCGCCTGTGGTTGCCAGGGAATGGGTCCGGTGAACAGCCAGCGCAAACAGGAAAGGCTGCGCATCACCTTGCTCGCCGAAGCCGGCCGGGTGTAACGATTGCAGCAATAGACCGCGCCGTAGCCGGCAACCCGGATGAGCTCGTGAATCCCGGTGGCGAACAAGAAGCCCAAAGCCCCCAGGCGGCCATAGTGCTTCTGGAAGAACTGCAGATTGGCGCGCACCATTTCGACGTAAAAACGGGTGGGAGCCTGGCCGGAGCTGGCGGCGCCATAGTGCAAAGCCCCGGCCTCGGCAAAAAAAACCACGCGCCAGCCCGCCTTGAGAAAGCGGAAGCTCCAGTCCAAATCCTCTCCATACATGAAGAATCGTTCATCCAGTCCGCCAACCTGCTCGACCGCCCCCCTGGGCGACAGCCAGAACCAGCCGGTCAGTACCTCGACGTCTTCGGTCCGATCATAAGGATACTCGTCCATGAGATAGCCGCCAAAAACCTTGGACGTCGGCATCAGCGAGTGCAAGCCCAGGGCGAAGCAGAGATAATTCCACACTGTAGGCACGCGGTTGACGGACTTGCCGATTTCGCCGTCCGGGCTAAGCATCTTGGGGCCCATCAAGCCGATGTCGGGATGGCCTTTCATATAGTCGACCATGGTTTCGAAGCAACCTGGGGGAACCACCACATCGGAATTGACCAGGGCCACGTAGTCGCCGCTGCAGGCCGCAATGCCGATATTGTTGGCTTTGGCGAAGCCCAGGTTCTCCCGGTTGCGAAACAGCCTCACCTCGGGATACTGCTCTTGAATTGCATCCGGAGTGCCATCGCTCGAGGCGTTATCCACGACAATCACTTCAATTCGCAGAGGACTACGCAACTGGCGGAGGGAATCGAGGCATTCCAAGGCATACTTCTTGCCATTCCAGGTCACGATGACAATGGACACGTCCGGTCTGGAGATATTTCCCACGCGCTTTTCCACGAGCATGTCCACGCTTATGACTTCCACCTGTCGGGCGGGGTGCCGATCGAACCGCCAACTGCCGAACCGTCAACTGCCGAACCACTGCTGGCCGAACTATAGAGCAGGCGAGCGTCCGGACCCTCGATCATGCCCATGGCCACGCTGTACTGCGGAATCACGGAAGCTTCTTCGGCTTCCGGCGCTTCCACCAACGAAGGCTCGACGTTGACCAGGTCGGGGACGGTCTCAACCGGAGCCCGCACCGGCTCGGAGGCGAAGGCGGCGGTCGCCGCGATTGCGGCCAGAACGCAATAAAAGGCAAGAATGCTCTGATCGAAATAAATGATACCGAAGAAACCGACGGAATTGGCGAACAGGCTGACTCCGAGTGCCCAAATCAAACGCTCATCCGTCCGCGATTTCTGGACGAGCTTCCTGGACCTGCCCACTCGTTTGAAGGCGTGGACCATTACGGCAAGAAATAAACTGAAGGTAAGGAAGCCCCCGCCAATGCCAGCGGCCACATAGGCATTATCCACGTCCCACATGTCATAGCCCCAGGCCGCATTGTTTTGCGTGCCCACCAGGAACCATTCGCCAAAGTGGTGGATGAAATTGTCGATCAGCATGGCCCGGTGATAGCCGCTGCCCCCCAGACTTCCGCCCACCCGGGCCACCAGAAACCATACCGGCGCCTTCATGACGATATGCAGCAACACGATCGCGATGACCGCCGTCCAGCGGAAGACACGCAGATTGCGGCGCATCGGCCACAACAGCAGGCCCAGCACTCCCGCCCCGATGGTCATAATCGGTGTGCTCGAGGCGCAGGCAATCGCGATCGTCAAAGAGGCCAGAATTCCCAACCCGGCGAGCAGGCGGTCCCGCTTACCCTGCCACCACAGCCCCACAAACAAAGGCATCAGCATGGCGCCGATGGTCCCGGCAATGATGGCGTGGCCGAAGGGCCCCCGGGCGCGTACGGAATTGTAGCGGACGTCGGAAAGCTCGAGCGCCCCCAGGATGGAAAACAGATTGTGCCGTGTGACGTGCTCCATGGCCATGGCGGGAGCGACCACGATGACCACGGCGGCCAGCGATTTGATGGCGAAGATCACATCGGACTTGTCGCGGATCAGGGCGCGCAGCAGCAGATAGCTGCCCAGCGTGCTCCACAGAAAACCAAAGCGGTTAGTCACCGCACTGAAATTTCCCCACAGGATGCAGAAGGTGACGGCATTGCTGCAAGCCCAGGCTAGGAAGAGCTTGTCGAAAACGGTGAGCGGTGGAAGCTTAAGGTCGCGCCGCAACAGATACCGCAGAGCGCCTGCCGAAAGCAGCAGTCGCAGGGCCGGAAAATGCAGCCCGCCCAGCACCACTTCAATTCCGCTGGGGAGGAGGATGCCCGCCCCCAAGAGCGCCGCCACCACGTGCCGCCGCGGCAGCCAGAGGATCAGGAAGATGGCGATCAGCAGGCCGGCCAGCGCCAGGGGGGTGATGAAGGTATCGCCTCCGCCCCCGAAGTAGTAATTATCCGGCATGTCATAGCGGGTATTCATAGCGCTCTTAAGCGAGCTCCTTGGCCACCACACCGAAGCCGGTTCTCTTTTTGATCAGCCGGGCGGCCGCCGCCCGCAGCTGCCGGTCGAGCAGCAGCAGGATCGATAAGCCCGTGACCCCGCCCAGCAATACCTCGGCCGCCAAAAGAATCGCCGACTTCTCGCCGGAGAGCCAGCCCAGGGCGTGAAAGGCCAAAACCGAGAGTACCACCCCGGCCGCGGAAAAAATCGATGGCGCTACCGAGACCAACAACTCACGCGTCCCCACTCCGGCCAGGCGCATCAGCAAGAGCAGGAATACGGGCGTCACCACCAAGCCTCCGACCACAAACCGGGCGAGCGCGATCCCCATGATCTGCTGATCGACGGGATGATGGCGGACCAGCAGCCCCGCCAGCAGCAGCAGTGCAACTCCCGCGAGGGTGCGCCCCCACTCCAGCGCCGCTGCCAGCTTCACTTTGGCCAGGGCCTGCAGCAGCGGCCCGGTAAAAAACGCAAAAACAAAGAACATGCCGAGCCCGCAGAGCAACTGCAAAACCGGCGCCGCCGGCGTCCACTGCGTTCCCACGGTTGCCATCAAAGGCGGGCTGACCGCCGCCACGCCGGCCAGCGCCGGCAGAGTGACGGTGGCGCTCAAACGAATGCAGGTAAGAACGCTGCTGTGCAATTCTACAGGCTGATCCTGAAAGCGGGAAAACTCCGGCAGCGAGACCGCCTGAATGGAGGAGGTCGCAGCCGACAGCACCGTGCTCATCACCCGGTCGGCCAGCCGGTAGAGGCCGACGGCCACTGGACCGAAGAACAGACCGAGGATGATCGAACTGGCATAGGTGTCGGCGAAAATGCCCAGCTGGCCGATGAAATTGGAGATGGAAAAGCCCATCAAATCGCTCAGATGTTTCCAGGAGAATGCCAATTGTGGACGCCAGTGGCTTAAAGTCCACAACAGGATCAGGGCCGCCAGGTCGCGGGTAATTTGCTGCGCCACCAGGGACCATACCCCGAAGCCAGCGTACGCCATGGCCACGCCCACCACCCCGCCGATCAGCACGGAGACATTCGAGCGGATGGAAAGGCTTTTGAAATCCATTTCCCGGGAGAGCAGGCTCTTTTGCACAATGGCCATGCCCTCGATCGGAATGCACAGCGAGAGGGCGGAGATGATGACGGCCGCTTGCGGCGCATGATTCAAGCCGGCCCACCACCGGCTCAAGAGTACACTCGAACCCACGAACACCAGGCTGAGAGCCATGTCGGCCCAGAAAACGGCATTCACATGTTCCGGCTCGAGATTTTTTTTCTGGATGAGGGCGGCGGCCAGACCCTGATCCAAAAGCATCTGCAGGAACAATACATACACCACCGCAATCGAAACCACGCCAAATTCCTTGGGTCCGAGAATCGCGGCCAGGAAGAAGGTGAAGAATGCCCCAAAGGCCTTTTCGCCCCAAGTCGAGGCGTAGGACCATTTCACCGCGTGTGTGAAGGATTTTTTCGCCATGATCAGGCGGAAGCGATGGACGCAGTTTCCGATGCGATACGTTTCTCCGAACTCTGGCTGTCCGTTGCCGCTTGCCGGGCGGAGGCCTTATGGCCCAGCACCAGGAACTCGGACGATAGATAGGTTCGCGCGATCTTGCTCAAACGGCTGAAGGGCCGGGCTCGCTTGGGCACCACCTCGACAACCTGATCGACCCGCAGGCCGCAGCTCTTCATCCACTGGAGGACCAGTTGACGCGTGGTGAAGCGCACACCCCAGTCGCCCTTGCTTTCATTCTTGCTGCCAACTTTCGTAGTCCTGTCGGTTGCCCGGCTTTCCTCATGCTGGGGCCGGGCCATCATTCTTTGCCACGCGACCTTCAGGTAACGGAAGTTCGGAGAAATCAGGAGAATGCGTCCGCCATCCCTTAGTAGCCGGTTACATTCCCGCAAAATAGAGCACCCATCCGGGACCAGATGCAGGATATTCGATAGGAGGACGCAGTCAAACTTTCGCTTCTCCAGCTCTTTCCATGCCGCCTCGAAGTTCGGTGTGACGGTGGCGATGCCGCGGGCTTCGGCGCAGGCGGAGATTACGGAATCGAGGGGCACTCCCGTGACCCGAATCCCCCGCTTCACCAGGCGACCCTCCAACTCTCCCCATCCGCACCCTAGGGAAAGGACGGTTTCCGCCTCCGCAGGAATCAGATCGAGAATATCCTGCCGCGCGGGTTCGTAGTAGCTCTTGGATAATTTTTGCAAGGGAAAGGCGGTCTCAGTGTTTAGCAGCTGAGCTGCTGACCGCCTGCCTTCATGGATCTCGCACAGCGCTTCCAGTTGCAGGTCAAAATCCGCTCCGCTCAGGTCGTAATCCGTGCCCACATATTTATTGGAAAGATGCGGGACCAGAAAGCCATCCAGATTCGAGATGCAAACGGCTTTTCGGAACCCGCATTGGGTGTAAGGATCGGTCGCCGCGGTGCACGCCAGATCAAATTTTCCCTGGTGCGGGGCGACCAGGAACCCGCCGGAAGCGATGGCTCGGCGCAGTTGCTCCCTGGTTAGCATGTAGCAGCCGGCGTGCTCGCACGTGAAGGCCGCAAAGAGCTGATGACCGCGCTCGGCCACCGATTGCGGATCCCAGTGATACATTTTGTTGACGTCCGGGTAGTATCTCTGCCCGCCGGGACCGGATTCGGTGCGCAGGAAACCCGCAATCTCATCCTCCGGCAGCACACTCGTCGCCCACAGGAAGGCATCGATGTTCTTGCTCGTGATCAGGATGTCGTTTTCCGAATAGATGAACAGATCGTATTGCTCCCCGCGCTCGGCCAGGACCTGCTTGTGGGCAAAGGGCAGGGACCAGGGATCGCTCGTGGGCATGCCGACGACGAGTTCAACCCCTGCCGGCATCTGCTTGGAGATGTTGGAAAGAACGACGATATCCGCCTGGTGGGGCATCGAGCGGTACTCCGCAATGAGGCGCTCGAGGTAGGGGTCATTGCCGCTTCCGTAGCTGGCAATCGTGACTAGGATCTTCATTCTTATCGATTCAATGTGTTGGATTCGACGAGGTTCCGATGGGGTTACCGCTGGGCGATGCAATGGGAAATATGATCGAAACGTCGCCCGGAATGTTGCGCTGGAGAACCCACTCCGAGCATCGCGAAAGATCCGCGGCAAGGCCCGGCTGCGGCCGGAGGTTTCGAGGCTATATCGCCCCCAGAGAGTAGAAGTGGCTTCAACGTGCGAGATATGCGAGACGTCTGTCTTGGTGAGGTGATCAGGGCCGCCGCGTTTCCGCCGGGGCGGCCCTGGTATCCGGTTGATTAGACGTTATTGGACGGTTGCTACCAGACCTGAAGGCGGCATCACCCCGCTACCAAACTGATTGGCCCCCGCGTCCCAGCATCCCGGTACTCCCGGCGTGCAGGTGCCGGAGGCTGCTCGAGTAATTCCATTATAGGAAACATCGAGCGAACTCATGTCCATGGAAGTCAAGTTGGAGCCCAGTCCGGTTGCAGGGGAACCCGACTGGGGCAGATAGGTGTCAGAAAGGTTGGGATTCGCCACCGTGGTGGGGGAAGCATCGCAACTACAAGCTTTCTGCCAACCGCTGAGGGTGGAATAGTTGGCCGACTGGTAGTTCCATGCTTCATTATTCCCGTTGTAGTAGAGATTGTTGCTGGCGGTAACGCTGGAAATGGGGGAGCCGCCATTTTCCTGATGGTAGTACCAGCGCGGCGTGCTGGAATTGCCGGGAGCAAAGATGTTATTCATTGCCGTCAGGGCAAAAGACGGGCCGCCGCTCATGTTGTACATCTCCAGGGAATAGGCGCCGCCCACGAAAGTGTTGTTGTACAGCTTGATCGGGCCCATATCAACGCCGTTTTCATCGAGCTTCACCGCAATGATCTGGTCATTGCTGGCCGCCGAGCCGGTTCCCACCACGACGTTGTTAAAGGCGGTCAGGGCGCAGCCGGTTCCGCTGCCGCTGACTCCGTTATTGGCGCAATAGATCATACCCGACGGACTGCCTTGACCGAGGTCCCCGTGAATGTAGTTGTTATAGACGTAAGCCGTCACCTTCTGGTTGTTATTGGAGCCCCAAAGGAAAATCCCATCCTGATGGTACTGATAGGTGGGATACTGCCAATTCAGCCAGCCGGGAAGGCCGTTGGCGTCCCCGATGTTGTTGTTGTACACATTCACGATATTGTTCGAGCCGGCGCTGTTCAGCAGCATCTGCCAGGGGTGATCCGAGGTGGTGTTGTCGTGAATGCACACCCCGGAGGACGGGCAACTGTTCGGGCCAGTTGCGCCATTGAAGCCTCCCCAAATACCGGCCCGCGCCGAGTTCAGGGTGTTGTTGCTGATCTCGATATTGGTGGCCGGGCCATCCACCCGGATATCTGCGGTGGCATTTCCGGCGATATCGCCGGCGTTGCTGTTCGATCCAGAGTTCATGTAAATGCCCTGAATCGTCAGGTTCCGAACGATCAGATGATCGCCATTCAAATGGATGCCCAGGCTTCCGTTGTTGCCTGGCTGCTGCGTGCAGGTGCCGGCTGCACAATTGTTGCCCTGCGAACCCGAGAGCGTATTCTGAATTACTCCGTTGCTCCCGCCGTCGATGGTGATGTAGTTATAACCGTTGACGGTGATCGCGCCGGCGCAGTTCGGGCAGGCGTCCGCGTTATAGTTTCCCCACCATCCGGTGGAGGTCATGGCGGCGTTGGTGTCGAAGAGGATGACGACGGGACTTCCGCTCGCTCCGCTGCCTTGCACGGTGAGAACGTTTCCGCCCTGCGCATTGCTGTTGAACGCGCCGCAAAGCAACACCGTGGTTCCTGGCCCAATTTGGGCGGGGCCGCTGCCCCAGTTTCCCTGGTTGTTGAAAAACGCCGGGGTTCGCACGTTACTGGTGCAGTTCCCGCTGGGATTTCCACTTTGGGTGATGAAGATGTTGGTGGCGGAGCCGAATGAAGGGGTTGAAAGTAAAGCGATCAATGCCAAAACGACGAGAAGCCAAGCTCTCTGAACCGTAACCATGCATTTCCTCCGGGGGTAGGGTGCATGCCGCTAGATTGTATTGCTGACCGTAACTGCTGCTGCCACGATCAATAAGGGCAATTCCTTCGCTACCTTGCAGATTGTCAATCAAGGCTCCGTGCCGGTCTAGGTTCCGGGAGTACATGCGCGCGCTGACATCTGGGCGATGCACCCGGCTTGGGGACGGAAGAAGGCGCCTCCATCGCAATTTGGTTATAGGGCTCACATGCTGGGACTGCGTTCAGCAGGCTGCACGGGGGACAAACACGTTGTCGCCAGCCGCGTCGAAGAGTCCATGTTGAAAAAGTTCTCCGCCGCTCAGCCGGTCGTACCCCAACTCTTCAAGATAGCGAGCCGTTTCCTGCTCGTTGTGCCGGTTGCGTTCGATCACGACGACGGGGCGCGATCGTACAAGAGTTTCATGCGCCCCGCGCAGAACATTGAGCTCCCAGCCTTGCACGTCGATCTTGATGAAATCTGGAGAGAGTTGCAGGTCGTCGAGGCACAGGAGTTGGAAGGTTCGCTGCTTGACCTCATAATCTTTCCCGAGTCTCTCTTCCATCTCTTCATCCAGGTTGTCGCGCAGAAAAGAACCCTCGGCGCTGACGGGAAGAAAATTTAAGAAAGGTTCATAGTACGTGGCTTCTGCCCTCTCGTCCGATAGTCCGGCGGACTTGAAACGAAATCGCTTGCCCAACATGATCCTTACCAGTTGCAGGGCAAAACGGCATCTCCGGTTGGGCTCGAACGAAATAATCTCGAAGTTGGGCTTGAGGGCGGCGATTTTAATGGCGCTGCGTCCGCGATACGCTCCAATATCGAGAGCCAGCCCCTGCTCCGAGGGAATCAGCTGAATTGCCGCAATCGCGTCGCCCCCGGAATAGGTGAGCCTCGACCAAATCAAACGAAGAATGGCGCCAACTTCGTAGAGCAGCGGAGCCCTCGACAGAAGCTGGCGGATTCTCTTTCGTACCGATTTGAGTCGGGTTGTGGCGTCGGCGGTTGGGGGCATTGAGTTCGGCGCTGAGGGCTCTCAGGACGAACTTTCATGCTACACCATCGCCCGCACCAGCGGGAGGCGAGAAGGCATTTCGACGCCTGAGAAACAGAACCGTCAACCAAGGGGCGCGGAGGATCGCGCAGCACTGGTTTTCTTGTGAGTCTCCTTCGTGTAACTTCGTGCCCGCGCTGGTCAAAGATCCCCAAGCTTTGAAGATCGGACGCCGAACCGCCCCTTTCCCGCTTCGTCGCCCAGCGTCGCGGATAAGCCGCAGGCGCCTAGGCGTGCTGCTGCACCGCTCGCGAGGCGAAGCTTAGCACCTCCGCCGCCACCCGCGTCTGCTGCTCGACGGTCAACTGGGGAAACATGGGCAGGGAAACGATCTCCGCCGCCGCTGCCTCCGATGCCGGAAAATCTCCCCGTTTGTAGCCCAGGCCGGTATAAGCCTTCTGCAGATGC
>Ga0181534_10002865_pt1 | contig 10442 bp, 10 predicted proteins | sample PEATcosm2014_Bin_37_FD_119758 | JGI IMG/M metagenome (GOLD analysis project Ga0181534, IMG submission 119758) | Peatland microbial communities from MTU Mesocosm Facility, Houghton, MI, USA - PEATcosm2014_Bin17_10_metaG | ecosystem: Environmental > Terrestrial > Soil > Wetlands > Peat | place...
AACCTCGTGCACCGGCACGCGAGCTTCTCCGTGCGACGCACACGGAGTGGGCAGCGACGTACACGGAGCGGGCAGCGACGCTCCATGAATTCCTCGAGCGTCGGTGCGTGAGGTTCGCCGTCTTTGAACCTCCTGCACCGGCACGGGGGCCTCTCCGAGCGACGCGCTCCTCGCTCCCGGCGACGCGCTCGTCACTCCCGGCGACGCTCCATGACCTCCTCGAGCGGCGGCGTGCGAGGCTCGCCGTCACTCCCCCTCTCGCACCGACGCCCCCGCGTCTCCTTGCGCGGCTCTCGTCATGCCGAGCGACGCCCCATGCGCTCCTCGGGCTGCGGCCGGAACGCTCAGTAACGCTCCGCGTCGTTCTTCGGCGCGTTGAAGAACAGCGGGTACTCCACGCCCCGGATGTTCGTGCCGCCGTAGGCGATCGAGCCGGCGAACGAGAGGAACTCGGCCGGGAAGTTGAGCGTTGGGCGGGTCGCGGCGTCGAGCCTCGCGATCGCTTGTGGCGGGAGGGTGACGTCGGCCGCGTCGAGGTTGTCGTCGAGCTGCGCTACGGTGCGCGCGCCGACGATGGGGGACGCGACGGCGGGGCGGCTCCGGACCCACGCGAGCGCGACGCGGGTCGCGGTGGTCCCGAGCTCCTTCGCCACCCCCTCCACGACGTCGACCACGTCGTAGGTGTGGTCGTTGTTAAGGGCGGCCATCATCCGCTCGCCGCGGTCGGGCTTGTGCTGCCCCCTGGCGTCGCGCTTGTACTTGCCCGTCAGCACGCCCCGCGCGAGGGGCGCCCACGGCGTCACGCCGAGGCCGAGCTCCTCCGCCATCGGGATGAGCTCCCCTTCCACGGTGCGCTGCAGGAGCGAGTACTCGATCTGCAGCGCGACCAGCGGCGACCAGCCGCGCAGCGTCGCCTCGACGTGCGCCTGCGCGACCTTCCACGCCGGCGTGTCCGAGAAGCCGATGTAGCGGACCTTGCCGGAGCGGACGATGTCGTCGAGCGCCCGCATCGTCTCCTCGATGGGCGTGTAGCGGTCCCACGCGTGCATCCAGTAGAGGTCGATGTAGTCGGTCTGCAGCCGCCGCAGCGACTCGTGGAGCTGCGCGTGGATCCCCTTGCGGTTGGCCCCTCCGGCGTTCGGGTCGCCGGCGAACATGCTCGAGAAGAACTTGGTCGCGATGACCGTGCGCTCGCGCTTGTGCGGCGTCTTGCCGATGTGGTCGCCGATGATCTTCTCGGAGTGACCGCGCGTGTAGATGTTGGCGGTGTCGATGAAGTTGCCGCCCCGCCCGAGGAAGCGGTCCATGATGCGGTTCGACTCCGCGACCGAAGAGCCCCAGCCGAGGTCTTCGCCGAAGGTCATGGCGCCGAGGCAGAAGGGGCTGACACGAAGTCCTGAGCGGCCGAGCGTGACGTAGTGATTGAGCGGCATGGGCGTCCTCCGGCGCGAAACCTACGGCGGGTGACGTGGGGGAGAAAGCGGCGCTTCGCTCGCCGCCGGCTGAGCCGCGGTCGATTTCGGGATCCCGGCCCCTCTCGGCTGCCATTGCTCAGTGCGACAGGAGAGGAAAGCGCGGGGGTGTCATTGGAAGAATGGCCCGAAGTTCCGGCACTTACGCCCTGGCGAGGCCGATCGGTCCGAGCGCGGGCGGCGAGCCGGGCGACGACGGCGGGACGATGACGATTCCGTGGTGGCACTACGGGTCCGGGTGGGCTCGGCGCGAGCAACTGGTCCACGGCGACCACGCTGCCAGCCGCAGCCGGCGCTGGCGGCGTTCGAGCCGGCACTACGCTCGGCCGCTACGCGAGCGGTGGCGGAAATGCCGGACTGATCATCCTGACGTACAAGAGTCCGAACGGCGTCTGCTCGCTTTAGGAGCATCCAGGGGAGACCGTCCCGGACGCAGCCACAAAAACATCAAGCGGAGCGCGAGCCTCTTTCGATACGGTCGGTCTCCGCCATGTACGCCCGCGCTTCGGTATCGACGACGGTCACCTTGCTCGCGGTGGTGGCAGCGTGCGGCGGAGCTCCGCTGCCGCGCGAGACGACCGCGAGCAACACGAGGACCGACGACCGCTGGCTGGACTGGGCGGACGCGTGCCCGGCGGCCGTCGACGCGGGCTTCCCCAGCTTCGCTGGCCTCCGGACGGAGACGATCGAAACCGGCACCGGCAGGGCGCTCGGCGACGGCGAGACCGTGCGAATCCACTACGTCGCGAGCCTGCCAGACGGAACCGTCGTGCACGACACCCGCGCTGGCGGCACCGCGCCCATCGAGGTGGTGATCGGACGCACCAAGATCATCTGCGGGCTCCAGAAGGCGCTCGACGGGATGCGCGCAGGCGAGCAGCGGCGGGTCACGGTCCCGTGGAAGCTCGCCTTCGGCGAGGCGGGCAAGCCACCCTCCGTTCCGCCGCGAACGGACCTGGCGTTCGTCGTCGACCTCTACGTCCCCGCAATGGGCGGCCCAGAGAGCGGCAGCGCGCCCGTCCGCCCTCCGAGCGGAAGGGGCGGGGGAGCCGGACGCGGCGGCGGGCGATGATCGCCCCGCGGACCCTGCCCGGCGTCAGCCCGCCAGCGCGCTCGCGCGGTACGCGTAGCTCAGCTTCACGCGCGAGAGCGACCGGAGCGAGAGCTCCATCCTGAGGAGCGCGTCGAGCAGCGCCGCGGTCGCCATCCCCCGCTCTCGCGCGGCCGACGCGACCGCCGCGATGGCTTCGTCGGCCCCCTCCGGGTGGAAGATCGCGCCAGGCAGGAGCGCGAGCCGCGGGGGGGACGCGATCGCGACGACCCTCCCGTCGAACAGACCCGCGTTGGAGCCGAGCGCGTCCCGCGACGCTCCGTCGACCTCGTGCACCACGAGCTCGGCGCCGGAGAGGACGTCGACCAGCAAGAACGCGGACTCGTCCTCGCTCGACTGGAAGAGCCCGCGGTGGGCGTACGGAAGGGCCTCCGCCCAGGGCCGGTCGGACGCCTCGACGCTGGAGAGAGCCCGGACGACGGTCGCGGCTCCGCCGGTCATGGTGTCGTCCCAGAAGGCACGGCTCCGGGACTCGAACCACGGGTCATCCGGCCCGAACGGCCCCGTCCGAGCCTCGAACGCGCGGTGGAGCGCGAGCATCTCGTCCGCCGGCGTCTCGGCCCCGACCTTCGCCACGAGGCGCTCGAACGCCGCGTCGAAGGGGGGAAGGGACGCGAGGTCTTCCGGCTTGGCGCTTGGCGCTCGGCGCATCGCACCGACGGTAGGGCTTTTCGCGGCCACTCGAAACAGGCACACTCTGCTCGATGCAGAACCGCGTCTTCTTCGCGCAGGCCTCGCTCGACGTCTGGCTCGCAGACGGAGCGATCGACCTCAGCGGGCTCGAGCTCACGATCGTGGCCGAGGGGCGCCGCTACCGGCTCGCGGAGGCGGCCCACGTCGTGAAGGAGGTCACGGGAACCGCCGACCCGAACGAGCTGGTCGGTCGCGTCAAGTCGAAGCACTACCTCGAAGAGCTCGGCGCCGAGCTGATGGAAGGGTCGATGATCCTGGGAGACAACGCCTACGACGTCGTCCCCGGGTTCATGGCCACGCCGGTCGGCTCGTTCGACGACTTCCTCGTCTCGCCGGAGCACACGTCGAAGCGCGACGCGATGAGCCCCAAGGAAGCCGTCTCGGACGAGGAGCTGCTCAAGCGCTTCGTGCTCGCCTACTCCTGAGAGCCCGCGCGCCGTGATCATCGTCGTCGGCCTCTCGCACAAGACGTCCCCCGTCGAGGTCCGCGAGAAGCTGGCGTTCGGCGCGGACGTCCTGCCGGAGGTCCTCGCGCGGCTCTCGACGCGGCCGGAGCTCACCGAGTCCATGTTCCTGTCGACGTGCAACCGCGTCGAGGTCTTCGCGGCGGCCCCGAACGAGGACGCGGCCGCGGACGCAGCCCGCGCCGTGCGCGAGATCCTCGCCCAGCAAGGCGGCGCGAGCGCCGACGAGGCGATGACGCCGTACCTCTACGAGCGCGGCGGTCGCGAGGCGGTGCGCCACATCTTCCGGGTGGCCGCCAGCCTCGACTCCATGGTCCTCGGCGAGCCGCAGATCCTCGGCCAGGTGAAGCGCGCGTACGACGCGGCGCTGGCCGCCGGCACGATGGGGAGCATCCTCGGGCGCTGCGTGACGCGCGCCTTCACGGTCGCCAAGCGCGTCCGCACGGAGACGCAGCTCGGGGCGGGCACGGTGAGCATCAGCAGCGTCGCCGTCGACCTCGCGACGCGCATCTTCGGCGACCTCTCGGGTCACACGGTGCTCCTGCTCGGCGCCGGGGAGATGGCCGAGGCCGCCGCGAAGAGCCTAGGGAAGGGGGCTCGGCACATCCGCGTCTGCAACCGGAGCTTCGAGCGGGCGGCCGCGCTCGCGGGGGCGATCGGCGGGGACGCGGTGCAGTGGGACGCGCTCGAGGACGAGCTGACGCGCGCGGACGTGGTGGTCGCGAGCACCGCGAGCCGGGAGTACGTCGTCGACCAGGCGATGGTCCGTCGCGCGATGAAGCAGCGCAAGGGGCGGACGCTCCTGTTCGTGGACATCGCCGTCCCGCGGAACATCGACCCGACCGTGCACGGCATCGACAACGTCTACGTCTACAACGTCGACGACCTCGAGCAGCAGGTGGCGCTCGGGCAGAAGTCGCGCGAGAAGGAGGCCGAGGCGGCCGAGCGCCTCGTGCACGCGGAGCTGATCGAGTTCGAGACGTGGCGCCAGGGGCTCGTCGTCGCCCCCGCGATCGTCGCGCTCCGGACCCGCACGCGCGAGGTGCTCGTGGCGGAGCTCGAGCGGTCGCTCTCGACGCGGCTCAAGCACCTCGAAGAGCCCGACCGCGCCGCCCTTCGCCAGCTCGTCGACGCCGCCGCGAACAAGCTCCTCCACGGGCCGACGACCCGCCTCCGTGAGGCCGCGAGCTCCGCCGAAGGGGCCGACCTCGTGCGCGCCGTCACCCACCTGTTCGAGCTACCCGTGGCCCCGACGGCGAAGACCGCCGCGCCCGACGTCGCTGCGGAGGACGCCCCCGACGAGGATTCGTCGAGGCTTCCGCACTGAATCGGCGAGCATGATCCCCGAACGACGCGTCCATCTTCCTCCGAGCCGTCGAGAGTCACGCGGGCGGACATAGAAATGCGCAAGCTCACCTACGCCACCCGCAAATCACCCCTCGCCCTCGCGCAGTGCCGCGCGTTCGTCGCGGCGCTCGTGCGAGCCAACGACGGGCTCGACACCGCGGAGCTCCTCGTCACGACCACGGGGGACCGGATCCAGGATCGCCCGCTCTCCGAGGTCGGAGGCAAGGGGCTGTTCGTGAAGGAGATCGAGGAGGCGCTCCTCGACGGGCGCGCCGACCTCGCGGTGCACTCGGTGAAGGACGTGCCCGCGCGCCTGCCCGAGGGGCTCGTCCTCGCCTGCCTCCCTCGCAGGGCCGACCCGCGCGACGTCCTCGTGGCCCCGCGTCACGGAGGCCTCGCGAGCCTCCCGCCGGGCGCCCGCGTCGGCACGAGCAGCCTGCGTCGCATCATGTCCCTCGGACGGGCACGCCCCGATCTCGTCTTCGTGCCCGTGCGCGGCAACGTCGACACGCGCCTGCGCAAGGTCGACGCAGGGGAGATCGACGCGATCGTCCTCGCGGGCGCCGGACTCGCGCGGCTCGGGCTCGAGGCTCGCGTGACCGAGTGGCTCTCGCCGGAGGTGTCGCTCCCGGCGATCGGTCAGGGGGCGCTGGGGATCGAGATTCGCGCCGCCGACGAGGCGGCCCGCGCCGCGCTCGCCCCGCTGCACGACGCGGAGACGGCGGTCGCCGTCGCCGCGGAGAGGGGCGTGATGGTGGCGCTCGACGGGGACTGCCGGACTCCAATCGCGGCCTACGGCACCAGGACGGCGGACGGAGAAGACCTCGAGCTCCGTGTCATGATCGCCGACCCCGACGGCTCGCGTGTGCGCCAAGCCTCCCGTCGCACGCCGTGGCCGGCTCGCGAGGAGGAGGCGCGCGCGTTCGGCCTCGTGGTGGGCGCCGCGCTTCGCTGAGCACGAGACGCCGCGACCGGGCGCGGTTGCGGTAGTCTTTAGGCGTGCGTGAGTCCTTCGTCGCCGAGGTGCGAGCCGCGATCGCAGCCAGGGTTCCCATCGTCTACATCGGGACGCACGAGGAGCAGCGCGCCCTCGACCTCCTGACCGAAGCCGTCGGTGCGACCCGTTTCACCGCGTGGACGGCGACGAAGGGGCTGGACGGGGACGTGAGCACGCTCACGCCCATCGCCGCGATCCAGGCGCCGTTCACCCGCGAGCGCCCCGTCCGGATCCTCTTCGACGTCCACCCCTACCTGTCGGACGCCAAGGTCGTCCGCGCCCTCCGCGACTTCACGCGGACCGTCCGCTCGACCGGCGCCGTCCTCATTCTCGTCTCGCCTCTGCCCGAGATCCCCGCCGAGCTCGATCGCGACATCACGGTGATCGACCTCCCCCTCCCCGGCCCGGCGGAGGTCGGCGCGCTCTACGACCAGGAGATGACGCGCATCCAGGCCCCCGAGGGGCTGACGCGCGAGGCGTTCACGCGCGCCGCGCTCGGCCTGACGCAGGGGGAGATCTTCCGGGCGTTTCGGCTCGCCGCGATGTGTCCGGACGCCGAGACCGCCCTCGCGCGCGTCGTCGCCGAGAAGCAGAGCACGCTCCGCAAGAGCTCCACCCTCGAGCTCATCACGGCCGACGTGGCGCTCGACGACGTCGGTGGCCTCGAGGTGCTCAAGGCCTGGCTGCGCATGCGGGTGCTGGCCTTCGACGAGGGGGCCCGCGCGTTCGGGCTGGCGGAGCCTCGCGGAATGCTCGTGTGCGGCGTACAGGGCTGCGGCAAGTCGCTCGTGAGCAAGGCAGCCGCGCGCGTGCTCGGGCTGCCGCTCGTGCGCCTCGACTTCGCGGACGTCTTCGCCATGCCGTCGCCCGAGCAGGCGCTCCGCGAGGCGACGCGCGTCGTCGAGGCGATCGCGCCCGTCGTGCTCTGGGTCGACGAGGTCGAGAAGGGGCTGGGCGAGGGGACGAGCGACGCTCGCCAGGCGAGGGTGTTCGGCGCGTTCCTCACGTGGCTGCAGGAGCGACGCGCGATGGTGTTCGTGGCGGCGACCGCCAACGACGTCGAGCGCTTGCCGCCGGAGCTCTCGCGCCGAGGCCGCTTCGACGAGATCTTCTTCGTCGACCTGCCGAACGTGAAGGAGCGCCAGGACATCTTGCGGCTCCAGCTGCGGCGCCGTGGCCGCGATCCGGCGGCGTTCGCGGTCGACGCGCTCGGAGAGTCGCTCGAGCACTTCTCGGGCGCCGAGCTCGAGCAGGTCGTGTCGAGCGGCCTCTTCCGTGCGTACGCCAAGAAGCGCGAGCTCTCGGACCTCGACCTCCGCGCGGCGGCGAAGGAGACGACGCCCCTCGCCGTGCTCTACGAGGAGAAGATCCAGGCGCTCCGGACCTGGGGCCGCGCCCGCGCGCGTCGCGCATCGGCGGATCGCAGGACGCTGGAGCTGTTCGAAGACTGAAGCCTCACACGGCGTCGCGGTTCGTCCGCCGGAGCTGCGATGGGCTGGTGGCCCTTCCCCGTCTTCTCGCGCACGAGCTTGTCGAAGGTCTTCTCGGCCGCCGCGAGGGGGACCTTGACGGCCTTGTTCCCCTGGCTGAGCGTGCTGCCCCGCCGACCCCACTCGACCTTCACCGTGTAGAGCCCGCCGTCCTCCACGATGGTGGCGCAATAGAGCTTGTCCGAAACCCCCTCCTGGAAGAAGAGCTTGACCGACCTCACCGCCGCCATCGCCCCAAGCTACACGACGTCCAGCACGCGCTGGCTCTTCCACGTCCGCGAGCGCGGCGCTCCGGTTTCATCGCGAGACCGCTACGCGCCGGTCTCGCTCGCCCGCGATGGCTTCATCCACGCCTCGTTCAGAGGGGACGTCGCCGAGAGCGCGCGCCTGTACTTCGCGGCCTCGGCCGCGCTCGAGGTGCTGGAGATCGATCCAAGGCGTCTCGACGCCCCCGTCGAGCTGGCTCCAACCCCACGCGGACCGATGCCTCACATCCACGGGTCGATCCCGGGGGACGCGATCCGTCGAGTGCTCGCGCTCTCGGAGCTCGAGTCGTCGGCCACCGACCGCGTCTCCGGCGCTCGCCTGGCTTTCATCGCGTTCGAGGGGATGACGCTCCTCGATCTCGTCGGGGTGTACGACCCTCTCTCGCGCATCGCCTCGATGGGGTTCGACCGGACGACGACGTGCGAGATCGTGGCCGCGCACGGCGGGCCCGTCTGGCGGAGCGATGGGGCGCGGTTCGAGGTCGCGCGCACGCGGCCACAGCTCCACGAGTTCGACGTCGTGGTCGTTCCGGGTGGCCTCGGCTCCCGCGCACTCGCGAGGGACGTCGGGTTCATCGAGTGGCTGCGCGGGTTTCCGGACAACAGGCTGATCGCGTCGGTCTGTACGGGGGCGCTCTTGCTCGGCGCCGCAGGCAGACTCGCGGGGCGGCGGGCCACGACGCACGCGAGCGCTCTCGCAGAGCTCGGGGCGTTCGGGGCGGCGGCCGTGTCCGAGCGTGTGGTGGACGAGGGTCAGGTCGTGACCGCAGGAGGCGTGACGTCTGCCCTCGACCTCGGCCTCCACCTGGTAGAGCGGCTGGCGGGGGAAGAGGTCGCGCGCGCCGTCGCCCGACAGATGGAGATGAGAGGATGGTCCGCCCGCGGAGCAGCATGAGCTCCGCTGCACGGAGGCGGTCAGGCCGCGCGCGCGGCTCGGTCACCTCGTGACCGCCGAAGAACCACCATCGACTGCTCTTCGCTCGCCTGCGGGGCGCCCCACATCTCTCGGACGGTCGGGCCGTCGCTCGTCCGCGACTCGCGGAACGCGAAGCGGAGGATCTCGTGCCGCCAGACGCGAACGCCCATCTGATAGTACCAGCGCATCCCTTGCCGCACCGCCGCGTCGCGATGCGCGACGACGCGCGCGAGCGCTCGTGGTCGGAGCTGCAGCGCGACCTCCATCGCCTTGACGCACGCGAGCACGACGCGCGGCGACAGGTGCCGGGTCTCGAGGACCTGGTGCTTGTAGTCCCAGCGTCGGCGGTCGGTCTGGACCACGCGCCTCTCCGCGGCGAGGTCGAAGTACGGCGTCCATCGGTGCGGGGTGACGTAGAGCAGCTGCACCTGATCGGGGTCGTACGCGAGCAGCTGCTTGAGGCTGCGCCAGTAGTCTTCGAGCCTGTCCTCCTCGAACCCGACCACGTAGGTCGCCATCGAGATGATGTCGTGCTGGCGGAGGAGGCGGATGGCCTCGCGATCGACGGCCGTCGTGCTCCCCTTCCGAATGAGCGCGAGCGTCGCCTCGTCGGTCGTCTCCATCCCGAGGAGAAACCGGACGACGCCCGCCTTCTTGTAGAGGTGGAGAAGGTCGGCGTCGCGCACGATGTCGCCGGCGCGCGTCGAGCCGACGAGGGTCACGTCGACCTTCTCGGCGATGAGCGCTTCGCAGAACTCCTTCCAGACGCGGCGCGACGAGGTCGGGTTCTCGTCGGCGAAGTTGAACACTTCGACGCCTTGCTCGCGGTGAAGCCGCGCGATCTCGGCCGCGAGCTTCTTCGGGTCACGATGGCGCCACCTCGTCCAGAAGCCGCGCTGGCCACAGTAATTGCAGGGATGCGGGCACCCCCGCGAGAGCTGGATGACGACGGCGCGCCGTCGCCCCCAGTAGCTGTAGTCGGCGTGGTCGATGAGCTCCCAGCCGACCCGGTAGCGGTCGAGATCGGCGATGACCTCCGCGGAGGGGGTGGCGAACGGGGCGCCGTCCTTGCGGAACGCCACGCCTCGCACGTCGTCGAGGGGGCGCCCGCTCGCGAGCGCGTCGAACAGCCGGACGGCCGTCTCTTCCCCCTCCCCGCGCACGATCGCGTCGACCTGCGGCTCCTCGGCGAGGACCTCTCGCCAGTGATATGTCGGGAAGACGCCCCCGTACACGACGCGCACGTGAGGCCAGCGTGCGCGGATGGCCCGCGTCACCTCGGCGATGATGGTGTGCGCCGACGTCGAGCCCGAGTGCCCGACGAGGACCGCTTCGGGCGCGAAGGCCTCGACTCTTCTCAGGATCTCCGGCGTGTCGAGCGGCCCGAGCTCCGCGTCGAGGAGCGAGACTTCGTGGCCCGCGTCGATGAGCGGTCCGCCGACGGAGAGCAGGCCGAGCGGGGGGAGGTGGTCGTCTGGAATTCGGCTACCGATGGACGGGTGGGCGACGTTCAGGAGGAGGAGGCGCATGTCGAGCCTTTCGCGTGCGGGCGGACGTGGGCATGTCCGACGAAGAAAGCCTGGGCTGGGTCGGTAGCGGCCGCCTCGCGAGTCGCGGTGGACGGTCGAATGCCACGGGCGAACGGTCGGCGACCTCGCCCGTGTCAGCCATTCTGGCGACCCGCGC
>Ga0181534_10002867_pt1 | contig 10441 bp, 11 predicted proteins | sample PEATcosm2014_Bin_37_FD_119758 | JGI IMG/M metagenome (GOLD analysis project Ga0181534, IMG submission 119758) | Peatland microbial communities from MTU Mesocosm Facility, Houghton, MI, USA - PEATcosm2014_Bin17_10_metaG | ecosystem: Environmental > Terrestrial > Soil > Wetlands > Peat | place...
ATGAAATCGCAACGCTTGCATTTCAACCTCGTCGACGACCGCTATTTGGTCTTTAAATCTTCCCGTTTGAAGGTGGTCACTTGGGCCTGCATCAGGCCGTCTTTGGTCTCATAGGCGTCGGCGCCCCGGTAAGGCTGGGCCAGAAAAGGAGCATCGGCCCTCCACTGCACATTTAGCGTGTCTCCCACTTTCTGCGTATGCTCAGCCGTGAATTTCAGCCCGCAGATTCCACCTTCACGAAACGGCCGCACGACCTGGGCAAACATCACACCAACCGCCTCGCGCCCTTGCGCCAGCACGCCGTCCGGAGAGAATATCTCTATGTCGGATGGGTCCTGTGCCAGAATGCGATTCCAGTCGCAGGCGTTTAAGGCTGCCATATGTTCCTTCACTACCGCCTCGGCGTTGGCCTGCCGTTTCAGTGGCGGCAGTTTGGCGTGCTGCGCAAAGGCGCCGGTGGCAACAGCTACTGCCACAATCGATCCATAAGCTGCGAAATGGCGGTTCATGCTTTCCAGGCTATCATCCTGGAGGAAAGCTATAAAAGAGCTCGGGATTGCGGCGAAATTGGCCATCCAGCGGGTGAATTACATGAAGGTGCTCAGCTCTTACGCGATGCAGTAGGGCGCGGGTGCGCGGCTTTCGACCCTGGTTCGGCAGGAAAAAAGCAGATTTGGCCGCCGGCATAAATGCGAACCGGCTCCATGCCGATCTGGTAGAACACCTGCGGCTCGGTGAAGTCGGCTGGCTGGGGGTCATTAAGCGGAGCGCCGAACCGAACCACAGCCTGGAACAGCGCCTGCGCATTGGTAGCCGCCCAGTCGATCCAGATGTCAAGATCTTTTGTGTAGCGCGGCTCCGTGGGGATCATCACGGCGTATCCGCCGACGCTCAGGTATCGCACGTCGGGCGCGTTGAAAATGCTCAACAGATCTTTTTAATCGGGGCCGATCTTCATGAATGCCCTGTGCCGACGCTGCCGTCACCACCAGATCCCAGGCCGCCTCCAGGATTTGGCGCGCGAGGGCGTCAATCAGCCCTTCAGGCCCAGGCGAATGGCTTCCTTGAGCACGGTCTGGTAGCCCACCCCGGTGGACGCGGCGATGCGTTGGGCGCGTTCCAGGTCGGCGATCGGGACGCGAATCGAGATGGGTCGGGTGGCATTCCGTTTAGCCTGCTCCATGAGATCCTCAATCACCTTTGGATCGGTCTTGGGGATTGCCGACCCGCCCGAACGCATCAGGGTGCCCGCTTTGACCGCGCGGGCAAACTCGCGCTGTGTCTGGCGGCGCCCTTCCGGGGTTGCGTACCATTCGGCGGCGGGGGCCGACTTGGTTTTCTGTGTATCAGCTAATTTGCGGGCCATACTTGCTCCTCTCCGAAGAATTCATCTCGTAAGCCGTCACTACGCGAAACCGTTTCCGGCGGATGGTAAACACGGCGACCAGGTAGCGGCCGATTCCGGTCTTGCCAAAAAGCTTCCAGCGCCGCTCGCCTTCGACGGTCTTGGCGGGAATGACGACATGCGCACCGCCGGCTGCCTCTTCAACCTCGAACGGGGTGACGGCGTGACGCATGATGTGATCCACGTTGGCGGCGTCCCAATCGAAACCATCGAGTTGGTCCAGCACGGCTTCAGTATATACAGCAATTGTATATACAGTCAAGCTGCCGGGCGAATCAACTGAAGGTGCTGATTTCTTAAGCGGATGCAGTAGAGGAGAAATCGGGGCCGCCGCAGCGTTTGAGTAGAATAAAGGCGTGACCAGTGTCCCAACGCCGAGGTTGAGGGAGCCGAAGGCGGACCCCTACCTGCAAGCGGCTGGTGAGCGTGTCAAGGCCGCGGCGGAGAAACTGGTCCGCCTGGGAATCGCCCGCCCAGACGGCACGCGCATTCGCACGGACCTGCCAAGGAACATGCAAGAGGGCGCGGACCGGGATTTTGGCGGCTGATGCCGCCCAGGATGTTCATCGTCGCCGGCCCACCCGGCGGCGGGAAATCCACAACGTTTCCAGTAAAGGGGTCGATTTCTTCAGCGCTGATGATCGCGCGGCGGCACTCAATCGAGGATCGTACCTCGACATCGCATATCGAGCGCCGCATAAGCTGCGCGTTTTGAGGCCACGCTGCGGAGCGGCATCACCTTTGAGCAGGCCGCTACTGCCCGGCGCGCCGGGTTCGCGATTGAGATGCGATATCTTGCCCTGCGAACTTTCGAGATGCACCTCGAAAGAATCAAGATGCGTGCGACACGCGGTCACAGCGCTCCGGAGTCGGTTCTGCGCGGTTCACGATTCGAGTCTCGCCAACCTTGGCCGGGCCATCCGCGAAATGGATTTCATCCGGGTATACGACAACAGTGTTTTCGGGGCCGCGCCCGCATGGCCAAACAGGTGCTGCTTTAGTAGAGACGCAGCGCTGCAAGGTTTGGCTGGTGGTAGCATCGGTTGAAGGGAGGGAAGATTATGCAGAGATTTCGACAAGCGCGCCTGTGGGAAGCCACTGTGTTGGTCGCTCTGGTGCTTCTAACTGCGTGTGTGGGCTACGGGCAAGCCGCCGGCTACGCCACGCTTTACACTTTTAAAGGGGGAACGGATGGGGCTTCCCCGAATGGTGTCGTCCTCGCTAAGAATGGAGACCTTTATGGCACTACCTACACCGGCGGCGTTAACGAATGTGGTATCAACATTTACTTCTGGTGCGGTAGTGTGTTCCAACTGACGCCCGCAGAAGGTGGAACTTGGACCAAGACTACAATCTTCAGTTTTAATGGGACAGACGGAGCACTGCCTAGCCAAGACTGGGAAGGTGTACCAGGGCCTCGACCGATCTTCGGGGCCAACGGAGCGCTTTACGGTACGACCGAAAACGGGGGCCAGTATGACGGGGCCGCCGGCGCGTTGGGTGGAACCGTCTGGGAGCTCATGCCACCATCCGCCACTGGCGAATCCTGGACGCAGACGGTGCTGTACAGCTTCCAAAATAACCCTCAAGCTCCCCATGCTCCATACGGAGGGCTGCTCCTCACCTCCACCGGTTCGGTGTTCGGCACGACTTTCACCAACGCCTTTCCTGACGGCGGATTTGAGCAGGGCGGAACGGCTTTCGAGCTAATACCTCCTGCAGAGTCGGGCGGGAGTTGGACTCTAAACAATTTGATAGACTTTCAAACAGCCGACATCGGGCAGAATCCGGCAGCCGGTGTCTTAGGCTTGGGCGGCTCGCTTTACGGGACGCTATCGGACGTCTTTGGCTGCGGCTCAGTTTACGAGCTTTCGCCGCCCACCTCCCCGGGCAGCGCTTGGTCGGGGAAGGCCATCTACACTTTTGGTGGGCCACCAGATGCCTGCGATCCCCTTGCGCCTCTTACCGTTGGCCCCGGTGGAGTGCTCTATGGCACAACCTTCGAAGGTGGGTCAGGCTTGCCTTGTGCGGTCGAGCCCTATTTTGTTTCCGGATGCGGTACAGTCTTTCAGTTAACGCCCCCCACGGCACCGGGTGGAGCGTGGACGGAGAGTATCCTCTACAGCTTCACCGGCAGTGGTGGCGACGGGGCTTATTCCGCGGCTGGCGTCGTTTTGGGAAAAAATGGAGTGATCTATGGCACCACTTTGAACGGGGGAAGTGCAACGTCCGGGTCCCCTTGCTCGGAGGCAGGGGTTTCGGGGTGCGGCACGGTTTTCCAATTGACCCCTCCCGCAGTGGCAGGTGGGCCCTGGACGGAGACCATCCTGCATAGTTTTACGGGGCAGAACGGCGATGGGTCGATCCCCGGGCCGTTGACTTTAAGCCCGAAAGGCGTACTCTTCGGCCCTGCTCAGCGCGGCGGTGGAACCGCGGGGGCGGGCACGATATTTGCCGTCGTACCATGACCTTCGGGAACCTCTCTGGCGCCGGAAACCGGCGCCAGGCGACCGCAGGAGTGCGGTCGCGGCAGGCATGATTGCCTGCGCCACGTCGCTGGTATACTGGACCTGGACGCCGCTTTGAACTTTTTGCTTGGCTGCGTCGTAGATCATGACGAGTACCCAACCCAAATATGACCGCTCAAATCGCAAGTATCCACGCCGATCAGATCAAAGCGCTGCTGGCTGAAAAAGGCTATGAGGTAACCGAGCCCACCGCGGGGGTCCTGCGCGTGCAGGAACTCCAAAGCGGTGTGGCCGTACAGGCCGTGCTCGAAGGGGACGTTCTGTACCTGTCGCTCACCTGCACGGTGGCGCCGGAATCCGCCATCACGCCGCCCATGATGCGCAGCATGCTGGACGCGCATAACGGCATCTCCACCTCTTACTTCCAGCTCTACGATGCCGGGCAGGGCCAGACGGCCATCACGCTGAACAATTTCTGCAAGCTGGAAGACCTGGGCCCAGAGGACCAGGACGATATTCTGTCCTGCGTGCATTTCCTGCTGGTCGACGTGATGGTGGCGCGCCAGATTTTGAGTAGCTTGGTGTAACCGGAGACAAATCAGACATGGCATTTCTATCGGATATTTTCAATCGCGCCGGCCGCGTCGCCCGCGGCCAGGCTAATGAAGGCATGAGCGCCGTGGAGGACGCCACGTTCGACGCCACCGTCCGCCAGACCGTGGCGGATATGCGGAACGAGTTGAACAAAGCCGTGCAGGCGTCCGCCGTGGCCATGAGCAACTACAACCGGCTGGACGCGGAATATCAGAAATACGTGCGGCAGTCGCAGGAATGGAAAGACCGTGCGGGCCAGGCGCTGGACGCCAATAACGAAGACCTGGCGCGCAAGGCGCTGGCCAAGAAGGCGGAGTGCGATCAACAGGTGACCGCCATGCAAACGTCGGTGGATCAGGCGCAGAAGGCCAGCGACACGCTCAAGCAGCAGGTGGGCGAGCTGAAGCGCAAGATCGACGAGGCCGAGCGGACCGCGACAACTTTGGTCGCGCGCAAGAACGCCGCGCAGGCGCAGCGCAAGGTGGCCGAGGCATTGGCCGGCGTGGGCAACGCCGACAACGCCTTCGCGGCGCTGGGCCGCTTCGAGGAAACCGTGTCGAAGGAAGAAGCCACGGCACAGGCTTTCAATCAACTGGCGTCGGCGGGCAAGGACGACGATCTGGAGAAGCAGTTCGCGCAGTTGGGTCACGGCACGGACGACGCACTAGAGGCGCTGAAGCGCGAGCGCCAGTTGAAGGCGCCCACCATCCCGCTGTCCCTTCCGGCGGGGCAGTAGCCGCGCATTTATGGGTCCCGTCACTGTCACGCTGTTACTCGTCCTGGGAGGTTTGCTCTTCATGGTTTTGAAGAAACTGTTTGAACGTCCAGCCACGCCCGTGGCGCCGGCTGCGCCGAAACAGGATCTGGCGAGCCTGACGGTGGCGGACGCGCGCGTGGGCGACAACATTTCCATCCCGGGCGCGGGCGACAACTTCAGCGATGTCGATTTCACGGTGGACCATAGCACCCGCTACGAGGCCGGCGAGAAGCAGTGGTTCGACCTCAGCGGCAAGCATGCCGAGCGCCGCGTGGCCGTGGAAGTGCGCGACCAGGACGACGAACTGGACGTGCGCGGCTTCCTGGACGGGCGCAAGCTCACGCTCGAAGAACTGGGCCTCTCCGAAGACGACCTCGCGCAAATGGACCAGCGCCAGAACACCGCCGACAATTTCGAGTTCGACGGCAAGAATTGGTTTTATCGCCTCAGCAAAGAGGTGGGCGCGTTTCACGACGGCCAGCCGCAGGGCGCCGGGTTCTACGGATGGGAATTCATCGAGGAATCCGGGCAGCGGTATCTGGCGATCCGCAAGCGCGAGGGCGAACCGTTCAGCGCCAGCGTGGCCGTCAAATTGAATCCGGCGGATATCGCCGTTTTTCGTTCGTAGCAGTCCGCTTACTGACGTGCGCGGCTCGGTAGATGAAATGCGTTACAGAGCCGCGACCGTTAGGGAGCGGTGAAGGAGCACATCATGAGCCGTAGAGGGCTCGAAGTCTTAGCCGTCATTCTGAGTTTCCTGATTGTCATTGTTCTGTTCGCGGGGTTCGACAATCTGCCGCGCAAGCTGCGCGCGGATATCGCCGCCGAGGAGCAACAGCTCACCCAGAGCGGCAAGCAGTTCCAGGGCGCCGAAGACGAGGTGACGCGCGATCTGTCCGCCGATCCGGACTTGTTCCGCGCGCACGACATGGCAACGGCCTTCCCGCAGCGCTTTCGCATCGCGGCCGGCGAACTGGCGGGCGCGCAGCGCGACGAGGCGGCGCTCGACAGGCTGCTGAAGGCCAACCGCCGCCAGGATCAACCCCAGGCCGAACAACTGCTGAAAGAGGAGCGCGCCCTGCGGGCCGGGGCGCTGAACGAAGCCTCGGCGATCCGGACCGAGGCGCAGCACTGGGTGGACATGAAGCGCAATCTGCCCACCGAGCTGCAACAGATGGCGGCCGACCACCAGACGCTGGAACACTGGGATTTCACGCCGGTCGCGGCGGTGGTCACGCGCGCCGAAACGGATTGGCCGCAGAAGAAATCCGATTTGGATACGCGCCTGGCCGCGCTGCGCGCGATCCCCGCCGAAGGCGAGAAGGCTTGGGAATCGAGCGACACCATGCGCCGGAAGGCGCAGGCCAACGATCTTGCCGGCCTCGATTATGCCGGGCTGCTTGGCTCCGCGGAGACGCTGCATACCGACGTGGCCACGCTGCCGGCGCGCACGCAGGAACTGCAGTCGCTGACCGGCCAGCTTTATACCTCCTGGGACAAGATTCTGGTGGATCTGCGGGATCGCAAGTCCGGCGGATCGCGCGATTACGAAGAAGAAGTCCGCACCGTCAAAACGAAGTTTCCGGATGCCGCTGGCAAGGATGGCGTCACCACTTCGGACGAGTCGTGGGTGGAAATCCCGCGCGCCACTTACCAGGTTTGCGAAAACAACATCGGCATGTCCATCGCGCACAAGCCGGTGGGCAAGTACGATACCGAAGTGGACGAGGTCGCCGAGCCGGCGGGCTTCGCCTACATGGCGCCGGTTGGGGAGCGCAACCAGTATGGCTATTGGGATCACTCCAGCGGCGGCAACTTCTGGGTGTTCTACGGGCAATACGCGCTTATGCGCGATCTGCTGTGGGGACACAGCTACCGGCCCATCCCATCCTATGAATGGGAGTCCTACCGCACCGCGCGCTCGGGCGGCCAGACTTACTATGGGCGGGATGAAGGCGGCGGCGCGCCCAAGTACGGCACGCACGGCACCTTCACGCAGCAGCATTACTCCGAGAGCCGCTACATGCGCAGCGCCGGCGGCTACGGCAGCTCAAAGTACGCCAGCGGCGGATTGAAAAGCGGCGAAAGCAGCGCCGGCCGCTCGTTCGGCTCCGGCGCCAAGCCGCCCAGCTCGGGATTCAGGTCCAGGCCCGCGCCCAGCTTCCACCCCAGCTTCAGGCCGCCGTCCGGGGGGCGGTCGTTCGGCCGCCGTCACTAACTGGTTACTTCCCCACTGGCGGAGGCGCCGGGTGGCTGACACGCAATTTGGATTGGCGCAACTCTTTGGCGTCCAACTCGCCGCTCTTGTCCTTATCCAGTCTCTCGAACTCCGCTTCCATAAACGCCATGAACTCCTTCTTGGAGATCTTGCCGTTCTTGTCGGTGTCCATGAGGAGCAGCAGTTGAGTGACCTCGTCCTCTCCTATGGCCAGCTTATCCAACGGCTTCGGAGCGGAAGCCGTTGTTTGTGCCGGCGCCGTCCTTGAGATGCTCCAGAGTGCGACTAACACTGCGACGATCGCCACGGCCCATACGATGTTCGTTCGTCTTGGCATGATTGACTCCTATGAATTATTATGCCGAAGTATCCCGAAGAATCGGGACACGGCACACGGGCGTGCGCCACGGAGTCATTCTAAACGAGGCTGTTTACCCGAAATCTTCTCCAGGAGATCCTCGTTGCTCTTCTCGTGCAGGCGCGTTACGGCGGCGCGTTCGGCTTTGGCCTCCGCGGTGCGGCCTTGGCTTTGATATACCTGCGCCAGGCGGTAGTGTGCATCGGCCCTGGAAGGATCCAGCCGCACGGCCTCACGAAGCTCGCGGGCGGCGGCATCATACTCTTTGCGTGCGGCGTATAGGATTCCCAGATCGAGGTACGCGATGCGAAGTTTGGGATCCAGGCGGCGGGCTTTTTCGAGCAGGGGCCGCGCGGCATCCGCATCGTCGCGATGCAGGACCACGTCGCCCAGGTAGGCGTTGGCTTGCGCGTGCGACGGATCGTTCGCCAACTCGCGCCGAAACTCGCCTTCGGCTTCATCGAACCGCCGTTGTTTCCAGAACAGGTAGCCGAGGCCGAAATGCACCTGCGGTTCTGTGGGAGAAGCCGCGGCGGCGGCCTGGAACTCGGCGATGGCGTCGGGCTCGCGGCCCAAGCCGTCCAGCGCCTCGCCCATCAGCATATGGGTCGCCGCGGAGTTGGGCTGTTCCCGCAACAGCCACTCGAATTCCCTCAACGCTCTTTCGTGCTGGCCGGTCCACAGGCAGCTCTGGGCGACGATATGGTGCAGCTCCGTATTTTGGGGATCGGCGGCCATGGCGCGGTCCAGCTCGGGAACGGCCTTAGTGTACATGCCCGCGCCGAAGTAGCTCATCCCCAGAAGCGTGCGCGCCTGGAGGTTCTGGGGATCGATCGTCAGGACCGCTTCCAGGGGTTCCACCGCCGCCTTGAAATTCCCCAGCTTGAATTCGGCTAGGCCGAGGTTCAACTGGACTTCCCGCAGGTTCGGTTCAATGGAAAGCGCCTTGCGATAGCAGCCGGCGGCTTCCTTATAATGCTGCTGCCGCGAAAACGCGAGGCCCGCGTTGGCCAGAGCGGGGATGTCGGCGCGGTTGCGGGCAGGCAGCGTCTCGCATGCCGGACCGCCGCGGGCGTGTCCCGCAATGCAAAGGGCGACGAGAACGCACAATGCGCCCTTCCGCCAAATCGCCGGCGCCGCGTCGCGGTATCGTGTTCTGCGCGTCAGAAGGCCAATTTTAACGAAAGTTCAACACGCTTGCGTACCCCGATGCCGTATGACATACTTCGGATCTGTGAACCGTATGAAGACTGCCCCGTTGCTTTCACGCCGAACCTTCTCTGGAGCTCTCGCCGCCGCGCCTTGGGTCCTTCGCGCGCAGCCGGCCCCCGCCCGCGCGCGCATCAAGATCGACACCGAACGGGTGATCGGCGAGATCGACCCCAAGATCTACGGCAACTTCATCGAGCACCTGGGGCGCTGCATCGAAGGCGGCGTCTTCGACGAGGGCTCGCCGCTATCGGACTCCGACGGCTTCCGCCGCGACGTGCTGGAGGCGGCCAAGAAGTTGAACGTCACCTTACTGCGCTGGCCGGGCGGCAACTTCTCGTCGAATTACAACTGGACGGACGGCATCGGTCCGCGAAACCAACGCCCGCGCCGGCTTGAGATGGCGTGGGGGACGGTGGAAGACAACCGCTTCGGCACGCATGAATTCATGCAGTATGTCGAGAAGCTTGGCACCGAGCCGTACTTTTGTACGAACCTGGGGGTCGGGTCCTGGCAGCAGGCCCAGCAATGGGTGGAATACTGCAACTCGTCCGAGGATACGGCCATGACCCGCCTGCGCAAACAGAATGGCCGCGCCCAGCCCTGGAAAGTGACTTACTGGGGGCTGGGCAATGAGATGGACGGCCCCTGGCAAATGGGCCACCGTTCGGCGGACGATTACGGCAAATTCGCGCTGGAAGCCGCCAAATTGATGAAGTGGACCGACCCCAGCGTAAAGCTGATCGCGGCGGGCTCTTCCAATTTCGGCCCCACCGCCGACTGGACAGGCTGGAACCGCACGGTTCTGGAGCATCTGAAGCATCACGTCGAATACCTGTCGCTGCACATGTACGTGGGAAATGCGGGCAACGACTTCGGCGACTTCATGGCCAGCTCGGTGGAGCTTGCCGGCCGCATCAAAACAGCGGAGGGGATCATTGACGCCGCGCTCTCGGGCGAGCCCGCCGGCCGCCGCATCTACATCGCATGGGATGAGTGGAACGTCTGGTACCGCGCGCGAGGCGAGGGTAAGGAGCAGGGCCGGCGCATCCTGGAGGAGCGCTACAACCTGGAAGACGCGCTGGTGGTCGCCACTTTCCTCAACACATTCGTGAATCACTCACACATCGTCAAGATAGCCAACATGGCGCAACTGGTGAACGTTATCGCGCCTATGTTTGCCAGCGATAAAGGCTTGTTTCTGCAGACGATTTACTATCCGTTGCAACTCTTCGCCAACAATTCCAAGGGCAAGTCGCTGGAGCTGTTCGTGGATGGTCCGAAATACGCGAGCAAGCGCTTCGGCGATGTGCCGTATCTCGATACCTCGGCCGCGTACGACAATGGCTCACTGGTGCTGAATGTGGTGAACCGCCATCCCGACCGGGCCATCGACGCGGATTTCGAGGCGCAGGACAAGAAATTCGCCGGC
>Ga0181534_10002868_pt1 | contig 10441 bp, 9 predicted proteins | sample PEATcosm2014_Bin_37_FD_119758 | JGI IMG/M metagenome (GOLD analysis project Ga0181534, IMG submission 119758) | Peatland microbial communities from MTU Mesocosm Facility, Houghton, MI, USA - PEATcosm2014_Bin17_10_metaG | ecosystem: Environmental > Terrestrial > Soil > Wetlands > Peat | place...
CGCCGACAGCTACGAAGGCCGCGCGTCCTACTTCGCGCGGCACGGCTACGTTTTCGCGCTGGTGGATGTGCGCGGGCGCGGCAACTCCGAGGGCGGCTTTGAACCATTCGCCAACGAAGCGCGGGACGGCTACGACATCGTGGAATGGCTGGCGCGCCAGCCCTGGTCGAACGGCAAAATCGCCATGTGGGGCGGATCGTATGCGGGTTTCGACCAGTGGGCCACGCTGAAGGAGCATCCGCCGCACCTCGCCACCATTGTGCCCGCCGCCGCTGCGGCCGCGGCCGTGGACTTCCCGTTCTACAACGGCATGTTCACCTCGTATATCATCCAGTGGCTCACTTTCACCAGCGGCAAGACCGGCAACGAAAAACAATTCGGCGATTCGGCGTTTTGGACGGAAAAGTTCCGCGAGCGCTACACGCGCAATCTGCCGTTCGGCGAGCTGGACCAGATCGTGGGCAATACGTCCACCGTTTTCCGGAAATGGTTGGACCATCCGCAGCCGGACGAGTATTGGGACGCCATGTACCCCACGCCGGAACAATTCGCCCAAATCGACGTCCCCATCCTGACTATCACCGGGCACTACGATGGCGATCAGACCGGCGCCCTGCACTACTATCGCGACCATATGCGTTACGGCACGCCCGCCGCGCGCGACCGGCACTATCTAATCGCCGGGCCGTGGGATCACGCCGGCACCCGTACGCCCAACCGCGAGGTGGGCGGGCTGAAGTTCGGCGAGGCCAGCATGCTCGATCTGAACAATCTGCATCGGGAATGGTACGACTGGACGATGAAAGGCGGCCCCAAGCCCGCGTTCCTGAAGCAGCGCGTGGCTTATTATGTGGTGGGTCCGGAGGACTGGAAGTATGCCGCCAGCCTGGAGGCCGTCGCCAGCGGCACGCGCACGCTGTATCTGAATTCGACCGGCGGCCAAGCCGGCGACCCGTTGCATTCCGGAACACTCGATCCGGAGAAGCCCGCGGCATCACCCACAGGGGCCGGGCCCGACCGCTGCGTTTACGATCCGCTCGATCTACGCCCCGGGGAGCTCGAAACCGCCGACAATCCGAACTTCCTGACGGATCAGACCGAGCCGCTGAATCTGTTTGGCGATGGCCTCATTTATCACAGTGCACCCTTCGCGGAAGATACGGAGATCAGCGGCTACGCGCGGCTCGACGCCTGGATCGCGATGGACGTGCCGGACACGGATTTCGAAGTGAATCTGTACGAAATCCAGCCCAACGGAGGCAGCGTGTTGCTGACCGGCGACGCTATGCGGGCGCGCTACCGCGAATCGAGGCGCAAGCCCGCGCTGGTTGAATCCGGCCAGATTGTGAAATACGAATTCCGGGACTTCACGTGGTTCTCGCGGCGGATCGCCAAAGGCAGCCGGCTGCGCCTGATGCTGCGCTCGCCCAATTCCATCGGGGTGGAGAAGAATTACAACTCGGGCGGCGTGGTGGCGAACGAATCCGCCAAAGACGCGCGCACCGCGCACATCGCGCTGTATCACGACGCCGCGCACGCCAGCTTCCTGGAGGTGCCCATCGTCAGCGGTGCGCCGTCACGGTGACTTCGATGCGCGCGGGGCCTACCAGTTTGGCCACGCCAACGGTGGTGCGCGCGGGCCGCGGCTCTTTGAAGTACGTCGTGTAAACGGCGTTCATGCGCGGGAACAGGCTCATGTCGGTGAGGTACACCTGCACCGCGACGGCATCGTCGAAGCTCATGCCCGCCTCCTTCAGAATCAGCCCGATGTTTTCCAGGCATTGCTTCACTTCGGCATCGAAGTCTTCGGGAAGCTGGCCGCTCTTCAGATCCGAGCCGGTCTGGCCGGCGATGTACAGCGTATCGTCTACCAGGATGCCGGGGCTGAACGGCCTTCCAGTGGGGAAGTCTTTCGGCTGGATGACCTTCTTGGATGCGGCCGGAGCGGAAACGGAGAGTGCCACGCCGAACAATAGAACCGCGAATTTGCGCATTTGTCGATTATGACGCGTCAGCGGCGGGTCTGGAGGAGACCCGCTGCACGGTCGAAAATCCACCGTATGTCAATGAAATTGGAGGGCGGCCAATCTTGGCCGCAGCCGCCTTTCCAGGCGGCTGGAGCCGGCTAAGAAGCCGGCTGCGGGCAGAATTGCCCGCCCTCCGACCTGGTTTTCATCACTACTCGTGGGCCGCAGGCCCATCCCGACAGGCGTGGACGCCCGCCCCACAAATAAGTTATGATGCTCGCCATGCGACAGACGAGTGCGATTTCGCGAAGAAGCTTGCTGCGGGCGAGCGCGATGGGCGCGGCGGGACTGGCCGGGGCCCGTTACCTGGGCGCCAATCCGCTAGGCTTCCCGATCGGGTGCCAGACCTGGCCGGTGCGGGAGACCATCGGGAAAGATCTTGATGGCACGTTGAAAGACCTGGCCGGAATGGGCTTCGAGCGCATCGAGCTGTGCTCGCCGGCGGGCTACGCCAAGATGGGCTTCGGGCCTCTGGTAGAGATGAAGCCGGCGGATCTGCGCGAAAAGATCCAGGCGGCAGGGCTGGGCTGCGAGAGTTGCCACTTCGGGTTCGGGGAACTGCGGGACCATCTGGACGAGCGGCTGGATTTCGCGAAGGAGTTGGGCCTCAAACAAATGATCCTCGCCACGTTTTGGCTGCCGAAGGAGGCCACGATGTCGGATTGGATGCACGCGGCCGATGAAGCCAACAAGTTCGGCGAGCGGACGCAGAAAGCGGGCATCCAATTCGGCTTCCACAATCACGACTTCGAATTCCACAAGATCGATGGCGAGCTGATCTACGACAGACTGATGGCCGAGTTCGACCCGAAGTTCGTAAAAATGCAGTTCCAGGTGAGCGTGATCCGGCTGGGCTACCAGGCGGCCGACTACTTCGAGAAGTATCCGGGGCGGTTCATTTCGATCCACCTGCAGGATTGGTCGCCGACGGAAAAGAAGGAGGTCGCCCTGGGGCAGGGCGTGGTGGATTGGAAGCGACTGTGGGCGGCGGCTAAGAAATCGGGCGCGCGGAACTATTTTGTGGAAGTGGACCGCGCCGATTTGAAAGCCAGCGCGCAATTCCTGAAAGGCCTGAGTTGATTCTGCCCGCGCTTGCGCTGCTAGCTGTAGCGCCGCAGCTTCAGAACGGCAGCTTCGACGAAAATCTGGCTGGCTGGACGGTCCATCGGCACGAACGGCGCGCGGCAGATCCGGTAGTGCGCGCCGCGAATCACGCAGTGTCTATCGAACCGCGCGGGCCGGGCCGCGCAGGGGTATCGCAAACCGTTTATCTGACGCCGGGGTCGCTCTGGCGATTGGGCGCACGGATTACCGGCAGCGCCCTCATCGCGACCGAAACCCCTTCGGGAAACTTCGGCTCATCGACCGGACCGGAATTTCTCTTTCGCGCGCCGTCCCCGGGCGAGGTTACGATCCACCTGGATAGCGCCGGTGGGCCGGCATCGTTCAGCGGCCTCAAGTTCGAGCCCGTGCCCGAGCCGGACCCGGGCGAATTGCGCATCGATCTGAAGACCGCGGGCAAGCGCCCCATCGACGCCAAGCAACAGGGGCAGTTCATCGAGATGCTGTGCCGCCTGATTCCGTCGATGATCGCGCAGCAGGTGGATAACGACAGCTTCGAAGAAGAGCCGCCGTACCGGTTTTCGTATATCAAGGAGACTGACCACCCCAATCGGCCGTGGTATCCGGATGGCGCGGTGCAGACGGCGGAGTACGCGCTGGACACGCAGGATGCGTTCAACGGCAAGCGGTCGCAACGGATCGAGATCCACCTGCCGGGAGCGCGCGCGGGCATCGCGCAGGATGGATTCTACACGAAGACCGGCGTGCGGTACCGGTTGCGCCTGCACATGAAGGGAACCGGCGGTGTGCCGGTGCGCGCGGTGCTGCGCGATGCACAGGGCAGCGTCGCGCGGGCCACAGAGATAGGCCGCGCGGCGGCGCAATGGCAGCCGGCGGAAGCGATCCTGACGGCCACGCGGGATTCCAGCGCGGCCACGCTGGCCATCGATTTCGAAGGGCCGGGCACGCTGTGGCTGGACCGCGTGTACCTGATCGGCGACGATGCCGTCGAAGGCATCTGGCGCCCGGACGTGGTGGAAGCGCTGAAGGCGCTCAAGCCCGCCGTGATCCGCTTCGGGGGGACCTCGATTGAAGGCTTGGAGTGGGACCAGACGGTCGGCAATTGGGATGCCCGCGTGCCGTTTACGACCTTTTGGGGCGGCCTCGAACCGAACTTCGTGGGACTCGATGAGTTCACCCGGTTGTGCCGGATCGTGGGCGCGGAGCCGCTGATCTGCGTGCGATGGACGGGCAAGCAGCCGGCGGATGCCGCGGCGGAGGTCGAGTACATGAACGGAGGCGCCCAGACGCGCTGGGGCGGATTGCGCGCGCGCAACGGACATCCGCAGCCATGGGCGGTGAAGTACTGGCAGATCGGCAACGAGGTGGGCGGCGAGGAGTACGAGCGGTCGATCGCGGCATTTGCGCGGGCCATGCGGGCGGCGGATCCGTCGATCAAGCTGATGAGCTCCTATCCGCGGCAGGGCGTGCTGGCGGGCGCGGAAGGGCAACTCGATTACCTTTGCCCGCACCATTACGAAGTGGGCGATTTGACGGAGGTGGTGCGCGAGTTCGAAGCGCTGCGGGAACGGATACGGATGCAGGCGCAGGGCAGGGAAGTCCGCATCGCGGTGACGGAGTGGAACACTACCGGCGGCGACTGGGGGCTGAAGCGGGGGATATTGCAATCGCTGGGCAACGCGCTGGATTGTTCGCGCTACCACAACGTGCTGCAGCGCTACGCGGACCTGGTGGAGATGGGTATCCGGTCGAATCTGATCGATAGCTTCGGGTCGGGCATCATGGTGACGGGGCCGGGATGGATGTACCGCGCACCGACCTATTTCGCGGAGGAACTGTATGGACGCGCGGCGGGGTCGTATCCGGTGAACGTGGCGCGCGCCGGCGGTCTGCCGTGGCAACTGCAGCAGCCCGACTTGAGCGCGGTGTTGAGCGCGGATGGCCGGATGCTGCGGATTTATGCCGTGAATTCAACTGGGGCTCCGCTGCGCCCTACGATCGTGCTGGGCGATCGATCCGCCGCGGGTGGCAAGGCGTTCGTGCTGAAGAACAGAGAGGGGCGGCCGACTACCGAAGCCATGAACTCGGCGAGTGAACGGGAGGCGGTTTCGGTGGAAACGCGCAGCTTGCCGACGGAAGGAAAGCGCCTCCGGTTCACGTTTGAGCCCTACAGCCTGACCCTGCTGGAGATCCAACTGGAGTTCCCGCCAAGCGCCGGCAAGAGTGCCGGCGCGAAAGAGTGAGAGTCTGCGCCACGGCGCTAGAGGCCGCCACCCCCGGAAACCGGTACGGCCATGGCCGGCAGGATGGGTTCGGCACTCGCGCGGAGCGCCTTGTTCCCGACTTTCTTGGTTACGGCAAAGGCAAACGATTGGCCGAGCGAGCCCGCATCGAACGCCCGAACGACATACGCGCCGCCGATATCGGCAATATCCAGATGGCTGCGCCCGGATTCCGCGGCCGGCGTCGAAATCGCGAGAAAGTCTGCCTCGATGCCTTCCCCGCTAAGATGAATGACCGGCGTGTGCACGAGATTGCTGCTCTCGGTGCTTATGCGGATGGTGTACTGGCCGGGCTGCAAGAGCGTGTTTCCCCAATACGCGGCGGCGGGCAACTCGAAGGTACCCCTAAGTATTGGTTGGGCGTTAGCTGGCACAGCGGTTAAGCCGAGCGCCACAGCGACGAGCGCTAAGCCGAAAGAGATAGATATGCCTTTCCGTTTGTTCATTTGTGATTGTCCTTAAATTAGAATTGGTTAGAAACGGCAAACACGGGGACGATGCTGTTAACGGGCCTTTTGGCAACCTGGCCGGGCGCTGTGTTTCACTCGCATGTCGCGTTGCATGGGACTCATATCGGTCAACGGCGGATCTTCTTGCGGTTTTATTTTTAAAGTGACCGTTTGAAAACATCCCGGCTACGTGGCCGGGCCCCCTGCGCTACACGACAGTCTTACTCCGCGGAGACGGGGATGGCCATGCCGGGCACTTCGGCGCTGGCGCGCAGCGCTTTGTTCTTGACATTCTTGGTCACGCCAAAAGTAAACGATTCGCCGAGCACGCCGGCATCAAAGGCGCGGATGACATAGGTACCGTCGATGTTGGCGACGTCCAGATAGTTGCGTCCGGATTCCTTTTCCGGCCGGGCAATCGCGAGAAAAGTGGCGTTTACGCCCTGCCCGTTGAGGTGGACCACAGGCACGTGCGCCAGATCCCGCACTTCGGTGCTCATCCAGATAGTGTATTGGCCGGGCTGCAGCAGCGTGTTCCCCCAATACGTGGCAGTGGGCAGCTCGAAACTACCCTTGAGGACTGGTTGGGCGTTGGCCCGCACAGTGGTAAAGCCGAGCGCCAAACCGAGCAGCGCCAGGCCGATGCTGAAATGTTTCCGTCCGTTCATGGTTATTCTCCTTTAATGTGCGTCTACGGGTGAACCCTTTGATGCACTTGTTTCGTCTATGCAATAGATGGGCGAACCGGAGGCGAAGTTCATCAGCAGGGCGTCAATTGTTTGTGACGACACAAGCAGCGGATTTGAAAGGGTTTAGTCCATCATGTCATTTCCCGCGCCAAGACCGATGAGTGAGAAAGGGAAGCTGCGCTTCGGACCCTTCGAGGTGGACCTCGAAAACCAGGAACTGCGCAAACACGGCCTGCGCATCAAATTGCAACACAAACCGTTTCAAATTCTCGAATATCTGTTGCAGAGACCCGGACAACTGGTATTGCGCAACGAACTGGCGCAACTGCTTTGGCCCGGCATGCACGTGAGCTTCGACCGCAGCCTGAATACCGCGGTGAACGCCCTGCGGCGCGCGCTAAGCGATACATCGCGCAATGCCCGCTTCATCGAGACGCGGACCGGACTGGGATATCTCTTCCTGGGGCCGGTGGAAGAGGTGCGCGGTGCAGGCAGCCCACCGCCCGAGGCCGGTATCCAATTGGTTCGCTCGGTTGCGGAAGGCGCCGCGGTACCGCAGGACTGCCTGAAGGGGCGATATTTCTGCCACAAGATGACGGAAGAGGATCTGCACAAAGGGGTCGCGCATTTCAATGCCGCGCTAGCGCAAGATCCGCAATGCGCTTTTGCCTATGCGGGCCTGGCCGACGCGTACTGCCTGTCCGCGCTGCTGAACATGGGGTGCGCGGGCGAGATCTATCCGCGGGCGAAAGAGATGGCCTTGAACGCTCTGAGCGCCAGGCAGGATCTGGGCGACGCGCACGCAGCGCTGGCCACGGTGAAGAGGCTGTTTGAATGGGATTGGGCCGGCGCGGAAGCGGAGTATCTCACCGCGCTGGTTTTGAGCAATAACTCGGCGATGACGCATCAGGCGTATGGCGCGTACCTGGCGGCCACGGGCAAGATCGAAGAAGCGCTGCGCGAACTGCGGCGGAGCGAGGAAATCGATCCTTTGTCGCCCATGGTGAACGTCGGCGTGGCCTGGGGCCTTTATGTGGCGCGGGATTTTCAGGGCGCTTCGGAACAGTCGTGGAAGATACTGGCGATGGAGCCTAAGTTCGCCCCCGCGCAATATACGCTGGGGCTGGCATACGCGCAGATGGGTTTGATGGAAGACGCCATTGTGGAGTTGGGGAACGCGCGCACCTGCGCGGGCGATCAGCCGGCGGTGCTGGCGGCACTGGCGCACGCCCATTCCGGCGCCGGCGAATTGAGCCAGGCGGCCGGGATACTCGGCGAACTGGAGAGCATGTCCGAACGCCGGTATGTCTCGCCATATTGGCTCGCGCTGGTTTATGCCGGCCTGCGAGATGGCGCGCGCGCGTTGGGATTGCTGGAGCGGGCGGGTGAGCAACGCGACGTCTGGCTGACGTGGCTGGGAGTGGAACCGCGCTTCGACGCCTTGCGCGGGGAACCGCGATTCCAGGAATTGCTGCGGCGGGTCGGCCTGGAGCAGAAAGCGGCGGGTCAGGGGGAGTCAGGCGTCAGAACACCGGAAACCGCTCCCCCAGTGGATCGCTAGTCACATCCCTGCGGTGGTTGAAACCGGAACCTTGGCGGGCTGTGCTGCGGCGCCGCTCAGCAAGAGGTTCCGGGCAGCTTTAGACACGCCGAACCGATACGATCTGCCAAGCGGCCCTTCATCGAATTCCCGGATGATATAAGTTCCGTTGACTTCGTCCACCTTGAAACAACTGTGTCCGGAGGATTCCTTGGAGCCGGCCGGAGTGAGAAAAGTTGCGCTGGAGCCTTCGCCTCGAAGATGGACCAATTCGATGCCGGCGAGGGACCTGTCCAGCGACAAGGTATATTCGCCGGGCTGCAACAGGGTGTCATTCCAGTATGTCTGCGTGGGCAGGGCAAAGGTTGCCTTGGTAATTGTTTGGGCGCTGGCTCCCGCGGCGGTCAGGGCGGCGAGAGTGACAAGCGCCAGAGTGAGCGCGAATCGTTTTTGTAAGTTCACAGGTTCTTCCTTTCGTGCGCCGCCACCAGGCGGCTTTGTCTTGTCTACAAATCAGACGAAGAAGCCCCCCCGAAGTTCAATCCCCGGGAATCAATTGTTTGTCAATTGGCGCATGCAGGTACAATGTCTGGGGCGGGCCGAAACAAATGGAACATTACACTTGGGAGAGCGTCGCGAAGGAAGTGATGAATCCGCGCATCTGGCGCAAGGTTATCGCGGGGGACAAAGCCATGGTGGCGCAGGTTTTCATTGCCAAGGGAGGCGTGGTTCCCGAACACCAGCACGAGAGCGAGCAGATCACTTATATTCTGGAAGGCGCGCTGGAGTTTGAAATCGAAGGCCGCACGGTGGTGGTTTCGGCGGGACAGGTGCTGCGCATCCCATCGCTGGTGCCGCATCGCGCGGTGGCGCTCGAAGACACGCTCGATCTGGACATTTTCAGCCCCATTCGCATGGACTGGCTGACGGGCCAGGACGATTATCTGCGGCGCGGTTAATCGGCCGCCATGTTGAGCTAGGGCTGAACTATGGACCTGGGAATCAAGGATCGCGTCGCCCTGGTGGCTGCCTCCAGCCGGGGATTGGGACAGGCCGTGGCGCGGGGGCTCGCCAAGGAGGGCGCGAAGCTTGCGCTCTGCGCGCGCAGCGCGGCGACTCTGGACGCCGCTGCCGAGGAGATCCGCCGCGACACCGGCGCCGACGTGATGGCGGGCGCGCTGGACGTCACCGCCTACGGCGACGTCCGCCGGTTTGTGTCCGAGGTGGGCAAGCGTTTTGGCCGCCTGGATATTTGCGTGGCGAACGCGGGCGGTCCGCCGGCGAAGACCTTCGCCGAAACCACCATTGACGACTGGCGCGCGGCCACCGATCTGAACTTGATGAGCACGGTCTACTTCGCCAAGGAAACGCTGCCGTTGATGCAACGGCAGCAGTGGGGCCGGTTCATCGCCATCACGTCGGTGGCAGTGAAGCAGCCGGTGGATGGGCTGATTCTGTCGAATTCCGTGCGTTCGGGGGTCAGCGGGCTGATCAAGACGCTGGCCAACGAATACGGGCGTTACGGCGTGCTGGTGAACAACGTGTGCCCTGGTTACACAGCCACCGCCCGCCTGGTGGAACTCAGCCAACTGCTGGCCGCCAAGGAAGGCGTCGATCCGGCGGAAATTGAGGAGCGCTGGGCGCGGCAGACGGCGCTCGGGCGAGTGGGCCGGCCGGAAGAATTCGCGGACCTGGTGGTATATCTCGCTTCCGAGCGAGCCACCTACATCACCGGTGCGTCGATCGCCGTGGATGGCGGGCTGGTGAAGGGTTTGTACTGATCCGGGCCGTTCCGTACCGATCCGGAACACCCGATCAGGCTGCAGACGACAGATGTTGCCGTGCGGAAACAGCCCTCTGCTCTTGCTGTTGCAGGTTCGTGATACGGCTCTCAATCGCGACTAAAGACACCGTCTTGCGGGGCGAGTCCGGCCAAGCCTGAACCACGTCCCGGCGGTATTTGAGGAATGCCATTTCTGCCTTCATGACCTGAGATAATGCACGCGGGTTGCCAAGGCTGCGCCTCCATCCCGGTTCAGTGCTGCCATTTGGTCTGCGCGCCTTCGCCCGGGAAGGGCCAATTCTTGTCCAGCAGCAGTTCTTTCTCCCGCTCAGTGCGCGGCACGAGGTCGATCTTCAAATTCTCGAAGAAATGCACTCCCGTTTTGCCTGCTGTAGCGATGTCGAGGTCGCCATCGCCATCCAGGTCGGCCACCACGAACTGCGTGCCGGCGCCGGCGGTGCCATTCAACGAGATTGGATATCGGGTAAACTCGCCGGTCTTGCGGTCGATTTTATAGTAGTAGATCACCAGCGGATCGTAGGAGCCGGGGTCGCCGCCGTCGTGTCCGCGATAGCGCTTTCCGGCCAG
>Ga0181534_10002869_pt1 | contig 10434 bp, 7 predicted proteins | sample PEATcosm2014_Bin_37_FD_119758 | JGI IMG/M metagenome (GOLD analysis project Ga0181534, IMG submission 119758) | Peatland microbial communities from MTU Mesocosm Facility, Houghton, MI, USA - PEATcosm2014_Bin17_10_metaG | ecosystem: Environmental > Terrestrial > Soil > Wetlands > Peat | place...
CTGCGGTCCGGAGGTCTGCCCCGAGGCGTGGCCCCACCTTCAGAAAACCCGCGGCAGCAGCGCACCTGGAGCGCTACCCAGCGCGCCCGACCACCGCCCCATATCCATCCGCAGGCGCCGTCCGTCGCTACGCACCGTGACCAGGCCATCCTGGTCGGTGCGCAGCACGCACGCCTGGCGCTCCTGGTAGCGCTCCAGCACCTCGGCGTGCGGATGGCCGTAGGAGTTCTCAAAACCGGCCGACATCACCGCGAAGGCGGGCCGCGCCAGATCCAGGAACGCGGCCGTACTGGACGTCTTGCTACCGTGGTGCGGCACCTTCAGCACGTCCGTCTTTCCCACCAGGCCCTCGGCCACCAGTTCCGCTTCCACCTGCCGCTCGATATCGCCGCTCAACAGGAACGAGTGGCGCCCGAAGGTCACGCGAAGCGCCAGCGAATCGTTGTTGTGCGGCGCTTCTTTGGGCACGTAGTCGAGCGACGGCGCCAGCACCTCCACTTCGGCGCCGCCGTAAGAAAAGCGCTGGCCGCGATGCAGCGGCAGGATTCGCACGCCGTCCCTACGCGCGCGATCCCGCAACGCGCCCCACGCGGGGTTCTCCGAATTGGCGCCGGTCCAAAGCTCGTTCGCGTGGAAGTTTTCCAGCAGCGAAGGCAGCCCGCCAATGTGATCGGCATGCGCGTGCGTGCATACCATCACGTCGATATGCCCGATGGCGCGCTCCCACAGATAGGGCGATACCACGTCTTCGCCGATATCCATCTGGGAGGGCGCCCGGCGTCCGAAGGCGGGGATGCCGCCGCCATCCACCAGCATCAGCTTGCCATCCGGGTAGGCGACCAGGATGCTGTCGCCCTGGCCCACGTCGACCGTGGTCATCTCCAGCTCGCCGCGCGCCGTTTCGGGCGGGAACGGATGCCACAGCAGCAGGCCGAGCAACACCGCCAGCGCGCCGGCCGCGGCCGCGAACCACGCGCGCCCCGCGCGGCTGGCCAAGGCGGCCAGAATCAGCCCGGCGCCTATCGCGATTCCCAGCCACAGGGGCGGATCGGGAATGCGCCAGTTGGGCTCCAGGTGCATGTGCCAGGTGACCGCCGCGTGGGACGCCGCCAGCAGCCATCCCGCCGCCCTCGCGACCCAAGCCCAGCCGGTAAAGATGGCGATGAAGCCCACCGGAATTACGGCGCACATCAGCGGAACAACGATGGTGTTGGCGGAGACCCCGGAGAACCCGATGCGATGAAAGTACACCACCATCGGCAGCGCCAGCCCCAGTTGCACGACGGCCGAGACCACTGCCAGTTGGAAGGCGTAAAACAGAACGCGCGCTGGTATGCCGATGGCCAGGCAACTGGCCCGCTCCGGCAGCCTGGTCCACAGCCGCACGGTTTCGGCGAGCAGCCGCATCTCCACGCGGAACTGCGCGGCCGCGGGCGCCAGGTGTAGATCGCGCCCGGTATCCGGCAGGTCCGCCAGGGCGCGGGCGCGTGGGTACGCGCTGCGCTGCAACAGAGGCGTGGCGAATGTGCCGATGAAAGCCACCGCCAGAAACGTGAGCTGAAAACTGGCTTCGAACATCTGCTCCGGATCGAGCGCCAGGAAGCCGATGGCCACCGCGGCCAGGATGTTCAGGATGCGCCGCTCGCGCGCGAAGTAGCTGGCCACGGCGAACAGCGTAAAGCCGGCCGCGCAGCGCACGCAGGGCGATCCCCATCCGGTAACCAGCGCATAGAGCCACAACAACGCCGATGTGACGAACAAAGCAGCCTCGCGCCGCACGAATGCCAGGCGCAGCACCAACATCAGGAACAAAGCGAGCACGGCGGTGTGCGTGCCGGAAATGACGATGGCGTGATAGGTGCCCGTGTTGCGGAACTGCTCCGTCCACACGCGCTGGACCTGGTAGGTCTCGCCGATCATGATGGCCTGCATCATGCCGGTCTCGTACGGCTTGCCCTTATAGAGCTGCGTCAGGCGATCGAGGGCCATCACGCGCAGGCCCACGATGGCGGCCTGGAAGCGCGATCCGCACTGGCCGGGCAAGACGGTGACCTCCGCGCCGGCGCGCATGGAGGCGGTCCAATAAATGTCGCGCCGCGCCAGATAGCGCGCGTAGTCGAATGCGCCGGGATTGCCGAAATTGCGCGGCCGCCGCACGCGCGCCTCGAACTCCACGCGCTGGCCGTAGCTCAGCATGGGCGGCGCCTGGCCTTCGCGCGCATAGGCCGTGACTTGCACGCGCGCGCCGGGCTCCAGTTCCACCACGAAGCGCTCCCGGTCTCCGGAAAGCGCGGGCGGTTGAACCACGCAGCCGCTCAGGATCACGGGTTCGCGCCCCTCGGCATCCAACTCCGGGCGCGGGCCCGGGCGATGCGCCAGATCGACCAGCGCGCCTGCGAACCCGAATCCCAGCAGGCAGCATGCTCCGGCCAGCACGCGCGCCCGCCGCCAGAGCGCGACAGCGCATAGGGTCGCGAACAGCGCCACCACGAGGCACAGCTCGCGAGCTTCAAACGGCGCAAATCGCGACACCAGAATCCCCGTCGCGATCGCCGCCAGGGGCGGCAGCAGCGGATCTTGCATGGGCCGCTACCGTGGCGGTGCGATGAATCCCATGCGCGGCTTGCGCCGCCGAGGCTCCCTCAGCTTCTTGATTCCCTTCTTTACCTTCTTCTCGAGTTCCTCAACATCCTTGACCACGATGGCGAGCACGGCCCCATGGTTTTTCTGTGTATACTCCATGCGCTCCATCTTGCGCGCCAGTTCCCGATGAGTGGCTACTACCTCGCGCAGATTGACGAAGGCGCGGACTATCAGGATGTTCATCTGCACGGCGCGTTCGCTATTGAGGACGGAAGACAGCATAGCCACGCCATGCTCGGTGAACGCATACGGCAGATAGCGCCGGCCACCGCGATTCTCGTTTGAGGTGCCAAATTGGCACCTCAAAGATTCGGCTTCCTCGTCGGTTATCTGAAACATGAAATCGGCGGGAAACCGGGCGGGGTTACGCTTTACGGCTCGGTTGAGCGCTTTGGTCTCGACCCGGTACAACTCGGCGAGGCCGGAATCGAGCATGACCTTTTGGTTGCGGATAACATGGATTCGCTGCCCGATGAGTTCCACAGCCGCCGGCAGGCGCCTGGGGAGGGTAGTGGTGCGCCTGTTGTCGGCAATGGCAGCCGCGGGCGCGGAGATTGGATTTGGCATAGACCAGCATGTTAGTGGCCAGCCGGCGAAGACTTCTCAATCTCACAGCGATTCTCCGTGATATGGTTCGCCGCCAGCGACACACCTGGTGCGGCGACGACGCACGTTTGGGCGAGGGCGAAGCCGGAAATCTCGTTGTCCCGGATGCGGTTCCCCGCAGTATGCGCCGGCCGCGCCGCACCGCCCCCCAGGTAAATGCCGCTGTGCAGCAGGGCCGGCTGATCGGGCGCGTAGTTGCAGCGCGCCTGGCGCATGTCGCCCGTGCAGCGGTCGCGGTTCAGCCGCAGCAGCCGGTTGCCGGACACCACGTGTCCGCTCCCGATCAGAAAGATGCCGCCATAGCCCGCGCCATCGATCAGGTTACCGATGATCGCGACGTTGACGGGTTGCATGTCGGGATTGGAGTTGCCGAACACGATGCCGTACTGCGCATTCGGGTAATCGTCGAACGATCCCCGGCTGATACACGAGTTTCCGCGCACCTCGCCGTCGTGGAAGCCGTCCAGATCGATGCACTGGCCGTCGACGTCTTCGAAGCGGTTGCCCACATAGGCCGAGCGGTCCACATTGCCGGCGGTGTCCAGCGCGACGGGGATTGCAGAGCCCGCCATATCCACCAACTCCAGGGGATAACCTATGTTGCGGCCGCGGTTGTTTTCGACGCGCACGTTGGTGGCGTGGCCCACCTGGATGGCGTCGCGGGCCACCTCGTCGATCGTGTTTCCCGCGATGACGCCCCCGCTATTGCGAGGCGAGGAGTAGTTGGAATGCGTCCAGATGGCGTTGCCCCGCACGCGGCGGATGGCGCATTGGCGGACCTCGAAATCGCGCGTGCCTTCTTCGAGCAGGATTCCGCCGGATGCGTTGTTGCGGCCGGTGAGTCCCAACGAGCCGGAATCCTGTATGCGGATGCCGCTAATCCGGACAGCTGACGACGCGCTCACGAGCAGCGGATAGTTGGCGACCTCGGTGAACGATACATCTCGGATGGTGAGCCGGGTGGCGCCCTCCACCAGGATGCCGTTATTGCGGTAATAGCGGGCAAACGGGACGTCGGACGGCGGCAGGCCAATGGGTTTTTCAAGCGCCGCGCGGTTGCCTTCGATGCGGAAGCCGGTGAGGCGGAGATCGATGGCGCCCTTGGAGTAGAGCAGGGCGCGGCCTTGGAAATCGGCGGCGGCGCGGAGGGTCGAGCCGGATGGATTGCCCCGGATTTCCAGGTTGTGGGCGCCTTCGGGGAGTGTGATTTCGCGGTGCAGGAGTAGGGTTCCGGCGGGCAGTTCGATGATTCCGTTTTGGCGGGAGAAGTCGGGTGGACGGGTGCAGTTGGTGAGGAGGAGGATTAAGACGAAAGCTGGCGGCCTGAGAGGCCGCCGCAGGCTGAGAGCCTGCCCCACTAGATTACCTCTATGGTCATGGGGGGGAAGGCGCGTGAGCCGATGTAGATGCGCAGTTCGTGCAGCCCGGGGCCAATCGAATCCGGCAGCGCAAAGTTGATCTCGTGACGCTGTTCCACCGGGTCGGTACAGACGGTGAGGGCGCTCCGCACCGCTACGCCGCCTACGGTAGCGTGAAACAAATCGGGCCGCAATGTTTCTTCAAACACCAGCTTCACCGAACGGCTGATGATCCGCGTCCCGGAAAGCAAATTGTCGCCATCGCGCACCGCGCAGAGCCGCGGCACCACCGGCCCGGACGGAACCACGCGCATCCACGCCGAGGTGAGCGGCGCGCCCAGCCAGAAAACCTCCACCGGGATCAGTCCCGTTCGCGTGCCCGCCGGTATCGCGGCGTTCAACTGCATCACGCCATCCCACTCCGGCGGACCCAGGTACGAGAGCGCGCCCGCCCGGCCGTCGATGTGCACCTCCAGGTTGACCAGGTCGGAATCGGCCGGCAGGTTCTCGATGCGTAGCGCGGCGAAAGCGCGCGGACCCGAGGCGGGCACCAGCGGATCGGCGGTGAGCGCGTTGCTGATGATGCGGATGCGCGTGGCGGGCGCGGGACGCGGAGCTCGGTGCAAACGGGCGCGCCAACCGGCATCCCGCTTGCGCCAGGTGGTCCACAGGTATTGCGTGTCGACGTTCTCGAGCGCGTAGAGTTGGAAGTCGTGCCGCACTGCGAAATCCGCCACTTCCGCGGCCCGAATGCGCACTCCGTCCCAGGTGTTGTAGCGCTGGAATGTTTCGGGCAGCCCGTTGATCTGGCAGCGCAGGATGCCGCCCGGTTTCAGCACGCGGCGCGCATCCGCCAGATAGCCCAGCACCACCTCGCGGCTGGGAATGTGCTGAAAGACCGCGTAGGAGTAGACGAAATCGAACGACGCGTCGGGGAACAATGAAAGGTCCGACGTGCGCGTATGGTGCAGATGCGCGTTCGGAACCGCGCGCAGTTTTTCGCGCGCCAGCCGGACCATTTCATCGGAGACATCCACGCCGTGGATTTCGGCGAAGTCCGCGCTTAGCGGGCGCATGATGCGGCCCGGTCCGCAGCCGATTTCGAGGGCCTTCAAGTTGCGCGGAAATGGCCCGCCGGCGGGGCGCAGATGCCGGGCCTCGGCGCGCAGGCCGCGTACCACATCGGCCGCGGTAGCGAAGAACTCCGCATCGTCCTGTTCACGGCGGCCGAAGGCGACGTAGTAGTGCGGGTCTTCGAGAGCGCGCGCGTTCCAGTCCTGGCGCATGCGGTCAGCCACATTGGAGTCGGGCATGTCTACCCGGTATTCTATCCATAATGGCAATTGTTTTTCGGCAGGTGGTTTGTCCGCCGCTGACCGGTCTAGACGCCGGGGCGCCGGATGGCGCGGTGATCGGGATCGTGGGCGAGAATGGCTCGGGACAGAGCGCCCTGCTGCGGCTGGCGGCGGGGTTGGCGAAACCCGCCTCGGGCGCCGTGGAAGCGGGCCCGGAGCGACGCCTGCTGGGGCCGGACGATGCGCTGGACTTCTCGCCGGTGGCCGTGCTGGCGATGGAGCACACCTTTGCGCGCTGCGACGCCCTGGAGCGGCAGCGCGCGGCCGTGGCGCTTGAACAAATGCGGCGCGCCAACGCGACTGTCTTGCTGGTCTCGCACGAGGAGGAACTCCTGCTGCAACTGGCCGACGAAGTTTGGTGGCTGGATCTGGGTAAGTTGGCCGGCCGCGGCGACCCCGCCGTGGTGCTGCGCGCTTACGCCGGCCATATCGCACGGCGCGCGCGGGAATGCGGCGTGGCGGTGCCCATGGCTCCGCGCTGGCGGCGTGGGGATGGCCGGGTGCACGTTGAGAATCTGGAGCTGCTGGGCGAATCGGGCCAGCCTGCCGGTGTCGTGCGCAGCGCCGAACTGGTGGTGGTGCGCGCCACACTGCGCGTGGAAAGCGCGGTTGCGGAACCCGTGGCCGGAGTGATGATTCGCAGCCGCGCGGGCATGAACGTTTACGGCACCAACACGGAGCTGGAGGGGATCAAGCTCGGACCGTGCGTGGCTGGCCAGGTGTTCGTGCTGGACTTCGCCTTCCGTTGCGAGCTGTGCGCCGGGGAATACACGCTGACCGTGGCCTCGCACGACCCCGACGGCGTCTGGCACGACTGGCTGGAGGATGCCATTGCGTTCGCCGTGGCGGACACCCGGTACACGGCGGGCGTGGCCAATCTGCGGGCAACGGTGCGGATGGAGCGGCGTTAGGCGGCTCGCCCGGTGTCCGCTTCCGAACGTGATTCCCAGAATCCGAACATCGCAGTCCCTCACGGGCCGCTATTGCCACGCTTCCCGGCCCGGCCAAGCTCCTTAGGGCGATCTCGTATTAGATAGATTCCGGCAAGCCCGATAGCAATTACCGTGATGCGTCCCGCATCCGTCAAAACAAAATGACACAAGCCACTTGCCGCCCGTCCCATCACCGCCACTCGAATACCAGTCCGCCCCTCTCCACGGTATTCCTCCAAATAGCACCAAAGACGACGGGACGATCAGCCATGGCGTAATGCGTCTTTCCATGTTTCTTACTACCATCGCCCCGCCTTTTGTCAAGCTGCGGGAATTGAAAACAGCCCAGCAACACTGGGAAATGCCGTGCGGGTGAGCCGCAATTTGGTTAGTCTGCTCCTGACTCCTGACTCCTGGCTCCTGACTTCTTGCTTATCACATCCGCTCCCACATACGGCCGCAGCACCTCCGGCACCACCACGCTGCCGTCGGCCTGCTGATAGTTCTCCACGATCGCCACCCAGGTGCGCCCCACCGCCAGGCCGCTGCCGTTTAGCGTGTGCAAAAATTCGCTCTTCCCCTTGGCGTTCTTGAACCGGATGTTCGCGCGCCGCGCCTGAAAAGCCTCGAAGTTCGAGCAGGAAGAAATCTCCTTATACCCGTTCTGTCCCGGCAGCCACACCTCGATATCGTAAGTCTTGGCCGAGGAAAAGCCGGTATCGCCGGTCGACAGCACCACCGTGCGGAAAGGCAGCCCCAGCCGCCGCAGGATGTCTTCCGCGTCCGCCGTCAGTTTCTCCAGCTCGTCGTAGCTGTGGTCCGGATGCGCGAATTTCACCATCTCCACCTTCTGGAACTGGTGCTGCCGGATGATGCCGCGCACATCCCGCCCGTAAGATCCCGCCTCGCTGCGAAAGCACGGCGTGTAAGCGCACAGCTTCACCGGCAGCCGCTCGCCGTCCAGCGTTTCGTCCCGGTATAAATTCGTTACGGGCACTTCCGCCGTGGGTATCAGCCAGAAATCGGTATTCTCGCACTTGAACGAATCCTGCGCGAACTTGGGCAACTGGCCGGTGCCGAACATGCTGTCCGAATTCACCAGGAAGGGCGGCAGCACCTCGGTGTAGCCGTGCTCGCGCGTGTGCACGTCGAGCATGAAGTTGATCAGCGCGCGTTCCAGCCTGGCTCCCAGCCCCCAATAGACCGCGAACCGCGCGCCGGTAATTTTGGCCGCGCGCTCCAGATCCAGGATGCCCAACTCCGGGCCCAGGTCCCAATGCGCCTTGGGCTCGAAATCGAAGCGGCGCGGCTCGCCCACCCGCCGGATCTCGACATTATCCGCCTCGCTCAGCCCCACCGGCACGGATTCGTGCGGCATGTTCGGAATCCCTTCCAGCATCTCGCGAAAGGACTCCTCGGCCGCCTTCTCCTCCGCCGCCAGCACCGCGATCCGATCGGCGATGGCCCGCGCCTGCTGCTGTCGCTCCGTGGTGTCGGCGCCTGCCTGGCGCAGTTTGCCGATCTCCACGCTCTCCACGTTGCGGCGCGCCTTCAATTGCTCCGATTCGGCGATGGCCGCCCGCCGCCGCTGGTCCAATTCCCGGTAAGCATCCAGGTTGGGCGGATTGCTGCGCGTCTGCAGCCGTTCGGCAATGCGGTCGAAGTTCGCTCGAAACCAGGCCAGATCGTACATCTATTCATGCTATCAGGGCCGGCGCTGCACCTGCCATTGACAAAATATCATATTAGATATAATCTAAACTCTTCATGGACGCCGAGGCGATCAGACGCTCCTTGGAAGGCAGCGGGTTGCGGTGCACGCCGCAGCGCTACGCCGTGATGGCATTTTTGACGGAACATAAGCGGCATCCCACGGCTGCGGAAATCTTCGAAGGCGTCAATCGCCTGGACCCGCGCTCTTCCCGGGCCACGACTTATAATAATCTGCGGGACTTGGTGCAGGCGGGTTTGGTGCGTGAAGTGGCGGCCGAGGGCCGCGCCGCGCGATTCGATGCGAAAGGCACGCGGCATCACCACTTCATCTGCGACCGCTGCGGCAACGTCGAGGATATTGAGTGGTACGACGTGCCCAGGCCTGCCTCGGGATCCCTCGATAAGCGGATTCTGCGCGAATGCGAACTCATTTTCCGGGGCCTGTGCGCGAAGTGCGCGCCCCGGCACGCTTCCCGTTGAGCAAGGCTAGCGTCACAAATTTTTGACTAATTTCGAAGGAAGACAAACGTATGGAAAAATCACTAGACACCACAGTGGGGGCGCCTGTCCCCCATATTCCAGAACCACCCGCCGAACCCAAGTGCCCGTTCTCTGACGGCGCTCGCAAACATAACTTAGCGGGGGCCCCCACAAACGCAAACTGGTGGCCCAATCAACTCAACTTGAATATCCTGCACCAACACTCCGCGCTTTCCGCCCCCACGGGCGAGGAGTTCAACTACGCCGCGGAGTTTACGAGCCTCGACTTGGATGCGGTGATCAAGGACCTGCACGCTTTGATGACGGAATCGCAGGATTGGTGGCCGGCGGACTACGGTCACTACGGCCCGCTCTTCATCCGTATGGCGTGGCACAGCGCCGGCACGTACCGCATCGCCGATGGCCGGGGCGGCGCGGGATCCGGAGCCCAGCGCTTTGCGCCCCTCAATAGCTGGCCGGATAACGTCAGCCTGGACAAAGCGCGCCGGCTGCTCTGGCCGATCAAGCAAAAGTACGGCCGGAAGCTCTCCTGGGCCGACCTGATGATTCTTACGGGCAACGTTGCACTGGAATCCATGGGACTCAAGACCTTTGGCTTCGGCGGTGGGCGCGAAGACATCTGGGAGCCGGAAGACATTTACTGGGGGCCTGAAGCCAAGTGGCTGGGCGACGAGCGCTACACCGGCGACCGCCAGCTCGAAAATCCTCTCGGCGCGGTTCAAATGGGCCTCATCTACGTGAATCCGGAAGGGCCCAACGGCAAGCCGGATCCGCTCGCCGCGGCCAGGGATATCCGGGAAACCTTCGCCCGCATGGCGATGAATGACGAGGAGACGGTGGCGCTCATCGCCGGCGGACATACGTTCGGCAAAGCCCATGGCGCCGCCGACCCGAACAAGTATGTCGGTTTCGAACCCGAGGGCGCCGCGATCGAAGAGCAGGGCCTGGGCTGGAAAAACACCTTTGGCAACGGCAATGGCGCCCACGCGATCACCAGCGGCCTCGAGGGCGCCTGGACCACCAACCCGGTGAAATGGGACAACAATTATTTCGACAACCTGTTCGGCTATGAATGGGAACTTACGAAAAGCCCCGCCGGCGCTAACCAGTGGACTCCCAAGAATGGATCCGCCGGTACGGTGCCGGATGCCCACGATCCGTCGAAAAGACACCCCCTGATGATGTTCACCACGGACCTCGCCTTGAAGGTGGACCCCATCTACGCGAAGATTTCGAAACACTTCCACGAGCATCCGCAGGAACTCGCCGACGCTTTCGCCAAGGCATGGTTCAAGCTGACGCACCGCGACATGGGGCCCGTCTCGC
>Ga0181534_10002871_pt1 | contig 10430 bp, 10 predicted proteins | sample PEATcosm2014_Bin_37_FD_119758 | JGI IMG/M metagenome (GOLD analysis project Ga0181534, IMG submission 119758) | Peatland microbial communities from MTU Mesocosm Facility, Houghton, MI, USA - PEATcosm2014_Bin17_10_metaG | ecosystem: Environmental > Terrestrial > Soil > Wetlands > Peat | place...
CTTGGCCTGGAAGTAGGCCCACTCGTCCGAGGCCTTGGCCTGGGACAGCACCTGCCGGGTGGAGAAGCCGCCGCCCTTGAAGGTGGCGAGGGTCGCGCACACCGCGATGATCACGGTGGTGAGGGCCAGGTAGTTCAGCCAGGGATCCTTCTTCTCTTCGCTCATGGGGCTCCAGCAGGACTAGGTTCGCAGATACGAGGCGCCGTTCACATCGATGATGCAGCCGGTCATGGCCGGCGGGGCGTCCAGGGCGCAGAAGACCGCGGCGGCGGCCACTTCCTGGGGGCTGGCCACCCGCCCCAGCGGATGCTGGGCCAGGACCTCCGCCCGGCCCGGCCCGGCGAGGGTCGCGCTGGCCATCTCGGTGTCCACCCAGCCGGGGGCGATGACGAAGAAGTAGACCCCCTGCCCGGCCAGGGCCAGGGCCAGGGACTGGCTGAGGGCGTTCAGGCCGGCCTTGCTGGCGCCGTAGGCGGGCGTTTCCGGTTCGCCCCGGAACGCGCCGCGGGAGGAGATGCTCACCACCCGGCCGCCGCCGCGCGGTGCCATGGCGTTCCCGGCGCGATGGCACAGGTTGGCCGGGCCCAGCAGGTTGGCGGCCAGGGTCTGTTCCCAGGCCCGCTGCCATTCGGCATACCCGGTGGTCAGCAGCGGGTGGCTTTCGAACACGGCGGCGTTGTTCACCAGCACCTGGATCCGGCCGAAGGCCTCGGTCACCTCGTCCCACAGCCGCGCCACCTCCCCGGGCAGGCGCAGGTCCGCCCCGAAGGCCAGGTGGCCGCCGCCCTCCAGGTCCGCCGCCAGCGCCTCGGCCGCGGCCCGGTGGCTGCGGTAGTGCACCGCCACCCGGCAGCCCCGCCGGGCCAGCAGCTCGGCGATGGCCCGGCCGATGCCCCGGGAGGCGCCGGTCACCAGGACGGCTGGACGGAAGGCGGGATCGGCGGGGTTCATGGGACCAGTTTATCGGGACCGGGCTCCGGTTTCCCCATCGTGCTGACCTTGAAGATGGATAATCGTCTCCACCCACCAGGAGCCGTCATGGCCATCGCCCCGAGCCTTCTCCCCGAGTTCGACCAGGAAATGGCCGGATGCCGCCGGGTGCTGGAGCGGGTCCCCGCGGCCGCGTTCGACTTCAAGCCCCACCCCCGGTCCTACTCCCTGGGGCGGCTGGCCAACCACCTGGCCGCCGTGCCCACCTGGCTGGTCACCGCCCTGGCCACCACCGAGCTGGACTTCATCGACCCGGCCGCCGCCGCCGCCCTGCCCCTGCCCGCCACCACCACCGAAGGCCTCCTGGCGGTGTTCGACCAGGGGGTCCAGGCGGCCAGGGCGGCCCTGGCCGCCGGCTCCGACGCCGACCTCATGGTCATCTGGAGCGGGAAGAGCCACGGCAAGGTGGTCTTCGCCATGCCCCGCCTGGCCGTCTACCGCAGCTACATCATGAACCACATGATCCACCACCGGGCCCAGCTCACCGGCTACCTGCGGCTGCTGGACCTGCCGGTGCCGGCCCTGTACGGGCCCAGCGCCGACGAAACGTAGGCCTCGCCGGGCGCACTGGGATGGGGGAGGGATTCGCCCCATGCCCAGCTTCCTGCGCGCAGCCTGGATCGCCTTGGCCCTGCTGGGCGCCGCCGGGGCCGCTCCCCCCGAGGCGCCGGGGGACGTGTTCGTGCTCTCGGCCCCTTCCGGCACCGGCAAGTCCACCCTGGCCCGGCAGCTGCTGCGGCGGGTTCCCGGCCTGGCGTTCGCCGTCTCCTGCACCACCCGGCCGCCCCGGCCGGGCGAAACGGACGGGGTGGACTACTTCTTCGTGGACGACGCCGCCTTCGACGCCATGCTGGCCAAGGGGCAGTTCCTGGAGTGGGACCGGATCTACGGCCACCGCTACGGCCTGGCCCGGGGCTGGGTGGAGCGGCAGCTGGCGGCCGGCAAGGATCTCCTCCTGGACCTGGACACCAAGGGGACCCGGGACCTGCGCCGGGCGCTGCCGGGGGCGGTGACGGTGTGCCTGCTGCCCCCCTCGGGCCCGGAGCTGGCCCGGCGGCTCCGGGCCCGGGCCGGCGGGTCCGCGGACCGGGTGGCGGACCGCCTGGGGCTCGCCCGGCGGGAGCTGGCCGGGTTCCCGGACTACGACTACCTGGTGGTGGACGACCAGCTGGACCAGGCGGTCCGGGAGGTGGAGGCCATCATCCTCGCCGCCCGGGCCCGGCAGGCACGGCGGCGGGCCAGCGCCCAGCGGATCCTGGACGGATTCCAGTCGAAATAGCGGAATCACTTTGGGCCGGTGAGCTGGTCGATGTCCGCTGGCAGGACTTCAAGCTGCAGCTCGTATGGCGCCAGGGGCGAAGTCTTTGGCGATGGCGATTTCATGGCGGGGATCAATCGTCCACTGGAACCCAGGCCCCATTGGCTTCGCTGGAGCGGATGACGGCGCTGACGAAGCGTGCGCCCTGCAGGCCATCTCGGGAGTTCGGGAAATGCAGCGCCAACGGATCGGGAGTGGCGCCGGCCCGGCCGGCGGCAATGGCTTCGGCCGCATCGGAATAGAGGTTGGCGAAGGCCTCGATGAAGCCTCCGGGGTGGCCCCGCACGATCCGCGAAGCACGGGCCGCCAGCGGCAGGGTGCCGGGGCCGTTGGGCGTGCGCACCTGGGCCGGGGCGTCCAGGGGCTTGAAGCTGAGCGCTTGGGGAACCTCCTGCTGCCACTCCAGGGTACCGAGCGCGCCGCTCACCCGGATGCGCAGGCTGTTTTCCACCCCGGCCGCCGCCTGGGTCACCCAGAAGCTGCCCCGGGCACCCTGGTCCAGGCGCAGCATGGCGCCGGCATAGTCGTGGACCACCCGGCCGGGAACGATGGCGCCCACTTCGGCGGCCACTTCCGTCACCTCGAGCCCGGTGATGAAGCGCAGCAGGTTGTGCGCGTGGCTGCCGATGTCGCCCATCACCAGGGACGGGCCGCCCTTGCTGGGATCGTGGCGCCAGGACCGGCCCTGGGCGGGCTGGAATTCCCGGGCGTTGCCGCCCTGCACATACTCCACCTGCACCAGCCGGATCGCCCCCAGCTCGCCGGCTTCGATCATGGCCCGCGCCTGCCGCACCATCGGGTAGCCGGTGTAGTTGTGGGTGAGGCAGAACACCTTCCCGCTGGCGGTCACCGCCGCATGCAGGCGCCGGGCTTCGTCCACGGTGTTGGTCATCGGCTTGTCGCAGATGACGTCGAAACCCGCGGCGAGGGCCGCGCTGGCAAGCTCGAAGTGGCTGTCGTTGGGGGTCATGATGGCCACCACTTCGGCGCCGTCGGCGAGCGCCCGCTCGCCCGCGAACAGGGCCGGCCCCGAAGCGTAGGCGCGCTCCGGCGCCAGCCCCAGTTCCCGCCCGGCCTGGACGCTCCTGGCCGGGTCGGAGCTCAGCGCCGCGGCGACCAGCTCATACCGGTTGTCCAGGGCCGCGGCGTGACGGTGCACCGCCCCGATGAAAGAGCCGGGGCCCCCGCCGATGACGGCGAGGCGAAGGCGGCGGCCAAGATGCGTGATGACCGGGTTCAGAGTCATGCGGAGCTCCTTGTGGGTGAAAGAACGATTTGCTATTTGTTACACCACGCCGCCTGGAACGTGTCCAGCAAAAGGAACCGAGGACGGAACCCGACGGGCGAAACGGTATGATGGACCGAGCCGGGCACGCGGCCTGGCGGTATTTCGGGCAAGGTCGGAAGGGAAACCAGCCATGGCGGTCATCAAGGAGGTGGCGGAACACGCAGGGGTTTCGGTCGGTTCGGTGTCCAAGTACCTGCACTACCCCGACACGCTGAAGCCGGATACCCGGCAGCGGATCGAGGCCGCCATCGCGGCCCTGGACTACCGGCCGAGCCCCCTGGCCCAGAGCCTGCGCACCGGCCGCACCGGCGTTGTCGCCGTGGCCGTGCCCGACATCAGCAACCCCTTCTTCGCCGAAACCTATAGCGCGATCCACCGGGCCGCCCGCCTGAGGGGGCTGGCCACGGTCCTGCACACCACCGACGCCAGCCTGGAAACCCTCAAGGAGAGCCTGTCCCAGCGCGCCATCGGCCAGGTGGACGGCGCCATCTTCTGCTTCATCGACGGCAGCGCGGCCGTGAACGAACACCTGGGCCGCATCGCCGGCCGCGTTCCGGTCGTCCTGCTGAGCGAGGACCTGGCCAACACCCGGTTCGACGCCGTCGCCATCGACGTGCTGGACGGGATCCGCCAGGCCACCGTCCACCTGGCCGGGGCCGGACGCCGGCGCATCGCCTACGTGGGCGGGCCGGCACGGGGCCGCATCTGCCGGGACAAGCACGCGGGCTACCTGCAGGGGCTGGAGCGGAGCGGGCTGGAGCCGGACCCGTCGCTCCGCCTCGCCGGCCCCTTCACCCTGCAGACCGGGTACCAGGCCGCCCGCCGCTTCATGCTGTCGGCCGCCCCGCCGGACGCCATCGTGGCCGAGAACGACCTGCTGGCCCTGGGCTGCCTGAAATTCCTGCTGCAGCACCGGATCCCGGTCCCCGGCCAGGTGGCGGTCAGCGGTTTCGACGACATCAGCCTCGCCGCCATGTACGAACCGGCCCTGACCACGGTGGCCATCCCGGTCAAGGCCATGGCCACCGAAGCCCTGGCCATGATGGCCCAGGCCCTTCTCACGCCCGGCGGCCAGCGGCGCCAGGCGGTCCTGCCCCTGGAGCTGCGGATCCGGGCCTCCAGCGACCCGCTGGCGCCGGCCGCCGACCGCTGAGCCCCGGGCGCCGCGGCCTCAGTCCCGGCCGTAGACGGCCCGGACCGCCGGATAGAGCCGCTGGTAGCGTTCGAAATGCTCCTGGTAGAGCCGGTGCTGTTCCGGGTCGGGCACGCAGGTGGCCCGGAGCTTCACCAGCCGGGCGACCCCTTCCTCCAGGCTGGCATAGAGGCCGCAGGCGGTGCCGGCCAGGATGGCCACCCCCAGGGTGCCGGCCTCGCTCACCGCCAGGGAGCTCACCGGCAGGCCCATCATGTCGGCCTTGAGCTGCAGCATCCTGTCCGACCGGGCCAGCCCTCCGGTGGCCCGCAGTTCGGTGATGGGCACGTCGGCCTCGGCCAGCCGGGCGAGGTTCACCATCATTTCGAACGTGACGCCCTCCAGGATGCCTTTGCAGATCCGCTCGGGGCTGGTGTCCAGGTTCAGGCCGACGATGGCCCCCACGGCGGCGCTGTCCATGTGCGGGGTGGCCGCCCCGGCGAAGTGGGGCAGGACGTACAGCCCGGACGGGCCGTCCGGCGCCTGCTCGATCAGCACCTGGTACGGATCCACGCCCCGGCGGCCGGCCTCGGCCACCTGGGCCGCGCCGAACCGGTCCCGGTACCAGCGCAGCAGGCTCCCGCTGGTGATGTTGAAGGCGTAGGTCACATAGCGGTCCGGCACCACGTGGGGCACGCAGGCGAAGCCGCCGGTGGCCATGACCTGGTTGATGACCGGATGGTCGAAGCAGGGGGTGATGCACTCGGTGGTGCCCATGCCGTCGATGGCCAGCCCGGGCCGGATCGCCCCGGCGCCCAGGGCGGCGCAGGTCTGGTCATGGCCGCCCGCCACCAGCAGGGCGCCGGGATTGAGCCCAAGCGCGCCGGCCAGTTCCCGCGCCACCGGCCCCAGCGCGGTCCCGGCCGGCACCGCCTCGCCGAACAGCGCCGGGTCGACGCCCGCCGCCTCCAGGATCTCCGGCGACCAGCGCTTGCGGACCACGTCGAAGGCCATGGAGCGGGAGGCCAGGGAATGGTCGGTGACCGGCCGGGCGCCCAGCCGGTACAGCACCAGATCCGCGAAGAACAGGAACTTCCAGGCCCGCCCGAACACCCGGGGCTGGTGCCGCTGCAGCCACATGATCTTGCAGATGCCGTACATCGGGTGCAAGGCGATGCCGGTGATCTGCAGGATCCGCTCCGGGCCGAGCCTGCCGCCCAGTTCGGCGGCCTCCTCGGCGCCCCGGGGATCGAAATAGAGCATGCCCGGCGCCAGGGCCTTGCCGTCCCGGTCGATGGGGACGACGGTCTCGCCGAACGAGGACACGCTGATCGCCTGGACCCCCCGGCCGACCCCCGGCGCGGCCAGGGCCTGGCGGAGCACGGCCTGGACCGCGGCCCAGACCGTGTCCGCATCCAGCTCCGCCTGGCCCTCGGCCGGGCGCGAGACGGTGTATTCCTCATAGCCCCGGCCCAGGATCCGCCCCTCGGGGTCGACCACCGTCGCCTTGCAGCCCGACGTTCCGACGTCGATCCCGAGGATGCTCATGGCCCGGTCAGAACCCGCGCCCGGCCAGGGACTCGAATTCATAGCCCAGGTAGTTCTCCAGCGCCTCGCGCACCGGCACCAGGGTCGAGCCGAACGCCACCGCCACATGGTGCCGGTAGCCGTTCCTGCCGATGGCCAGGAGCTTGTCCTGCAGGTGCTCGATCCGGGCCACGCCGGCGCAGCCGAAGAAGCCGGATTCGATGCTGTCCGAGGTGATCTCGCCCTCCCCGATGTAGCAGCGCAGCTTGCCGTCCTCGGTCCTGGAGCTGGCGAAGGTCATGGCCGAGGCCTTGATCCGCCCGGCGTTGCAGCCCCAGCCGCAGCCGCTGCCGAAGCTCTTGGCGAACATCGGGTGCTCGATCACCTGGCCCTTGGCCTGCATCAGGGCCTGGGGCACCGGCCCGCAGTGGAACAGGATGCACTTCTCGGGATCGTCCCCGTAGTTGTTGTTCCAGTCCAGGCAGGTGGCGGGACCGCCGCCGGCCAGGGACAGGGCCGTCATCGGCACGGCGTTGCAGACGTCCAGCTCGCAGGCGGCGGGGATGCCGCGGTCGTTGAGTTCGCTGAGGATGACACAGGGGGCGACGCCCAGCTCCTGTTCCAGTTCGATCCAGCAGCGCAGCGCCAGGCTGTCGAGCTGGTACTCGGCCACCAGGTCATCCAGCGCGACCCCCAGCCGGGTCAGGGTGGCGATCTTGTCCTCCGGCACCCCGTCCCAGCGGGTGTAGTTCCGCAGCCGCTCCTGCTTGGCCAGGAAGGGGGCGCCGGCGGGATCCACCGCCCGCACGCGCCGGAACACCTCGGACAGGTCCAGGGCTTCGGTGGTGATGCCGTACTTCTGCAGGGTCAGCTCGTCGAAGCGCACGGTCTTGAACGCCGTGGTGCGGGCGCCGATGGCCCCCACCGTGAGCCGGCGCATGCCCCGGACCACCCGGCAGGTGGCGGCGAACCAGGCGAGATGCTGGGCGAAGGCCGCCGACGCCGGATGCACCGTGTGCGGGGCGAAGGCGGTGAACTTGACGCCGTACTGGTGGAACACGTCCATGATCGAGAACTTGCCGCAGAAGGCGTCGCGCCGGTGCTGGAAGTCCATCTGCCCGGCCTCGTCCGGCCAGGCCTGGACCAGGATGGGCACCCCGCAGTCGCGCAGGGCGGTCACCGCGCCGTTCTCGTCGCCGAAATTGGGCAGGGACAGGATGACCCCGTCGAACTCGCCCTCATGCTGCTTGAGGAAGCGGGCGTAGGCCTGCCCCTCCTGGACCGTCTCCACCGCCCCGAACCGGGTCTCGCCCGCGTCCATCAGCAGGGCCTGGTAGCCGGCCTGCTCCACCACCGCCAGGAGCCCGCTCCGGGCCCCCTCGATCAGGCTCTCCGGGAAAAAGCCCCGGTTCCCGAAAAACAAGGCAAAGCACAACGGACGACTTGAATGCATCGCACACCCCCGGAGCTGTCGATCGAATAAATGAATCGATTCATTTTGTCGCGGCCCTGATTTTCGATCAAGCGGTTTTGTTTTCGTCCCGGACGCCGGCCCTCAACCCGGTCCGGCGACCACCCTGGCCACGACCTGCCAGAAGGCCTCCACGATCTCCCCGGCCTCTCCCGGTCCACGCACCAGCCCGATCTCCCACTGGGCCAGGGGATCGTCGAAGCGCAGGATCCGCAGCCCCGGCTGCGGCACCGGGGTCCAGGAGGGGATCACGGCCCAGCCCACGCCGGCCTCCACCAGGGCGACGGCGGTGGAGAAGTCGGTCACGGCCTGGTAGGAGATGATCCTCAGGCCGCGCTGGGCCAGGAAAGCCAGCGCATGGTCATGGAAGGCCGGGGAGCGCTGCCGGTCCATCATCACCAGGGGATACCGGCCCAGATCCTCCAGCCGGGTCTCGGGGGGATACTCGGCAGGCAGGATGGTCACCAGGGCTTCCTCGAGCACGGGCAGGCTCGGCCAGCCCTGGGGCGCGGGGAGGCGGCAGAAGCCCACGTCCAGGCGGCCTTCGCCCATGGCGGCGATCTGGTGCCGGGCCGAAATCTCATGAAGTTCGATCTGGACGTCCGGCCGCGAGCTCCGGAACTGGGCGATCGCCTTGATCGCGATGGCCTTGGTGCCGATGCCGAAGCCGATGCGCAAGGTGCCGAGCACGCCCTGGGCGGCCAGCTTGGCGCGGCGCTCCAGCCGGCTGGCGCTGTCCACCAGGGCCTTGGACTCCCCGTGCAGGGCCAGGCCCAGGGGGGACAGGCGCGTGTTGCCGACCCTGCGCTCGAACAGGGATCCGCCGAATTCCTCCTCCAGCCGCTGGATCTGCTTGCTGAGGGCGGACTGGGTGATGCACAGGCGCTCCGCCGTGCGCTGGAAGTGGAGCACCTCGCCCAGCAGGGCGAACGCTTTCAGGTCGCGCAGTTCCATGATTCCTTCGGGGAATGAGTTATTGAGAATCTTTCATTGGACGGAATGGTGCGAGAGCGGGAGCCTATGGTACAGCCATTTAAACCCAACCATTGAATCAAGCGAAAGGCGACACCATGAAGACCCTCGACAGCAAACTGGCCCGGATCCGTTCCGGCGCCTACCGGCCCCAGGATTTCATCATCGCCGACGCCAAGGACGGGGAAATGGCGTTCTGCCTCCAGTCCCCGGGGCCGCGACGGGACGCTACGGGCAATGTGCTGCCCGGAAGCGCCGACCGTGCCTCGTACCTGCAGGCCATGCGGGACATGACCAGCTCGGGGCTGGTCGACATCATGCTGGCCAGCGTTTCCTCCGCGGAGATCCTCGTCCAGGAGGGCCTGTTCCGCGACAGCCCGGTCACCCCGGCGGTGCGCTACAACGACACCACCGATATCTGGTGCCAGCGCGGCGCCCGCTACACCCAGTCGCCTTCGCGCCCGTTCCGCACCGCCCGGCTGGCGAAGCTGGGGCCGGTGGTCGACCTCGGGCTCTATTCGGTCACCTTTTCCAACGACCTGGAACATGACCTGCGCACCCTGGAGGCCTACTCGGCCTTCCGGGCCGAGGCGGCCGACCTGGGCCTGCGCCATTTCCTGGAAGTGTTCAATCCGGCCTTCGACGTGGCCATCCCGGCCGGGGAGCTGGGCCTCTACATCGGCGACTGCATCGTGCGCGCCCTGGGCGGCGTGCTGGCCGCGGAACAGCCGCTGTTCCTGAAGCTGGTCTACAACGGCCGCAGGGCGATGGAAGAGCTGGCCGGCTACGATCCGTCCCGGCTGGTGGTGGGCATCCTGGGCGGCGCCAAGGGCACCACCCGCGACACGTTCGAGCTGCTGGCCCGGGCCGAGCAGGCCGGGGCGCGGGTGGCGCTGTTCGGCCGCAAGATCAACTACGCCGAGTGCCCCCTGGCGCTGGTGGCCTTGATGCGCCGGGTGGTGGAGCGGGAAGTGGCCCCGGCCGAGGCGGTGAAGGCCTATCACGCGACTCTGGCCGGCAAGGGCATCCGCCCGGTGCTGGCCCTGGCCGACGACCTGGAAATCAGCGACCCCATCCTCAAGGCGGAGGCCTGAGCCATGGAGCGGCGGGGCATCATCTGCGGCGGGTGCTGGATCGTCGACTGCAACAACTCGATCTCCGCCTGGCCCAAGGAGGAGACCCTGGCCGTCATCCATTCCCGCGAGATCCGGGGCGGCGGGCCTTCGCACAACCTGAGCGTCGATCTGGCGCGCCTGGGCGCGCCCTTCCCGCTCTGGGGCATGGGGGTGGTGGGCGATGACGATGGGGGCGCCTGCTCCTCGGCACCTGTGCCGAGCACGGCATCGACCGCGACCGGATCCGCGTCGCGCCCGGGGTCTGCACCGCCCACACCGATGTCATGACCGTCCAGAGGACCGGACACCGGACGTTCTTCCATCACCAGGGGGCCAATGCGCTGGTGGAGCCCGGCGATTTCGTATTCGAAGGGATTCCGGCCCGGATGCTGCACCTGGGCGCCCCAGGCATCCACGCGGCCATGGATGCCCCCTCGGGGGACGACGCCAACGGCTGGGTCACGGTCCTGCGCAAGGCGCACGCGGCGGGCCTGCGCACCAACCTGGAGATGATCTCGGGCGAGCCGGAGGCGCTGCGCAAGCTGGTGATCCCTTGCCTGCCCCATCTGGACAGCCTGATCATCAACGATTTCGAGGCCGGGGCGCTGGCCGGGGTC
>Ga0181534_10002875_pt1 | contig 10414 bp, 6 predicted proteins | sample PEATcosm2014_Bin_37_FD_119758 | JGI IMG/M metagenome (GOLD analysis project Ga0181534, IMG submission 119758) | Peatland microbial communities from MTU Mesocosm Facility, Houghton, MI, USA - PEATcosm2014_Bin17_10_metaG | ecosystem: Environmental > Terrestrial > Soil > Wetlands > Peat | place...
CCCTGGGCAATGATAAATATGAACTGCATTTTGTCTCTTATAAAAAACTACCTTTCTACCTGATGCGCTCGCCGGTGGATAACAGGCATCATGTATATGCAAGTATCACCGGTAAACAGGCGATCCTGAGCAGGATCTTTATCAAGATCAATCCGGGGGGCTCCTTCTGGTCTCCGAATGTCGAGTATTTCGAACTGAAGGGCATCGATCCCGACAATGGCAAGGAGATCATGCAAAGAATAAAAATATAAGCGTAATGAGCGGTATCCAGCTTAATGTTCGAACAATCGTTACCGTTACTATCATTTCTCTGGCCTACCTGCTCTTATCTGCGATCCTGATCGGCTTTAAGACCGACCAGCTCTTTCTAGTCGGGTTATTTAATGGTTTATTCTTTTTGTCGCGGCCGACCCGTCGGTTCATCCTGGGTTTTTCCGTATTCATCGTCTTCTGGATCATCTTCGATCTTATGAAGGCCTTTCCCAACTACTGGTTCAATACTGTACATATCGAGCGTATTTACAGGGCAGAGCAAAGGTTATTTGGCATCCGGGAGGCGGATGGTCACCTGATCACACCGAATGAGTATTGGCAATTGCATAGTCATACCTTCCTGGATATCGCCTCGGGCTTTTTCTACCTGTGCTGGATACCTCTGCCGCTGGCATTTGCGGGGTATCTGTTCTTTAAGGACCGCGAGGCTTTTTTCCGTTTTGCCTTGAGTTTCCTGCTGGTCAATCTGCTGGGCTTTGTCGTTTATTATATCTACCCCGCGGCGCCACCATGGTATGTACAGCAGTATGGATTCAGTTTCAATCCTCATACGCCTGGTAATACGGCCGGACTGGGCCGCTTCGACAAGTATTTCAACGTGAAAGTATTCTCCTCTCTGTATGCGAAGAGTTCAAATGTATTTGCGGCGATGCCTTCCTTGCATGCTTCATATCCACTGATCGTATTGTATTATGGGATAAGGACCCGAATGAGGTGGGCCAACCTGCTTTTTGGGACGATCATGGTGGGTATCTGGTTTGCCGCCGTCTATAGCAGTCATCATTATGTGCTGGATGTGCTGGCGGGTATTTGCTGCGGTCTGCTGGGGATCTCTTTATTTAATTATCTGTATGGCCGGACCCGTTGGTTTCACCGGTTTGTACAGGGGTGTATCGCTAAGACGGCCTAAGCGTTGCCGGCCGGGGCTGCAGGGCGGCTGTCCATCTATTTCCCGATCCCTTCTACCATGATATCGACGATGGAATCGATCTGCAGGTCGAGGCGGGGGAATTCCTTTTGGGACACCATGAGGGGTACAGCCAGTCCTCTGAAGCTGCTTACCATCAGGTAGGCGACCAGCTCGATATTATCAGCATTGAGCTTTTTAAATTCGCCGTTATTGACCCCTTCTTCCAGGATCTCTTTTACCAGTTTTACGTGGGAGGTATCGAACTTACTTTTCAGGTCGGCCATGATGCAATGCAATTCGGCGATCTCGCTCTTTAATGCATCACTGAGGTTGTATAGTTGATTGAGCTTATTCAGCCGGCACCGGCAGTAGATGGTCAGCTTTTCCTTGGAACTGGAAGCGACTGCAATAGCCTGGTAGATCTGGTCCAGCAATTCGTCCATTTCCGTTTGCAGCACTGCTTCGAAGATATCCTCTTTACCTGGATAGTAATAATACAAGGAGCTCTTTCCCCGCCCCAGACTGCGGGCGATATCACCCATCGTCGTTTTTTTGAACCCATATTGTTTGAAAAGGGTCCTGGCGGTATCGATGATATCCCTTACCACGATCTCTTCTTTATCAAGTATTTCAGGCATAAGATATACTCCTTTAACTTCCGGAAAATGAATGAGTTTTCTTTGACGAAGCCTTACAAATTTACAAATATTCCATTCCAATCCACCGTTAAGGCTGCGTGAATATTTGGCAGTAGGGGGATATTTTAATTTTCCCGGGCCGGTATTTCTTTTTATTTTGCCGCAGGTATGAAAAAGAAGCTAAACTGCATCCTGTTGATAGATGATGATGAGCCCACCAATTTCCTCAACAAGATGACTGTAGAACAGGCTGATTGCGCTCATCATGTACAGGTCGTACAAAGCGGGCAGGAAGCCCTGGACTACCTGACCAGTAGTGGAAAATACAATGCTTCGGCCGAAGGGTATCCACGTCCTGACCTGATCTTCCTCGATATCAATATGCCGGCAATGGATGGCTGGGAATTTCTGGACAGGTATACACTGTTGCCGCAAGAACAGAAGGGCGAGATCATCATGATCATGTTGACCACTTCTCTAAATCCAGACGATCAGGTCAGGACCATGCAAATGCCCGGCATTGCCGGATTCGAGAACAAACCACTGATGCAGCCGAACCTGGAGAGCATCCTGTATAAATATTTCCCCGAAAATTTTAGTGAATCTTAAGCACTATCCTCCCGAGTGCAGGTAGTCCTTCAGGTGAGAGATCGTCTCTTCATGTGTGAGTATCGTTTCTTTGACCACATCACTGATCGAGATGACGCCACATAATTTTCCATTGTCAAAAACGGGGAGATAGCGGATGTTCTTGTCGGACAATAGCTGCATACAGAAGTCGATCGTATCGGACGGACTTATGGATGGCAGGTCTCTGGACATGATCTCGGATACCCGGGTATCGGTAGATGATTTTCCTTTCAGGATGACCTTACGGGAATAGTCCCTTTCGGTCATGATACCCTGGTATTGTTGTCCATCCAGCACCAAGACGGAGCCGATGTTCTGATCAGCCATGATCTTCAACGCTTCCAGGACGGTTGTATCGGGACTGACGGAAGTTATATGGCCACCTTTGTGAGAAAGAATATCAGCTACTTTTTTCATATCGCTTGTTTTGGTGATGAATCGTTTACCGTAATTTACGTATTTTGTAGTTTGTGGCCAAGGCACCTTTAAAATGATCAGATTACTGCATAATATATCAAAGGATTGCTACAAACGCCTCCTGATCATAGTATTAGGATGTTTCCCTGCTACTTTTCTGCCTGCCCAGCACGATCAATACCTCTTCTCCAGGATGGATATTGCCAGAGGTCTCTCGCATAATGAGGTCCATTGCATATTCAAGGATGAGAAAGGGTTTCAGTGGTTCGGGACCATGTCCGGACTGAACCGCTATGATGGATACCGTTTCAAGGTCTTCAGACATGATCCACATGATCCGGCCTCTATCAACGATGATTGTGTATATGATATCCTGGAAGGCCCGGGCCATACGCTCTGGGTAAGTACCCGCAATGGCTTTACCGTCTATGATCCACGGACGGAAAAATTCAATAGCGATCCCTCCTTCTTTCTACAGACCATCGGTCTCCCCGCATCGGCGATCGATGATATCCGAAAGGACAGGCAGGATAATTACTGGTTCTTAAGCAAGGACTCGGGGCTTTATTATTATCAGCCTGCTCATCGGCAGGCTGCGAGGCTGGTTCATCGTGACGGGGATCCCGGCAGCCTTCATTCTGACCACCCGGCAGCATTTGCCATGGATACACATGGTGACTTATGGATCGTACATAGCGATGGACTGATCGATAAAATGGATGGGAAAAACCATCGGATCGTATACAAGAGCGAAGCGTTGCATAAGACCCTCGCACATCCTCTGACCAATTATAAGCTCTATATCGATGCGCAAGACGATCTGTGGGCCTACTCTACAAAAGGGCTTGATGGTTTGTTCTACCTCGATCCCAGGACAGCGGCCGTCCGGCAATTCCGGAACGATGCCCATCAGCCTTCCCTCAATACCAACCTGGTGACAGGGATCGTGCAGGATGACAAGGGGCTGATCTGGATAGCCACGGATCATGGCGGGATCAACCTGCTGGATAAGAGAGACTTCTCCATTCGGTATATCACTAACCGGGAAGGCGATGAAAAGAGTATCGGCCAGAATTGTATCCAGGCGTTGTACAAGGATAATGCAGGCATTATCTGGATCGGGACCTATAAAAAGGGGATTTGTTATTACGATGAACATTCCATGCGGTTTCCCCTATACCGGCATCAGCTTTCCAATCCCAATAGCCTGGGATATGACGACGTCAACCGCTTCGTAGAAGATGCAAAAGGCAATATCTGGATCGGCACCAATGGGGGAGGGCTCATCTATTTTAATCGTTCCACTGAGAAGTTCACCCGCTATACACATCAGGCAAATGACCCGGGCAGCCTGAGCAATGACGTCATTGTCAGCATGTGCATCGACCATGAGCAAAAGCTTTGGATCGGCACCTATTATGGCGGCCTGGATCGCTTCGACGGCAAAAGATTTGTCCATTACCGGCATAATGAATCGGATAGCAATAGCATCGGAGACGACAGGATCTGGGAGATCAAAGAAGATTCCAGACAAAGACTCTGGATCGGGACCTTATCGGCGGGACTCGATCTCTTCGACCGGCAGAAGAACAGATTCATCCATTACCGGCCCGGCAGGGAAAATTCGGTCCATGCCAGTTATATCTCTGAATTGATGGAGGACAGGAAAGGGAATCTGTGGATCGGAACGGACATGGGTATCGATGTGCTGGAAAAAGTATCGGGCCGGTTCCGGCATTATGACAGCCGGACGGCCGATGCACATGGTCTTAGCAATAACAATATCATTTCCATATTTGAAGATAGCCGGGGGCTGGTCTGGGTGGGCACCCGCGATGGACTGGATCTTTTTGACGAAGCGCAGGGGAACTTCAAGACCTTCCGGACGGCTGATGGTCTTCCTGACAATACGGTCCTGACCATACTCGAAGACAATGCCCATGCGCTCTGGCTGGGGACGCCCAATGGCTTGTCGAATATGATCGTAGCGCAGGGAGGGCAGGCAGGGAAATATAGTTTCCAATGGAGGAATTATGATGAGTCGGATGGGCTTCAGGGCCGGGAGTTCAATGAGAATGCCGCCTTGAGGACCCGGAACGGAGAGCTGATCTTTGGGGGAGCCAATGGGTTCAACCTGTTCGATCCGCAGCATATCCAGCCTGGCAAGCATCCTCCTGGACTGGTACTTACCGATCTTCAGGTATTCAATAAAAGTATGGGGATCGGAGAAAAGCTCAATGGACATGTCATCCTTCCCCAATCGATATCGGAACTTAAGGGGATCACCCTGCATTATAATGAGAATGTATTTTCCATTGAATTTGCCGCATTGGATTTTGCCAGTCATGAAAAGGCGAAGTATGCATACATGCTGGAGGGGTTTAACAAGCAATGGCTACAGGTCAATGACAGGAGCCGGAAGGCTACCTTCACCAATCTCGATCCGGGGGATTATACTTTTAAGCTAAGGATAACTGACGACATGGGGGGATGGAGACCGGAAGAACTGTCCCTTCCGGTGAAGATATTACCCCCTTTCTGGAAGACGCCGCTGGCTTATACTCTGTATATCCTGCTGCTGGCCGGTATCCTGATCCTGTCCAGGCGGATGATCGTGCAAAGGACCAGAATGCGATTTATCATCGAGCAGGAGCGGAAGGATGCAAGACAACTGCATGAGCTGGACATGATGAAGATCAAGTTCTTCACCAATGTCAGCCATGAGTTCAGGACCCCTTTGTCGCTCATACTTACTCCACTGGACAAGATCATCCGCAATACTCAGCACCCTGCGCAGAAAGAGCAGTTCCATCTGATCTATCGCAATGCAAGGCGGCTATTGAATATGGTCAATCAGTTGCTGGATTTCCGTAAGCTGGAAGTACAGGAGTTAAGGTTGAACCCTGCACATGCCGATATCGTCCGGTTCATAAAGGAGTTGTCCTTTTCCTTTGCGGATATCGCAGAGAAAAAAAGCATCGGGTTCTCTTTTGAGAGCGATCTGACGACCTTCTATACTTCCTTTGACCAGGATAAGCTGGAGCGGATCGTCTTCAACCTGCTCTCCAACGCATTTAAGTTCACACCTGAACATGGGCAGGTCAAAGTGAGTGTAGCGCTGCGAACATCTCCCGATGCTGAAGCACCCTGTCTGTTGCAGTTGATGGTCAGGGACTCGGGTATTGGGATAGAAAAGGACAAGCAGGAGCGGATATTCGAGCGGTTCTTCCAACAGGAGATACCGGGCTCGATGGTGAACCAGGGTAGTGGCATCGGGCTGGCCATTACCAAAGAATTTGTGAAGCTGCACAATGGGAGTATTACGGTAGAAAGCGAACCAGGGCAAGGCGCCTGTTTTACCGTATTGCTGCCGGTGGTGAGCCTGGAAATAAGCGGATCGGTCGAATTGCCCGTGGAGCCGCCGGCTGCCGTTCCGGATCGGCCGGCAAAGGCTGGGGGGAAGGGACTTGCCGGCATTAGGAAACCGTCCATTCTGCTGGTGGAGGACAATGAGGATTTCCGGTTCTATTTAAAGGATAATCTGAAGGAATTCTTTACCATTATAGAAGCCTCCGATGGGAAAGAAGGCTGGCACAAGACCCTGGGTGCTCATCCGGCCCTGGTCGTCAGTGATATCAGCATGCCGGAGATGAATGGCATCGATCTTTGCCGGAAGATCAAGGGCGATCCCAGGACAGCCTTCATCCCTGTGATCCTGCTTACCGCCCTGCTGGGTGAAGAGCAGCAGTTGGAGGGACTGGAGACGGGCGCCAATGATTATATGACCAAACCTTTCAATTTCGAGATTCTTCTGTCCAAGATCAGGAACCTGCTGACCCAGCAGGAGACGGCCCGAAAGACCTGGCAGAAACAGGTAGAAGCCGGACCCGCCGCCGTCAATATCGAGTCTGCGGATGAGAAGTTCATCCGTCAGGTTCTGGCGCTGATCGAACAAAATATCTCCAATCCCGAGTTTTCAGTTGAAGAGATGAGCCGCGAACTTTTCCTTAGCCGGGTAGCCCTCTATAAAAAGGTGTTGGCCTTTACCGGAAAGACCCCCGTCGAACTGATCCGTTCTATCCGGCTGAAAAGGGCTGTCCAGCTCCTGGAAAAGAATCAGTTTACTGTAGCCGAGATCGCCTATGAAGTAGGGTTCAATGACCCCAAATATTTCTCCCGTCATTTTAAGGCCGAGTTCGGGATCCTTCCTTCCGCCTATCAACGTTCCTCCGGTATACCTGGTAATTAATGATTTACTGCGGCTATTTCGCTGCTGGTTAACATTTATATACCTAGACATTTACATTCGTGCACCTCCTTCTTTGTCTCCCGGTCTAATTTTACACCGATCAAAATTTTACTAAAACGATTGCCATGCCTGACCTCAGATCACATTATCTGTACTTTACCCTGGCTTTATTGTTCCTCTGGCAAATCCTCCCCCCGGGGGTCGATCGCGCCATTTCCAGTCCGACTTATATTATTCCCGGTCCGACAGATGATCTTCCCGGTCCGACAGTCGATCTTCCCGGTCCGACTACTTCCTTTTCCGGCGGAGGCGCCGGTACCTATACCCGGACCCCGGATGGGATCATTGTTTATCCTGACACCAATCAATCGGGTAATACCGGAGCGGTCAAGCTGCAGGTAGTAAGCGACAATATCATACGGGTTATTTCCTCACCGGCCCGAAGTTTTGCTTCTGGAAAGAGCCTCATTGCTATCTATCCGACCGATTCATCTGCCCAGTGGGATATCCATAGTGACCAGCAAACGGTAGTCTTAACCACCCGTCGACTGGTTGCCACCGTCATCACGGCTACGGGGGCTGTCAGTTTTACCGATCTTTCCGGGCGGCCGATCCTCCATGAAAAGGCGAATGGGGGGCGTAGTTTCGATCCGGCGGTCTTTGACGGAAGGTCATTGTATCGTATCCGACAGACCTTCGAGACTGCTCCCGACGAGGCCATCTATGGTCTGGGGCAGCACCAGGACGGATTACTCAATTATAAAGGCTATCAGGTCAGCCTTTTCCAGAACAATACTGAGGTGGCGATCCCCTTTTTCCTGTCCGATAAACATTATGGGGTACTCTGGGATAATTATTCCCTGACCACGGCCGGGGATATCCGGCCCTTTAAACCGTTGAGCAGCTTGCGGCTTTTTTCAGCTCATGGGGAACAGGGCTGGTTGACGGCAGCCTATGCCAATGACAAGGATCATCCGGCGAAAGTGGCTTTGGAAAGAGCGGAATCGGTCATTGATTATTCCTATCTCGGAGATTCCCGTCTGCACCTGCCCGCGGCATTCATCCCTGCAAGGGGGGTGGTGACCTGGACAGGCGAACTGGCCTCCGATCTTGCGGGGAAGCATATCTTTAAAATGTCTTATGGCGGGTATGTCAAGGTCTGGGTGGGTGGCAGGCTATTGCTGGACAGATGGAGACAGGCCTGGAATCCTGGTTCGGCTCAGTTGGGCATCGATATGGAAAAGGACAGGAAGTATCCTGTCCGGATAGAATGGATACCCGATGGGACGGAATCTTACCTATCGTTGAAATGGCTGGACCCTCTTCCGCCTGCCAGACAGAATGAATTTAGTTTCTCTTCTGAGGCCGGGCAGAAATTAGACTATTATTTCATTTATGGCGACAATATGGATGAGGTCATTGCGGGGTACCGGCATCTTACCGGCCGTTCTGCCATTCCTCCGAAATGGACAATGGGTTTATGGCAAAGCAGGGAGCGGTATAAGACGCAGGAGGAGATCCTCAATACGGTGAAGGAGTTCAGATCGCGCAAGATACCGCTCGACAATATCGTCCTGGACTGGAGCTATTGGCGGCAGGATGACTGGGGTAGTCAGGAATTTGATCCAGCCCGGTTCCCCGATCCGGATAGCATGATCAGGTCATTGCATAATGATTACCATACGCATTTCATGATCTCCGTATGGCCCAAGTTCTATAAAGGCATCCCAGCCTATACGCGATTTGACGATGAGCGCTGGTTATACCGGCGTAACATAGCCGATAGCCAGCGGGACTGGATCGGGCAGGGATATGTCTCCACTTTTTATGATGCTTTCAATGCAGACGCCCGCAAAGGTTTTTGGGACCTGCTGAACCAAAAGCTATATCGCAAGGGTATCGATGCGTGGTGGATGGATGCCAGTGAGCCGGATATCCTTTCCAATGTCAGTCCCGAGAAGCGGATAGAGCAGATGACGCCTACTGCGGCCGGCCCTGCCGCCGAATACCTCAATGCCTATCCCCTGGAGAATGCAAGGGGTATCTATGAGGGACAGCGGGCGACCAATCCCGATCAGCGGGTCTTTATCCTTACCCGGTCTGCTTTTGCAGGGTCGCAGCATTATGGAGCTGCGGTATGGAGCGGGGACATTGCCGCCAGATGGTCGGATATGGAAGCGCAGATACCGGCTGGTATTAATTTCTCGATGTCCGGTATCCCATACTGGACGATGGATATCGGAGGATTTGCCGTAGAGCACCGGTATGAGCATGCGAAAGGGGACGACCTGGAAGAATGGCGTGAGCAGATGACCCGCTGGTATCAGTTCGGGGCTTTCTGTCCCCTGTTCCGGGTGCATGGACAATATCCTTATCGGGAGATCTTCAACGTAGCCCCCACGGATCATCCGGCTTATCGCAGCATGTTGTATTATGACAGGCTTCGTTACCGGCTGTTGCCTTATCTCTATTCCCTTGCCGGAATGGCAGGGTATCAGGACTATACGCTCATGCGGGGACTGGCAATGGATTTCGGCAATGATACGGCCGTGAAGAATATCGCCAATGAGTATCTGTTGGGGCCTTCTCTGCTGGTGGCTCCTGTCACTGCCTACCATGACCGTAACCGGTCTGTCTATCTGCCGGCAGGGCAGGGCTGGTATGACCTCTATTCCGGGAACTATCTATCGGGGGGCCGTCGTACGGATATCGATGCTCCTTATGAGAGGATACCCGTCCTGGTGAAGGAAGGGTCGATCATCCCCTTTGGTCCCGAGATGGAATATTCGACGGAGAAACCGGCTGACCCTATCACGCTCTTCGTATATACGGGCAGGGACGGATCATTTACCTTATACGAAGATGAGAATGTCAATTACAACTATGAGAAAGGAAATTTCACCCGCATCCCTATCCGCTATGAGGAATCGACGGGGAAGCTGACGATCGGTCTGCGTGAGGGTGCCTTCTCCGGCATGCTCAAGGAGCGGACCTTCCGGATCGTCAAGGTGTCGAAAGACAAACCCGTTGCCCTGGACTTCGGAGTGAAGGCGGTTACCGTCATCCATTATAAGGGAGAACAAAGATCGGTTCGGCTCAAATAAACAGGTATCCCATTCTTTAACCAAATATTGCTTGTATATGAGAAGATTTAAATCTACAGGGAAATGGCAGGTCTTACTATGGACACTGATTTCCTGCTTTGTGCTGGTAGCGCAAAGTTTTGCACAGGATGCGGACCTCCGGCCTGTCACTGGCAGGATCACGGACAAGACATCCGGCGAGCCTGTCTCCGGA
>Ga0181534_10002878_pt1 | contig 10409 bp, 9 predicted proteins | sample PEATcosm2014_Bin_37_FD_119758 | JGI IMG/M metagenome (GOLD analysis project Ga0181534, IMG submission 119758) | Peatland microbial communities from MTU Mesocosm Facility, Houghton, MI, USA - PEATcosm2014_Bin17_10_metaG | ecosystem: Environmental > Terrestrial > Soil > Wetlands > Peat | place...
CGGATGCCCCGGCCGTCCGATCCCGTCCCGCCGACCCCGTCCGGCCCCGGTCGGTCGACCGGTCATCCGATGTGGGGATGGGCGAAGTCAAGGGGCGCGCGGTGGAAGATGACCGTGCCCAGCAGGTTGTTGGACGGTGCCTCCGAGACCACGACGGCCAGTCGTCCCGAGGGTCTGCCGAGCGGCTTTCGCACGGTGGCCCGGGTGAAGGATCCGACGAACTCGATGACACAGATGCGCTGTGACGTGGGCTTGACCGAGGGGAGGGCGTCGAACAGCGCCGGCTCCTTCTGATGGAGCGAGGACAGGGTCAGCTGGTGGACGCCGAGCAACCTGCTGTGCGGACTGACCGCATGTGTCGCCGAGGGAAGTGCCAGATAGCACGAGCTGTCGGATGTGCCCAGGCTGTTGCGGGCCGACGTACAGCCGGCCAACAGACACACCGCCAGCACTCCCGCCACGAGGGGGACGGTCAGCCACAGTCCCATGGTCCCCTTCCTCCTTTCCCGTGCACTCACGATCCGGTCACCTCCGCCGCCTCCCCGCCCTCCGGCCCGGGCGGAGAGGCCGGCTCACCGGCGGCGTATCGATCCGGACCGGCGTCGACCGGCGCGGCCAGGGCCTGGCGCTTCCACCGGCCCCATCGGACCTCAAGGGCCAGCTCCCCCCACAGCGTCCACCCGACGGCGAGCACCAGCCAGAAGCTCACGATGCGGTACATCAGGACGGCGTCCACCGTGCTCGTTTGGGCGCCACCGAAGGCCACCAGGGCGATGGTGATGCTCCCTTCGACCGCCCCCAGGCCACCGGGCGTGATGGGGAGGGCTGCGGCCAGCTGGCCGGCCCCGTAGGCCAGCAGCAGTCCCTTCCAGGGGACGGCCGCGCCAACTGCCGGGAACATCAGAGCGAAGCACAGGCAGTCGAACACCCAGTTCGCCGAGGCCCACAACACGATGCCGATGACCTGGCGCCAACCCAGGCGAACCGAGTTGGTCCAGTACATGATGCGCTCGATGTGGGCCTCGATGTCCCCTCGTGGGCGGCCCACCAGGGCCTGTGAGGCCCGGATGGCGTAGGTGAGGACGACGAAGAGCGGTTTCTCGTAGACGAACAGGGCCCCGATGGCCACGGTCACCACCAGGGCACCGACGATGGCCGGGATGAGGTCGAGAGATGCTCCTTCGCTGGCGGCCAGGGCCAGGCCGGCCGCGGCAACCAGGGTGAGGGCGACGGCCGATGCGACGATGGTGCCGACGATGGCCCAGGTGGCCAGCGTGCTGTCCGCTCCGAACCGTCGGTACCAGCGGAACCCGTAGGCAGCGGAGACGGCGTTCCCGCCGGGGAGTGAGTTGGCGATGGCCTGGGCGGCGAGGGTCATCTTGAACAGGGACCCCTGGGGAGCGGTGAGTCCACCGCTCTGGAGGAGCTTGTACTGCATGCCGGTGAAGGCGACGAAGGACAGTGCCTCGGCGACCACCGCCGCGGGGATCCACCACCAGTCCAGCGTCACGAAGACGGTGGAGAGACCGGACAGCTCGTCGGTGTGGGCCGAGAGGATCCACACGGCCAGCGCCAGCACGGCCAACGCACCCAGCATCCGGATCGCCGGCCAGTGGCGACGGAGGAATGAACGGACCGGCCGCGGTCCGGCCGGGACGGGGTCCGCCCCTCCCTCGGTCCCGGTCAGGGAGTCGGGCTCAGCCGCCACAGGCCCGGTCGTCCCGACCGAGGAAGCAGAGGAACCGCCGCATGGGCGGATCGGATCGGTCGACCGGCCGCTGGGGTCCGTAGTGGGCCGGGTCACGGTTGGGACCCGCCACCCGACGGGCCGCGGACAGGGCCGACTCCCACACCCGGTCCTCGACTCCCACCGGCATGCCGAGGGCCCGGGTGACGTCCCAGGTATGGGCCAGTGCATCACTCAAGTTGATGCCGGCCGCCTCCTCCGCAGTGAAGCTGCCGAAGGGGAGGACGAACGCCCTGGTCATGTCCGCCGTCGCCCACGACGCCCGGGCCCGCTCGGCTGCCTCCGACAGCGCGGCCCGGTGGTCGTCGCCGAACAGGTCGCCGCGGGGCGATCGGGGACGGTCGGTCATCCCTGCGGCGAAGTCGGCAAACTTGATGCTGACCCCGATCGAGTGGGACAGCACGTCACCCACGGTCCAGCCCGGGCACATGGAGGGGAGGGCGAGCTGGGAGACAAGGACACTCCCTCCGACCTGGGCCTGGCGGTCGAGTACGACGACGAGGTCCTCCACCCAGTGCATCTCCCCACAATGCCTCCTGGGCACCGGTGACGTGCGGCAAGCCCCCGTGGGGTCCGCTCCGCTGTCGGACGGATCAGCCGCCCGGTCATTGCCGATGTCCTGGATCCCGCCGCCAGGTGAGACGGGGTGCGTTGCGTCCTGGACCTAGGCGACCCGGGGGACGGCGCGGGCGCCGACGTGCAGGCAGGGCGTGCCGTCGGGCAGACGGAAGAAGCACAGCGGCAACCAGGGAGCACCCGGGCCCTGACGCGCCGCCCACTGGTCGGTGGTGACCGGCACCAGGTCGAGCTCCTCCGGGAACGCTCCGGTCGCAGCGAGGAGGCCTCTGGTCGCTATCCGGGCCGTCAGACGTCCGGAACCCCCGGTGATCTCGACGGTCAACTCACCGACCTCGTACAGCCCCGCGTTCTCGGCCCCGTCCGTCCCGACACCGTCTGTCCCGGCCCCGTCCCCAGGGTCGAACCGCGGCACGGTGATGCCGCACAGCTCATCGAACAACCCACCCACGATGTCGAGGTAGAGATCCTCGGCGCCCCCCCCGTTGGTGAGGAGCACCACGGCCACGTCGCTGTCGGGTGCGATCCGCAGGAACGCCTTCTGGCCGATGGTGACACCGTCATGGCCGTACACACGGCGCCCGTCCCAGCACATGAGCATCCAACCGATCCCCCAGTGGTCGAGACCGACCTCGGTGGGCGCCATGGCCCAGCCGGGCACCGGGGTGGCGACCTGGGGACGCTGCATCTCCGCCACCAGCTCGGGGTCGAGCACCCTTTCGCCGCCGGGGGTGCGCCCTCCCTCGAGATGCATGCGGGCGAATGCGATCAGATCGCTGGCCCGGGTCGAGATCAGCCCCGCCGGCCCGGCCAGGCGTACCGGGGCCCATTCAGATGCTGGCTCCGGGCGGAGTCCGGGTGCTCCGACATGGCCCCAGGCGCTCCGGTACCGGAGGACCTCCTCCGGCAGGGTGCAGGTGTGGGTGAGGCCGAGGGGCTCGACCAGCCCCCGGTAAAGAGCGTCATCCCAGACGCACCCGCCGAGGACCTCGATAATCCGTCCGGCGATGCTGTACCCGGAGTTGCAGTAGGAGAGGGTGGCACCCATGGGGAGCACCTGGGCCAGTCCGGCACAGTCGGTGACGAATCGCTCGAGACAGTCGTCGCCACGACCGCAGTCGGGAAAGAAGTCCCCGTCCATTCCGCTGGTATGGGTGAGCAGGTGCCTGACGGTGACGAGCTTGGACACGTCGGGATCGGCGACCCTGAACCCGGGAAGGACCTCGGCCACCGGTGTGTCGAGTTCGAGCCTCCCCTGGTCCATGAACTGCATGACCTGGGTGGCCGTCCACACCTTGGTGATCGACCCGATCTGGAACAGCGAGTCCACCGTGGTCTCGACCCCGGTCCCGCGGTTGAGCACGCCGGAGGCCAATTCAGTCGTCTGGCCTCCCGCCCAGACGGCCAGCGAGGCGCCCGGAACCAGCCGGTGCCGTACGGAGGAGTCGAGTCGCTCCTGCCAGGCGTGTCGGTCGATGGTCATGGTCCCTCCCGCCGGGACGGGTGCCCGTCTCCCTGTCATCGGTCCATCCCAGAATGAACTTGACGGGCGGCGCCGCCCGCGCACTCACGCTGGGCAGGGGTCAGAGTCCGCTATTCGGGATCGCCGAACACGCTCAAGGGATCGAATCCGCTCAGGTCCGCCCCGAGATCGTAATGAGCGAAGCCGAAGCGCTGATTGGCCGATCCCTCCAGGATGTAGGGCTATCCGTCGTAGTCACCCATCGAATCGGTCGATGTCAGTTTCCACAGCGCGATCGTCCGTCGATTTGGAGCACGACCCACCACTTGCCAGCCGGGCTGCCGGGTCAGGAACCGAGCCAGCTCCCCGATGCTGTGGAGCTGCAGGTCATCGATGAGCAAGATCCCACCGGTCTCGAGCATCCTGTTCAAGTAACAGAAGTCCACCATCGGGGAGGGCCATCCGTGCCCGCCATCGATGAGAGCCACATCGATTCTGTACTTGCGGGACCATTTGGGCCGGACGTCCTCACTGCGCCCGACGGTGAAGTGGAGGGGCCTGGTCGATACCTTCATTCGCCTCGCATTGTCGAGGATTCGATCATGAAGTCCCTGATCGGGAGCCACCGACCTGACCACGCGGGGATCCGCAAAGAGGAAGAGCAGCGTCGAGCAGCCGGCCCCGGTTTCGATGATGCGTGGGTGGGGGAACTCACGACAGAATTCGAAGAGCCAGAGCAGATCCGGTCCGAGAAAGCCGCCAGTGCTCCAGGTCACTCCGTGGTCCCACGTGTGAAGTCATGCCGGTCGACCGAAAAGGGTGAGGCGGGGCAGGCTTGGGGGCTGCCGGGGGCCAGTGCCCTTGTGCCTTCGTGCGGCCCGCTTCGGCGCGTCTCGGAACGTCTCGTCTCGTTGTTCACCGTCGACCGTCACGCGGAGGCGCCCCACGCTGGACTCGCGTTCCGGCTTGGATCTGCTGCCCTATGCTTGCCTGGTCACGTCCACCTCCTGCACCACTCAGAGCGCTCCCGCGCGCGAGATTAGGATGAGGGCGCGACGCAAACAGGTCGGCGTCAGAATCGAAAGAAATTGCCTCTGACCTGGTAGGGAGAGGTGCGAGAGCGGCCGAATCGGACTCACTGCTAATGAGTTGACCTGGGTAACTGGGTCCGAGGGTTCAAATCCCTCCCTCTCCGCTCCGGGGGCACCGCGCCCGGCCCGTCGACCGGCCCGTTCCAGTCGCCGGCGGAGGCGTCCACACGGCGGTGGTCTCCGTGGCCGCCCCCGCTGTGTCCCCGCTCGGGGGTCCGCCCTCCGGGGCCGGTAGATTGTCGAGGTGGCCGAGCGGTACTGGATCGAGACGTTGGGCTGCCCGAAGAACCAAGTGGACTCGGACAAGTTGGTGGGCACCTTGGTGGACGACGGGTTCGTGGCCGCGGGTTCACCGGACGACGCCGACCTCGTCGTCGTCAACACCTGCGCGTTCATCGAGGCGGCCCGCCAGGAGTCGATAGACACTGTCCTTGCCCTCGCGGACGTCCGGCCGGCCGGGTCGCGCCTGGTGGTGACCGGCTGCATGGCCGAGCGCTACGGGGGCGAGCTGGCCGCCGCCCTCCCCGAAGTGGATCTGGTCGCCCCCTTCGGGGTTTCGCTGACCGGAGGCGGGGGCGGGGCGGATCCGACCGACCGCGCCGGCGACCCGTCGGCTTCCGCCCGGGCGGTACGGACGCCGGTGACGTTGGGCACCCGACCCACCGTCACACCGGTCCCCTCCTTCGATCTCCTCAACCTCCCCCGCCCCGCCACCGCGGCCCCCTGGGCCTACATCAAGGTGGCCGAGGGGTGCGACCGGAACTGCGGATTCTGCGCCATCCCCTCGTTCCGCGGTAAGCAGCGGTCGCGCCCCCAAGAGGCCATCCTGGCCGAGGTCGACGCGCTGCAGGGTCCGGACCGCCCCCTGCGGGAGGTGGTCCTCGTCGCCCAGGACCTGGCGTCGTACGCCAGGGACCGGTCGGGCCAGGCCGACGGCCACCACCGGCGTGGTGCCGGCCAACCGATCGTGGACCTGGTGCGGGCGGTGGCGGAGCGGGTCGACCGGGTCCGCCTCCTCTATCTGTATCCATCGGCGCTGGACGACGCCCTGGTCGACGCGGTGCTGGCCACCGGCGTCCCCTATTTCGACCTCTCGCTCCAGCACGTCTCGCGCCCCCTGCTCAAGCGCATGCGGAGGTGGGGCGACGGTGACCGGTTCCTGCGTCGGATCGGCGCCATCCGGTCGGCGGACCCGACCGCCGCCTTCCGCTCGTCGTTCATCGTCGGATACCCGGGCGAGACCGAGGAGGATCACGACCTGCTCCTCGAATGGCTCACCGCCGCCCAGCTCGACTGGGTGGGGTTCTTCCCGTTCAGCTGCGAGGCGGGCACCTACGCTGCCGATCTCGACGGACAGGTTGCCGACGGGCTGGTCGCCGAACGGCTGCGCGAGTGTGGGGAGCTCCAGGACGCAATCACCGCGGCCCGCCGCGACGCCCTGGTCGGTGCTACCGTCGAGGTCCTGGTCGACGCACCGGGTGTGGGGCGGACCTACAGGGAGGCCCCGGAGATCGACGGAATCGTCACCGTGCCGGACACCATCGCTGCGGGGACCTTCGTCCAAGCGTTGGTGACCGGCGCCGTCGGGCCGGATCTGGTGACGGAGTTGATCGGGGACGACGGGTCGTCGACCCGGTCCCTGCGGGCCGGCTCGGGAGCTGCCCGGTGAGCGACGGCGCCCTCACTCCCGGGGCGCCGGTGTCGGGCGCGGTGGCCCGCACCACCACATTCGGACCGTCGGCCTTGCTGACCCCGGCCAACGGCATCACCGTGGTGCGCCTGCTGGCCACCCCGGTGATGATCGTCCTCATCATGCTGTGGGGCGCCAGCTGGTTCACTTTCGTCCTCGGTGGACTGCTGGCCTTGTCCGACGGCGTCGACGGGTGGCTGGCCCGGCGGCAGGGGACCACGCGGTCCGGCGCCTTCCTCGATCCCCTGGCCGACAAGGTGGTGGTCCTCGGGGCGCTGTTCGCCCTGGTGGCCAAGGGGATCGTCTGGTGGCTGCCGGTGACCATCATCGCCGTGCGCGAAGTGGGGATGAGCATCTACCGCTCGGTCGTCGGGAGGCGAGGTGTCTCCATCCCGGCCCGGACCACCGCCAAGGTCAAGACGCTCCTCCAGGACCTGGCCATCGGGCTCTGCCTGGCCCCTCCCCTGGCCACCCACCAGGGGGTGCTGTCGGCGGCCATCTGGGTGGCCACCGCCATGACCGTGTTCACCGGAGGGCAGTACTACCTCGACGGCCGGAAGGCGGAGTGGGCTCCGACCACGGGTGGGGCCGCCCTCGACGGCGACCGACCGGCCGCCTGAGCCACCGTGCGCATCGAGATCGTCGCGGTGGGCACGGAGCTCCTGCTCGGACAGATCGCCGACACCAATTCGATGTGGATGGGGGAGCACCTGGCCGCGGTCGGTGTCGCCTCCCACTTCCACCAGGCGGTGGGTGACAACCACGAGCGCATGGTGCTCGCCTTCCGGACGGCTCTGGCCCGCAGCGACGGGGTCATCGTGTGCGGAGGTCTGGGCCCGACCCACGACGACATCACCCGTGAGGCCATCGCCGAGGTGATGAACGTGCCCCTCCGCCGGGACGAGGGGGTGGTGGAGGCCATCCGAGCCATGTTCGCCGGCCGGGGACGGGCCATGCCCGACACCAACCTCCGCCAGGCCGACGTGCCCGAGGGGGCCGCCCTCATCCCGCAGACCAAGGGGACCGCCCCCGGCCTCATCTGTCCGGTCGGGCACAAGGTCATCTACGCCGTGCCTGGCGTGCCCTACGAGATGGCCGACATGTTCGAACGCGGCATCGTGCCCGATCTGCACCGCCGGATGGCCGAGCGCGGGGAAGCGGCCGGTGTCATCGCCAGCCGGGTGGTCCGCACATGGGGGATGAGCGAGTCGGGTCTGGCCGAGACCCTCGCCGGGCACATCGACCGGCTCGACCGGGGTTCCGGGCCCGCGGCCACCGCGGGCGGGGCGACCATCGCCTTCCTGGCCAGTGGCATCGAGGGGATCAAGGTGCGGATCACCGTGCGGGCCGGGGACGGGCCAGCGGCGGCGGCCCTGCTCGACATCGAGGAGGCGGAGGTCCGGAGGTTGCTCACCGCGGCGGCCGGCGACGTGGTGTTCGGCGTGGACGACGAGGCCATCGAGGACGCGGTGGCCCGCGCCGCAGACGCACACGGCGTCACCGTGGGCCTGGCCGAATCTCTCACCGGGGGGTTGGCCGCCTCGCGACTGGTGAACGTTCCCGGTGCCAGCCGGTGGTTCAGGGGATCGGTGGTGTCGTACGCCTCGGAGGTCAAGTACACCGTCCTCGGCGTCCCGGAGGGACCCGTGGTGTCGGACGAGGCGGCCCGGGCCATGGCCGACGGGGCACGCCGGGTGCTGGGTTCGGACGTGGGCCTGGCCATCACCGGGGTGGCCGGTCCGGACCCCCAGGACGGCCAGCCTCCGGGAACCGTCTTCGTCGGTCTGGCCCGCGCCGGGCACGACACCACCTCCACCCGGTTCACCGTGCCCGGGGACCGCGACCGGGTCCGGCAGTACGCCACCATCGCCGCCCTCGACCTGTTGCGGCGCACGATCGGCTCGGCCTGAGCGCCGGCGCCGCAACCCACCGATCAGCGGTCGCTCCCGTCCGGACGGTGCACTCGGACGGGTCAGGGAGCGGTGGTCGTTGCCGCGCCGCCCCCCGCCCCGGTGGTGGCCGCGGCCGTCTGGGTGACGGTGACGCCGTCAGGGACGAGCTCCTCCCAGGTGTTGCCGGGCTCCAGGGTGATCGGGACACCGCCGGTGGTGGTGAGAGTCGCCGGGGCGGTCAGGCTCGACCGGCTCCAGGTGCCGGTGATGGCCACGCCGTCGCGCATCACCACCAGGGGACCGGTCCCGGTCGCCGTCACGTCGACCTCGTGCCCCCCCTCGCTGTTCTCGACCCAGGGACCCGTGGCCGTCTGGACGGAGAGGATGACCACGTTGTTGGCCGCGGTCTGCGATCCGTCGAGGAGGATGTCGGGGGCGCCCGCATAGGAGCGGATGTACTTGCCCGCGGCCGCGCTCCACTGCCAGGTCACGTCCGACGTGGAGGAGAAGGGGATGTGGACCGAGGCACCCGACCCCGCCACCGATCCGGTCGGGAGGGCCGCGCTGTACTGGAAGATCGGTGCCGGCGGCGTGGTGTCGGTCGGATCGAACGCCCACAGGGAGGCGGTGCTGACGAACGTCGAGTAGGGGGCCACCCGGCCTGCCGGATGGATGATGGCCGACTCGTAGCTGCCGTCGAGGAGGTTCTTGTCGATGAGGGGCGACGATGCCATGAGGGCAAGGACCGGGTCGATGCCGCCGGCATGGACGAACAGAGGGTCGGAGAGCTGGGAGAGGATGCCGGCGTCCGGCTCGCGGGCGGATCGCAGGTCGCCGACCAGCGCGGCGCCCTGGCACTGGAAGATGGCCACCAGTCGGGTGATCGCTCCCTCCACCGGCTCCTCGAAGACGATGTCGGCCTGGTTGAGGCCGGCCGACGGCCGGTCGCCCGGGTAGTTCCCGATCTTGATCCCGAGTGCCGGTCGGGCGGGGACGATTCCGCCCGGGGCCGGGGTCCCCGTGAGCGGGCAGGTGGCCACCGGTGCCGGCGCCGCCGAGGTGGTGGCCACCGCCGCCTTGGCCAGCTTCGGCTTGGTTCCCCCGGTGAGGACCAGGGCCACCACCACGCCGATGAGGACCACCGCCACACCACCCAGCGCGTACCACCACGAGTGGGACCGCCGCTCGGCCTTCTGCTGCTGCCGCAATGTCCGACGGGACACGATGGCCGGCGTTCCTTGTCCGGCAGGGTTCTCCGACGGGGGACCGGGCGGGCCCGCGGGCCCCGCTCCGGATGGCGGCTGGTCGTCGGGCATTGCAGGCCGAGGCTACTCCCGGCCGACCTGGCAGTGGTTGCATTCGGGCGGCCGCCACCCGGTTCCCGGCCCGCCCGGCCCGGCCCTCCCGGGGATCCGTCCGTCGAACATGCGTTCGGTCTAGAGTACGTGCGACGGGCCGGAGTGAGCGAACGGTCCCGGGTCCCGGGTGACGGTCCGGGCCCCGGCCGGGTGTCACACCTCCTCCGTAGGGTCGGCACGGTCAAGTGAGCAAGAGCAGCGAGGAGAGACGACATGGAACGTGACAAGGCACTCGACATGGCCCTCGGCCAGATCGAGAAGCAGTTCGGCAAGGGGTCCATCATGCGCATGGGGGAGAACCTCCACATGAACATCGAGGCCATTCCCACCGGGGCCCTGGCCCTCGATCTCGCCCTCGGCATCGGCGGCCTTCCCCGCGGCCGTATCGTGGAGATCTTCGGCCCGGAGTCCTCGGGTAAGTCGACACTGGCCATGCACGTGGTGGCCGAGGCCCAACGCAACGGCGGCATCTGTGCCTATGTCGACGCCGAGCACGCCATGGACCCGGTCTACGCCAAGGCGATCGGTGTCAACATCGACGACCTGCTCATCTCCCAACCGGACACCGGCGAACAGGCGTTGGAGATCTCCGA
>Ga0181534_10002880_pt1 | contig 10406 bp, 7 predicted proteins | sample PEATcosm2014_Bin_37_FD_119758 | JGI IMG/M metagenome (GOLD analysis project Ga0181534, IMG submission 119758) | Peatland microbial communities from MTU Mesocosm Facility, Houghton, MI, USA - PEATcosm2014_Bin17_10_metaG | ecosystem: Environmental > Terrestrial > Soil > Wetlands > Peat | place...
CGGGTGATGCCTGGACGGACATATGGACCGGCGGCGCGTCATCATCCGCGCGGCGGCGGCGCATGACGGCAAAGCCCGCGACCACGATACCGAGCCCGGCGGCGATCGGCATCAGCCGCGCCGTGCGGCTCTCCTGCCCTGCGCGCGCCGGCGGGGCCGCGGACGCCGCCGGGGATTGCCGGGTGGCCGCCAGCGCCGTCTGCAGGTTCCCGAGCGCTTGCTCGAGTGAGCGCACGCGCTCATTGAGCAGCGCATTTTCCCGCGTGGCCGGATCTACCGCGGCCGTGTTCGGCGGCGCGGGCGCCGTCGGCTCCGCGGCCGGTGTCGATGCTGGCGCCGGTGTCGGCGCCGCGGCCGCGACCGTCACCGCGGCCGATGAGGATGCGGGGTGACGCCACGCCGCCATCTGCGCTTGAACCGCGCGGTGCGCCTCGGTGAGCGAAATATCCGCGACCGTGGCCGCGCTCGGAATGCTGATCGTCGCGCCGCGATGCAGGCGGTTGATGTTGCCCTCGAAGGCGGCGGGATTTTCGCGAAAGATGGCGATCATCATGCGCTCGGCGCCCGCCTCGGAGCGCGCGCCGGCGCGGCGCACGATGGCGCGCAGCGTGTCCTTCGGGCCGATGCGATGGTGTGTGGCGCTCACGCGGGCGACCGAAGGGTTTTGCGGCACATCGACCTGCGCCACGCGTGCCGGGCCGCTGCGCGGGGTGGCGGCGCTCGGCGCCGCGGCGAGCGGCGCGGCAACGCTCGGCGCGACAGCCACGGGCGCCGCAGCGGGCGGCGCGGCAACGCTCGCTTCCGGCTCGCGCTCGGCGGCCACTTCGGTGGCGCGGTGGGAGCTGCCCATCCCCGCCGGGTCGAGCAGCAGCGAGTACTCGCGGATCAGTTCGCCGTGACCCCACCTAAGGTCGACCAGCAGGCTCACCAGCGGATCGGTGAAGGGCTGTTCGGAGTGGACGGTGAGCACCGCGCGACCCTGCGCATCGTGCATCACCTTGAACGTGGCCGACAACAGGAACGCCGGGCGATCCGCGCCGTAGCGCTGGAACACCTCGCGGCTGGCGATCGCGGCGCGCAGATCGCCGAGCTCCGCGGCGTTCGCGCCGACGAGTTCGATGGTCGCCGAGAGGGGTTCGTTGAGTGCGGAGTCGACGCGGATTTCCCCCAGACCCACCGCACCGGCGGTGCCGGCTAGCAGGTTGGCCAGCGCCAAAACGATGAAATACGACCCGCGCGACATTGACTTTGAGCTCCAATCGGTTCGATCGATACCTCACCACTCAAGGGTTAAGGTTGGGGGGCGGGCATGCAAATGCTATGCGAGGCGCTCGCTCGTTGGATACGGCCGGTTTCGCAGTTTTCGACGCAGTTCACGCAACTTTTGCAGCCGCGCCGGGGCAGGGCATCCGCGAGCGGCCGGCCCGGCCCTTCTGGCAGCGCGTCAGGTCCTGACATAAGATCGCGCGCAAGGAGTGCCAATGCCCAACAACATGATGGTGAACGCGCCGCGCGTGAATGGCGCGCGCCTCTGGTCGCGCCTGATGAGCATGGCGAAGATCGGGGCCACCGCCCAGGGTGGGTGCAACCGTCAGGCGCTGACGGACGAGGACGGGGCCGGGCGCGAACTGTTCACGGGCTGGGCCAAGGCGGCCGGCTGCAGCGTGCGTGTCGATGCCATCGGCAATCTGTTCGTCCGCCGGGCCGGCCGCGATGCGGCGCTGCCGGTGGTCATGACGGGCAGCCATCTCGACACCCAGCCCACGGGCGGAAAATTCGACGGGGTGTACGGCGTTCTCGCCGGGCTCGAGATCATCGAATCGTTGAACGACCAGGCGATCAGCACCGCGCACCCGATCGAGGTGGCCGTGTGGTGCAACGAAGAGGGCTGCCGGTTTCCGGTCGCGATGATGGGCTCGGCGGTCTGGTCGGGACGGCTCGCGCTCGCGAGCGCGTATGCACTCACCGATCGCGCGGGCATCAGCGTGCGCCGTGAGCTCGAACGGCTCGGTGCGCCGCTCGATGCGCCGCTGCCGCGCCAGCCGGTCAAGGCGGCGCTCGAGGTGCATATCGAGCAAGGCCCCGTCCTCGAGCAGCAGGCCAAGACCATCGGCGTGGTCACCGGCGTGCAGCACATGAGCCGGCACGAGGTCGTGGTGCTGGGCCAGGAAGCGCATGCCGGGCCTACGCCGATGGACATGCGGCGCGATCCGATCCGCGTGCTCGCGCAGGTGCTGCCCGAATTGTATGCGGCGGCGGCCGGGCACGGGCCGCAGGCGCGCCTGACCATCGGGGTGATCGAGACGCTGCCGGGATCGCCGAATACCGTGCCGGGGCGGCTGCGATTCACCGTGGATTTGCGGCACCCGGACGCCGCGCAGTACCGCTCGCTGTGCGGACAGGTCGACACGATCGTGCAGGCGGCGCTCGCGCACCACGGCCTCGAGGGCGGGATCCGCCGCACCTGGGAGGCGCCGGGCGTGGTGTTCGATGCGGCCTGCGTGAGCGCGGTGCGCACGGCGGCGGCGCAGCTTCAATGCAACGCGCTCGAGATCGTGAGCGGCGCCGGCCACGATTCCTGCAACCTCGCCGCGGTGGTGCCCACCGCGATGATCTTCGTGCCATGCGCCGGGGGCCTCAGCCACAACGAAGCGGAAAGCGCGCTGCCCGAGGATCTCGAGGCCGGTGCCAATGTGCTGCTGCGGGCCATGCTCGCGCTCGCCGCGAATCCATAGTCATGATGGGGAGATGTGCCTTGCCTGAAAAAGCAGCCGCCGATCACCGCGGGGCGCGCGCCGTGCGCACGCTCATCGCCGCTCTCGGCGCCGCACTCGCGCTCGCGGCGACGGCCGATTGCGCGTTCGCCGCCGCCGAGGCGGCGGATCCGGCGGGTGCGGCGAGCGGCGTTGCGGCGCCGCTCACCGCGCTGCTGTGCGGCCATTTCATCGACACCGTCGCCGGCAAGATGTTGGGCGCGACCACGATCCTGATCGAGGGCTCGCGGGTGCGCGCCGTGACGAGCGGCAGCGAGCCGCCGCCGAACGCCGAGCGCATCGATCTGCACGATCAAACCTGCATGCCGGGACTCATCGACAGCCACACCCACCTCACCGATGAGACGCGCCCGACCGCGTACGTGGATCAGTTCCATTGGAATCTCGCCGATTACGTGGTGCGTGCGCCGACCTACGCGCGCCGCACCCTGCTGGCCGGATTCACCACGGTGCGCAACGTCGGGGATGCGAACAATGAGTCGGTGGCGCTGCGCAATGCGATCAACTCAGGGTTCATTGCGGGGCCGCGAATTTTCACGGCCGGCATCGCCATCGGATCGACCGGCGGGCACGCCGATCCGACCAACGGCTATCGGATGGATCTTGCGGGCGATCCCGGGCCCACGAGCGGCATCATCAACAGTCCCGAGGAGGCCATCAAAGCCGTGCGGCTGCACTACAAGGCCGGCGATGACCTCATCAAGATCATGCCCTCGGGCGGCGTACTCGACGAAAGTGCGAGCGGCGACAATGCGCAGCTCACGCTCGAGGAAATCCGCGCCATCGTCGTCACCGCCCACGACTATGGCTTCACCGTGGCCGCGCATGCCCACGGCGCCGAGGCGATCCGGCGCGCGGTGATCGGCGGCGTCGATTCGATCGAACACGGCACCTACATGGATGCGCCGGACATGAAGCTCATGGTCGAGCATGGCACCTGGTACGTGCCCACCATCATCGCCGGGGACTTCGTCGCGCGGCATGCCAGGGTGCCCGGCTACTACCCGCCGCAGGTGGCCGCGAAAGCCGGCGCGATCGGTCCGTTGATCCTCGACACCGCCCGGCGCGCCTATCTCGCGCACGTCAAAATCGCCTTCGGCACCGATGCGGCGGTTTATCCCCACGGCGAGAACGCGCATGAGTTCGAGTTGATGGTGCAGGCGGGCATGCCGCCGATGTTCGTGCTGCAGGCGGCCACCCGCAATGCCGCCGAACTGCTCAAGCACGAGGCCGACTTGGGTGCGGTGGCGCCCGGGAAGATCGCCGATGTGGTGGCGGTGCCCGGCGATCCGCTCGCCGACATCAGCCTCATGAAGCGCGTGAGCTTCGTGATGAAGGACGGCGTCATCTACAAGCAGGACGGGCTACCCACCGCGCGGGCGCAGTAGCCCCAAAACCCGCCACCCGTGCCAGCGCCAATTCCGTGCGAAAGCCGAATTCCGTGATCGGTGTACTTAACTTAACGGTTTTCGCCCCTTAATCTGCGACCCCATGAAAGCTGCGATCGAGTCTGCGGCAATTAATGTTGCAATGCAGGATGACTGCGTGCCCGCGGATGAAGCGGAACGGCTGGCGTGCGTCCAGCGCCTGGGGCTGCTCGACACGCCGCCCGCCGAACCGTTCGATGCGGTGACGCGGCTCGCCGCCGCGGCGCTGCGCGTTCCGATGCTGCTGGTCTCGCTGGTCGATGCGCAGCGCGTTTGGTTCAAGTCCCGGATCGGATTGCCGCTGCGGGAAACGGCGCGCCCGGGATCGTTTTGCAGTCACGCGGTCTGGCAGCGCCAGCCGCTCATCGTGCGCGATGCCGCCAAGGACCCGCGCTTTGCCACCAGCGCGCTGGTGATCGGGGCGCCACGGGTGCGCTCCTACCTCGGCATACCTCTCTATACCCGCGACCGGCAACCGGTGGGCACGCTGTGCGCCCTCGACGTGCAGGCGCGCGATTTCGGTGAAATCGAGGTCGTGGTGCTGACCGAGTTCGCCAAGATCGTCGAGGAGCTGATCTCGGCCAAGGAACTCGCGGCGCGCGCCGATGGCGTCCTGCAGTACGCCATGGAGCGCGAGAAGCTGTATCGCGAGACCTTCGAACAGGCGGCGGTCGGCATCGTGCACACCTCGTTGAGCGGCGCGATCCTGCGCGTCAATCAGCGCGCGTGCGCGCTGCTCGGTTACGGCGCGGCGCAGCTGCGCGAACTGTCCTTCCTCGACCTCACGCATCCGGAGGACGCGCCGAACAACGTGCGCGAATTCAAGCGCACGCTCGCCGGCGAGATCGACAGCTATCATCTCGAGCAGCGGCTGCTGTGCAAGGATCAGCGTTATCTGTGGACGTCGCTCGCGGTGGCGCTCAAGCGCGGCGCCTCGCGCCAGCCCGATTACGGGATTGCGGTGATCGAGGACATCACCGCGCACAAGCAGGCGCAGGAAGAACTGCGCGCCGCCCGGGATGCCTTGCAGGAGAAGGTCACGCTGCAGACGCGCGAACTGCAGGCGAGCAACAATGCGCTGCAGTTGCAGGTCAAGCAGTCACTCGCCTCGGCGCAGGCGCTGCGCGAGGCGCAGTCGGCGCTTGCGGGGGCGAATGCCAAACTCGTTGCGGAGGGCGCGGCCGACGCGCTCACCGGGCTCGCCAACCGGCGCGCCTTCAGCCGCCGCGGCGAGCAGGCCGCGAACGCGCTGCGCCAGTCGCGCAAGGCCTACGGACTCATCCTGCTCAACGTCGATGGTTTCAAGCGCATCAACGAGGAGTACAGCCACGAGGTCGGCGACGAGGTGTTGAAGTCGCTCGGCAGCATGCTCGCCACGCAGCTGCGCAACTCCTCGGACATGGCGGCACGCATCGGCGGCGATGAGTTCGCGGTGCTGTGCTTCGGGGACATCAACGAGCAGTCGCTGCACGATGTGGCGGCGCGCATTCACCAGCAGATCGGCAAGGAGCCGCTCGCGGCCGCCAAGGGATTGCTGCATTTCACCGCGAGTTTCGGGCTCGCGTTGAGCCAGCTCGACGATGCGGACTTCAAGACCGTGTACGGACGTGCCGACGCCGCGCTCTACGAAGCGAAGGCCGCCGGCAAGGATCGCATCTCCTTCGGCCGTTCGCCGCAGAAGGGTGCGACCGCGCGCCTGAAGGCGCTGAGCCTGCCGCCCCCCGGCTAGGCGCTGACGCAGCCGCGCCGGCGGTTGATCGCGGTGCGCAGCTCCTGCGCCGCCGCCCGGATGGCCGGGCCCGCGCCGCCGCCCGCGTAGATGATGCCGCGCGAGGAGTTGATCAGCAGGCCGTCGCCCGCGGCGTTCAGGCCGGCCGCGAGCGTCGCGTCCAGATCGCCCCCCTGCGCCCCGATGCCCGGGACCAGAAACCATAGTGCAGGGTGCGCCCGGCGCAGTTCGGCCATCTCTCCGGGGTAGGTGGCGCCCACCACCAGCATGAGGTTGCGGTGCTCGTTCCAGTGCCGCGCGGCGCGTTCGGCGACCCGCTGATAGAGCGGGGCACCGTCCACGGGCAGGTCCTGAAAATCGCGCGCGCCGGTGTTCGAGGTGCGGCACAGCAGAATGGCGCCCCGGTCGGGCCGCGCGAGGAAGGGCCGCACCGAGTCCTCCCCCATGTACGGGTTCACCGTGACGGCATCGGCGCCGTAGCGCTCGAACGCCTCGCGGGCGTACGCCTCGGCGGTGTTGCCGATGTCGCCGCGTTTGGCATCGAGGATCACCAGGGCCGCCGGCGCCCGCTCGCGGATATAGAGAATGCTCGCCGCAAGTTCCTCCTCCCGGCCGAGGGCGCTGTAGAAGGCGATCTGCGGCTTGTACGCGGCGGCGATGTCGCAGGTGGCGTCGACGATGCGCCGTCCGAAGGCCAGCAGCGGCTGGGGCCCGGCCCGCAGATCGGCCGGCAGCTTGCCCGGGTCCGGATCGAGCCCGACGCACACCAGGCTGTCGGCGGCGCGATGCGCTTGATCGAGACGCTCGGCGAAGGACAGCGGCATGGGCTCATGATAGCGAACGCATTAAGAGTATGCTTGGGCGTCAGTGAGCACCGTAACGTCCAACAAGTCGCGAAGCGGGCCCCGCCTGGTGCTGCAGCCGGCGAGCCGCCGTGCGCCGCGCCACACCAGCACCTCGGCCTTGAAGCGCTTCTTTGCGATCGCCGATGCGTGGGAGCTCTCGCCGCTGCAGCAATGCCGGCTGCTCAAGATTCCCTCCCCGCAGGTGCTCGAGCGCTACCGCCTGGGCCAGGCGCCGCGGCTGTCCGCTGTGCAGCAAGAGCGCGCCGCGCTCATCGCCAACATCCAAAACTCGCTCAGCGCCGAATCCGGCAGCCAGGACCGGGCCTGGGCCTGGGTGCACGCGCCGCGCGACGGGGCGCCCTTCGAGGGCGACAGCCCACTTTACTTTATGCTGGAAAACGGCCTACCGGCGCTGCGCGAAGTCGCCCGCATGCTGGTGCGCGAAAGCGAGCCCCGCTGAGCTATACTATCGGGCTGTTCCGATGCGAATGTGGCGGAATTGGTAGACGCGCCAGGCTTAGGACCTGGTGGGGCAACCCGTGCGAGTTCGAGTCTCGCCTTTCGCACCAACGCCCTTAAACCCTAAGATTTTTCGCACACCTTAGAAGAGGATCGACATGCAGGTTTCCGTCGAAAGTACCGGCAAATTGGAGCGCCGCATGCAAGTGCAGGTGCCGGCCCAACGCGTCACCGAGGAGATCGCGTCGCGTTTGAAACAGCTCAGCCGCACCGCGCGGCTGAACGGGTTCCGGCCCGGCAAGGCGCCCCTCACGGTGATCCGCCGCCAATTCGGCCAGCAAGTGCATCGCGAAGTGATCGGCGAGCTGATGCAGTCGAGCTTCTCGGAGGCCGTGACGCAAAAGCAGCTGGCGCCCGCCGGCCAGCCGCACATCGAGCCGCGCTCGATCGGCGAGGGCCAGGACCTGACGTATGTGGCGACCTTTGAGGTTTTCCCGGAGGTCGAGCTGCGGCCCGTCGAGGGGCTCGAGATCGAGCGGATCACGGCCGAAGTGGCCGAGAGCGACATCGACGCGATGATCGAGCGGCTGCGCAAACAGCAAATGCGCTACAGCGCGGTGAGCCGCCCGGCGGCGAGCGGCGACAAGGTGACGGTGGATTTCGAGGGCTCGATCGACGGGGTGGCGTTTCCCGGCGGCAAGGGCGCGAACACCCCGATCGTGCTCGGCGAGGGGCGCATGCTCGCGCAGCTCGAGGATGGTCTCGTCGGCGTCTCGACCGGCGAGACCAAGCTGGTCGCGGTGGATTTTCCCGCCGATTACCGCGCGACCGAGCTCGCCGGCAAGCAGGCGAGCTTCAAGGTCGCGGTGAAGAGCGTGGAGGAGCCGGCGCTGCCCGAGCTCGACGATGAGTTCTGCGCGGCCTTCGGCGTGACCGAGGGCGGCGTGGCGAAGCTGCGTGAGGACGTGGGCGCCAACATGCGCCGCGAACTCGACCAGGCCCTGCGCAACCGCAACAAAACCGCGGTCATGGAGCAGATTTACCAGAACAACCCGATTGACGTGCCGAATGCCCTGCTCGAAGGCCAGATCCGCGACCTGCAGGTGGAGGTCATGCGCCGCGCCGGCACCAAGGACGTTGCGCAGGCACCGGCGCGCGAGCCGTTGATCGAGCCCGCCCGTCGGCGCGTGGCGCTCGGCCTGCTGGTGAACCACATCATCCAGCGCGAACACATCGTGGTCGATCCGCAGCGCTCGAACGCGCGGCTCGACGAGATGGTCGGGGCGTATGGCGATCCGGCCGCGCTGAAGCGCGCGTACCTGCAAAATGCCGATGCCATGCGCCAGGTGGAGGGCCTCGCGCTCGAGGACCAGGTGGTCGATTGGGTGCTCGCACACGCCAAGGTGCGCGAGACGCCGTCCACGTTCAAAGAGTTGATGAATTTCGAAGGCTGATCGCAAGCGCGGCGCGTCATTGAAAACGCGCCGCCGCGACCACACGTTATCCGGGCTTAAGCTTAAATTAGGGGCGATGAATCCATGACGACTCGAGCACTCAATTTGGTTCCGATGGTGGTCGAACAGACCGCCCGCGGCGAGCGGGCTTATGACATCTATTCGCGCCTGCTCAAGGAGCGGGTGATTTTCATCGTCGGGCCGGTCGAGGATTACATGGCGAACCTCGTGGTCGCCCAGCTGCTGTTCCTCGAGTCGGAGAATCCGGAAAAGGACATCGCGCTCTACATCAATTCGCCCGGCGGTTCGGTGAGCGCCGGACTTGCCATCTACGACACCATGCAGTTCATCAAGCCGGACGTGAGCACCATCTGCGTCGGCCTCGCCGCCTCGATGGGCGCGGTGCTGCTGGCGGGCGGCGCCGCCGGCAAGCGCTATACGCTGCCGAATTCGAAGATCATGATCCACCAGCCCTCGGCCGGCTTCCAGGGCCAGGCCTCCGACATCGACATCCACGCCCGCGACGTGATGGAGACCAAGGAGCGGCTCAACCGGATCATGGCCAAACACTGCGGCCAGACGATCGAACGCATCAAGCAGGACAGCGATCGCGACAATTTCATGAGTGCTGAAACCGCCCGTGCCTACGGATTAGTGGATTCCATGCTTGAGAAACGCGGCGAACTACCGTTAAAGAGCTAAGGGAGGGGCATTTTGGGCGGCGGACAGCCGCCTTATGGTCCCCAACGGACCCCGGTCACAGTCCTGCACGAGGCTTTCTTTGCGTGCAGTCCTGCGGGTGCTATATAGTCGGTGTCGTCGCCGCGCCAGCCGCCGATACGGGGGCGCGGTCAACTTGAGGACAGCATGAGCGAAGATTCGCGCGGCAAACACGATGACGGCAAACTGTTGTACTGCTCTTTCTGTGGAAAGAGCCAACACGAAGTACGCAAGCTGATCGCCGGCCCCTCGGTATTCGTCTGCGACGAATGCGTGGAGCTGTGCAACGACATCATCCGCGAAGAGCTCGAGGAGCGCGCCGAGCGCACCCGCGACAAGCTGCCCAAGCCCCAGGAAATCAAAAAAGTATTGGACGAGTACGTCATCGGTCAGGAGCGCGCCAAGCGGGTGCTCTCGGTGGCCGTGTACAACCACTACAAGCGTCTGCAGACGCGCGGCGCCGAAGGCGTGCGCTCGCGCGATGAGGTCGAACTCGCCAAGAGCAACATCCTGCTGATCGGGCCCACGGGTTCCGGCAAGACGCTGCTCGCGGAGACGCTTGCCCGCCTGCTCAACGTGCCGTTCACGATCGCCGACGCGACCACCCTGACCGAGGCGGGCTACGTCGGCGAGGACGTCGAGAACATCATCCAGAAGCTGCTGCAGAAGTGCGACTACGACGTCGAGAAGGCGCAGACCGGCATCGTCTACATCGACGAGATCGACAAGATCTCGAGAAAATCCGACAACCCGTCGATCACCCGCGACGTGTCGGGCGAGGGTGTGCAGCAGGCCCTCCTCAAGCTGATCGAGGGCACCATCGCCTCGGTCCCCCCGCAGGGCGGCCGCAAGCACCCGCAGCAGGAATTCCTGCAGGTCGACACCACCAACATCCTGTTCATATGCGGCGGTGCGTTCGCAGGTCTCGAAAAGATCATCATGAACCGCACGCACAAGAGCGGCATCGGCTTCGTGGCCGAGGTGCGTGAACAGAATGC
>Ga0181534_10002883_pt1 | contig 10393 bp, 6 predicted proteins | sample PEATcosm2014_Bin_37_FD_119758 | JGI IMG/M metagenome (GOLD analysis project Ga0181534, IMG submission 119758) | Peatland microbial communities from MTU Mesocosm Facility, Houghton, MI, USA - PEATcosm2014_Bin17_10_metaG | ecosystem: Environmental > Terrestrial > Soil > Wetlands > Peat | place...
GAGCTCGCCCGACGTGCGCGCTCGGGCTTGGCGCGACGGAGGACCTCGGCGAGGTAGCGGCCCGTGTGCGAACGGGCGCACGCGCTCAGCGTCTCCGGAGTGCCGGACGCGACGACATGACCGCCCCCGCTCCCCCCCTCCGGCCCGAGGTCGATGACCCAGTCTGCGCACGCGATCACGTCCAAGTTGTGCTCGATCACCACGACGGTGTTCCCCTGGTCGCGCAGCTCGACGAGCGCCTCCAGCAGCGCCTCGATGTCGGTGAAATGGAGCCCCGTCGTGGGCTCGTCGAGGACGTAGAGCGTGCGCCCGGTCGCCTTGCGCGCAAGCTCGCGGGCCAGTTTCACGCGCTGGGCCTCGCCCCCGGACAGCGTCGTGGCGGCTTGCCCCAGCGTCACGTAGCCGAGCCCCACCTTCCGGAGCGCGTGCAGGCGCTCGCGAACCCTCGGCACGGCATCGAAGAGCTCGTACGCCTCGTCGACGTCGAGGGCGAGCACTTCGGCGATCGAGAGGCCACGGTACCGGACCTCCAGCGTCTCGCGGTTGTAGCGCTTGCCGCCGCAGGTGTCGCAGGTGACGAAAACGTCGGGGAGAAAGTGCATCTCGACGCGCAAGAGCCCGTCTCCCTGGCACGCTTCGCAGCGCCCCCCCTTCACGTTGAAGGAGAAGCGGCCGGACTTGTAGCCACGTACACGGGCCTCCGGGAGCCCGGCGAAGAGCTCGCGCAGGTGGCCAAACACGCCGGTGTACGTCGCGGGGTTCGAGCGCGGAGTCCGGCCGATGGGCACCTGGTCGATGGAGATCACCTTGTCGATGTGGTGGAGCCCGCCGACCTCGTCGCACTCCCCCACCATCGCCGTGGCCGAGTAGAGTTTGGCGCGCACCGCCGGGAGCAGCGTGTCGATGATGAGGCTCGACTTCCCGCTGCCAGAAACGCCGGTGACCGCGGTGAAGAGCCCGACCGGGACCTCCACGTCGACGTTCTTCAGGTTGTGCGCGCGGGCGCCCTTGACGGAGAGCATGGCGCTTCCGGCGCGACGCCGCGTCGCCGGAACAGGGAGCGTCTTCCGCCCCGCGAGGTACGGACCCGTGACGGAGGCGGGGTTCGCCATGATCTCCGCGGGGGTGCCTTCGGCGACCACCATCCCGCCGTGGATTCCCGCGCCGGGCCCCATGTCGATCACGTAGTCGGCGGCGAGGATGGCCTCGCGGTCGTGCTCCACCACGAAGACGGAGTTACCCAGATCGCGGAGGCGCGCTTCCGCCTGGATGAGGCGCTCGTTGTCGCGGGCGTGAAGCCCGACCGACGGTTCGTCGAGGACGTAGAGGACGCCGACCAGCGCGGCCCCGATCTGGGTCGCGAGCCGGATGCGCTGGCCCTCGCCGGACGAGAGGGTCTCGGCGCTCCGGTCGAGAGCCAGGTAGTCGAGCCCGACGTCGATGAGGAAGCCGAGGCGGGACTTCACGGCCTTGAGCAGCGGCTCGGCGATGGCCTGACTACGAGGGGACATCGGGTCGATCTGAGACTCGTCCTGCGAGGCTTCGGTCAGGGTCTCGATGAAGCGGCGGAGCTCGCGCAGCGGCATCGCACCGACGTGAGCGATGTCCTTGCCGCCGATGGTCACGGCGAGCGCTTCGGGACGCAGGCGACGCCCGTGGCAGACGTCGCAGACGCGGGTGGTGGTGAACCGACCGAGCTCGTCGTCGGCGATGCCACCTTCGGACTCGACGGGCTCGTCGGGATCTTCTTCTCCCTCACGCGACACTGGCCCGGCGCCGTCGACGGTCGCGAGCCGCGCGGCGAGGCGAGGCACGATCCCGATGTAGGCCTTGGAGCCCCCGGCGGCGCGCTTCCTCCTTTTCGGCGGAGGCTCGGCCTCGCCCTCTTCCGACACGCCGTGGAGAATGGCGCGGCGCTGGGCTTCGGGGAGCTTCTTCCAGGGTACGTCGGGGTCCACACCGAGCGTCGCGACCGCCCTCGAGAGCTCGGTCGCGAGCGCGACGGAGGCGCGGCGCCCCCAGCCCAGCACGACACCCTCACGCAGCGTCCTCGATTCGTCGCCGATGACTCGCTGCGCGTCCACCCCGGCACGCGAGCCGATGCCATCGCACCCACGGCACGCGCCGTGGGGCCCGTTGAACGAGAACATCCGCGGCTCGATGGGCGGCAGCGAGATGCCGCAGTCGACGCAGGCGAACCGCTCCGACATCCAGAACGGCTCCTCCCCCTCGGCGGCGATGAGGAGCCGCCCTTCGCCGAGCTTGAGCGCCAGCTCGACGCTGTCGGTGAGTCGCCCCTTCAGACCGTCCTTCAGCTGTACCCTGTCGACGACGACGTCGAGATCGTGCGCCTTGGCACGGTCGAGGATGATCTCGTCGCCGAGATCGACGACGGAGCCGTCGACGCGGGCGCGCACGAAGCCGTCCCGCCGGAGCCGCTCGATCTCGAGCTTGAGCTCTCCCTTCCGGCCCCGGCAGAGCGGAGCCAGCACCGACAGGCGCGTCCCGTCGCCGAGCGCGACGACGCGGTCGACGATCTGCTGCACCGTCTGCGCCTCGATTCGCTTTCCACACTGCGGGCAGTGCGGGACGCCGACACGCGCGTAGAGGACCCGGAGGTAGTCGGCCATCTCGGTGACGGTGCCGACGGTCGAGCGCGGCGACTTCGAGAGCGGGCGCTGCTCGATCGCGATGGCTGGCGACAGGCCATCGATTCGCTCGACGTCGGGCTTGGCGAGCTGTTCGAGGAACTGGCGCGCATAGGCGCTGAGCGACTCGACGTACCGACGTTGCCCTTCGGCGTAGATCGTGTCGAAGGCGAGGGATGATTTGCCAGAACCGCTCGGGCCGGTGAAGACGACGACCTTGCCGCGCGGAAGCCTGAGAGAGACGTCCTTCAGGTTGTGCTGGCGCGCGCGTACGACGACGACGCTCTCCATCTCAGTGTCCGCCCATTCCGCGCGAATCTAGCACGATGTTCCGAGGTTACACGGCCGGCGAGCGCGGTGACCGCGGGATGGCGACGAGCGTGACCGTCTCGCGGCAGAGCTCGCCCCACCGCCGCTTGTAGTCGACCTCGGACCCGAGGTCGTAGAGAGCAACCCCTTCGCGACAGAGCTCTTCGATCTGAGCGAGCTGCGCGAGGTTACCGAGGGAGAGCCCTCGATGCGCATCGTCGAAGCTGAACTGCAAACCACGGTAGACGAACCCCTCCGACGTCGGGACGACCCCGCCCACGATGAGCGCGACGTCTCTCCCTTCGAGGCTCGCGACCTGCGCGCGCAGCCGAGACGGCCTCTCGCGGGCGAGGCGGGGTAGCATCTCGCGATAGAAGGCAGCCATCTCGGGGACCATGAGCCCGTGTCCTCCCTGCCCCTTCCAGCTGGCGGCCTCCACGGCCAGGAGCCGCGCGTGGAGCCTGCGTGCCTCGGCGTCACTCGTCACGACGACCGGCTCGAAGCGGATGCCGGCGCCCGCAGCCTTGCGAGCCGCCTGGCGGAGGTTCGCGCGGAAGTGGGAAGAACGACGCCCGAGGAAACCCGCGACCCCCCCGTCGAGGCTCGCCAGAAAGCGCCGCGTCGCGGGGACGACGCCGGAGGCCACGTGGTAGCGCCGGCCAAGGGCGGCGATGAGCGCGTCGAAGAGGGGTGAGCCCGCGACGAGACCGGAGAGGATGAGCACGTCGGACGGAGCACCGGCGGCCAGATCGTCCAGGAGGTCACGCGCGAGGCCGCCGGGGTCGCCGTCGCAGACGAGCGGGCAAGCGAGGCGCCACACGGCCTCGAGCGCCTCGAGGAAGGACGCGCCTTCTCCCGTGCGTCGCCTGGCGAGGAGCGCCCAGCCGTGCTCGCCACGCCGGCAGTAGAGCTCGCGTCCGGGGGTGAGCGCGGCGTTGGCGGAGAGCACCCACGCGGAGCTCGAGCAGAAGTGGTCGATGTGACTCGCCCGTGACACCGCCGCGTCGACGTCGGGCACCAGCGCTTCCAGCGTCGGAAGGTCGACCGGGAGCACCCGGAGACGCTAGCCCACGATGCCGACGGGTGTCGCGGCGCCCGTGCGGTGGGTCCCGCGACGGAGACTGTTGGGCTTTGCCCCGCACTCCCATAGAGTAGTGTGCCCGCGCGGCCGGAGAGCCGGCCCGCGACGACACCGCCATGTGGAAGCTGCTGATAAAGGACGACGAGGGTAGGCAGATCGTCGTGCCCCTCAAACAGGACGAGTACATCCTCGGGCGCAAAGCCGGGAGCCGCATCCGCCTCGTGGAGCGGAACGTGTCGCGCCAACACGCCAGGCTCCGCAAGAAGGAAGACCCGACCGGGAACGCCCCCGACAGCTTCACCATCGAGGATCTCAACAGCAACAACGGCACCCACGTGAACGGCACCGTGGTCAAGGAGGTGCGCAGCCTCGTCCACGGCGACGTCATCCAGATCGGCGACTACCGGATCACGCTCCAAGACGACATGGCCGGTGAGGTCGCGCCGCCTCCGCCCAAGCCCGAAGAGCCCGAGTACGACCCCGACTGACGGTCATCTGGCGTCGAGCGCCGCGCGAGCGACGGACTCGGGGGCGCCGGAAGCGAGGAGCCCGCGAATCATCGCGACGCCGCGCGCCCCGGCGGCGAAGCAGGCCGGGGCCTCGAGCGCGCCGATGCCTCCGAGCGCGATCACCTCGAGCTCGCCCCGAGCCAGGGTCACCGCGCGCGCGATCGCCGCGACTCCCCGCGCCGGCCCTTTGCCCGGCGTGTCGAAGATGGGGCTCACGAGCACGGCGTCGAGCTTGGCGTCCCTTGCCCTCACGACGTCATCGTCCCGATGCGCCGCCACGGAGCGCCAAAGCCCCGCGCCCTCCTCCAGCCCGGCCGCGGTGGTCGCGGCCGGGTAGTGAACACCGTCCGCCCCGACCTCGCGAGCCAGCGCGGCGTCGCCGTTGATGACGAGGCTGGCCCCGCGAGCACCCGTCCACGCGCGGAGCCGGCGCGCCCACGCCGCGCGGTCGGCGGGCGTGCGCGTCTTGTCGCGGAGCTGCACGCCGAAGGCCCCGGCCTCTGCGACACGGCCCACGGCTTCGATGGCGCGAAGCACGACGTCGTCCGCGTAGGCGTCGTCGGTGATGAGGAGGACGCGGGGCGTCCGCACGCGCGGCCTGACCCGCGCTACGAGTGCGGCGCGGCGGTCGCCGGTGGGGGCGACGCGGTCGTGTCGCTCGCGCCTGCGGGCGCGCCTCCGGTCGACGGGCGCGTCTTCGCGAAGTCCTCGAGCCGGGCGTCCGGGCCGAGGGCGTTCACCAGCGAGCGCGCCGCGAAGGTGAGGCGCGCCGCGGTGTCCTTCCCCTCGATGTGGACGAAATTCAGCGCCTTCCTCGTCGCCTGCGTCACGGTCTGGTCGGGAGCCTTCACCTCGACGACGACGCCATCGGCCCACCTCACGTAGTTGAAGCCGACCCGCGCGACCTTCGTGTGGAACGTCAGGTCGTGCGGCGCCGTCGACGACGCGACCACGTGGTAGCCGGCGTCGTTCAAGGCGGCGGCCAGCGCCTCGCACCACTCCGGGAGGAGCTCCCTCCCCTTCTCGTCTTGCACGACGCCGACCTCGACGTCGGGGTCGACGAACACCGTGAGCTTCGCCTCCGCGGCCGACGCGGGCGTGACCGGCGGGGGCGGCGGCGGGTTGCACGCGGTGACCAGCGCAAACCCGAGCGCGGCCGCGAGCGTTGAGGCGATGTGAGTGGTCTTGGTCGTGTCCATGGTGTCCCCTGAGTCGTGGGCTTGGCGCGGCGGTCGTGGTGCGGAGGTCAGCGTTGCGGAGGCGTCACTCGGCGTACATCTTGATGCCGGTCGCCGCCAGGAACGAGAGCCTGTACGCCTCGGCCCAGTCGGGGTGCCGGACCATCACGTGGCCGTCGGAGAGGAGGGTCTGCTTCCAGTTCCGACGCGGCGTGCCGGGGCGGAGCAGGGCCTCCTCCACCGCCCAAGGCCCTGCGGCGCCCAGCCAGTCGCGAAGACCTTCGATGCGCGTGATGCGCCCCTGCCCGACCGCCCTCTTGAAGATGACGCCCGCGTTGTACTTGCGCGGCGTGACGGCCTCGAACGAGTGCCAGCACGCGACGCGCGCCCACTCGCGGAACAGATCGATGTCGGACGTGTAGTTCATCTGATCGACGAGGTGCGCACCGCCCGGACGGCACGCGATCTCACCGAAGACGGCCTCGCCTTTCGGCGTGAGGAACCACTCCATGTGCGTGAAGCCGTCGCCCATCTTGAGGGCAGACAGGACGTTGCGTCCGAGCTGGATGCCGGGCGCGAGCTTCCGCTGCTCCATGTCCCTCACCGTGATGATGACGGGGCTGATCCACTCGAGGCTGCGCATCTCGATGGGCTTGGGGAGGTAGGCGGCGACGTTCTCGTATGCGGGGCGCCCGTTGATGCAGATCGTGTCGAAGGTGAACTCCTCGCCCTCGACGTACTCCTCGCAGCTCGCCTCGGGGACGCCGCGCATCTTCGGGAGGGTCGCGTCGAGCTCCGCCTTGCTCGTGACGCGGTAGGTGTCGGCGCTGCCTGCGCCCGCGATGGGCTTCAAGATGAGCGGGTAGCCGATCTCCTCGGCCGCGGCGCGCGTCTCCTGCTCGGTCCGGACGCGGCGCGACCGCGGCACGCGGAGCCCGGCCGCGCGGACGCGCTCCTTCATGAGCTCCTTGTCACGGAAGCCGCGCACCGTGTCGACGCTCATCCCCGGCATGCCGTACTTCTCGCGCAGCTTCGCCGCGAGGATGACGAGCGGTTCCCAGTTGGCGAGGATGCGGTCGACGCTCTGGCCGCGCAACCAGGCGGTGACGCGGGCCACGACGTCGTCCTCATCCATGATGCGCGGCACCTGGAGGTAGCCGGACAGGTAGCGGCGAACGTCGGGGGGGAGGTTCCCCTCCGGAGTATCGGCGACGCCGTAGACCTGGGCGCCGACCTCGGCGAGGCCCCGCGTGTACTGAATCATCTCCGGCGGATACGCCGGCGCTAGGAACACGACCCGCATGGGGGCACCGTAGCGGGAAGGCGTGCAGGAGGTCTAGCGCTGCCGACGCGCTCGCCCGTGGGACGGCGCGGCCCTATGTGCGAGGCGGCGCCGTCGACATTCCACGCGGGCGCTGGTATAACCGCCGACGTTTCTCATCTTGTGGAAACCACTGACGTATCTCGCTCAGACCAAGAGGACGCGCCGATGTCGACTGCCGAAGCTGTGAGCCCCGCCGGGCACTCCGACGCTGACCACCACGACGTGGACGACGGCCAGGTGCACGCCCACATCGGGAGCCTCCCCGGCTACGTCGCCATCTTCTTCGGCCTCATCATGCTCACGCTGCTGACGGTCGCAGTGTCGAACATCCACCTCGGCGCGCTCAACCTCGTCGTCGCGGTCGTCATCGCCTCCATCAAGGCCTCGTTCGTGGTGCTCTTCTTCATGCACCTCCGCTACGACAGCCGCTTCTACGCGATGATTCTCGTGGTGTCGGTGCTCTTCATCGGCGTCTTCTTCGCCTACACCTTCAACGACACCAACCACCGCGGCGAGCTCGACCTCGACCAGGGGGTCAAGGTCCTGCCGTCGACCGGCGAGGTCGCTCCCGGCGGCATCCCGCAGCTCGCCGAGGGGGCTGCTGTGGTTCCCGGCGCGAAGCCGGGCGAGCTCGGCGCCAAGAAGTAGTCGGAGAGGGACGTCGGCCTCGCGCGACAGCGACGGCTGCGATAACAAGGGTCGCATGCCGAGGCGCGGTGACCTGAAGCGGATCGTGATCCTGGGTGCGGGCCCGATCGTCATCGGCCAGGCCTGCGAGTTCGACTACTCCGGCACCCAGGGGACGAAGGCGCTCGGCGAGGAGGGCTACGAGGTGATCCTCGTCAACTCCAACCCCGCCACCATCATGACCGACCCGGAGCTCGCGCTCCGCACCTACGTCGAGCCGCTCGAGCCCCGCACCCTCACCGCGATCCTCGAGCGCGAACGCCCCTCCGCCATCCTGCCGACGCTCGGCGGTCAGACCGCCCTCAACCTCGCGCTCGCCGTCCACCACGATGGCACGCTCGCGCGCCTCGGCATCGAGATGCTCGGCGCCTCGCCGCTCGCCATCGCCAAGGCCGAGGACCGCGCCCTCTTCAAGGAGGTCGTGACGAAGGTCGGCCTCGAGAGCCCGCGCTCGGAGATCGCTCACACCGTCGAGGAGGCGTGGGCGATCGTGAAGCGCATCGGCTTCCCGGCCATCCTGCGCCCCTCGTTCACGCTCGCCGGCTCGGGCGGCGGCATCGCCCACGACGAGAGCGAGCTCGAGACGAAGGTGGCCTGGGCTCTGGCGCAGTCGCCCGTCCACGAGGTGCTCATCGAGGAGAGCCTCCTCGGCTGGAAAGAGTTCGAGCTCGAGGTGATGCGCGACAAGAAGGACAACTTCATCGTCGTCTGCACGATCGAGAACATCGACCCGATGGGCATCCACACCGGCGACTCCATCACGGTCGCCCCCGCGATGACCCTCACCGACCGCGAGTACCAGCGCCTCCGCGACGGCGCGCGCGCCATCATGACCGAGATCGGCGTCGAGACCGGCGGCGCGAACGTGCAGTTCGCCGTCTCCCCCACCGACGGCCGAGTCCGCGTCATCGAGATGAACCCGCGCGTCTCGCGCTCCTCCGCGCTCGCCTCGAAGGCGACCGGCTACCCCATCGCCAAGATCGCGGCGAAGCTCGCCGTCGGCTACACGCTCGACGAGCTCCGGAACGACATCACGTCGCCCCGCGACTCGGGCAGCGGCAAGAGCTTCCCCTCCCCGCTCGGCAAAGCAGGCGAGCCCGGCCAGGGCACGAGCGCGGCGTTCGAGCCGACCATCGACTACGTCGTCGTCAAGTGGCCCCGCTTCGCGTTCGAGAAGTTCCCCGGCGCGGACGACACGCTCGGCCCGCAGATGAAGAGCGTCGGCGAGGTCATGAGCATCGGCAGCACCTTCTGCCAGGCGCTCCAGAAGGCCGCTCGCTCGCTCGAGACCGGCCGCGACGGGCTCGTCTCGCTCATGCCGCGCGTCGACTACCGCGTCCTGGCGCGGCCGAAGAAGGCGCGCGACCTCGGCATGGACGCGCCGAGCGTGGACAGTAGCGTCGTCCTCCCCCCCGCCGCGCAGGGGGAGCTCGCCGCCGCCGTGCGCACGATGGTCGCGCGCCCGCTCGCCGATCGGCTCTTCTACGTCGCCGACGCGATGCGCCTCGGCGTGCCGGACACCGAGATCGCCGAGCTCACCAGCATCGACCCCTGGTTCCTCGGCCAGATGCGCCGCCTCGTCACCGCGGAGCAAGCGCTCGCGGCCGGCGGCCCGGGCGCCCTCCGTCACGACGGCGCGCTCCTCGGCTACAAGAAGCTCGGCTTCTCCGACGCGCAGATCGGCGCGCTCACCGGCATGACGACGGGCGACGTGCGCGCGCTCCGCGCCGAGCTCGGCCTCGCCCCCGCGTACTCGCGCGTCGACACGTGCGCCGCCGAGCTCGTCGCGCACACCCCCTACCTCTACGCGACCTACGGCAGCACGGACGAGTCGCTCCCCACCGCGAGGCGGAAGGTGATGATCCTCGGCGGCGGCCCCAACCGCATCGGCCAGGGGATCGAGTTCGACTACTGCTGCGTCCACGCCGTGCAGGCCCTCAGGGGCATGGGCTTCGAGACCATCATGGTCAACTGCAACCCCGAGACGGTCTCGACCGACTACGACACCGCCGACAAGCTGTACTTCGAGCCTCTGTCGCTCGAGGACGTGCTCGCGGTGTGCGACGTCGAGAAGCCGTATGGCGTCGTCGTGCAGTTCGGCGGGCAGACGCCGCTCAAGCTCGCCCTCCCGCTCGCCGAGAGGGGCATCCACCTGCTCGGGACGTCCGCCGACGCCATCGACCGCGCCGAGGACCGCGGTCGCTTCGACGAGCTCCTCGCCAAGCTCGGGCTCCGGCGCCCTCGAAGCGGCACCGCGCGCGGCGCGGAGGAGGCGCTCGCCGTCGCCGACCGCATCGGTTACCCCGTGCTCGTGCGCCCGAGCTACGTGCTCGGCGGGCGCGCGATGATGATCGCCTACACGAAGGACGAGCTCGCCAGCTTCGTCCACCTCGCGCTCGAGGCGTCGGGCGACGCGGGGAGCCAGGTCATCCTGGTCGACGAGTTCCTCAAGGACGCGATGGAGATCGACGTCGACGCCGTCGGGGACGGGCAGCGCGTCGCCATCGGAGGGGTGCTGCAGCACCTCGAGGAGGCCGGCATCCACTCCGGCGACTCGACCAGCGTGCTTCCGCCGCACTCGCTCGACCCCAACCTCGTCTTTGCCATCGAGGAGCAGACCAAGAGGCTCGGGCTCGAGCTCGGGGTCGTGGGGCTCA
>Ga0181534_10002887_pt1 | contig 10380 bp, 10 predicted proteins | sample PEATcosm2014_Bin_37_FD_119758 | JGI IMG/M metagenome (GOLD analysis project Ga0181534, IMG submission 119758) | Peatland microbial communities from MTU Mesocosm Facility, Houghton, MI, USA - PEATcosm2014_Bin17_10_metaG | ecosystem: Environmental > Terrestrial > Soil > Wetlands > Peat | place...
CTCCTGCTTCCATCATTTGTATGGCCTTGGTAAAAGGTATCTCCAGCACTTCTATATTCTCCTGTTCTTTTTCGACGCCGCCTCCCTCGGTTACTTTCATCGAGCGGGTATACTCGGCGACAAAGAAATAGAGGAGCTCCGATACGGAGCCCGGGGACATATACGCTTCGAATATTTTGTGAACGCCTGAGACCTTGTAACCGGTCTCTTCTTCTGTCTCCCGTCTGATACATTCTTCGGGGCTGTCCTGGTCCAGCAGACCGGCGCAGCATTCTATCAGCATACCTGTGGTATTGCCATTGACATAAGTGGGCATGCGAAACTGACGGGTAAGGATGATCGTTTTGTATTCTTTATTATAGAGCAGGATGGTCGCTCCGTTTCCGCGATCATACACTTCCCGGTTCAGTCGTTCCCATTCGCCATTTTTCTTTTGATAGTCAAAAACGACCTTTTTCAGGGTGTACCAGTTATCTGATAGTATCTCTATATCGGCGATCTTTACTTTTTCGTTTGTCATTTGCTATTGCTATATGTCCAAATTTACACCATACAAAAAATCGAATTGCTTTTGTGAAATGAGATTTGGCATTTTTTTAATAATAAAGTTCCTGATGCCGATAGCAAGGCTTCCTTTAAGGTTGGTGAGTTGAGCGAGCTGATAAGAGGTGGAGACCACCCGTTTGGCTCTGGACATGCGTTTTGCCTGGTATTTTGAAAAGGCTTCTGTGATGGAGGGCGCTTTGGCCAGGCAGGCGGCAAGAACATAGGCGTCGTAGCATGGGCAGCATCGCCTATAAGGACGACAGACCCCCGATGCCATTGATCGAGGGGATGGATGTCAAACAGATCGGAGTGGATGAGGGTTTCCGGCTGTATATTATTGACAACGGTATGTATGAAGCCTGTGAATGGCGTAAGGTGTTCCTGTATTAACTGGTAAGCCTCGTGGTTATCATACCTGCTACCTTGTGACATGGCCTTGGTGAACCAGAAGTAGACCTGTTTCTTTCCTACCTGGGAATAGGAGGCCCTGAGGCCGCGTTGGTCTCCCCATATTTCACCGCTCTCATGTTGTTCTGCCAGGGGGGAGCTCCATTGGGACGATGGCACGCCAGCAGGTTTGTCCAGAGTATCTATAGTCGGCTTTTGCGATGCATTGCTCTCTGACAATGGATCTGATACCGTCTGCACCGATCAGCAGGTCGCCCTGTGCCCGGGAGCCATCTTCGAAAATTGCCGTGACGCCGGAACCTTCTTCGAGAATAGCTACGCATTTCCTGCCGGTGTGGATGGGATAGTCGAGCGCTTCGGCAAGGGAATATTGAAGGGTGGCCCGATGGATGGCATGTGTACCGTTGCCGTATTTTGCTTTAATAGCATTGTTATCCACTTGTTGCAGGATGTTGCCTTTATAGTCCTTGATATAGATGGTATGCAGGAAATAGGAACGATCCTTCAGCATATTGGCGAGTCCTAACCGTTCGTAGACGCGCATGGCATTGCCACCTAACCAGATACCGGCGCCAATGATAATTGCTTTCATGGGGCCAAATATTTTAGAACAAATGCACTAATTTATTGGCGGCAATAAAAAATATAAGGCCGGATCATATGGCGGTGGTCTGGCATTTTACCAGGAATTGATCCCATTTGTCTTCGAAAAGGACTTGGGTATGCCAGCCGGCCGATGTGGCTATTTCAGTAAGGGTCTTTCTGTCGATGAAGAGCCATTTGAACCAGTCGGAGCGTTGTCTTTTATATTGATACTGATACAGGATCTCTCCATAATAATCCTGCATTGCGGGAACCTTTCCATTATACAGATAGGCGATATCAGAGGAATCGAAGATCAGTTGTCCGCCGGGGCGGATGAGTTTGCGGGCTTGTTCCAGGAAGGTCCGAAGTCCGCTTAGGGTACCGGACAGGCCGATCCCATTCATGAGGAGGAGGAGTGTATCGAATGAGCCGTTGGTCAGTTCGAAGAAGTCCTGCCGGATGATCTGTTTCACGCCCCGGAGCGCCATGATCTCGGCGGCTTTGGGTGAAATATCGAGGGCGGTGATCTCCAAGCCCATTTGTTGCAGCGCGAGGGCATGGCTTCCGGCGCCGGCGCCGATATCCAGGACGCGTCCCTTGCATTGTTGTAATGCGATCCATTCCAGTTCGGGCATCGCTTCCATATCCCGAAAGTAGACATCCACCGGCATCTCTTCTTTGGGCCCATAAGTATTATGAACCCAAAGTTTGCCGGTGGATGTCTGATGATAATGATCTGAAAGGGCTGTGCCCAGAACGTCTTTCATGTTATGATCCTTTGCACATTTCCGTGACAGCGGCTATCAATCAGGTAAGGTTATTGTCCGACGCTCAAGCCGGCCCTGCGCTTCAATTCTTTGACGGGCATATCGATCTGTCTGCCGATGGGCTTACCATCCCGGTAGGTGATCACCTTCAACATGGATGCGTCTTTGGGAACGGTAAGCTGATTATTATACTTCGGATAAAAATTATCAGGGTTTGAGTTATCCCAGCTATAATAGATATCCAGGCCTTCAACTTCGGTAGTCAGTGTTATAGACAGGGAGTCATTGGCTGATGCGTCTTTTTTCACCGCGAAAGCGGGGTCGAACATCGAGCGGGCATATTTTACCTGTTCATAATCCATTCTTTCGAAATTGGCTTCTGTCCTTTTGGTGAAGTTATTCCATTCTTTTTTGTCTTTAGGAGACCATAGGCATTCAGCGATAGCCAGGCTGCGGGGCCACATCATATACTGCAGGTGACGGGTGTTATAAACCTGTTCGGACCAGAGGTTCGCCTGTCCGCCAATGATCAGTTTGGGGTCGACGCTATCGGGAACGGGTTCGAAGGAATAGGCTGTCTTCAGGCGGAGGGTGGAATAGACCGGGGGTTCGATGATCGCGTCTCCCTGCATATAATCGAGATAAGCAAAGGTTGTGGGGCTCATCACGACCTCATGACCCATCTTGGCGGCTTCGATGCCTCCTTTCATGCCACGCCAGCTCATGACGAGTGCATTGGGTGCGAGTCCTCCTTCCAGGATCTCATCCCAGCCGATCACTTTTTTACCTTTTGCCTCGATGATCTTCTCGACGCGTTTTTCAAAATAGCTTTGTACCTCCTCCATGTTCTTCAACCCTTCTTTTTGCATTAGCTGTTTGATGGCATCGCTTTTTTCCCAGAAGTTCTTGGCACATTCATCCCCGCCGACATGAATATAACCGAAGGGGAATAAGGCTGCAACTTCTGTGAAGACCTTATCCAGATAATCATAGACCTTATCATTGGCCGGACAGAGAGTATTGTCATAGATAGCGGAGAACCCGCCGTTGTACCAGTTCATGATCCTTTCACCTGAGCGGACATGATAGTTCTCTGCGCCGGGTGTGCAGGAAAGTTCGGGATAGGAGGCGATGAATGCCAGGCTATGCCCGGGTACATCGACTTCGGGCAGGATATTGACGAATCTGTCTTTGGCATACTGCACCAGTTCCTTGATATCTTCTTGTGTATAAAATCCACCGTAGTTGCGGGGTTCATCGGGTGTAGGCGCGGAGAAATTACCGAATGTACCAACCCTGCGGACATTCCAGGCACCGACCTCTGTCAGTTTGAGCAGGCTTTTAATTTGGATCCTCCAGCCTTCGTCATCGGTGAGGTGTAGGTGTAAAAGATTGTATTTATACTTCACCATCTGGTCGATGAAATTCTTTACCTCGTCTTTGGTAAAAAAATGGCGGGACACATCGAACATCAGCCCTCTCCAGGAGAAGCGGGGAACATCTTTGATCGTCACGCATGGTGCTTCCCAGCGGACATTGTTCACCAGGCTGCGGCTTTCGATAGCCGGCGGAAGCAATTGTAAAAGAGATTGGATGCCATAGAACAACCCGGCGGGTTGGTTGGCCCGGATCAGGACATTCTTGGGGGTGATGGATAATTGATATCCTTCGGCGCCAAGGGTTGCATCGGCGGTCTTATTCAGCTCAAGGCGAATGGTTGCTGTGGAGGAGACTTTTTCGCTGACGGAGACTGTGTAGCCGGTGGGGGTGGCCAGATGGCTTTTCAGGTCTTGCAGTCCTTGGGTGAGTGCGGGCAGGCCGGGAGCCTGGATGATGATTGTCTTAGGCGGGTGAAGGACCCTGGGTCTACCTGCAAGCTGGCAGGAGTGGGAATAAGAGATACCTGGGGCGTTTGTCCCTGGGAAAAGGCCATCAGGCAGGGAAGGGCGATCAAGATTGTCAGGAGTAATTTTTTCATGATGTTTGGAAACTTGCTTGTTTAGTGGATGGAATTATATGTATAAATGGAAGTCGGGCTTGAAGGAAAAATGTAACACAAAGGGCATAGTATTTTTTGACACCGTAATTTATTGTTTAATAAATGCATTTCCGAGTGCAAACGATTGTGCAATTTATGACCATCTTTTTAATTGGGCGGAGCCCAATTAGTACTTGAGGCCCAAAGGCGAAAGTACAGACATTATCGCCATATTTTATAAGGGAGGGGAAGGGGGATGAGTTTTTAACGAAGTTGTTAATACAAATCCAGAATAATGGTTTTCACTTGGTTGAAGAGAAATTCCTCGCCGATCTTTCTACCTTGCAGGAGCCTGGCGAGGGGCGCCTGGGGTGAGAGAAAGAGGATGGTCTGGCCTTCGATGATCTGTTTACCCATACCTGCAGCGATAAAGAAGGCGATGCCGGCGCATTGTATGAAGGAGCCGGGGCCGGCAGCCGTATAAAGGGTCCCGGTATTGACGGCATGCAGGACCGATAGTTCCTTTACCAATTCAGCCAGCTGGCGGCTGTGCATATCTTTTTGAAGATGACCCATGGCCCTGGCGGTCTCATATTTGTCACCGGCCGAGCTTTTTTCTTCCTGATTAGCGGCTTGTTGGGCCTGGTCGATGGCTTGTTTTGCATTGGACACACGCTCTCCGATCAGGGTCACTGCTGTTTGTTTCAGCCTGGTCTTAAACTGTATCTTTTCCTGGGTCGTCATTGGCTTGTTGGTTCGGGCCGTTATGCTTTTACTTTTATGACCACTTTTTTTACGAGGGAAGGCTGGTGATTAAAAACTTCGGGTTGATGGATATCCGAAGGGAAAAAGATGATGAACTCTCCCGGGTGAAGCGTTATATAATTAATTGCATCAGCGGGGATGTCGTAGAAGGCAACATTATTATCCGGTTGAAAGGGGACGGCCGGATCCTGACCGTTCAGGGGCAGGTATCCGAATTTTTCTTCACCGGCGATCATGATCTGAATATCGGCATATTGCTGATGGCTTTCCGGGTCGCATTCCGAGGCCGGCTTGGTAGTATACGCGTTTACGATAGCAAAGGCATTGTCCCCATCGATATCATACTTGCCCGGTTCAAGGGAAGCGAAGGGAGCAGAAAGTGCATATTCGATGGCTTTTGCGAAATGAGGGCTGATTATCCGGTACCAATGCAGTTGAGCCAATGTCGAAGTGATCATGTCTTACAGTGATTTTATTCAAAGAAACTGATTTTTGCGCTGAATGGGTGGAAAAATATGCCGGGGCGCGGGAAACGCAGCGGGTCATCTGGATGAGGCCGTATCTATTGCAGCTTTCAAGTCCCGCGAGGCATTTTTCAAGGAGGTCTGCCAATCATTTGCAGAGCTTCCATCTGCGCCATCGGTAATATACTTGAGGCAGAGGAAGGGGATCTGCTCGCGTTGGGCGACAAGGGCCAGGGCATATGCTTCCATATCGACCACGTTATATTGATGGGTGTTGTGATCGGTCTCGAAGCTATCTCCGCTACCGCATATTCCTTCGGGGATAGGAGGTAAGGAGAGGCCATAAGAAATGATCAGCGGATCTTCGGAGAAAGGAGTTTTATACAGCTCGAATCCCAGTGCAGTGACATCCATATCACGCTGAATGAACTTTGTGCAGCAAATGACACTCTCTCTTTTATAGACATTGCTACCGGCGGATCCCAGATTTATAATGATACCTGGTCTTTTCTGTGCGATCGCCTTGGTCAGCGCATAGCAGGCATTTATTTTTCCGAGACCGGTGAATAATGCGGGAACATGCGCGAATGCTGAGCCGGCTTCTTCTGTCATGGCAAATACATAAAGAGGGTCCTGATTGAGGAGCTGATTTAATTCCATGGTTTATTTGAATTAATAGGAATGTGTCTGAAATTCTTTCGGCAATTGTAATACGAAAATATCACTCATTGAGACCTGGTGCTATTTTTTGGCTGAAAGAAATGGATAAGTGATCGGAACCGATCAATCGATTGTTCGGTTCCGGACACTTGAAAAAACACTCAAAAACTCTTTGTTCCTGATAATCAATGTGTTAAATAGTGTCCGTCTTATTGGCATCTGCTTTGGCATATACCTACCAAAGAAACAAACAACAGAAAAAAAATAAAAAACATTTTTATGAAACAGATCATCGCTTCCAAAACCGCTCTTGTTCTCGCTCTTTTCCTGACTGTTGCTTCCAGCTTCAGCTTTGCAGCAACGAACAATGAACTTGCACCTAAGCTCAGGACCTCATTTCATCGTGATTTCAAGAATGCCAGTTTGATCAGCAGCGAAGTACATGAAAAGGTCATCAAGGTAACGTTCTCGATGGACAACAATATTTTGTGCGCATACTATTCGATCGATGGGAAATTACTTGGAGTGGTACATAATATCCTTTCTACCGAATTGCCTGCTGGCCTGCAAGCAGATCTGAAAGAAGGCTATGGTAACTATTGGATCACTGAATTATTCGAGATCAACAGCGATAAGGAGTCTGGGTACTATGTGTCACTGCAGAATGGTGAAGAAACATTGAACCTACGTTCCACACCTGAGAATGGATGGGAGGTATACAGCAGAACCAAGAAGAACTAAGGATAAATTTTTGGGTCGTAGTATTAATAAAATCAGCAAGCCGTCTCTTTTAGAGGCGGCTTGCTGATTTTATATTTACGGCTATGGAATACCGTTTATCCAAAGCCTGGGGGGGTATTATTATTATTTCGGTTATTATGTTGATTTTCGGGGTTGCTCTTTTCTGGAGTCACTTCAGGGAAGCGGGACCTATGGGGGGGTGCGCTGTTGTTCGATCTGATAATAATCGCCATAGCTGTGATAATCTATCTTGACGTAATTCGTACAAAGGTCATAGTCGATGAACATCGATTAATGAAGGTCCGGCTTTTTAATACCCGGTCCGTATCGCTGGAAGACATTGATGGTTATAGCCAGGGCACCCGGGGTGAGTTATTTATTCAGCTTAAAAGCGGGGATAAACCGTTCCTGCTACCACAATATCTTGAACGCCGGAAGGAGTTGATCGAATGGGTCATACGAAAGTATGATGATGTCGATCTTCGGGAACGGGAAATAGCATTGAACGAGTTAATGGCAAATGACCAGTTTGGTGTCACGGTGGATGAACGGGCAGACAGGTTGAAGGGTGCTGAGATGGTGGGCACGATCTCTATGATCGTTGGTCTTGCTTTGCTCTTTTGGGCGTTGATCTATCCCCGGCCATTCGAAATAATCATGATCCTGTTATTGGCAATGCCGTTGATCGCCGTTTATATCACTTGGTCTTACAAAGGCATGGTTAAGTTGTATGATTCGATTAAAAGTCCCTATCCTTCGGTCATTTTCTTTAATTGCCATTATGACCAGTCAAGGCCAGAGACGTGGCGGGTAGCGGTACAGGGCAAAGATAAGTCCACCGGGAAAAGTACAGGTTATTATCTGGTGCTTTCACCATGGGGGCGATATAGCGAGGCGAAAAAAGTATCTGTGTCGAGTGGGTTGTATGAGGATGTAAGTAGGAATGATTCTGTGACGGTATGCCTGGGGGAGGGCAGGTTGGGGGTGGGATGGTATTGGTTGGAGAGGTGATAAAGTTCGGGTTCATCATGAGGCTTTCTAAATAAAAGTAGTTCGATCTCTAGGAAAATAGAAATAGTTTGAATATTTTCGTATAAGTCTAACGGTTAGACATATCAACCTTATTTCTATGAACAGAATACTACTCACTCTCTGCTTTTGCAGTTATTTCTTCTTTTCTTTTGGCCAGTACCCCGCGAATATGAATGGTTATACTACGAGTTGGGGGATATGTGTATTGAGAGATGTCTTCCCGGTTGCCGGCATATCTATGGAAATACCCCCTTGGACTATTGCTGGTGGCTGGCATATGTATTTCGCTCATGATGGGAGTCGGACTGTATCTTATAGTGTGCCGACCGCCATGGCGCCTGGAACAGTGGTAAATTGTGCCGGAAATGGCCCCTTCTTCGCTGTCGGGCCCGATGGCAACAAAGCCTGGAAACGAAACTATTGTGGCATATATTCTGCGCATTATTTCTCCCATCCTTCTGCGGGTCCTATCAATATAGGATTTTGTCATGATGAGAACACGAATCTTTGCAGTAACCTGGGTAACCAATCCACGGCCATCCAGCCTAATTGCACCAATCAATGTTATCAATGTGATGCTTATCATGCGCTGGTCAATGCTGTCTGGACCCCCAGCAATCAGGGAAATAACTGGGGTCAGCAGGGCTTTAATAATGACCTTGGTCCGATACTTTGGCCCGGTGCAGGCTTCCTCGATCCTAATAATAACAGTGCTTCTCAGGGACTTATGCAGCCGTCTTCCATTGTGGTAGGCAACTATGTTTACATCTTCATTTGGGATAAAGGTCCTTATCAACCCAATGTAAATCCCCAGGAGGGGAGGACCAGGGGGATCAAATTGGTGCGGGCTGCTATTGGAGACTGTCTCGACCCGACAAAGTACCAGGTTTATTATAAAGACCCATCCGGCAATGTCAATTGGCTGTCGAGCCTTCCGGCGGGGTTTACCAAGGAGACCATGATGCAATACCTCCATACCCAGGGCCCGAAATCCACGGACATTCTTTCAGATCAGATACCGAACAATACGGAATGCTTCCGTTTTTCGGTCGCCCAGGTAAAGAACACGAATTATTTTATCGCGGTTGAGGAATATGTTGACAACAATGCAAGAGCTGCGGGTAATGCCTGGCATTTCGTAGCCCTTCGCTTTTCGAATGATCTGATGAACTGGTCTTCCAGAGAAATGATAGTAGAGAATGCGCAAACCTGGGATGCCAGTAATCTCAACTATCCCATTCTTTTAAGTGCTGATGGCTGGTCCAATACTGCAGTTGATCTGAATAATTTTTATGTACTTGGCACCCACAGCCAAAGTCCTTTCGAAAATGGGGTCACCATGGTACGGGTCTCCTATAGTCCGCCAACGCCCCCACCACCTCCTCCGCCGACGTCTCCTTGTGGAGGCGCCTGTCAGCCGCCATGTATCGAGGCCGTATTGGCCGGGGGACCTGTGCGTACCGGACCAGCGCCATCGATAGCCAACTGTCCGCCTCCTGCGGCCACCTCGTCAGCTGCTGTCAACAGTATCGGAGAAGGCTCCTCTCTGGAAGGGACTGCAACGATGATCTATCCCAATCCAACAAGGGGTGTTTTTCAAATAGACTATTCTGTTCCTGTTTCAACGGTAACAAAGGTCGAGGTATTTGATGTGGCGGGAAAACTATTGTTGTCTGGACAACCTGTTTCAAAACTTGCAGGCAGGTATACACAGTCTTTCGACCTGAGTCATTATGTCAATGGCGTTTATTTACTCGTTTTGACTGTTGGAGGAGAAAAGAAAACTTTTAAGGTCGTACGAAATTAAACTGGCACATCATAAAATAGGGCGACTACAACAGATTAATTGTAGTCGCCTTATTTTATAGGTTACCGGAGTGTAGTCCCGATCATGCTGACTGCTTCCCGGTTCACCCAACCTCTTTCTGGAAAGCCGGCGGCCCACTCCAGCGGCGTTACATTTTTCGCCACGTGCCATCCCGGTTCTTCGCGCCAGTCGAGATACTTTCTCATGTTTACGCGCACGTGAATATCGGCTCCAAGGGCCAATAAGCGCTGGGCCATGTATGCATCCCGCTGTCTGCCGGTTGCATATGCCTCACTTACTACTGCATTGAATAGTGGCGGATGTCCGCCAAAACCTTCCTTGTCTATAATGGCTGAGGCGTTTACGTCTGCTCCTTGCTCCAATAGCCAGTCGAAGATCTCCCGTTCGTCAAAATCGATCGACAGGTGAAACAAGGTGGTCCCGTCAATAGGTGTGCCATGTAAGCCGGATCGAAGATCATCGGCGCAACCTAGTTCGGGAGGATAAATTTCACGATAACTAAAACGCTGCTGCAGCAACCTCGGGTCGTGTTGCAAATGGATTTTGAGCCGATCCAGATCGCCACCATGAAAAGCCATCAAAGGGGTATCGTCTCAGCGATAACCA
>Ga0181534_10002888_pt1 | contig 10379 bp, 9 predicted proteins | sample PEATcosm2014_Bin_37_FD_119758 | JGI IMG/M metagenome (GOLD analysis project Ga0181534, IMG submission 119758) | Peatland microbial communities from MTU Mesocosm Facility, Houghton, MI, USA - PEATcosm2014_Bin17_10_metaG | ecosystem: Environmental > Terrestrial > Soil > Wetlands > Peat | place...
ACATCGTCATCGTGGTCGACGAGCTGAACGACCTGATGATGGTGGCCGCGCGTGACGTCGAGGAGTCGGTCGTGCGAATCGCCCAGATGGCCCGTGCGGTGGGCATCCACCTGGTTCTCGCCACCCAGCGTCCGAGCGTGGACGTCATCACCGGCGTGATCAAGGCGAACATTCCGAGTCGCATGGCCTTCGCGGTGTCCTCGCTCGCTGACAGCCGGGTCATCTTGGACCAGGCGGGCGCCGAGCGCCTCATTGGCAAGGGCGACATGTTGCTCGTCACCGCGTCGAGCAACATCGCCCGGCGCTTGCAGTCGCCCTGGGTCTCCGAGGACGAGGTACGTCGCGTGGTCGAATTCTGGCGCGCGCAGGGTGGTCGCCAAGAGACCGTCGTCGCCCTGGACGTGCCGTCGCCACACGCCGGATCGACCCACGTGGGTGACGACGACGACGAGATTCTTCGTCAGGCCCGCGAACTCGTGATCCGCCACCAGTCAGGCTCGACCTCGATGCTCCAGCGCAAGTTGCGAATCGGCTTCGCGAGGGCCGGGCGTATAATGGACCAACTCGAAGAGGAAGGTGTGGTCGCTGCGGGCGATGGATCAAAGGCTCGAAAGGTGTTAAAGACGCCAGAAGAGTACGGCCAGCAGACTTCTCTCTAACCGGTGAGCGAGCGTTCCCCTTTCCCTAGTCCCGTCTCGCGCGGAATCGCCGCCCGTCTGGTCGCGCTGGTCCTCGGCTTGATCGTGGCGGCGGCACTCATTGTCGGGATCCAACTTCCTCTGCTGCATCCCGAGGCGACGGTCAAGGTTGACCCGCTCGCGATTGGCTCGAGAGGTGTGCAGAATCCGATTGCCTGGCCCCGCGTCGGCAGTGCGGCACTGGTCATTCCGTCGCTCGGGGTTTCGCGCAGTTGGCACAACACCGTCCAGCCCATCGCGAGCTTGACCAAGTTGATGACCGCGTACGTCGTCTTGCAGAAGTTGCCACTCGTGAGCGGCGAGACGGGCCCGTGCGTAACGATCACGCCCGATGAGGTGACGACGTACGAGCAACTGAAGGTGACCGATCAGTCGAGCGTGGCGGTGACGAGCGGCGAGTCGCTCTGTGAGATCGACCTCTTGAACGGTTTGCTCGTCCACTCGGCGAGCAACTACGCGGTACTGCTCGCCGACATGGTCGCGGGCAACGTCACCAGCTTTGTCGGGTTGATGAATCAGACGGCCGCGAGCCTTGACTTGCGCGGCACGCACTACGCCGACGTCTCGGGCTTCAGCGATCAATCGGTCTCGACGGCGCTCGATCAGGGAAAGCTGGCGGCGCTCTTGATGCGATCGGCGCTAGTGCGCGCCATCGTGGATCAGACGAGCGTGGTGCTGCCGTTCGCGGGCACCGTCTATTCGTTCACGCCCGACGTCGGGATCGACAACGTCATCGGGGTCAAATCGGGCCGCACCGCGGCGGCCGGCGGTTGCGACGTAATGGCGATGACGTTCCCTAATGGCACCCAAACGGACGTGGCGTACGCGGTGGTGCTCGGCCAGCGCGGCGGCAACCTGCTCGGGCCCGCGGGCGAGGCCGCTCTCGCACTTGAGCAGTCGGGGACGACCCGCGCGCACGCGCGCCTCGCCGCGGGAACCGTGGTCGGCACGATCGGTTGGGGAACTCGCCGCACCGCGGTCGTGTTGGCACGCTCGGGCAGTTTCTCGTGGTGGGCGGTGACCGGGGGGCTTCGCGCCCGGGTGCACGTTGCGTCGTTCTCGAGTGGCGTTCGTAAGGGCCAGGTCGTGGGCTACGTCAGTCTGGGTGTTCGGCGGCACCGACTGGCCCTGATCGCCAGTTCCGCGGCGGCCCCGCCGTCGCTGTGGCAACGCCTACGCTGAAACGGTGCGATGCCGCGTTCCCGCTAGTTCGGCCAACCTGGGGCCGGGTTTTGACGTGTTGGCGGTCGCGCTGAACCTCTACGTGGAGGTGAGCCTCGAGCTGGCCGAAGAGTTCCACATCACCAGTGAAGGTTTCGGCGCGGGACTGTACGACGACGAGCGTCATCTGGCCGCCACGGTGGCCCGCAAGGTCCTGGGCCATTCAAACTTTGCGATGCACGTGAACTCAAGCATCCCGCTGTCGAGGGGCCTCGGGTCATCGGCGGCCCTCGCACTCGCCGCAGCCGCGGCGGCGCAGTCCCCGGATCCGCTGGCGATCGCCAGTGAGATCGACGGTCACGCCGAGAACGCGGCCGCGTCGTTGCTCGGCGGACTCGTGGCCGCCAGTATCCGCGACGACGCAGTCGTGGCACGTCCGCTTCCCCTCGATCCCGCGTGGCGCTTCGTCGTGGTGATCCCCGACGTGGAGTTGAAGACCGCGGACGCGCGAAACGTGCTGCCCGCGACGGTCCCCTTTGCTGACGCGGTGTTCAACGTCAGTTCGCTCGGACTTCTCATCGCGGGACTGGCGAGTCATGAACAGTTCGTCGCGTCCTCGATGGACGACGCTCTCCACCAGAACTACCGCATGGACCTCGTGAAGATCGCCCGTCCGCTACTCAGCGAGCTTCGCGAGGCTGGCGCACTCGGTTCATGTTGGTCGGGAGCGGGTTCGACGATGCTCGGTCTCTGCCTCGAGGACAGCGCCGAATCCGTCGCTCGCGCGGCGCGTGAGTTCCTCGTCGCGCACTCTGAGCCCGGGCAGGTCCTGATCCTCGAAGCGGACCGCACTGGTCTGGTCACTCTTTGACGTCTGCGTCAACGATTGGTCGACGGAACTCGGTCGTGGGGGCGGGGCTCGTCTTGTTCGCGGCGGCGTTCATTCCGTGGTCGGCCGCTCTCGTGCAACCAGCCTTCGGTCTGATCGGACCAGCGTCCGCGAGCGCGTGGCGCTTCGCGCTGGGTGCGGTCATGTTGCTCGTGATCGCACGGCCCAACGTGCGCCGCTTCACTCGACACCAGTGGATCGGGGCGCTCGTCTTTGGCACGGCGGTCGCGTTCATGAACGTGTCGTTCTACGAGGCGATCAGCCGCATACCGCTCGGCAGCGCGGTCGTGATCGAGTTCCTCGGACCGTTGTCGGTCGCCGCCCTAGGTAAGCGGACCTGGCGGCACTTGGGTTTCGTCGTGCTGGCCGCGCTCGGCGTCGTGGCGTTGTCGCATCCGGGAGGTGGACTCACGATGGCGGGCGTGTTCTTCGCCCTCGTCGCGGGCGCCGGATGGGCGACGTATCTCTTTGCCGCCCAGCGCGTGGGCGGATCGACCAACGGACTCGAAGGCTTGGCCGTGGGCGTCGCCATCTCGGCGCTCTGGTCAATGCCCTTCACCATCGCGAGCGCGCGCGTGGTCCTTGGACATCCCTCCGTGATCGGACGGCTGGCCCTCGTGGCCCTCATGGCCCTCGTGCTCGGTTTCGGCGCCGAATTGTCGGCGCTTCGTCGGCTGAAGCCCTCCATCGTGGGCGTGCTGGTGGCCTTCGACCCGGCCATCGCGTTCCTCGTGGGTTGGATCCTCCTCGCCCAGCGAGTCAATGCCTGGGACTACATCGGAGTGGCGTGCGTGGTGTTCGCGAGCATCGGTGTGACCCGCGATTCCTCCCGGGAACTACTCGAAATCGCTCAGTAGGCTGGTGGCGTGGCGACGCCAAAGACCTTCTCCATCCGGACCTTTGGCTGCCAGATGAACGAACACGACTCCGAACGCCTCGCGGGCCTCTTGGTCGCCGACGGTCTGGTGCCCGCCGCCGCTGACCAGGACGCCGACGTCGTGGTCCTCAACACCTGCACCATTCGTGAGAACGCCGATCTGAAGCTCTACAGCGCACTGGGACACCTCAAGGCCCTCAAGGTGCAGCGCCCGAATATGCAGATCGCGGTGGGCGGGTGCATGGCCCAAAAGGATCGGGGTGCGATCCAACAGCGGGCCCCGTGGGTCGACGTCGTCTTTGGCACCCACAATCTCGCGGCCGCTCCGTCACTTCTGCGCCGAGCCGAGGGGGAGGGTCCACTGGTCGAGGTACTTGACGCGCCCGATCCACTGGCGAGCCTCGACATGGCGCCCGCGCTCTACGCCGTGCGTGACAGTGCCTTCGCCGCGTGGATGACCATTCAGACCGGGTGTGACAACACGTGTTCCTACTGCATCGTGCCGTCGGTTCGCGGACGTGAGATAAGTCGACCGATGACCGACCTGTTGAACGAGGCGACGATGCTCGCTGACGCCGGCGTAGTCGAGCTGACGGTCCTGGGTCAAAACGTCAACTCCTACGGACGCGACATCACGCACCGCGGTCCGATGTTCGCCGATCTGTTGCGCTCGCTCGGCGTCGTCGAGGGCATCGAGCGGATCCGCTTCACGAGCCCACACCCCAAGGACCTGCGCCCCGAGACGATCGCCGCGATGGCCGAAACGACGACGGTCTGTCCGCAACTGCACCTGCCTCTCCAGCACGGTTCGAACCAGATGCTCAGCGCGATGCGTCGCGGCTACACGGTCGAGCGCTACCTCGAGAAGTTGACGCGTGCTCGCGAGGCGATTCCCGATCTGGCGGTCACGACCGACCTCATCGTGGGTTTTCCCGGCGAGACCGACGCGGACTTCGAACAACTCCTCGAGGCCGCCAGCGTGGCGCAGTTCGACTCGGCCTACACCTTCATCTTCTCGCCGCGCGAAGGCACCCGCGCGGCATTGATGGGCGACCAGTTCGTCGCCGACGAGGTCATCAAGGAACGTTTCGAGCGATTGAAGCAAGTGCTCGATCGCAGCGCACTGCTCAAGCACGAGGCGCGCGTCGGACTGGTCGAGGAGGTGCTGGTCGAGGGTCCCTCGCGGCGAAACGCGACGATGCTCTCGGGACGCACGCGACAGGGCAAGTTGGTGCACTTCGCCCAGGCTCCCGACGTCCGGGCCGGTTCCCTGGTGCAGGTTCGCGTGAGCCACGGAGCGCCGTATCACCTGCTCGGCGAACTCGTTCGTGTGCTGCGACCCCCACGCCACAAGACGCGAATTCCCTTCTACGTCTCGTGATCAACCACGGCGGCCCGGCGGTCGCGCTGGTGGGAACGACCGCGTCGGGTAAATCGGCGATCGCTCACCAGCTGGGCCTCGAGCACCCCGACCTGACGATTCTCTGCGTGGACGCCATGACGGTCTATCGCGGCATGGACATCGGAACCGCCAAACCCACGCGGGCCGAGCGCGAGGCCGTGCGCTACGAACTGGTGGACCTCGTCGAACCTAGTGAGGAGTTCACGCTTCACGAGTACCAACACGCCGCTCGTGCCAGTGCACACGACGCCTGGCAGCGCGGCGACGCGGTGCTTTACGTGGGCGGCACGGGTCTCTACGGACGCGCGGTGCTGGACAACTTCGACATACCTCGTCAGTACCCCGGGGTGCGTACCACCCTGGAACAGCGAACGGACGACCTGGCGAGCCTGTACGAGCAACTGCGCGTGCTCGACCCGGTCGCCGCGAGTCGGATGGAGCCGACGAACGAACGACGCATCCTGCGTGCGCTCGAGGTCACGCTCGGGAGCGGTCGACCGTTTTCCTCGTACGGTCCAGGACTTCGCACCTACGGTCCCGTGCGCGTCGTCCAGGTGGGACTGCGAGTGGCGTTCGACGAGCTCGACGAGCGCATCGATCGTCGATTTCGCGAGTGGATGAAAGGGGGCCTGCTCGAGGAGGTGCGCGCGCTCGCGAGTCGCGCCGGTGGCCTCAGTCGCACGGCGCGTCAGGCGGTGGGGTATCGCGAACTGCTGCGTCACGTCGAGCACGACGAGAACCTCGAGGAGTGCGTTCGTGACGCGATCACCCAGAGCCGACGACTCGCTCGCCGCCAACGTTCGTGGTTCTCACGTGATCCAAGGATCGAATGGTTCGACGACCCGGCCCCGGCGGCGGCCCGGCTGGTCGAGGTCCTGAACTCACCCGACGGCTTCGTGCGAGACTAGGTAGTGGTGACACTCCGATCTCTGCAGAAATGGCACGGTGCGGGAAACGACTTCCTCATCGACGTGCTCGAGCCCGGCGAGGGCACGTGGTGGAACGCGGACCGCGCGCGGCGCGTCTGTGATCGGGCCCGCGGCGTCGGTGCGGACGGGCTGCTCGTCGCGGTGCTGGGCGAGCCGGTCACCATGGTCCTCTACAATGCCGACGGATCCGTGGCCGAGATGTCCGGCAACGGCATACGTTGTCTCGCCGCCGCCGTTCGACGAACCACCACGTCCGACTGGAGCCAACTCGAGGTCGCCACCGACGCGGGACTACGCCTCGTCGACCTCGCGATGAACGGCGACGCCGGCTACGGCAGCGTGGCGATGGGCGAGGTGACCTTCCTCGAGACGCTGCCGAGCACGCTGGGTGTCGCGAACGTGGGCAACCCCCACGTCGTAGTACGTGACGATCCGTCCTGGGACCGGGTGAGGTGTGAATACCTCGCGTCGTCGCTGGCCGAGCGACTGGGCGGCGCCAACGTCGAATTCGTGACCGTGCTCGACGAGCACCGGGCGCGCATTCGCGTGATCGAGCGCGGTGTCGGCTGGACGCTGGCCTGTGGCACGGGTTCGGTCGCGACCGCAGCGGTACTTCATCGTGAGGGACTCGTCGGGGCCGAGGTCACTATTGAGAACCCGGGTGGCGACTTGATGGTCAAACTCGAGTCGCACGAGGCCCGGCTCGCGGGTCCCGTGCAGTTCGTGGCCAACGTGGAATGGCTCGACGCGTGACCTCTACACCCACCACGCTGATTGAGCGTACATTTCGCGAGAAGATCGTCCTCGTCGGCGTGCAGTTCCCGGGCGTGACCACCGAAGAACTCGATCGTCAACTCGACGAGTTGGCGTTGCTGGTGGACACCGCGGGCGCCGACGTGGTCGCTCGGGTCGTCCAGCGCCGCGACGCCCCCGATCCCGCCACGTTCCTTGGTTCGGGCAAGGTCGACGAACTGCGCGAGATCTGTCTCGCGGTCGACTCGGACACGGTGGTCTTCGAGCACAACCTGTCGCCGGCCCAGCAACGCAACCTGGAGAAGATCCTCGGACGCACCGCGATCGATCGGACTGCGGTGATCTTGGACATCTTCGCCCAGAATGCGCGCACGCCCGAGGGCAAGGCGCAAGTTGAACTCGCGCTCTTACAGTACCGACTGCCACGACTGCGGCGAGTCAGCGGCTCGCTCTCCCAACAGGCTGGTGGCATCGGCACGAGGGGACCAGGGGAGACCCAGCTCGAGGTCGACCGTCGCCGCCTGGTCCAGCGCATGCATCACATCCGCAACGAGCTGAAGGACATTGACCGCACCCGAGGGGTCCAGCGTCAAGGGCGTGACCGTGGTCGACACCGCGAGGTCACACTCGTTGGCTACACGAACGCGGGCAAGTCCTCAATGCTCAACGCTCTCACCGACGCCGACGTCGTGGCGGAGAACCGCCTGTTCGTGACACTCGATCCGAGGACGCGTCAGCGCCAACTGCCCGGTGGTGAGACCGTATTGTTCACCGACACCGTTGGCTTCATCTCGAACCTACCCCACGAACTCGTCGAGGCGTTCATGAGTACTCTCAAGTCGGTGCAACTGGCCGATCTCCTGGTGCACGTGGTCGACGGGGCGAGCGACGACGCCGAGCTGCAGATCAGCGCGGTGCACGACGTCCTGCGTGAGATCGACGCCGACGAGGTGCCCGAACTGCTCGTCTTTAACAAGGCTGACGCCCCGGGTTCGCGCGCGCGCGAACTCGCGGCGTTGCACGAGGGCAGTGTCTGGGTCTCGGCCCTGACGGGTGAGAACCTGGACGAACTGATCACCGCCGTCGGTGAACGTCTGCGCACCCACGACCGAGTCGTCACTTTGAGTCTCCCCCTGGACCGGGGCGACCTCATTGCGGCCGCGCACCGCGAAGGAGAAGTGATCGACACTTCGGTAACCGACGACAGCGTGGTCGTGCACGTCGTACTCGACCCGGTGGGTGTGGCTCGGTTTGAACAGTGGCGGGTCCCCGCGTGAGCTTCGTCCCGCCTCCCTATCCCTACGATCGTCTCGAGGGCTTGAAGAAACTGGCGGCGCGTCACGACGGCGGCCCCGTGGACTGCTCGATCGGTACGCCCGTGGACGCGCCACCCGACTTCGTGATGGCACAACTGGCCACGGGAGTGGGCGCGCGGGGTTATCCGGCGTCGGCGGGTTCGCCCGAGTACCGTGCAGCGGCGGCTGCCTGGCTCAACCGGCGATTTGGCGTCACGGTGCAACTCGACGATCTGGCGGCGTGCGTGGGGACCAAGGAGTTCGTCGCCTCGCTGGCCCAGTACCTGCACCTGCGCACGCCCGCGCGCGACACGGTCCTCTATCCCGGCGTCAGCTATCCCACCTACGCCATGGGGGCCACCCTGGCGGGACTGCGCGCGGTACCCGTGGCCCTGAAGGGTGGGGAGCTGGACCTCGCGTCGATCAGTCCCGACGACGCACAGCGCGCATTGGTGCTCTGGTCCAACTCACCGTCCAATCCTACGGGGGGTCTCGACGGCCTCGAAGCGGTCGCGACGTGGGGGCGCACCCACGACGTGCTCGTGGCGAGCGACGAGTGCTACGCCGACTACACGTGGATCGGTCGTCCACGTTCGATCCTCGAACACGGCTCGACCGGTGTCCTCGCGGTTCACTCGGTCTCCAAACGTTCGAATCTGGCGGGGGTGCGCGCCGGCTTCTACGCGGGCGACACCGAGGTCGTCGCGTTCCTTCGTCTGGTTCGTCAACACGCTGGACTCATGGTGCCCGGACCGGTCCAATCGGCGGTCGCCCTCGCCTACGGCGACGACGAGCACGTCGAGGTCCAGCGAGTTCGGTACCGCGCGCGCCTCGAACTGATCAGCGAAGCCTTATCCGTGGTCGGTGTAGATGCACCGCTGCCCGACGGGGCCTTCTACCTCTGGTGCTCGATGCCCGGGGTCGACGGTTGGCGCCTCGCCGAGATGCTGGCGGACGTGTCGGGTCTCATCGCGAGCCCCGGCGAACTCTACGGTGACGCCGGGGCGCCGTACGTGCGAATCGCGGTGGTCCAGCCCGATGAGCGCCTGGAGCTCGTGGCGTCACGTCTCCGGGCACTTGGTTAGCCCCCGGTACGATTGGTCAATGGGCGATCTCGAAAGTCGAATCAACGCGTGGCACGACCAGATTTCGGACATCACACCCGAGAACCTTGAAGCTCGACGCGACGTGGAACTGGTGATCGCAAAGCTTGACGAGGGCCAACTGCGAGTCGCCGAAGTGAGTCCGACCGGCGACGTGGTCGTGCACGAGTGGGTGAAGAAGGCGATCATGCTGCTCTTTCGACTCCACGGGCTCGAGAAGAGCGAAGCGGGTCCCTTTGAATACCTCGACAAACTCGAGCTCAAGTCCGACTACGAGCGCCGCGGAGTGCGAGTGGTGCCAGGCGCGTCGGCTCGGCGCGGGAGTTACTTGAGTCCGGGTGTGATCCTCATGCCGAGTTACGTCAACATCGGCGCCTGGGTGGGTCCAGGCACGATGGTCGACACGTGGGCGACGGTGGGCAGTTGCGCCCAGATTGGAGCCAACGTGCACTTGGCCGGCGGTGTGGGCATCGGCGGCGTCTTGGAGCCAGCGAACGCCGTGCCCGTGGTGATCGAAGACGGCGCCTTCATCGGAAGCCGTTGCATGATTGTCGAAGGAGCGCGAGTCGGCAAGGGTTCGGTTCTCGGGGCGGGGACCATCCTGAACCCTTCCATTCCTGTTATCGACGCCGAAACCGGTGAGGAGATCTCGCGTGGTCGCGTTCCTGACTACTGCGTGGCGGTGACCGCGAGTCGACGCCGGGAGTATCCCGGGGGCGAGTTCTTCCTGCCGTGTGTCTTGATCATCAAGCGGATGACAGCGGGCGAGGGCCACGACAAGGCGGCGCTGAACTCGTTGCTTCGCGAGCACGGCATCGCGACGTGACTCGACTCGACGACGCGCTCGAGCTCGTGCGGATCGATTCGGTGAGTCGACACGAATCGGCACTGGCGGGACTGGTCGAGCGGCGGCTTCGCCCCAATCACTTGTTGGAGGTTGAACGAATTGGCGACAATGTCGTCGCGCGCACCACGGGTCATCACGCAACGCGTCTGATGGTCGCGGGTCATCTCGACACGGTGCCCGGCGATCCTGGCGCCGCGATGGTCGTCGACGACGAATTGCGTGGCGTGGGGGCCTGTGACATGAAGGGTTCGATCGCAGTCATGCTCGAGCTCGCCGCCGAGCCAGTGTCGCGATCGGTCGAAGTGACGTGGGTGTTCTACGCGCGCGAGGAGATCGCGCGCAGCGAGTCAGGACTCTTGGAGATTGCCGAGTTGCGACCCGAGCTCTTGCGCGCGGACGTCGCGATTCTTGGTGAGCCCACCGGT
>Ga0181534_10002889_pt1 | contig 10376 bp, 8 predicted proteins | sample PEATcosm2014_Bin_37_FD_119758 | JGI IMG/M metagenome (GOLD analysis project Ga0181534, IMG submission 119758) | Peatland microbial communities from MTU Mesocosm Facility, Houghton, MI, USA - PEATcosm2014_Bin17_10_metaG | ecosystem: Environmental > Terrestrial > Soil > Wetlands > Peat | place...
AAAATATCCGATGACACGAGTTTGAAATAAATTATCCGCGTTATCCGTGTAATCCGCGGTTTATTTAGTTGTTTGGGGCGTTTCCTGAATCACCTTCGCCTTTTCCAATTTTTCCAGCTTGGGTGCAATGACGACCTGGCAATACCCTTGATCTGGATGCTGGTCAAAATATTCCTGGTGATAATCCTCGGCCTGGTAAAACTTCTTGAGCGGCACGATTTCCGTCACGATGGGATTTCGGAAATTCGCCTGTGCACCGAGCTTTGACTTTTCCGCTTCGAGTTTCTGCTTCTCGTCGCGGTAAAGGATGATGGAGCGATAGGACGTGCCTTCGTCGGCACCCTGGCGGTTCAAGGTCGTCGGGTCGTGCGCCTGCCAGAAGACTTCGAGCAGCTTGTCGTAGGAAATTTTTGCGGGATCGAAGACGATTTCCGTGACCTCGGCGTGGCCGGTCGTTTCGGTGCAGACCTCCTGGTAGGTCGGGTTTTCGGTGGTGCCGCCGGCGAAGCCGCTGGTGACGGAGTTGACGCCGGGCAGCCGTTCAAAGACGGCCTCCATGCACCAGAAGCAGCCGCCGCCGAAGTCGGCGATTTCAGTTTTGTTTGTGTTCATGGAATTGGACGGTTGGGCCCACGCGGCGGGATTGGCGACGCCGGCGGCCAGCAAAATCCAGAAAAGTTGTTTCATGTCGGACGGAGCTTTGACCATCCACCACGGAGTTCATTCAATCTGAATTCTGAAACGGCCGTGGCAGTGATGTTCCCGTTACGCAGGCCAGGGCATGGACGCAGCGGGCTATCCGCCGCCCCGAGGTCAGTGCCGGCAGGCTGTCATATATTATTATCCAGCCGGATCAACCGCGAAAGACACGAAAACGGTTTTAACGCAAAGACACGAAGGCGCGAAACATTTTAATCACGGGTGGACACGGATGGGCACCGATACCCGGCACTTGTTGAAAGCCAGCGGCTCAAACGGGGTGTTTTTTAGCCGGATTTGCCCGTCGGCCGGCCGGGGTGCAAAACCTGCCGGGTGGCTGGATAAATTTGCCGGCCACCGCCGCCTTTGAGCATCCCTGTTCCAAGGGGAAACATCCAAGCAAAGTGACGGATCATGCATGAACAGCCGCTTTACAGGCATGTTGAAAGAGGGATCAAGCAAGCAAAACCGGCCAATTCCGGGAATTATACACAATGTTACCCTAACTTTTTTGGCTGGCCATCGAAGCGGAGTTTTGAAATCAATTCCTGCTGTTCATTTTTATCCAAAGCGACAGTCCATAAATGGTCTTTGTCTGTGCAGCATAAAACAAGACGACCGTCAGCCGGACTGGGCACTTCCGTCAGGGGACCAGGAGATTTCCCGGCTGGAAAAGGGGTTTTGGGGAGGGGATAAATCCACGCCCGAAGTGGAAATGGGTGCTTCGGGAGTTGAAAATGACAATAGCCCGGCCATTTATGGCTGGGATGCTTGCGCCCGGCCAGCGTTTGAGTCCCGGAAGGACGAAAGACCGGTTCTGCCGTCCCTGCCGGGACTCGATGTTGATTGGGAACGCCAAACCCAGCCATAAATGGCTGGGCTACTTGATTTTTTCCACCTCAATTTTCGCGGGGTCGCTCGCGCCGAGCCGGAGCAGGACGGCGTTGGTGTAGATTTCCAGGTGCGGCGTGAATTCCGGCCCTTTCGCGGCGCGGCGTTCGCGGTCCAGTTCCCGCACGGCCAGGGTGTCGAGCGCGACGGGGTCGCGGCTGAACCAAAGCTGGCCCGGCACGGACGAGTATTGCAGCAGGCCGCGTTCGCCGCCTTCATACTGGCCAATGAGCGCGTCGGTGAGGTTGAGGACGACGCGGTCGCCGACGGAGGGCAGGGCATAAATCTCCGGCACGGCGATGGCGAGCCGGCCCGGGTCGCCATCGAACCGGAAGGTGTTGTCCACGCTGGCCATGGCCAGACTGTAAAGATGGCCGTAGACGCCGATGTCATTGTCGTTGAGCAGCGGGGCGACGCTGATGATTTTGGTGAGGTCGTGGCTGACGAGTTCGGAGACGAAGGATTTGCGTCCGACGCCTTCGCCCTTTTTGCCAAATTCGAAATCGCCCCAGACGAGGGTGCCGAGGGTGGCGGTGTCGGGGTTGTAAAAATTCGTCGGGTCGTAACCGGCATCCGCCGCGCCGGCCGTGCGCACGCCGAGTTGCGCGGCCAGCCGGAAATAGCCCGAGGCGCGCAAATCGTCCGCGTGCTTGTCCCAAATGATTATGTGGTCTGCCGGGAGGCCCGCGTCGAGCAGTCCACGAATCACCGCCGCCACGACCGCCGGACGCGTGCCGCTGATTTCGCCGGGTTCGGCGCAAACCTTGATGCCGACGACGTCCTGCGTGGCGACGAGGCTGCGCCAGGCGTCGGCGATGGTTGTCTTCCCCGTAAAACTCGTGAGGCCGCGGCCGACCATGTCCTGGACGATGGCGGCGTCCGGCTGGAAAGCGGTGACGGCGCCGGGATTTTCGACGATGACGACACGCGTTGGCGGGTTGGTGGAACGCAACGAAATGTCGGCAGCCTGCGCGGAAAACCAGATGAAGGCAAAATGCAGAATGCAAAATGAAGAAACGATTTGCGAGGCGGTGCCGCGTTTCAGTTTTGTTTCTTCAATCTTCATTCCACTTTCTTCATTTCCGAATTGTGCGTTTCTTGACACTTCAGGCCGTGGATGGTAACACGAGCACGGATGCTGGCCAAAAAAAATCGGACACAATGCGGCGTGGTGATTCTTCTGGCGCTCGCCGTTTTCCTGACCGGCTGCGCGCCGTCGGGTTCGCGCGCGCTGCTCGCCGGCAAAAGGCTTCTGGAACGCGGCGATTACGCCGGCGCGGTGGCGCAATTGAAGACCGCCACGACGCTGCTGGCCACGAACGCGGCGGCGTGGAATTATTACGGCGTGGCGCTGCAACACGCCGGGCAGCCATTGGACGCCGCGCAGGCGTATCAAAATGCGCTGAAGTTCGACCGCGATCTGCTCGAGGCGCATTACAACCTCGGCTGTCTCTGGCTGGAGCAGAACTCGCCCGACGCGGCCCGGGCGGAATTCACGGCCTACACGCTGCGGCGCAACAACGCGCCGGAAGGCTGGCTCAAACTCGGCGCGGCGCAACTCCGGCTGCACGACCTGCACCCGGCGGAAACGAGTTTCAGCACGGCGCTCTCCCTCAATCCAAACAACGCCGAGGCGTTGAACGGCCTTGGCCTGGCGAGCGTCGAGCGCGGCCGTCCGCAGGACGCGGTGAAATTTTTTTCCGCGGCCCTCGACGCGCATCCGGATTATGCGCCCGCGCTGCTGAACCTCGCGACGGTGGAGCGGCAGTATTTGCGCGACGACGCGGCGGCGCTGAAAAATTACCGCGCCTATCTGGCCTTCACGCCGCGCCCGGCGGACTGGGACGCCGTCAACGAACTGGTCAACAGCCTGGAACAGCCGGCATTGGTCGCGGCGGTCAAGGCGCCGACGGCAATGGAAAATGAAACGGCCGCTCCCGCGAAATCAAACACGGGCGAGACGAAATCGCCGGCGAACGCCACAGCTCATTCAGTCCAGCCGCCGAAAAGCGGCCGGAACACTCCCGCGCCGCCGCGTCCGGGAACATCGGCGGAAGTTGTGACCCTCCAGCCGGAGCCGGAGATGGTTGCGGCCCGCAATGCATCCGTGCCGGAAGCATTCGCTGAACCGGCGACGACCGGCAAACCGGGCGGGTGGCAGCGGCTCAATTCAGTTCGCTCGTCCGAATCTTCCGCGCAGACGGGAAATTACAACCAGAACGGAGTGACGCCGCTGACATCCGACAATCCGGAGCCGGCCCCGGCCACGACGCCGGTTGCCGCCGCGCCGGTGAAGCTGGTGCCGCCCGCGCCGCCGGCGTTCCCGCGTTATTTGTATCTCTCGCCGCCCAGACCGAAGGCGGGCGACCGGAAGGCTGCGGCCCGCGCCTTTGCCGCCGCGCAGCAATCCGAACAGACCCAGGATTTTGCGCCGGCCATGAATTCATATCGCAAGGCGGCCGGGCTGGATCCGGGCTGGTTTCAGGCGCAATACAATTATGCCGTGCTGGCCTGGCGGCTGCACGATTACAACCATTCGCTGGCCGCCTCCGAAATGGCGCTGGCCCTCGAGCCGGAAGACGCGGACGCGCGCTACAATTTTGCGCTGGCGCTCAAGTCGGCAGGCTACGCGACCGACGCGGTGAACGAGTTGAACAAGATCGTGGCGGCAAACCCGGACGAGGCGCGGGCGCAACTGGCGCTGGGCAATCTTTACTCGCTGCAGATGCGCGACCCGGCGCGCGCGCGGGAGCATTATCTGAAATGGCTGGAACTGGATCCGCAAAATCCGCAGGCAACCAACATCCGCTTCTGGCTCTCCGCCAATCCGCAGTGAAAAATTTTAGCTGGCAATCCGAAACGGAGGCCGTAACCTCGCGCGCATGATGATTGCCGCCGCCGCCGCTCCTTCAGCCACGAATGGTCTGCCATTCAACTGGTTTGACATGGCCGTGGTGGTGGTGCTGGGGTTTGGCCTTTTTCGCGGCCGGCGGAACGGCATGGCCAAGGAGCTTTTGCCGCTGTTGCAATGGCTCGTGATGGTGCCGGTGTGCGGGCTGGGCTATCCGATGCTGGCCGGCGTGCTGTCCGGTTTCCTTCCCGATCCGCTATGGAACTGCCTCGTGGCGTATCTGGCGCTGGCGCTGGTGGTGTTCATCGTCTTCGCGACCCTCAAGCGGCAGCTGGCCGACAAGCTGGTCAAGAGCGATTTTTTCAAGGGCGGCGAATATTACCTGGGCATGCTGGCGGGAATGGTCCGGTATGCGTGCGTGCTGGTGTTTGCGCTGGCGCTGCTGAACGCGCCGGTCTACACGGTGGCGGACGTCCTGGCGCAACGCGCGCGGGACCAGCAAAATTTTGGCGGCGGCGCGGGCAGCGGCTTTGCGGGCAACTATTTTCCGCACGTTTCCACCGTCCAGGCGGCGGTCTTCAAGGAATCTTTTCTCGGACCGCACATCACGAGTGATCTTGGCGGGTTGCTGATCAACACCGGCCAGGCCGGCGCTGGTGGCGCGGAGCCGCCCAAAAAGCAGCCGGTGATCAAGATTGGCTTTTAACCACCGGCGCATCGCGCCATCAATTGCGCATGGCCGGCATTTCTCCCGCAACCCTCGAACGCATCCGCGCCGCCAGCGACATCGTGGATGTCATCGGCGCGTATCTGCCGCTGAAAAAAGCGGGCGCGAATTTCACGGCGCTCTGCCCGTTTCACAAGGAGAAGACGCCGAGCTTCAACGTCAATGCGCACAAGCAGATTTTCCACTGCTTCGGCTGCCACAAGGGCGGCGACGTGTTCACGTTCGTCAAGGAATACGAAAACATCGGCTTCGTGGACGCCGTGCGCCGGCTGGCCGAGCGCGCAAAAATCCCGCTCGAATTCGATTCCAACCCCGTCGAACAGCAATCGCGCCATCTCAAGGATCAGTTGCTCGACATCCATGACCAGCTTGCGACGCGCTGGCAAAATTGTCTCGCCAACGAAGCCGCCGGCCAGCGCGCGCGCGATTATCTCGCCAAACGCGGCGTTTCCGCGGACGCGATAAAACTGTTCCGCATCGGCGCCGCGCCGGAATTGTGGGACGACACGGTGAACTGGGCGCGAAGCAAGAATTACGACCTCGCCACGGTCGAGAAGGCTGGGTTGATTTTACGCAAGGAAGGCGGTGAGCATTATTACGACCGCTTTCGCGGGCGGCTGATGTTTCCGATTTGCGACGAGCAGGGCCGGGTGGTCGCTTTCAGCGGACGGGTTTTGCCCGGCGATGACAGCCCGGCCAAATACGTCAACTCGCCGGAGACGCCGATCTTCACCAAGAGCAAAATTTTCTTCGGCCTCGACAAATCCAAGCGCGCGATTCTCGACGCCGGCTTTGCCATTGTCTGCGAAGGCCAGCTCGATTTGATCGCCTGCTTCATGGCCGGCGTGCAAAACGTCGTCGCGCCGCAGGGCACGGCGTTCACCGAGCAGCACGCGCGCATCATCAAACGCTACGTTGACGAAGTGGTTTTGTGTTTCGATTCCGACGAAGCCGGTCAAAATGCAGCTGTGCGTTCGCTGGATCATCTGCTCGCGTCGGGCCTCGCCGTGCGCGTCGCCATCGTGCCCGCCCCGCACGACCCGGACAGTTTCATCAAAGCCAACGGAGGCGAGGCATTCCGCAAGCTCGTGGAAAACGCCGAGGGATTTTTTGATTACTACCTGAACCGGCTTTGCGCGCAAAATGACACGGCTGTAGACAAAGGCCGGAATGCCATTTTGCGCGCCATGGCCGAGGCCGTTCACAAAACCGGCAACGTCGTTTTGATTGACACCTATGCGCAAAAGACCGCGCTGCGTTTGGGCGTTTCGCCGGAAGCCGTGCGCGCCGAGTTTAAAAAAATTCCAGTGACCCAAGCCGCGCCGCTGGCAGCCGAGGACGAATCTTTTGAGTCCGCCGAATCAATTGAAGTGCCGCGTCCTTCGCCACACGAATTTCACCTGCTCAAACTCTTGCTGCTGCACGAAAATCTGGTGGCGTGGACGGCACTGCATCTCGACACGAACTGGATTTCGCATCCGGTCGTGCGGCAAATCGTCGAGCAACGGCTGGCGGCGCAAAAAGATGAGACGTGGAAAAGCCTCGCCGCTTTTTTGGATGCGTGCGATTCGGCAGAGATGCGCAACCTCGTTACCGAAGCCGCCGCCGAAGACCGCGAAATTCCCAATCCCGACCAGCAGCTTGCCGATGTTGCGCTGAAATTGCGGAATCAATTTCTGGACCGTCAAATCGCCGCGCTCACCCAAAAAGTCAGCCAGCCGGGAATGGCCGGGACGGAGCAAAATGAATTGTTGCGCGAGCGGGAAAAATTGCGCGGGCAAAAGCGCGCTCCGCTGTCGCCATTAAATTAAAAAGGCGCAATCCTTTCGGACTGCGCCCTTTTGGTTCAATCTGGAAAGTTACTTTGCGCCCTGGTCAATCCAGGCGCGGATCAAACCGATTTGGTCCGGCGTGAGCGGCGCGATGTTCGCGCGGTTGTGAAGCGGCGGCATCCAGGCATCGTGGTCAACGGTCAAATGCGAGACGCTTTTGACGACGAAACTGTTGGCGCTGTCACCGGGCTTGAGAATCGGGCCGTCCTTGCTGCCCTTGAGCGCGCCTTCAAGGCTGTCCAGCTTGAGGTGGGCCTTGGGCTTGTCGCCGCTGTGGCATTTCACGCAGGAGGCGTCCAGAATGGCCTTGATGTCGGTGGCATAGGTCACGCCCTGTTTGGTCGAGGCCGGCGGCATTATGGGCGCGGCAGGCGGTGCGCCTGCGGCGTCCTGGGCGGCGGCGGCGATGGCCAGCCCGAACGTGGCCGTCAGCGCGACGGCGGTCAATTTGATGGTGTTGGTCATTTTCATTGATTTGGTTGTGTTAATCCGGCAAATAATCTGCACTTAAGACGCCCGGCTTGTCAAAAGGTTTCCAAAAAATTTGCGCACCCCGGCTTGCGGGCGGCCTGCGGTTTGGCTAACTCTGGCGCGTGAACGCTGACAATCTTTCCGACGCCGTGCTGGTGGTGCTGGGCCACGGCACGGAATTGAATGCCGGTTCCGCCGCGCCGGTTTTCCAGCACGCGGCGGAACTGCGCCGCCGGAAGATTTTCGCCGGAGTCCGCGAGGCATTCTGGAAGCAGGAGCCGCAAATCAAAAAGGTCGTCTCTGGGATTTCCGCGCCGCGAATCTTCGTCGCGCCGCTGTTCATCAGCGAAGGGTATTTCGCGACGGAAATCATTCCGAGGGAGCTGGGCTTTCAATTTCCGGAAAACTTAAAACTGAGAACTCAAAATTCAGAACTGTTTTATTGCCGCCCCGTCGGCTCGCACGACAGCATGACCAAAATCATTTTGTCGCGCGCCGAGGAAGTGGTGAAGCAGTTTCCGTTTCCGCGCGTGCCGAAAAATTCCGAAACAACATTGTTCATCGCCGGCCACGGCACGGAGAAAAATGCGAACTCGCGCCGGGTCATCGAACGGCAGGTGGAATTGATCCGGACGATGAAAATTTATGGCGCGGTTTGCGCGATTTTTCTAGAAGAAAGCCCGCGCATTGATGAATGTTATCCGCTCGCGCCAAACCGGAACATGGTTGTCGTGCCGTTTTTCATAAGCGACGGCCTGCATACGCAGGAAGATATTCCGGTTATGCTCGGCGAGGCGAAACGGGTTGTCGAACAAAGGATTGCCGCCGGGCAGCCGGCGTGGCGGAATCCGACCGAAAAAAACGGCCGGCTGGTCTGGTATGCGTCCGCCGTCGGCACGGAGCCGCACATGGCCGATGTGATTTTGGAGCAAGTGAAGGCAGCGGCAAATAATTCATCCTCGTCGTCCTCGTAATCGGAAAATGGTTCGAGGACGAGGACGAGATCGAGAAGGATAGCGATTGAAAATATTATGAAGAAACTGCGAATTGGATTTTTGAGCACGGCCAACATCGGCCGGAAAAACTGGAAGGCGATTTTTCATGGCGGCAACGCGATTGTGGCGGCCGTGGCCAGCCGCGATCTGGAGCGGAGCCGCAAATTCATCCGGGAATGCCAGGCGGAAACCCCTTTTGAAACTCCGCCTGCGGCGCTCGGCAGCTACGAAGAATTGCTCGCGTCAAAAAATGTGGACGCCATTTATTTTCCGCTGCCGACCGGCCTGCGCCGGGAATGGGTCATGCGCGCGGCGGAGGCCGGCAAGCATGTCCTTTGCGAAAAACCGTGCGCGGTCAGCACGGCCGGACTGGAAGAGATGATTTCCGCCTGCCGGAAAAACCGCGTGCAATTCATGGATGGCGTGATGTTCATGCACAACCCGCGCCTCGGCCAGATCCGCGCCGCACTCGATGACGGCAAGTCCGTCGGCCCGCTCAAGCGCATCACGTCGCATTTCAGTTTTCTTGGCTCGGAGGATTTTCTGCGCGGAAACATCCGCGTGGACGGCGCGCTCGAACCGTTCGGCTGCCTCGGCGACCTCGGCTGGTATTGCATCCGGTTCGCGCTGTGGACGATGAGCTGGCAGATGCCGAATCGAGTCGAAGGGCGGATCATTTCGCGGGCGGGAAATAATTCTTCCGGCGTGCCGCTGGAATTTTCCGGCGAATTGTATTTTGACGGCGGCGTTTCCTCCGGCTTCTATTGTTCGTTCCTTGCGGGCTTCAGTCAATGGGCGGACATCAGCGGCGCGAACGGCCATTTGCGCGTGCCCGATTTTGTGCTGGGCGGCGGCGAAACCGCGTTTGACGTCAACAACCGCGCCGTCAAATCCGGCCCCGCCACCGCCGGTCCGGCATCTGCGCAGGAAGCCAACATGATCCGTAATTTTGCGGATCAGATTTTTTCCGGCAGGCTGAATGACGAATGGCCGGCCTGGGCGCTGAAAACGCAAAACGTTTTGGACGCCTGCTTTGAATCGGGGCGGCGCAATTCGCCGGTGACAATTTAGGAACCATGAAATGACCCGAAAGAAAAATTTTCGGGGGCCTCGTGTATTTCGTGGTTTAACAAAAATTTCATTCCGCTATCCTGCGCGCGTGCATTTTCGGAAAGTCACCATCGTCGGCGTCGGACTGCTGGGCGGTTCCATCGGGCTGGCCGCCAGACGCCGGAAGCTGGCGCGGGAAGTCGCCGGGTTCGTCCGCCGTCCGGCGAGCTTGAGGGACTGCGAGAAAGCCGGCGCGGTGGATTATGCCACGACGGACCTGCTCGCGGCAGTTTCCAACGCCGACCTTGTCATCCTTTGCACGCCGCTTTCGCAAATGCGGCGGCGCGTCGTCGGGATGCTGCCGGCGTTGAAACGCGGCGCGATTGTCACCGACGTTGGCAGCGTGAAGGCGAGCGTGGTGCGCGAGCTGGAATCGCTCATTTCCAAATCTGGCGCGCATTTTGTCGGCAGCCATCCGATGGCTGGCGCGGAAAAAACCGGCGTGCGCGCCGCGCGCGAAAATTTATTTGAGAATGCCGTTTGCGTTTTGACACCGACGAAAAAATCAAACATGGCGGCGGTTCGCAAGGTGGAGGCATTCTGGAAATCACTCAATGCGCGGACGTTGCGGCTCGCTCCAGAGGAACATGATTTGCTCGTCAGCCGCTCCAGCCATTTGCCGCATATTGTCGCTGCGGCGCTTGCGAATCTGATTTTGGCCCCGGCGAGTCCCAGGATGCAGGCGCAGCTTTGCGCGACCGGATTTCGCGACACGACGCGCATCGCGTCCGGCTCGCCCGAAATGTGGCGCGACATCGCGCTGGCCAACCGCAAGAACCTTTCGCAATCGGTGGATGCCT
>Ga0181534_10002890_pt1 | contig 10374 bp, 11 predicted proteins | sample PEATcosm2014_Bin_37_FD_119758 | JGI IMG/M metagenome (GOLD analysis project Ga0181534, IMG submission 119758) | Peatland microbial communities from MTU Mesocosm Facility, Houghton, MI, USA - PEATcosm2014_Bin17_10_metaG | ecosystem: Environmental > Terrestrial > Soil > Wetlands > Peat | place...
AGCGCGTAGCCGACGAGCTTCTCGGTTGGAATCACAGCGCGCCGGGCACGCGGCAAACGCGGAAAGTCGGACACTCAGCGACAGTACGGCTCAGCCCGGACTACACACCGCTGCTCGTCGCGCCGAGGGAGCACGCCAAAGATGTCGCCTGAGACGACTGCTCTGTCGTCGAAGCAGCAGTCGGCCTGGTGCGCTCGCTGACTACTGCTGTTCGTCCTAAGCATGCGTCTGACGAGATGCCGAGCGGACGCTCGCATGTCGCGCAAAGCAGCTGCGTAATGAGCTGTGTGGTCGCGCCTCCTTTGCCAAAAGCAGGCGCGTAGACGGGGCGGCGTCGGAGTGTCGCTGAGCCTGTCGCGCGGCGACGAAGCGGCCGGGGCCCGCACTCGAAGTCAGCGTCTGGGAATGGCCGCGAGTTGCACAGTATGGTCGTGGGCGGTGGCTACCGTTCGGCCGTCGAAGGCGAGCGGGTCGCCGAACTTCATGTCCGGAATGGGCGTGGGAGCCGCTCCGGGCGCCGCGATCACGACCAGCGTGTCGGTGGGGGAGCGGCGGGTCGCGCGCCGCCCATATGCCACGCGCCCAGCGGCTATGGCGATCGACGTAGTTGGTAGCGCCTCCCGGACGTCAGTGGCTAGGATCCGCACGCGGCTGTTCCCGATCTGCCCGACTCTCAGGAACCCGTCCGCTCGATGGCAGGAGCCTGATCGGTGGTTGTCGGTGATCAGCGCGAATCTCCCCGAACGGTCCAGGGCCACGGCGCCGATCCTTGCGAGGCAGCGCGGACGCAGCCGCAGCACGGTCTGTCCGGTGCTGACGCGAACGATCTGCAGTTGATCCGGCTTGCTGCCCAAGTCGGATTCCCTAATCAGCGCCGTCCAGTCGCCGGCGGCGACAAACGGCGTGGTTACTGGTAGACCCCGCGCCAGGACGCGCACGAGCTGGCCGGAGAAACTGCGCAGTACCAGTCGTGAAACTGCGCGGTCACAGGGCCGTGCTGATACCTCGTAGTCAACCAGTCCGGCGTCCGCGATCGCGACCGCGTACGGCTCCGGTTGCGCCTGGCAGGCTTTTCGTGGAGGGGGAGGCACGAGCGACTCGACGGGCCTGATCGGCCCCTCCAGCGGACCGGCGAACAGCGTGACCGAATCGACCGACCCGCCCTCGGTGGTGGGCGCGCACCGCAGGGTGCCAGGCGGAGCAGAAGCACAAGGGATCACTGACTCCACGAATGCGACTAGCCCGTCGCCAGCCGCAATACTCTGCACGGAGAACGGCCAGGGCGTGCCGGTCGGCGCTCCGGGCGTCGCTGAGGTGGAGAAGACTGTGCGCGTGCGACCGCTCGCATCGAGCGAGCGGACCAGCAGCCGGCGGCCCCCCTCCACCCATACGGCCCGGTGGTCGACCAGCACCGGCCCGGCCAGCAGCCGGTCGCCTGGCAGCGTGTGCGCCTGGACGACGCCTCGATCGACCTCCAGCTGGGACGCTCCGGGCGAGACCAGAGCGGCTGCGCCGGCACACCCCGCAAGCGCGGAGGCGGCAACCACCAGTCCCAGCCAGACCGAGCGCCGTGCCACTCTGACGGCCTCAAGCCGCGAAGACCGCGTGGCGCGTGGCGGGTGCATCTGTGGCTGAACACTATGCCGGGATCTAGCCTCACAGCAGAGCGTGATCCGTGCCGCGGACACCGCCGGACGCTGCGCCGACCTAGACCCCGAGCGCCGGCGCTTGAACACCGGCTGCTGCCTCTCGCGCGGTGCAGCGACGCGACCTACGTAGTCGAGAGTGTTGCTTTTCCGAGGAGCGGGAGCGGGCGCAGCGCGTGTGCCGATGACTCTGGGGAGGGGGTTCATCGCACGTCGTAGACCAGTTGATGGCCGTCTCGGTTGAGGAAGTAGAGGGTTCCGGCGAAGTCCGAGTACGCGGACTTGCCGACTGTGACGGCGATGGAGTCATCGAGCAGCTCCAGACCGCACGCTGCAGTGATTCCAGCGGCGGCCGGAGTCTCCGAGGCCGGCGTTTCGCTGACGAGGGTGTGTCTGCCGACGTCATCGCCGCCTGCGTAGTCGTTGAAATCGGCGCTCCACCATGAGCGGTCTGTGACTGCGATGTCTGACGCGAACTGGTTGCTGAGGTAGGTGCGGGCGATCTTCTTTGCCTGCGCGATTGCTCCTGTTGTGAAGGGCGCGAGGCCGTTCTGGCTTGGGCAGGACGAAAGCGCGGGTCCTCGCGATCTTCGCGCCGATGGATATACCGAGGCGGGAAAACCGGACGCATTGACTTTGGGCAGCGTCGAGGTCAGCGGCGTGCGTATCGGGACGAGCGCGGCGTGCCTGGTCGGGCTGATCCGGACTAGCACGGTGCCGGCGCCGTAGCCGTTCCCCTCGGCGTTGTCGACGTAGATCGTGCCAGTCTTGGTGACGGCGATGCCGTTCTCTTGGAATCCTCCGTCAGTGCCCCAGTGGATGCCTGAAACGTGCTTTGGGTTCACGCTGTAGAAGAGGCGCAGCCCGCGGGACGTGGCCTCCTGGATCACGCCAAAGTGGGTGCCGGCGAGCACGTCACCGTTCGGATCCGGGGTCAGCTGGGTGGCGTAGGTCCACCCACCGAGCTGTGTGATCTTGCCGGCGCGGGTGAGCTGGTAGATGACCCGCGGCGAGAAGCTGAAGATGTCGAGATCCCCGGCGCGGTCGAACGCAAGCGAATCGGGCGAGAAGACGATGTTCGAGGGAGTGAGGTGGACTGGCTCGTGAGCCGTTTCGCCCTGCGTCCCGGCCACCCAGACGGCGCGACCGGTTCCAGTTAGACGCTCGATCTCCGAGTTGGCCGTGAAATAGATGCTTCCAGCGGGCGAGACCGCGACGCCCCCGAGCGTGCAAGCGGTCCCCGGCGGGGAGAGAGTGATTCGCGGCGCGCGGAGAATCGTCCGGATAACTCCGTTCGTACCGATCGCACGGATCCGGCAGTTCCCGTCATCGACGAAGTAGACGCTTCCGTCCGGCGCCACCGCCATGCCAGCAGACGAGAAGTAGCTGAAATCGAGCTCCGCGTTTCGAGCTGGTCCGCCATCCCCTGCGAAGCCCAGGCGCCCATTTCCCGCGAAAACCGAAAGGTCGCCATCGGGGCTCAACTCCAAGATCTGGTCACGCGAACTGTCGAGGATCAACAGGTCGCCATCCGAGAGCGTCGCAAGCGTCGTCGGCTGGATCAAATCGGGCGAGCGAGTCGACACGAACCTGTGAGCAGACCCGGCTGATGAAACAGGCGTTCCTTGAGCCGTCGAGGGACGCGGCGCGGGACGGTGGCCGGACGCGGCGAAGTAGCCGGCAACACTCCCGGCTCCGGCAAGCGCCGCGATCGCCGAACGGATCAACCAGCGCCGACGGCGAAGGCGACGCGCCTCCTTGATCAGCGCCTCCGCGTCGCCGTCTGCGCCGCCGCTCGACGGATCGACCTTCGGATCGAGCAGGATCACGACACAGCCTCGATCATCGCGATCAGCTCGTCTCGGCGAAAGCCGTTCTTGCGAGCGAACGCCACAAGATCCCTCGCTCGCGCCAAGACAGCGCCGCGCTCCGGCGTCCCCGCAACCGTGATCCCACGCCCCTGCCGCATCTCCACAAGCCCCTCGTCACGCAGCTGATGCAACGCCCGCAGCACCGTGTTGCGATTGACGCCCAGCACCGTCGCGAGATCCTTCGCGAGCGGCATCCGCTCGCCAGGCTTCGCCTCGCCCTCAGCGATCGCACGGCGAATCTCTGCTGCGACCTGCTCCCACAGCGGTGTGGAATCGGTAGGTTCGAGCCGCATTGATCTAGTTAAAGCAGATCAATACGATGATCGCAAGGCCCTTCGCATGGTCAGCTCTGTCGCTTTCGCCAAGCCAAAGCAACAGCGCCCAAACATCGTGGGAGGCGGCTCCTCCCGCGTGAGGCTGTCGCGTAAAGGGGGGTCTGTCCGGCGGGTTTAAGACGATCTGGGTATGCCCCAGAACTTCATTTCAGCGGATCGTGAGCAGGTGTTTTTGATGCCTCCGAATATGCGGGATTGGTTGCCGGATGACCATCTCGCGCTGTTTGTGATTGACGCGGTTGGTGTGATGGATCTCGCGGCGTTCTATCGCGCGTATCGGGCTGATGGGCACGGCCGGGCGGCGTATGAGCCGTCGATGGTGGTCGCGCTGATCTTGTATTGCTGGGCGCGCGGGATGCGGTCCGCGCGGCGGATCGAGCGGGCGTGCGTTGAGGACGTGGCGTGCCGGGTGATCGTGGCGCAGCAGCGGCCTGATCACGCGACGATCGCTCGTTTCGTCGTGCGTCACGAGCGAGCACTCCAAGGCTTGTTCAGCGAGGTGCTGGCTTTGTGTGCTCAGGCCGGGCTGGCGTCGGTCGGGGTGATCGCGATCGACGGCACGAAGATCGCTGCGAACGCGAACCGCGACCGCACCATGGATTACGAGCGGATCGCGCGGGAGGTCGTTGAGGAGGCGATCGCCACCGACAAGGCCGAGAACGAGCAGTTTGGTGAGCGGCGCGGTGATGAGCTGGGATCGGAGGTCCCGCTTGGGGACGGTCGCCGCGAGTGGTTGCGCAAAGCAGCGCAGAAGCTCGAGCGCGAGCGGGCAGCTCGCGCCAGGCCGATCCCGCGCTCCCGCGCGAAGCGCCTGGTTGACGCGAAAAAGCGTCTTGAGGAGGAGCTCACGGTGGAGTGCCGAGCGAACGCTGAATACGAGGCATTCCGGGCGCGTGGTGTTGACAAGACCGGCCGGCGGCTGCATCACACCAACAGCAAGCCATATACGCCGCCAGCGAGTCCGGCCGGAAAGGTGAACCTGACTGATCCTGACTCGCGGCTGGTGCGCGGGATGCGCGGCTGGGTTCAGGGCTACAACGCGCAAGCCGCATGCAACGAGCAGAACCTGATCATCGCCGCCGAGATCACTAACTCTTCCCCCGACTTCGGCTCGCTCGGTCCGATGCTCGATGCCGCCCGCCACGAGCTGGCCGCTGCCGGCGTGAGAGACACGCCCGGCCTGGTGTTGGCCGATGCCGGGTTCTGGCACACCGAGCAGATGAACGAAATCACCGCCAGCGGAACCCCGGTCCTGATCCCGCCAGACTCGACACGACGAGGAGGCGCCCCCCGGCCCGGCTCAAACGGCGGGCACTTCGACTTCATGCGCGACGTGCTCTCCCGCCCGCTAGGCAACGCGCTCTACAAACAGCGCGGCCAGCTGATCGAGCCGTTCTTCGGTGACGTCAAACACAACCGCGGCTTCACCCGCTTCGCCAGGCGCGGCAGATCCGCCGCCCAGACCGAATGGCGCCTCATCGCAGCGACCCACAACCTGCTCAAACTCCACAAGCACTTCCAAACACTCCCAGCCTGACCAGCACAAGCGAGAGCCGCCCGCGCCGAGTGGCTCGACGCCCAGGCCTCAGCGCCCCACCCGACCAAACCCGGCCCTTTACGCGACAGCCTCGCGTGAAAGCACTAGCGCAGCCGCAGGCGCGTCGTCAGCGACGTCCGCTCTCGCAACCGCCCATTAGTAGGAACGCCCAGATGCGAGCGCGCGAGGGCTGGCTGCGCGAACTGCTACGCGCGCTGTTTGGTGGCGTAGCGCTGGCGAGCCGCTTCGCCAGAGGTGCCTAGAAGCGAGCCGATCAGTGCCCAGGAGTACCCGTGTGCGCGGGCGTTGTCGACCGCGGCCTTGATCGAACGCTCCGCATCGGACCGGGACAGCACAGCATCGCGAAGGGTGACGAATGCCTCGGGGTCGCGCGCGTCTTGCGGTGTCGGCTCGTAGCTCTCGAAGCGGCTCGTGAGCTCGTCGGCGTGATCGAGGATGTCTTGGACCGTGCGTGGCATGTTCATCACCTCAGGAATTTGTCTCGCGCCCTCATCGCGTGCACGACCACGGGCGCCGGGACGCCGTCGACGACACCGATCTCGTAGATGATCGCCGCGCGGTTGGCGCCGATGATCATCGTGAGCCCTTCGTCGAAGCTCGAACACCTGATCGGATTTGCGGAGGCGTGTCTGATGTCCTCATCGCTAACACCATGATTGCGGGCGCTCTCGGCGATGATCAAATCCACGCCCACCACCACAAGTTACCTTGTCGTGCGCCCGGTGTCGAGAGCGCCTCAACGACCAGGCAACAGCGGGAGCGCCCGCACCATGGATCCCGGCGGCATCAGGCCCCGGATTACTGGCGATTTGACGCGCCCGCCGCGCGCCGTGAGCGTTTCCCGCCACAAATTGGTCCATGGGATTCGCTCAGTCCCAGACGACAAACAAGCCGATCTGCAGGAACTTCGAGGGTGAGCGACGAGATTCGAACTCGCGACCGCCGGGACCACAACCCGGAGCTCTACCAGCTGAGCTACGCCCACCAAGCCGGGTAGCCAGTCTAGATGGTCGCTGTCGGCTCGGTCCGGCAGGCGTGCGCGTGTCGGCTCGCGCACGACCCCGATCAGGTGGCGGCCCGCACGAACAGGCCGTTCGAGCGGTCGGTGCTCCACGCTTCGCGCGCGCGGAGGACGGCGTCTGCTTCGTTCAGGTTGAGTGACGCGGCGCCGGGATCCTCGCCGCGGCAGAGCTCGACGTGACCCTCGGCGAGGAGGTGATTGAGGGCCGCCTCGGCGAGCAGGAGGCGCTCTCCGGCCGAGGCGTCGGGCGCGACGATCTCGGCGCGATCCCAGACGGCGGGGAGGCTGAGGGGACCGACTGCGCAGCGCGCGAGGACGTCGCGCTCGATGTCGGGTGCGCGGCCGGCGCTGGAGCGCCCGGCCGCACCCGCGCGGTCTGCGCTCGCCGCCTCCAGCACTTCCTTCGTGACGTCCTTGCTCACGCGCAGCGCGTTGGTCCAGCCGCGGCCCATGCCGAGCTGGTGCAGTGGCAGCTCGGGCCCTTCGAGAACCATGATCGTCGTGCGCTGAGGGACCCATTCGCTGCCGCCGAACTGGAACATCTGCCCCCCCAGCCAGACGTCGACGACCTCGGCGCGCAGGCGCGCCGAGTCCATGTTGAAGCGAGTCGCTTTGTGCGAGGACTCGCGAAGCTGGACGTGGTACATGGTTCGAACCCTACGGGAGCAAACGCGCTCAGGCGCCGCGGCGATCGCGGCCGTGCGGCTCGGCGAAGTCGACCAGCGGCCCGAGCGGCACGATCCCGGTCGGGTTGATCGAGCGGTGGGTGACGTAGTAGTGGCGCTTGATCTCATCGAGCGCAACGGTTTCGGCGACGCCGGGCTGCTGGTAGAGTTCGCGCGCGTAGGGCCAGAGGTTGGCGTAGTCGACGAGGCGCCGCAGGTTGCACTTGAAGTGACCGACGTAGACCGGATCGAAGCGGACGAGCGTCGGAAAGAGCCGCCAGTCCGCCTCGGTGAGCACGTCTCCGAGTAGGTAGCGTCGCTCGCCGAGCAACTCGTCGAGCCAGTCGAGTGACTCGAACAGCGCGATCACCGCGCGCTCGTAGGCCGCCTGACTGCGCGCGAAGCCGCTGCGATAGACGCCGTTGTTGACGGTCTCATAGACGCGATGGTTGATCGCGTCGATCTCCTCGCGAAGGCCCTCGGGGTAGAGGTCAGGTCCGTCCGCGAGCGGACTGGCGCCGAACATGCGGATGATCTCGCTCGACTCGTTGTTGACGATCCGACGCGCCTCGCGGTCCCACAGCACGGGCGCGCTCACGTGCCCGTTGTAGCCGGGCGCCGTCCGCTCATAGGCCTCCGAGAGGAATCGCATCCCCTCGAGCGGGTCCTCGTAGATGCCGCCGGTGAACGCCCAGCCGCGCTCGTCGCGGATCGGGTCGAGGTGCGATATGCCGACCGCCGACTCGAGCCGCTCGAGCTTGCGCACGATCATCGTGCGCTGACACCAGGGACAGGCCGACGCCACGTAGAGGTGGTAACGGCCGGGCTCGGTTATCTCGACCCACTCGCGAAAGACCGACGGCGCACGCTCGAAGGCCCCGAGTGCGCCTTCTGCGCTCGGTCCGCTCATCGTCCGATTATGCCGGTTGGCCCGCTCGTGCCCGAACCTGGCGATGCCGATCGCCGAAAGTCCGACAGCTCGCCCCAGCGAGACGCGAGAACCGGCGAAAACGGCTTGGCCTGAGGGTGATCCGTGGTTCCCCGCGGCGAGTGCGGCAGTCGACAGATCCGCCCAACCCGTCAAACCTCTGCAACCGCCGGCGCGAAATCGGGTCTGCTGGGGTGGGATGGCTCGTGCGGCACTCATCTTCCCCGGTCAGGGAAGCCACAGCGAGGACATGGCGGACGACCTGCGCGATGCGCCGGCCCTTCGCCGTGGCCTCGAGTTGCTCGACTACGACCCGTTCACGCGACTCGCCGAGGGAACGCGCTACCAGCAGCCGGCGGTGTTCCTCTGCTCGGTCGCGCGCTGGGAGCTCGAGCAGCCCGAGGGGATCGTCGCCGCGGGTCATTCGCTCGGCGAATATGCGGCGCTGGTTGCGGCGGGCGCCGTCGATTTCGAGCCGGCGCTCGAGCTGGTCGACGAGCGGGCGAGCGCGATGGCGGCGGCCGCGGCGCTGACGCCGAGCGGCATGACGGTGATGTTGAAAGGCGACCCGCAGGCGGTCGCCGAGCTGGCGGCCAGCCTCGAGCTGATCGTCGCGAACGACAACTCCCCGGGCCAGGTCGTGCTGGCGGGTCCGACCGCGGCGCTCGCGCAGGCGGAGGAGCGGGCGAAGGCGGAAACCGGGGCACGCGCGCAACGACTCGACGTGAGCGGCGCCTTCCACACGCCGCTGATGGCGCCGGCCGCCGAGCGCCTGCGTGCCGCACTCGAGCGGACCGCATTCCGCGAGCCGCGGATCCCCGTGTACTCCAACAGCACGGTCGCACCGTTCACGGATCCGCGGCGACAGCTGGCCGAGAACCTGCTGCTGCCCGTGCGCTGGCGCGAGACGCTGCTCACCTTCCACGAACTGGGCGTCGAGGAGTACATCGAGCTCGGACCAGGCCGGATCCTGACCGGCCTCGTCAAACGGACGGTCCCGGTCCCGTGAAACCAGGGATTCTCGGCATCGGCGACGCGCTGCCGCCGCGCGTGATCACGAACGCCGACCTCGTCGCGCAGCTCGAAACGAGCGACGAGTGGATCGTCAGGCGCACCGGAATCCGTGAGCGGCACTGGCTGGCGGGCGACGAAACCCTCGCCGACCTCGCGACCAGCGCCTGCCTGGCAGCGCTGCGCGACGCAGGGAGGGAGCCCGCCGAGGTCGATCACGTGATCGTCGCGACGATCACGCCGGACCAGCTCACACCCGGGCTCGCGCCCGCGGTCGCGGCCAAGCTCGGCGCCGAACGTGCGGGCGTCGTCGACCTCAACGCCGCATGCGTTGGCTTTCTCTACGGGCTCGATCACGCCGCAGCGTTGATCGAGAGCGGGCGCGCGCGCCACGTGCTCGTGGTCGGCGCGGAGGCGCTGTCGCGGATCACCGATCACGACGACCGCTCGACGGCCGTGCTGTTCGGCGACGGCGCCGGGGCGGCACTCGTCGGGCCGATCACCGAGGGCATCGGCATCGCCGGCTTCGAGTTCGGCTACGACGCCGAGCTCGCGCCGCTGCTCTACGCCGAGCGCGAACGACCGCTGCTGCGAATGGCCGGCCAGGAGGTCTACCGGCACGCCGTCGCGCGCATGGCCGAGGCCAGCGAGCGGCTGCTCGAGCGGCTCGGGGTCGACGCGGCGAGCATCGACTATTTCGTCCCCCACCAGGCGAATGCGCGGATCGTCGCCGCGGTCGCTGATGCGCTCGGTGTGGCGCACGAGCGCGTCTCGTTCAACGTCGAGCTGACCGCTAACACCTCGGCCGCGTCGATCCCGCTCGGGCTCGCCGCCGCCCAGCGCGAGGGCCGCCTGCCCGCCGGGGCGCTCGTCGGGATGGTCGCGTTCGGGGCCGGCTTCGTCTGGGGCGCAGGTCTGAGCTCATGGAAGGACGGCGCCGCAATCGACGGGCGACGCCGAACGCAAAAAGCCAAGACAAGGAGCACGTAAATGGCACAGCTGACCGAAGAGCAGGTCCTCGAGGGCGTTCGCGCTGAACTCGCGGAGCTCAAGGTGCCAGGCGCCGACGAGGCGACGATGGAGACCGAGTGGCGCGATCTCGACATCGACTCACTCGAGCTCGTGGAGCTCGTGACCGCGCTCGAGGACCGCTTCGGCGTCAAGATCGCCGACGGCGAGCTGCGCTCGATCGCCGGCGTCGGCGACGCGGTTCGCCTCACGCTCTCGCTCGCGAACGAACCGACAGGCGCGTGAGCACCGCTGTCGCGGTCACCGGCCGGGGCGTAGTCAGCTCGCTCGGCGAGGGCGTCGACGAGTTCTTCGACGCGCTGATCGAGGG
>Ga0181534_10002891_pt1 | contig 10374 bp, 10 predicted proteins | sample PEATcosm2014_Bin_37_FD_119758 | JGI IMG/M metagenome (GOLD analysis project Ga0181534, IMG submission 119758) | Peatland microbial communities from MTU Mesocosm Facility, Houghton, MI, USA - PEATcosm2014_Bin17_10_metaG | ecosystem: Environmental > Terrestrial > Soil > Wetlands > Peat | place...
GATCAACACCGGGACCGCTCCCGCCGCCCCGCCGATGACGATGTTCTGCTTGGAGCGACGCTTTAACCACATCGTGTAAATGAACACGTAAAAGGCTGTCGCACTCAGCGCCAGCCACGCTGACAGCTGATTGACCCAGATCGCCAGCACCGCGAAGGCCACCACCTCGAGGCCCACCGCAAAGACCGTGGCCGCGCGAGGACTCATGACGCCGGTCACGAGCGGCCGTTTCTGAGTCCGTTGCATGATGGCGTCAATGTCACGGTCGATCACCATGTTGAAGGCATTGGCGCCTGCGGCGGCAAGTGTCCCCCCGGCCAAGGTCGCCACCACGAGCCACAACCCGGGTATCCCATTAGCGGCCACGACCATCGTCGGGATCGTCGTAACCAACAGCAACTCGATGATGCGCGGCTTGGTGAGCGCGACGTAGCCGCGAACGACCTCCGCGAATGAGAGGTGGCGGGGAGTGGCAATGGTCACGGGGATTATTCTACGAGCGCGAGATTCCCTAGGCTACGGGGGTGGCCTCAACTCCCCGTACGCTGTCCGCGCCCGCGTTTCGCTGGTTCGCCTTCGCATCATTCCTGTCGATGATTCTGATCGTGCTCTCGGGTGCGGCCGTGCGCCTCACGGGTTCGGGACTGGGCTGTCCTGACTGGCCGACATGTTTTCACGGTCGAATCACTGGCTCGTTGAGTATCCATCCCTTCATTGAGTACGCGAATCGCATGGTTACCGTGACCCTAGTCGTGCTGACGGGAGCGACCTTCGTGGCGGCGTGGCTGCGCGAGACCCGGCGCCGCGATCTACTCGCCCTCTCCGGATCGCTCGTTCTCGGTGTCATCGCCGACGCAGTACTCGGAGGGTTCGTCGTCTACAGCAAACTCAACCCCTGGTTGGTCTCACTTCACATGTTGCTCTCGCTCGCGATGGTCGTGATTGGCGCGGTGTTGTATCACCACTCCAAGTACATCTACGGACCCGGTGCTCGCAGTGACGTACGAGACCCACATTTTCGTGCAGTCGCGCGATTGCTCTGGATACCTTTCATCGTCCTACTGATCACCGGCACACTCACGACCGGTTCGGGACCGCACGCCGGTTCATCGCAGGGACAACTGCGAGCGAGGCGACTCCCCTTCGCCTTCTCGTCAGCGGCGTGGGTGCATTCGACAGCCGCCCTTCTCTTCGTCGGACTCGTCGTCGGGCTCTTGCTCGCGATCTGGAGGTCCGGTGCCCCAAAAGCTCTCCAACTCGGTGTACGCCGGCTGGTCATGATTGCTCTGCTTCAGGCCGTGATTGGCATCACGCAGTACCTGACCCACGTTCCCGTGCTACTCGTGGAACTGCACGTCGCGGGCGCGGTGTCCTTGACGATCGGCATGACCCAGTTCACCTTGCGACAAAGCGCTCACGACCGAGAACCGGGCACGGAGAAAAGGTCGGATCCGGAAAATCAAGGCCGTAAGTCCCTAGTGATGTCCTGAACGGACCTGACAGACTGAGCCGAAGAGAGGGGAGTGCTAGATGGCAGCCATTTTGTCTTTTGCAGCGATTTTCCCATTGAACACCCTGGGTCACTACATTCATTGGCACTGGATCTATATCAGTGTCGCCAACCTGACGGTGATCATTCTGATGGTGCTGACCTTCGTGGGCGCCCTCTTCCTACCCTTCCCAGGCCGGCGTCGTCGTAAGGAGAACCGATGAGCACTGCAGAGATCGATCGTCAATGGACGACCAAGCTTCGTCGCAAGGTAGCGGGCAAACTACCGCCCGAGAAACTCCTGCCCGATACCCAACCGTCTTACGTGGCCTCGTGGATCTACGTCTTCGGCGTGGCCACGCTCGCGTCGCTGGGCGTGGTCATCTTCACGGGTTGCATCCTCGCCATCCGCGGGCCCCAGTGGTGGCACGGGTCGTCGTACGGTCACTTCATCAACTCCCTGCACCTGTGGAGTGTGGAGATCTTCTTCTTCACGATGGTCATCCACCTGTGGGGCAAGTTCGCCATGGCCGCCTGGCGCGGCGGACGCACGCTCACCTGGATGACTGGCGTCGTGACCTTCCTCGCGTCGATCGCCACCGCCTTCACTGGCTACGCCAGCCAGACCAACTTCGACTCGCAGTGGATCACCACGCAAGCCAAGGACGGCATCAACGCCACCGGCGCTGGCGCCTACTTCAACGTGTTGAACCTGGGACAGATGCTCATGTGGCATATTGTCCTCCTGCCCATTGCGGCGGTGGTTCTCACGGCACTGCACGTCGTGCTCGTTCGGATCAAGGGCGTCGTTCCTCCCTTTGAGGACGACGTGAAGCCCGCCACCCAGAAAGTCGCGGTCGGCGAATGACGAAGAACGCCTTTCGACCCGACGTCGACGCACCCGAATGGAAGGGTGGTCACACCCCCTACGACATCATCAGGGAGGGCACCATCGCCCTGTTGGTGATCGCCCTGCTCACCTTGATCCTCGCGATCGTCTTCGGTTCACCCGACGAGACGGCCATCACTATCAAATCGTGGTCGAACGCCGCCCCGATCGACTTCGCCACCACCGCGCTCAGCGAATTGAATGGCACGTCGACGTCCGCGGCCTACGGTGCGCCCTATAACCACAATGGATCGAGCCAGCAGATCGGCCCCCTCCAACTCGAGAAGTGGGTCGGGGTGCGAATCCCGATCAACGCGGCCCAGGCCTTCGTCATCCAACCCCTCAAGGCGCTGCCCAATGAGCCGACGCTTGACGCCGACCTCAGCCAGTACACCTCGGCGTCCTCAGCGACCCAAACGGCCTGGCTCAACGCCTACGCCAAGGCCGCCAATAACATGAAGTTCGTCAAGGGTCAGGTGGTGGTGAACACGACCACCGCTGGTCCAGTCCCCGTGATGATCAACGACCTGACCACGATGGCGCGATCGGGGGCGCTCGACCAGGATCTACTCAACAGCAGCGGCTTCTACACGACGGACTACACGAAGCCACTGTTGTTCCTCGCTGACGGCCAGTACCTCGGCAACCTCGCCACCGAACAGCACCTCGGCGGCGACCAGTGGGGCATGATGAACGAGACGGGCAACTACCCCGGTCAGGCGTGGCTCTGGCTCTACACCTTCTGGTACCAGGTACCGCCGTTCAACTCGTCGGCGAGCGGTGACGCCCTGGTGTGGGGTGTCATGATGGTGCTCTCGATCTTGTTGTTGCTGGTGCCGGTCATACCGGGACTGCGTTCGGTGCCGCGAAAGCTACGGATCTACCGTTTGATATGGCGCGAGCACTATCGCGATTCTGGTACGAGTTAGATCTTCGCTACTTTTGGGACAATGAACCAGACTCACTCTTTTAGCGACTTTCCGGTCCCCGCGCTACTTCGGCAAGCTCGAGGCACTTACGGACTGGCCATTCGAATTCGACTGAGTGCCGAAGGTTTGAGCGACCTACCGAAAAACGGTCCCTACTTCGTGGGCGGACTCGCCAGTGGTGTCGACGCCGAGCAGTTGCTGCGAGAGTTGGGACTCAACGACGCCCAGTCCGAGAGGCTGCTCGGGGCACTGCTCGAAGGACACTTCGTCGAAGCTGCGGACGGCCCCGACTCCGACGGGGCCCTGGCGCTGCGCAACACCGACAAGGGTCTGCGCGCCGCCCGAGCGGTCGCCGAGGCGATCTACAACGTGAACCACGAACTCTGCCATCTGCTGTCACCAGAGGAGTTCCGCGGCTTTCAAAACGCGCTCGTCGCGCTGAGTGAGATCAAAGAACGCACCGAGAAATCGTTGCACTAAGGATCGCGTCGAAGTAATCGGCCGTTCGTTGACGAACCGGTTCGGTACTCAAATTCCTCGCGCGCTGACGATACGTCCAGGCTCTGCACGCTGCGAACAAGGACAAGAACTATTTCTCGGTGGAGACGATGGGGATCGAACCCACGACCTCAGGCTTGCAAAGCCCGCGCTCTACCAACTGAGCTACATCCCCGGGATTCTCATTGTACCAACGTTGGCGCGCCCTTCACGCCGTGGCCTTCCCCCAAATTTGGGTCGTCAGGTCGCCACTTTCACGCGGCCGTCCTTCACCGCCTTCTTCAGTTCGTCGTAGTCCTTCGCATTTCTCGTCACGTAGCTGCGCGCAAACTCGAGCATCGCGTCATCGAACCGTTCGCCCTTGCCGAGGTAGCCCGCGATCACCGCTGAGTGACCGGAGCGAGCGTGTGCGCGCGCCAACGTCCACGCGCACACCCGTCCGTAGGCCACTAGGAGCGACTCGTTCAACTGGTCGACATTCACTGCCGCCTTGTTGTCGTAAAGCTGACGAACGTAGAAACTCCGTCGCTTCTTCAGCGGACCAATCGACTGCCATCCAAGGAGGAGGTCCGGGGTCGCCTGCATCAAGCGTTGTCCGCGGACCACTCGCTCACCGGGGGCGAACGCAGACGTGCCGCCGCGCGCTTGGGTGATCACCGAAACCTGTGCCTCCTTGATCTGAAGCAATAGGGGATCACGTTCGTCACGACCCACGAGCAGAACGGCCAGACACTCGGTGCCTACCGAACCGACGCCCACGACGTGGCGAGCCACGTCACGCACGACGTACTGGCCTAGGAGAATCTGGCGGTCACTACTGAGTGTTTTGACGTAATCGCGCACGATCTCGCGGGCTTCGTCGTCGGTCATCGACCCGTCCACCGAAGGGTCGAGAGGCGTGAAGTGCGGTGGATTGTTTCGAATCGAGGCCTTGCCCTTGGAGTACCCGACGACCTTGGCGAACGCGGCATCGGTGTCGGCGTCCTTCACGCGTCGAAAGATGTCGTCGACCCTCTCGCGAGCGACATCGGAAAAGAAGCCTCGAAGTTCCTTCATGGCGAGCGCGAGATCGAGGGTCGCGTACCAGACCTGCAGGCGTGTCTGCACGGAAAACTCGGCCATCGCGGTTCGATACTCGCGGGCGGCGCTTCGAGCAATGTTCTCCTGTTGCTTCGCGCGATGCCCCAGCTGATCGGAACTGATCACGAGCGATGCGACCAGTCGCTTGACGTCCCATTCGAAGGGTCCGGTCTCCGTCTCGTCAAAGTCGTTGACGTCGAACACCAATTGGCGTTCGGGCGACGAGAAGACGCCAAAGTTCGACAAATGGGCGTCGCCGCAAATCTGAACTTCGAGGTCCGAACTGGTTCCACGGGCCAGATCGTCGGCCATGAGTAGCGCGGCACCTCGATAGAAGGCGAGCGGGCTCTCCAGCATCCTCTGGTAGCGAATCGGAAGCAGTGACGCGACCCGATGCTCTCCTTGTGACACCAGCCTTCCCACGGCGTCGTACTCGGGAGGTCGATCGGCGAGCTGTCCGAGCGACTGGCGCGAGGTTCGTTCTCTCGCGTCGCGGCCCCTCGCTCGACGCACGGCCAACTCGGTCGTCGCGTCCTCGGTCGTCACGCGTGATCCACGGTCGTCGGAACAAGTACGCGAACACCACGTCGCTCGCCCACACGAGTGACGATGAGGAGACCAATCATCAGGTCCATGACGAGCACACACCCGGGAAAGAGGGCACCGTCTGTCGTGAAATGGCGCAACGTCAGCAGCGTGATACCACAGTTGAGAAAGCCCATGAAGAAGACCCGGGGTGACTCGCTGGCGGGTGCGAGCCACGACTTGCGAACGGTGGGCAGCGCGGCAACCTGATCAGCCGCGACGAAGGAAAGCAGGGCGATCGTGGGTTGATTGACGACGGCCCAGAATACCAAGCCGGTGACGGAGATGGCACCACAGAACACGTCGAAACGGCCAATCTTCCAGACGCTGTGCGGATTCTTGAACGACGCCACGATGACGACGCACGGAACGAAGCCAAGCATCAACGTCATCACCGCCGCCAGTCCCACGTGCTGTTGTACCTCGACTACGAAACCCAGGATTCCTTCCAGACCCCAGAGACCCCACGTGACCCGATTGGGCGACGTTCCACCTCGAAGGGTGTCGCGAATGTAGCCGTACGCGCCGATGAGCGACAGGAACGCTGCGAGGAACACGAAGCGTGGATCGATCATTCACCAAGTCTGCCCCGTTTGCGTCGCTACGGCACCTCGCCTTGAATTCGCACGCCTTTGGAGGTCAAGTAGCCTCGGCGGTTGTGGACGCCAGGAGTTTTCTCGAAATGTCGCGCGTCGCCGAGGACACCTGGCGTTTTCACGTCACCGAACGACTCATCACGCCCGGAAAGTTCCTCTTCGGAGGCTGCGGACTTGCGTCCGCCCTCGTCGCGCTCGAAGAGGCGAGTGGACGACCAACCGTCTGGGCGACTGCGCAGTACCTCTCCTACGCGCCCCTCGGTGCCGAAGTCCTCGTCAAGAGCGACCTTGCGGTCGTCGGGGGCCGCGTCACCCAGGCCCGGGCCACCACTTGGTGTGAGGGACGAGAGGTTCTCACAGTCAACGCCGCCTTGGGAACCGGTTCACTCTCGGCGCCGACTCCCTGGGTCACCATGCCCACCGTGCCCGCCCCCGACGACTGCCCTCCTCGCGTCATGCCCAAGCGTTTCGATAACTCGATCTTCAATCACGTCGAGACCCGAATCGCTCTGGGTCGTTCGTTCGCCGATATCGACGGTACGCCGGGCTCGCCGATCTCCGCGCTCTGGGCCCGAGTCCCAGGGCACTTCGAGCCATCTGCGGCGACTCTCGCCATCTTCGGCGACTACGTGTCGGGTGGCGCCACGCAACCATTGGGAAAGAACACGATGGGCCGAAGTCTCGATAACACGATTCGTATTGCGACGCTGGAACCAACCGAATGGGTACTGTGCGAGATTCACATGCACGCGCTGAGCGGAGGGTTCGGGCAAGGTACCGCCTTTCTCTGGAGCAGAAGCGGCACGCTGCTCGCTACCGCGAGTCAGTCAATCGCCGCCAAGCTCTGGGACGTTGAGGGTTGAACCCAACACTGGTGTAGATTGGAACCCCTTAGGGGCTATAGCTCAGTCGGTTAGAGCGCGTCACTGATAATGACGAGGTCGTAAGTTCGATTCTTACTAGCCCCACCAAGTTCCTGTATTACAACCGTAGATGGTTGACAATTGGCCCTCATCTGATGCTGGACAAAACAGCACTCGATCCCTTGCACCACGTCCGCTGACCCTTGACATTTGTCAGTCGCTGTCCACTCAAGACCGGTTCGGTCGCGGTGTGCGCAACCGGACTAACAACACGGACGTCGCCGTCCCTCCTCCAGCGGGTCAGCAAACGGACTCCATGGTCAAGCTTGCCCCCTAAAGACTCAGCGTGGTACGAGCCCGCACTATCGCACGCCACTCCACTATTTCGCGAGGGCAAACGAGGGCTCGAAGCTAGAAGAGATCGGCAGTAGCCTCGGTTGAGCGGCCTCCTGGTGCAATGCTCCACGGCTCAGGCGTGAGCGAGAGCGTCGACGGGATGGGTATTCGTGCGGGCCTAAGGAGGAAAAGTGAGAAGACCCTTCACCCGCCTCGAGAAAGTCGACAGGGTAATCGTGGCTTCAGTCGTCGCCGTGGTCGTCGCGATCTCGCTAGCCGTCGTGCTCAGTGCGAGTGGACCAAATCCTCTACTCTCGCGAGTGCTCACGGTTGCCGACCTTCCCGCCGGATGGACAGCCGCGCCGACTCAGACATCGACCCTCAACCAACCCGGTAGCGGATGTCTTACTGGCGCGACGAAGAGTCAGCACTCCTTGGCGGTTAGTGAGACCGCATCCTTCTACGACGGCTCGGGACTGCCGGTACTCGGTGAGTACCTGGGCTTAGACGCTACGGCACACGTTTCCTTTACCAAAGACGTTCGAGCGCTGGCTCGCTGTCGTACGCTCACCTTCACACAGAGCGGACGGAAATTCCGCGCGACCATCAAGCCCCTCGCCCTTGGTCCGACGAGGTCGACGTCGGCAGCGTTTACGCTCGAATTCACCGATGCGGGACTTCGTATCGTGACCGACCTCGTGCTGTTCGCCGACTCGACGCACCTCGGCGAGCTGGTCTTCGCCGACTCCACTGCACCGAGTGTGAACGCGATCGTACGAGTGAGCGACGAAGCCGAGAACAAGGCTGAGGGACGACCCGTTAAGCCCCAAATCGTGTCGATTAGCGCAGCGCCCATACGGGTGGCTCAGACGAGCATGGGGCCGGTCGGTTACCGTGAGTTCGGCAGTGGACCGCCTCTGGTGTTGATCATGGGTTACGGCGGCACGATGGAGACCTGGGACCCGCACTTCGTCGACGCTCTCGCCCAAGTCCACCGGGTAATCGTCTTTGATAACGCGGGCGTGGGCACGACGCAGGCCCTGAGCAACGACTCGATTGACGACATGGCCAATCAGACGAGCGCCCTGATCAACGCGCTGGATCTGACCAAGCCTGACGTGCTCGGTTGGTCGATGGGCGGCATGATCGCCCAGGCACTCGCGGTCGAACACCCCACCCAAGTTCGACGTCTCGTACTCGCCGCCACGTTTCCCGGTCTCGGGTCCGTCAAACCATCACGAGGAGCCATTAACGACCTGCGCAGTTCGAACACGAATCGGGTGATGTCCGTGCTATTTCCCGCCAACCAGGAAACCGCGGTCGAAGACTACGAGATCGCCACGAGCGATTATCCATCGGCGCCTTCGTTATCCGCGAGCACCGTGAGCGCCCAGACGAACGCGGTGGATCGTTGGTTCGCTGGTCGCGATCTAACGGGCCGAAGGACTGCGGAGATTGACGTACCCACACTCGTCGCCGACGGCGCCGAGGACCTGCTGGACCCCACCGTGAACGATCACTCACTCGCGTCGTTGATTCCCGGGGCTCGCCTCGTGCTCTACCCCGACGCCGGCCACGCGTTCCTCTTCCAAGACGAGGCGATGTTCGTGCCCCTCGTCAACACATTCCTCAACGGCAGTTGACGACGCCATGAAAGGCGCCGTACGAATCGGTTGCGCGCAACACCTCAGCGGTGCGTTACCGTTTTATCCGGAGACCAAACGAACGCGATGATGTGTTGACCAACGAAGAACGACGGATGAAAGCCGCGACGCTGATGCGAGAACTCGCCCACGACTTCGTCGCCCACGACCTCGACGACGAATTACTCGACGAGATTACTGCCCATCTCGAAGAACTTCACCGCGTCGTGGCCCACGGCGTGTTGCGATCTCGCGTGGTGCCAAGCGGCGCGCTCACAACGTTCAAGTTGCCGGTGCCGGACGAAGACTCGGCGACCACGCATCAGCTGTTCTCCGACTCAATCGTTTCTGGCACCGCCAACCCGATGGGGCTGGGGGCCCTGCTATGGCGCGAAGGCGACGTGTCGGTCATGCAAGTCACGCTCGGCAAGGCCTTCGAAGGAGCGCCCGGTCGCGCGCATGGCGGCATCGTCGCGGCGCTGTTGGACGAGACCATGGGTCTCGTGCTCGCTATCCACGACGTCCTGGCGTACACCGTCCAGCTCGACATCGCCTACCTCGCGCCAACCCCTATCAATGAACCGGTCGTTGCGCGGGCGTGGCTCAAGAAACGTGACGGCCGAAAGCTCTTCGTAGCAGCCAAGGTGCAGGCGGGTGCCGTCGACGTCGCTTCCGCAGCGGGACTCTTCATCACTGTGGACCCGCAGAAGTTCCTCGAGCACCTCACGGTCGCCGACTGAACCTCGACTCACCATGAAGATCATCAATATCCGCCGACGATTCAGAGCCAGCAAGGTTCCTTCGATCAACGGAGTCTTTTGGTTCCTCAAGATCTTGACGACCGCAATGGGCGAGGCGACGTCGGACTACTTCGTCCACCATTTCGCACCGGCGCTCGCCGTGCTCGGCGCTGGCGTCATCTTTAGCGCGGTTCTCCTATGGCAGCTGCGCTACCCGCGCTTCAACACGCTGTGGTACTGGCTGGCGGTCGTCATGGTCAGCGTGTTCGGCACGATGTGCGCCGACGTCGTGCACGTGGGACTCGGAGTGCCCTACGTCGTATCGGCGGCGTGCTTCGCGGTCGCACTCACCGCGATCTTCGTGACCTGGCACCACGTGGAGGGGACGCTCTCCATCCACAGCATCACCACGACGCGCCGCGAGCTGTTCTACTGGGCGACGATCACGGCGACGTTCGCACTGGGCACCGCCGTGGGCGACATGACCGCGACGACGTTGAAACTCGGCTACTTCAGTTCGGGCCTACTGTTCGTCGGACTCTTTCTCGTGCCCGCGGCCGGATATCGTTTCGTCGGCCTCAACGGCGTCGGGGCGTTTTGGGCGTGTTACGTCCTCACCCGACCTCTGGGCGCTTCCTTCGCCGACTGGATGGGCGTCAGCGGCGCTCGCGGCGGCCTCAACTGGGGCAACGGCAACGTCGCCCTCTTGTTCAGCACCGCCATCGC
>Ga0181534_10002892_pt1 | contig 10372 bp, 9 predicted proteins | sample PEATcosm2014_Bin_37_FD_119758 | JGI IMG/M metagenome (GOLD analysis project Ga0181534, IMG submission 119758) | Peatland microbial communities from MTU Mesocosm Facility, Houghton, MI, USA - PEATcosm2014_Bin17_10_metaG | ecosystem: Environmental > Terrestrial > Soil > Wetlands > Peat | place...
AATGAGCCTCCGACGGACAGAATGAGCAGTGGGAGAACCGCAAAATCAGCGATTTCGGAGCAGACCCGCACAATGGCCGGTCTCGGAACTTTATAACTCGACGATTTTCAGAGGTTCCTTAGGTGATTTATCCCTCATTCTTGATCACCCATGAGCAACGGCGCCCTTTCCTTTCCGCAGTAGGCGTCCGAAGGCGGCTATCGTACGCAATGCCCGCGTCGTCCGATGCTGTAGGTTGAGCGGATTCTCTCGCTGCTTGCCCTTTCCCAAATTGAGGCGGCTTTTCAATTCAGAAAAGCCGCGGGCTTCATCGATGAATTTGGCGCTTTCCCGCTTGTCATTGCAGGCGCGCGAGTTACTACTCAATCTTGTATCCCACTTTACTCCGCCAGTAGAAGCGCGAATTCAGATCAGAGGGAATCCGCGCGTGGCTAGCTTTAGGGATGCACAGAAAGGGAATGTCCATGCGCCTCCTGAGAAATGTCTTGATTCAGCGGAATAGCCATTCAATCTTGATCACTGCTCTACTCGCATCTGTTGCGGCTCTGCTTCCGTTGGCTGGCATTGGTCAGCAAGCGTCGCTTCCAGCGGCGCAGGCGCAGCAGACGGACCACGAGAAGGCTCTCGAAGAGAAAGTGGACAGGCTGACCAAGGCGCTTGAGGAGATGCAGTCCCGGCTGGCTGCGCTGGAAGGCAAGACCTCGCCTGAAGCGAGTCCGGCGACACAGGAAGAGAATGCCCAGCGGGATGCGGCAGCTCTGCGGAATGCCGCCCAGGCTGGGCGGACAACTGCCGCGGATGGCGCGGCCATCTACGCTGCCGGCCCTGGCGCGGCACGTTCGGTCGACAGGCCGCAATTGCTGACCGCCGCGCAACTGGCCGCGCTGAACCGCTCTTACCCCGCCCCAGGCATGCGGCCCGGCTCAACCGCGCCGTCGGTGAGCGGTCTTGATCCTGCCGGGGTCTATAACCTGACATTGGGCGCGACGCAGCCGACGACTGCCGAGCAGGCGCAGCACAAGTTTTTTGAGAAGAAGCCGGGCAAAGACCTTACCTTTTACACCAAAACCGGCGAGATTACTTTCTATGGAAACCTCGATGTCTCGGTGGATGATGCGACCAAGGGACTCAACGGAGTGCCATTGGGTACGGCCAGCGGGCCTCCGGTGGGCAATGTCGGATGGCTGGAGGATATCTCGACCAACCTTGCCTACGTTGGTGTGCGCGGAACGCAGATGACCGGAATCAAGGATACGAACTTCATCTTCCAACTCGAGACATCGATCAATATCTCCACTGCGCCGGGATTGCATGAGAGCAATAGCCAGGAGCAGGACACCGTGGACGGCACGCTCTTTACCCGGAATAGCTACATAGGTCTGGGCATGGTGAAATATGGCGCATTGCTGATCGGCAAGACCGATCCGCCCTACAAGCAGTCCACGGCGCGCATGAATCCCTTCAACGGCATGGAAGGCGACTACGGAGTTATCATGGGCAACACCGGAGGCGACAACCGCGTCGAGTTCGGATACCGGCTCGATCACTCGATCTGGTATAGCTCGCCGAAACTGCGCGGTTATCAGTTCAACGCATTCTTCTCGCCGGGGCAGGATCGCGCCAACACCAGCGACAATATTCCCGCCGGATCGCCAGATTGCAACGGAGGCGATAACCCCGGAGACGGCGGACTCTCGCCGATTGGCTGCAACGATGGCGGCTTTAGCGATGTGGTGAGTGGGAATATCTCCTATACCAAGGAGCCGCTCTATATCACGGCAGCCTATGAGCGGCACATGAAGGTGAACCGGCAAAGCGATATCACGGGCATCTATTCCAGCGCGCCGCCGTCGCTCTACAGCGGCCCGATTACAACCGATGATCCGAGCTATGTGGGAGCGAACACGACCTTCATCAACACGGCCGGCTATCTCTTCTGGGTGCCGACCGCTTTCTATAACGCCGAAGTGGCGGACGAGGACGCAGGCAAGGTAGGAATCCAGTATGGGTTCTTCAAGAACAAGACTGTAGTAAGTGCGATTTTCGAGACGATGCATCGCTATGTGCCAGGGTATCTGGAGTGGCAGAATGAGCGGCAGCGGCTGAGCAGTTGGCTGGCGGCAACGCAGGCCATTGGGCCGTTTGACAGCTTGTCGATTGGATGGGCGCGCGCGTATCGCGCGCTTGGCGATCCCTGCCAGCACGCGGATTGCTTCAATCCAGCGCCCTACGCCGCTCCCGCAGATGGAGATATGACGGCAGGACGCGGCGTCAACAATCAGTCTGATATGTACACCATTGCCTACAAGCACCGTATCGGCGACGGTCTGATGATTTATACCGACTGGGCGGGAACTTACAACGACCAATATGCGCATTACGACCTGGGTGCTGGCGGGCGTGGCGTAACGACTGATTGCCACGATGCGTCGGATACAATCGGCAACGAGAACTCCAATCCGCATTGCTGGACGGGTGTGCATTTGAAGGCCTTTTCGGTGGGATTGGATAAGAGGTTCTGAGGAGTAGGAGTCAGTCTCTGCTGACTTGCTGGGCAGTTTGAACTTTTCGGCTTCAATCTCCGTATTTGTCTCTAAAACCGGGGAGGGGGCCTGAATGACAGAGACAGCCGTAGTGAACATCGAAGCCAGCCGGGAAAAATTTGCAGCTAAAGTGGTTGCACCGGTCTGGCATACAATCGTCGTGCTGGCGCTGCTTGCAGGGATGGCATCGCTGGCGCTTCTATCCGGTGGCCCCGGCCATATTGCGAAGGGGCACAGCCACGTTCTGGGCTATGGGATTACGATGGCCATTGAATGGCTGATCGTAGGCTTTATTGCTTTGGGAGCGCGCTGGGGTGGCGCATCCCTGCGAGTGCTCACAGGCAGAGTGCTTCCTGGTTGGCGCGCGATGCTGCGCGATCTCGGCATTGCCATTGCCTATCTGGTAGTAGCGCAGGTTGTGCTGGGTGCGGCTTCGTTTGCGTTGAGCCACATTTTACCTCCCACACCTGCTGACGTGATAAGAAATATGCTGCCGCGCACGTGGCTGGAGAACGGCGCCTTTCTTCTGCTGACGCTGACCGCCGGCATCTGCGAAGAGATGATCTTCCGCGGCTATCTGCAACACCAATTGACCGCGTGGTTTGGCGGCGCGGCGAGCATCGTTTTACAGGGTGCTCTCTTCGGTGCGGCTCACGCCTACCAGGGTACGGCAATGGTGATTGTGATTGCGATTTTCGGGTGCATGTTCGGCTTGCTCGCCTTGTGGCGGAAGAACCTGCGCCCAGGGATGCTGGCCCATTTTATTCAGGACGCTGTCGGCGGGCTGGTGCTGGCGAAATTCGTGCTCAAATAACTGGCGCTTGCTGCGGCGCGGACGGTTGAAGAAAACGAAAAGCGAATTGTTGAGTCCGTGCGATCTCGCCTTTGCACCAGGGAAAAACGCAAGAGCGGATACCCGGAACAAAGCCAGATTCTTGAAATTACTGCGTGACAGTGATTTCTAGTTGACGCGATGAAGAGCTGAAGTCCAGGCTCTCGGTGTGCTGCCAAAGGTGGTGCGGAAGAGAGTCACAAAAGCGCTGGGATGCTGGTAGCCGACCAGGGATGCTGTCTCTTTAACGCTGCGTCCGGCCACCAGCAACTCGACGGCCTTCATCAACCGAACCTGTCTGCGCCAGCACTCGAAGTCGGCGCCAACCTCGCGCAGAAAGATTCTCTCCAGAGTCCTGACGCTGACTCCCGACGCTGCGCACATTGACTGCAAAGAGATACGCAGCGCGGGATTTGCGATGACCGCCTGCGCCACGGCGGCCGCTCTCGAATCTTTGGGCAGCATGATTCCCGTTGGCACGGGGCTGGCGCGATGCAACTCCGCAACCAGCAGGTCGCGCAGCGCGCACTCAACACGGTTGCGATAGCGGAGTTCGCCGGCGCGCACGATCTCAAAGATCAGTTCCCGCAGCAGCGAGCCGACGTGATAGACCGTGCAGACAGCCGGTAAGCGAGTCAGTGCCGGGCGCAGATAGAGGGTGCGCATGGAAACGCATTCTGGCATATGGATTTCGTGCAATGTGCGCGCCGGAATCCACAAACCGAAATGTGGCGGAATCATCCATAGGCTTTGGTGCGAGGCCACCTCCATCACTCCACGGCTGGCATAGACCAGCTGGTCGGATTCGTGCGCATGGAGCGGCACTCTGAATCCGCTGGTGTACTCGCGGGAGTGGGTGGCGATTGAAACGCCGCGCCGGGGGTCGTTTTCGCGAATAATCAGATGACGCATAAAAGATATATTATGCCGTACCAGCTATCTTGCGACATCGGCGGACAAACGGGATCATTGCACTATGACTGGGCTGAAAGGCTCACAAGGAGGTCATATGCGCTTAAAACCCTGGTTCTTCCTCTTCCTCACCGGAATGCTTTCCCAACTCGTAACCCTGCCAGCGCGTGCCGCCGGCGATGCCGCGCCCTGCGCCGCCAACTCCGACGCTCGGCAACTCGACTATTGGCTCGGTGACTGGGCGGTGGCGTCGCCTGGCATGGCAGGCAAGGGACACAGCAATGTACATCTCTCGCTGGATCAGTGCGCGATCATAGAAAGCTGGGGCAGCGACACCAGCAACCATCGCGGCGAAAACACCATTGCGTATAACTCCGAAGAGAAGGCCTGGTATAGCCTCTTCATAGACAATCATGGGCGGGTACATGCCATGAAAGGCACTGTGACGCCGGGGGGAGCGGAGTTCGTGGGGCCGGCGCGCGATGAGAATGGCAGGGCAATTCTGAAAAAAGTGAAGGTGGTCCGGCTGAACGCGGACGCGGTCGAGCAGGTCTGGGAGAGGTCGGTGGACAACGGCGCTTCATGGACGACAGATTTCAAGATGGAGTACGCGCACAAGAAGATGTAAGCCACCGGAGGTGGCGCCTCCGGTGCGGGTGACTGCTCGCTATTCGCTCACGGAGGGTTTGTGCTTTCCCGCCCTCCGCTGGAAAAAAGTAAGGATAGGGCACCCGGCGCAGGGAAATCCTGCGATACATCGCTGATACGATAACGATGAGAACGGATCGGAGGTTTTGCGTGAAGCTTGGGATCGCATTGGTCGCGCCATTCGTGTGGGTTGCTCTGGCCGCGGGGCAGAGTGCGCCGATAACATTGACAGCCTCGCCCGCCACAGTCGTTTGGGGTTATTACTCGGCCAAGGCCAAACCGGTGATTACGGTTCACTCCGGCGATACGGTTCGCATTCAGACGCTCTCGACCTGCGGATCTACTGAACGGCTGGTCGGCGAAGGAGTTGCGGCTTCTGACATACCGGCTTATAACGCGGATATCTATCGGGAGGTGAAAGACAAGGGACCCGGCGGCCACATCCTTACCGGGCCGGTGGAGATTGCCGAGGCGGACCCCGGCGATGTGCTCGAAGTGCAGATTTTGAAGATCGATATCGATGTGCCATTCGCGTGCAACGGGTTTGGGACTGGCCGCGGGTTTCTGCCTAACGATTATCCTTACAGCCGCAGTAAGATCATTCCTCTTGATCGCGAAAAGATGATTGCCCATTTCGCGCCCGGCATAGAAATTCCCTTGCACCCGTTCTTCGGAAGCATGGGCGTGGCGCCGCCGGAATCGGCGGGGCGGCTAGACAGCGCTCCGCCCTGGATGCATGCCGGAAACATGGACAACAAGGAACTGGTGGCCGGCTCCACGCTGTATATTCCGGTGCACGCCAAAGGCGCTCTCTTCGAGGTTGGCGACGGACACGCAGGGCAAGGCAACGGCGAGGTGGACATTACCGCCATGGAGACTTTTTTATCCGGGACGTTTCGCTTTGTCGTGCACAAGGATCAGCATCTGCTGTGGCCCCGGGCCGAAACCCCTGCCAGCTACATCAGCATGGGTTTCAGCCCGGACCTGAAGGAGGCCACGACGCTCGCCGTGCGCGACATGATCAACTTCCTTGTGGACCAGAAGCACCTGAGCCGCGACGACGCCTATATGCTCACCAGCGTGGCCGTCGATGTCGACATCACTCAGCTCGTCGATGGAAATGTCGGCGTGCATGCGATCTGCCCGAAGATCATCTTTAGCAAGTAGAGGGCACGGCCGCAAGGCCACCTGCGGTGGGGGAGTCGCCATTCGTTGGTTCAACGTCCGAGATTTCCTATGCCACGCATGTCAATTGCGCGTGGCTTCGAAGAGAAACCAACTGCGGCGCTGCGACTGGTCAATCCAGTTCTCAAGCAGACTGGCGGTTGCTACATCCCCTGCATCGTCGCACAGAGAATGTACCGCACGCATGCTTAGCGTTAATACCTTTTCGTCCTCATGCAGTTCACTGAGCATGCCGGCTGGCGTCACGAACTCAGCATCATTGTCACTGATCCGCTGCAGCCGTGCAATGTGGCCAATGGAGCGTATCGTCGTGCCACCGATCTTGCGAACTCTCTCGGCGATCTCGTCGATCATGGCGAAGAGTTGGTCCGCGTGATCATCGAGCAGCAGATGGTAGTCGCGGAAGTGTGGGCCGCTCATATGCCAGTGAAAGTTCTTCGTCTTGAGGTATAAGGCGAAGACATCGGCAAGCAGCGCGTTTAAAGCCCCGCTAATGTCGCGGACGGCTGGTGCAGCAATATCCGACCGGGTGGTGAGGGGCGCTTTTTGCAGTTCGGTTGGTTCAGTATGGTTGGTCATAGGATCTCCTTGAAATAGTGCCTAGTTGCGTGAAGAATTGACGCAAGGCGTGCGAACGAGAATTCAAGCGTGACGACGCACCTCGTGAGCGCTTAACGTTCCCCCGTGTCCTACATAGAACCGATCAAAACCAGCGTCCACCAGTCGAAGCAGTTCTTTGCCGACAGCTTGAGGGTCGTCTTCGAAAGGGGGCCTTATGGCGTGGTTTGTCTGTATCAGGCCGCCTATCAATATGCCAGACGCGACCAGGTCTCCAACAAGGGCCTCTTTGCTCCCGAGCTGAACGGAAATAGATCCTTTTGTATGTCCAGGTGTGTGTTTCACTGTACCGGAGATACCGAACTGCGAGAGTTCGAGAATGTCGTTGTTTGAAAGTAGTACGTCCGGTTCGAACGCTGGATAACTTTCGTGGGGCGCAGGTGTCTTGAGAAATAACCGCCCCGGCCATCCCGTCGGACAAAACGTCATCGGTACTTCCCGCTTGTAGTGCGGGAGGTCATCCTCATGCGCAATGATCGGAGCCCGCGACTTCTCGCGAAGTTCGGACGCACCACCTGCGTGGTCTACATGGGCATGGGTGATCACGATTGCTTTAATGTCTTTAAACGACAGACTATGATCCAATAGCACCCTTTCAATCTTTGCAGCGGAACCTGGTAGTCCGGCATCGACTAGAAGGCATCCCTGGCTAGCGATAACAAGGTGCGAGTTCACCAGTTTGAATGGCAAGATAGGTATCCGTACTATTTGGGACATCCTCGGTCTCCATTTCATTGACTCAGGTTGGTTCCTACATCCAGCCGAACCGGACGCGGAAGTACCGAGAATTGCCAACGAACGCAAAGCGGAGTTTCTCAGGCTCGTTGGCGTTGTTTCTAGCGCTTACTTTGCTCCGGCAGCCGCGTCTTCGATGACTTTGGCAACTTCTTTTGGATGCGACAACATCACCGCATGGCTCGAGGGAAGTGTGGTTGTGGTGGCCTTGAGTTGTTTGGCCATGCTTGCTTCCTGCTCGGGCGTTATCATGTGATCGTTGGAGGCTACGATGTACCAGGAGGGTTTGCTGTGCCATGCAGCTTGCGTGGGTTCCGCGGCAAAGATCGATCCCGAAGTCTGCGGTTGAACGGCGGTGAGGAGAGCTTTTTCTTCTTTGCTGAGGTCTTGCGCGAAGCCAGTTTCGATTCCATCCGGCGTTAGAAGCAGAAAGCCGTCTGGCTGCGGAGCAACCTTGTCCAGTCCGATGGGCTTGGGGAAATTCTTGCTGATGGCTACGATGGATTGACCCGCATCCGGCGCGAATGCGGCAACATAGACCAAGGCGACGACTTTGGGATCGTTGCCTGCTTCGGTAATGACTACGCCGCCGTAGGAATGGCCGACCAGGATTACCGGGCCATCTTGCGCAGCCAGTGCGCGCTTTGTTGCGGCAACATCATCCCGAAAGGAGGTGAGGGGGTTCTGAACAGAAGTGACGTTGAATCCCTTGGCCTGCAGCAGAGGAATTACTTTGGACCAGCTTGATCCGTCTGCGAAGGCGCCGTGCACGAGAACGATGTTTTTGACTTCAGGCGTTTGTGACATGAGAGTTCCTCCAATGTTTGTAATGCTGAGGGTAAGGATTGCGAGAATTCGCTTCCACGAGTAGCGCATATTGATCTCCTCCACGGACACAAGGGCGCTGAAAGCAGTGGGGAATGCGCTCACAGCTACGGATGAGTCCAGGTTTGAATTGAGTCATCGAAATCCGGAGAGATATGGGGAAAACCGGAGTCGCTGGCTAAGCTCATGTCGATTATGATGAGAGCCGCTGGAGAAGCTGTTACCGGATATTGCCGCGTTATGACGTTTCTTGCTTTAATTTAGAAATTGCTTCGGAATATCGACGGCGCTATGCCCACTGCCCTGTGAAAAGCGCGCGTAAAGTGGCTGGAATGATCGAAGCCGACCTTGATGCCAACCGCAGCGATATTTAGGTTGCTGTGCTTGAGCAAGGATCTGGCTCGTTCCATGCGGCGGTCGAGAACATACTGACCGGGTGTGACCCCCATGCTCTGCTTGAAGGCACGAAGAAAGTGAAAGGAGCTTAACCCGGCAGCCGTAGCCAATTTGGCGAGGGTTATGGACTCTTCGAGATGTTCATCGACATAGGATTGAACCGCGCGAATCTGCTTGGGAGCCAGCTTGGAGCCAGCTTTTGGCGGTGCTGCAATGGCCCGGGCATGCTGGCTCAACGCCAGAGCGATCGCAGTGGCAATGCACTCGAGGCCGAAGTGGTCGTGGGTACTGGGCAGTTTACTCTCGTGGTCCAGCGCTCGCATCAAGTGTTCGATCTTCGGTGGGCTGGCCGCAAGTGATTGAACAATTGGCATCGAGGAATTTCCGCCGGATGCTTCTACCAGGTCGTCGAATCGCACAGGATCAAAGGCCAGCGCGACCCCTTCCACCGGTCCTTCAAATCGCACCTGATGCCGACATCCTTGCGGCATGACCCAAAGAGCGCCAGGACGAATCCAACGCACCCCGGAGAACTCAGGACTTTTGATCTCCGCTTGCACGGCTGGACAGGTGTAGAGAAAGAAATTGTGCTGCTGGGGTTCGCGCTCTGGAAAGTCGGTGGCCTCAATGGCGTGGTGCTCAACGTGCAGCCCTCGCGCAGCCAGAGCCGGATGCCTTCTTATGACATTGGGGACGATTGGAATGATCTGCGTCCCTTGCCGGACTGAAATTGAGTCGCTCACGCTTGCCGCCTGTAGTGGGCCTGTATGGCCGTGTTTAGGATTCCCGAATGGATAACGATAATACAAGAAAATCCCGGGCTGCGAGATGAAGACAAACCGCAGGTCCCTCGTTGTGCTCAGCTCGGGATGACAGCAGTTTTGTCAGGCTGGCGCGGCGTAAAGCACTTAATTGTGCTTGCCTTTCCACTCTGCATAAGGGCCTTGGAAGTCTTCGATGCCATCTGCTTTGAAGTTCCAGAGACGCGTGGCTACTTCGTCAATTAGGTCGTGGTCGTGGGTGACTAACAAGACAGTGCCTTCGTAGCGCTGGAGGGCGATGTTGAGGGCGTTGATGGCTTCCAAGTCGAGGTGGTTGGTTGGCTCATCGAAGATCAGGGTATTGGGCTTGGTGAGGATGAGCTTGCAGAAGACGAGGCGCGCCTGTTCTCCGCCGCTGAGTGCCTTGGTCGGTTTAGCGCCTTCTTCTCCCGAAAAAAGCATCTGCCCAAGAATGCCGCGAATCTCTTCGACGGTGGCCTTGGGGTCCCAGCGATGGAGCCACTCGGCGACGGTGAGGCCGTGCTCGATTTGCGAGCTGACGTCCTGCGGGAAGTAGCCGATGTGGGCTTCGTGTCCCCAGAAAACGGTGCCGGAGTCGAGAGTGAAGTCCTTGTCGGCAAGGCCGGGATAGTTGGCAAGCAGGCTCTTGATCAGCGTGGTTTTGCCTGCGCCGTTGCGGCCCATGAGGCAGACTTTTTCTCCGCGCAGCACATTGCCGGTGAAGCCGCCGAGAAGGGTTTCTTCTCCATAAACCTTGGTGAGGTGCTTGAATTCGAGGATGTGCTTGCCCGAGGGGCGGATCTGGTCCAAGCGGATATAGGGGCGCTGGATGTTGGAGCGGGCCAGCTCGTTGGTCTGGAGGCGCTCGACCTCTTTGCGGCGGCTGGTGACCTGCG
>Ga0181534_10002894_pt1 | contig 10366 bp, 6 predicted proteins | sample PEATcosm2014_Bin_37_FD_119758 | JGI IMG/M metagenome (GOLD analysis project Ga0181534, IMG submission 119758) | Peatland microbial communities from MTU Mesocosm Facility, Houghton, MI, USA - PEATcosm2014_Bin17_10_metaG | ecosystem: Environmental > Terrestrial > Soil > Wetlands > Peat | place...
CGGCAATGCCACCGAGCGCCACATCTGCGAGGCGTATTCCAAGAAGGGCGACGCGGCGTTCTGGAAATCGAAGCTCGGCGATTGTCCCGCCGACGCGGGCAAATTGCAGGCGCTCATCCGCTCGAAGACGATGAAAAAGGGCGGCGCGGGCTACGTGCAGCCGGGCAAGGATTCCTTCCCGCTGATGGCCGACATGAACCGGTTCGTGCAGGAGGTCGGCGCGATTCCCACGCTGACCTGGCTCGATGGCACAAGTGAAGGCGAAAAAGCCATCGAAGAGCTTATTCAGGTCGCCATGTCCAGCGGCGCGGCGGCGATCAATGTGATTCCCGACCGCAACTACACGCCCGGCGTGAAAACCCAGACACTGCAAAATCTTTATGACGTCGTGGCTCTGGCGGAGAAGCATTATTTCCCGATCATCGTCGGCACGGAAATGAACGCGCCGGGCAACAAGTTCGTGGACGACTTCAACACGGCGGAATTGAAACCGCTGGTGCCGGCTGTCCTGAAGGGCGCGCATATCGTTTATGCCCATTCCGTTTTACAGCGCGAAAGCGGCCTCGGCTATTTGAGCAACTGGGCGAAAAAGTCATTTGAAAAAACCGCCGCCAAGAACGATTTCTTCGAGAAGCTGGGGCGTCAATTGCAACCCGCAACGGAAGACCGTTTGCGCGGTTTGCCATCGGACGTGACACCGGCGGACATCTTTGCCAGAATCAAGTGAACCAATTTTATGCCGACAACAACCATTCCTGATAAACAGCGCGCGGTGCAACTGGTCGCCCCCGACCAGCTCCGCGTGAACGACGCCAAGCCCGTGTTCCAGCCGGGGCCGCACCAGATCCTCTGCCAGGTCGAGGTCTGCGGCCTGTGCTTCTCCGATTTGAAGCTGCTGAAACAATTTTCCGGCCACGTCCGCAAATCCGAGATCACCGGCGGCATCGTGCAGGAGGCGCTCGCGCAGATGCCGCATTACGTCCCCGGCGACAAGCCGGTCGTGCCCGGCCACGAGACCGTCGTGCGCATCGTCAAAGTCGGACCGGAGGTGAAACGGTTCAAGGCCGGCGAGCGTTATCTTGTCCAGACCGATTACCGCTGGCTGCCGACGAAGAATTCCAATTCCGCGTTCGGCTACAATTTCGAGGGCGCTTTGCAGGAATACGTGATGGTGGACGAGCGCGTCATCACCGCGCCGGACGGCGAGTCCATGTTCATCCCCGCGCCGGAGGATTTGTCCGCGTCGGCCATCGCGCTCTGCGAACCGTGGGCGTGCGTGGAGGATGCTTATGTCGAGAAGCAGCGCCAGACTTTCAAGCGCGACGGCAAAACGCTCATCGTCGCCGACGGCGAACCAAATGTGGATGGCGCTGGCAAAGTGACTTACGCCAAACCTTCGGCGGAAAGTAGGACAGGCTTCCAGCCTGTCTCTGACAGGCAAGATGCCTGTCCTACATTTGACGACGTGATTTACTTTGGCAGCGATGCCGCGGTTGCCGAGAAACTATTTGCGAACGTTGGCACGAAAGGATTGTTCGTCATCGTTCAAGGCGGAAAGAAATTTGGCCGCCCGGTGGTCACGGCGGTTGGCCGCGTTCATTACGGCGGCATTCGCATCACCGGCACGGCGGGCAGCAATGTGGCCGATGCGCTGGCGGCGATTCCCGCCACCGCCGAAATCCGGCCCAGCGACAAAATCAACATCATCGGCGCCGCCGGCCCGATGGGCACGATGCACGTCATCCGCGATTTGTGCCAGGGCGTGCCGAGCGTCACCGTCTTCGCAGGTGATTTGAGCGACGAGCGGCTGGTTGCCTTGCGCAAATTGTCCGAGCCGCTGGCGCAAAAGAACAAGCTCACGCTGAAGACTTACAATCCGTCGAAGGACAAGCTCGCGGATAAATTCAATTACATCGTTTTGATGGCTCCGGTTCCGGCATTGGTCGCGCAGGCCGTCAAGGACGCCGCGCCGAAGGCCATCATCAACATCTTTGCCGGCATTCCCGCCGAAAAGACGGGCGAGATTGACTTGGACACCTACATCGAGAGGCAATGTTATTTCATCGGCACCAGCGGCTCGACGCTCGACGACATGAAGGCCGTCTTGAAAAAGGTCGCTTCGCGCCAGCTCGACACGAATTTGTCCGTTGCTGCTATTGCTGGATTGGATGGCGCGGTGGACGGCATCCGCGCGGTGGAAAAGAACCTGATGCCTGGCAAGATCATCGTTTATCCGTTTGCAAAAGGCCTGAAGCTGACGGCGCTCACCGAGGTTGGCAAGGAGCATTCCGGCGTGGCCAACGCACTCGATGACGGTTATTGGAACAAGAACGCGGAAGCGGCGTTGAAAAAGGAGTTTGGCGCACAATGAACCTTGAAAACAAAATCGCCGTCGTCACAGGCGGCGCGCAGGGACTCGGCCAGGCGATTTGCGGCGCGCTGGCGAAGGCCGGATGCAATGTCGCCATCGGCGACATGAAAGAAGAAGCGGCACAAGCTACGGCGGCGGAAATCGTCAAGGCAACAGGCCGGAAGGCGTTCGCGTTGAAAACCGATGTGACGCAGGAAGCCGACGTGCAAAAATTGTTCGACCGCGCGATTGCGGAATTCGGGCGCGTGGACATTGTTGTTGCCAACGCGGCGATTTTGATTGCGGAGCCGATTGCCGAGGCCAATGCCGAGAAATGGCGCGCGGTGATGAACGTGAATCTGTTCGGCAATTTTCTGACGATGAAGCACGCCTGCCGCGTGATGAAGCCGCAAAAGAAGGGCGTCATCATCCAGATCAATTCCAAGTCCGGCAAAAAAGGCAGCGCGGCCAACTCCGCCTACGCCGCGACGAAATTCGGCGGCATCGGCCTCGTCCAGAGCGTCGCGCTGGAAATGGCGCCGCACGGCATCCGCTGCAACGCGATTTGTCCCGGCAACCTGCTCGAATCACCGTTGTGGACCGACCCGAACAACGGCCTGTTCGTGCAATACCTCAAGGCCGGCAAAGTGCCCGGCGCAAAAACCGTCGGGGACGTGAAGCAATTTTACACCAACCAGGTGCCGATGAAAAAGGGCTGCACCTACGACGACATTTGCAACGCGCTGATTTTTCTCGCCGGTGATGGCGCGAGTTATCTCACCGGCATTTCCTTGAGCGTCACCGGCGGGCAGGAGATGAATTGAAACTGCGCGCCGTTCACGGGAGCTGTGACTCGAATTGATATTTACCCGAGCCGACGTTGAACACAGCCACACCGTCTTCCGAACGCAACAGCGAAACTCCGATCGAGCGGGCGGCCGGTTGGCCACTCTCGGTCACCAGGTCGGCTGCGCTCGCTGGAACATAGACTGTCGCCGTGGTGTTTGGTGGAATGGTCACATTCAAATAGAGGTGTTTGCCGTCAATCCGCCACGCGCTTTCGATGTGCCCGGCTGGCGATTCATAGGCGGCCTGCGCGTTCGTCAAGCCCGCGGCGATGGCCGGACGGATGATTATCTTGCGGAAACCGGGGCCATCTGTGTCAATGCCCGCCACCTGCCGGTATAGATATTCGCCCACCGCGCCGAATGAGTAATGGTTGAACGAATTCATTGCAATCGTCTGGAAACCCTTGTCGGGCGTCCAGCCATCCCAGCGCTCCCAAAGTGTCGTAGCGCCGTTCTTCACCGGAAAAAGCCATGACGGATAAGTTTCCTGCAAGAGCAGACGATACGCCACGTCGTCGCGGCCGGCCAGGTGCAGCCCCGGCAGGAGACGCGGCGTGCCGATAAAACCGGTGGCGAGATGCCAGTCGCTTTTTTGAAGTTCCCCGACAAATTTCTCCGCGACCTTCGCCTTCATTTCCGCCGGAACCAAATCCATCGTGAACGCGAGCGCATAGGCGGTCTGGCCGCTGTTCGTGATGGATCCGTCCGGCAGAATGAAGTCGCGTTCAAATGCGGCCTTCACCTCCTCGCTCTGCGCCTGAAAGCGCATCGCATCGTTCGTGCGGCCGATGGCCGCCGCCATTTCAGCCATCAGCGCAGAGAGATTCGCCAAGTAGGCGCGCTGAATCACATCGAGGTCGGCACCACCGCCAAGGTTGAGATGGTCGCCAAGCGTGCGCAACGTGAGACCGCCGTCCTTCCGTCCGCCGCCCAGCCACGCGAGGTAGCGGGCCAGCGCGTCAAAATTGCGCTCCACAATCCGCGTGTCGCCATAGACGTGATAAATCGTATAGACGCACCGGATTGCCGCATCGCCGCCCCAACCGGCCGACGCCCAGAGCGAACCGAACTTCGGCGCGACGTTGGCCATCGCGCCCGAAGGAAGCTGCGAATCCTGCACCAGAGTCGTCAACCAGCGGGTGAAAAAGGCCGCGACATCGGCGTTGTAGGCCGCCGTGCCGATGAAAAATTGCGCGTCGCCAGTCCAGCCGGCGCGCTCGTCGCGCTGCGGACAATCCGTGGGCACTTCAAGGAAGTTGCCGCGCTGGCTCCACGCGATGTTCCGGACGAGCTGGTTCACGAGCGGACTCGAACATTCGAATTCGCCCGTGCGCTCCATCGGCGAGCCGACGACGACACCGGTGACGGCATCAAGTCCGGGTTTTGTGTCGAGTCCGGTCACTTCGACGTAGCGGAAGCCGTGGAAGGTAAACAATGGTTCCAACGTCTCCTCACCGTCTCCGCGCAGATAATAAATGTCGGTCGCATTCGCCCCGCGGAGATTGGAGGTGTAGAGCGTGCCATTCGGATTCAGAACCTCGCCGTGGCGCACCATGATTTTCTGGCCGGCGTGGCCGCGCACTTTCAGCCGCACCCAGCCGGCAATGTCCTGCCCGAGGTCAAACGTCCACGCGCCCGGACGCGGCTCGGTGACGGTGCGCGCCGGCAGTTCGCCGGTGATGCGTGCCGCATCGGCGTTGGCCGCCTCGATGGCAAATGCCGGCAGCGGCTTCTGCGCATCGAGCGGTCGCAGTCCGGTGGCGACCGGTTGCCATGCGGAGTCTTCGAAATTGGGCTGCGCCCAGTCGTCCTGTCGCAGCCGCGCATCATAGGTGCAGCCCATCATCAGGTCGGCGGAGCGGATCGGGCCGGTTGCCGCGCGCCAGGAGCCGTCGCTCGCGATGGTTTCGCGCGTGCCGTCGGCGTATTCAATTTCAAGTTGCGCGAGCAGCCGCGGGTAACCGCCGTAGAAATAACGCTGGCCGGTGTAGGAAAGCACGCTGGCATACCAGCCGTCGCCAAGAATCGCACCGAATGCATTGGCTCCCTCGCGCACCTGCGCCGTCACATCGTAGGTCTGGTATTGCACGCGCGACCGGAATTCCGTCCAGCCCGGCGTGAGATAATCGGTCCCGACCCGCGCGCCGTTCAATTGCAATTCATAAACACCGAGCGCGGTGCTGTAAATCGTGGCGCGGCGAACCGGCTTGGAAACCATGAACGTCTTCCGCAGAAACGGCGCCGGTGACAGATAATCCGTGAAGGTCTGCGGCGGGCCGTCCCACGGATTGCGCCGTTGCGGATCCACCAGCAACGGCTGCCAACCGCCATCGGCGAATCCCGGCAGGTCCCAGCCCGCCGGCGCGTTCGTCGCAAACTTCCACGCCGCGTCAACCGGCACGACCTGCGCGCTGCCATCGGCAAATTGCAATTCAACCTCGCCGAGCGCCGCCGGCTGGTAGCCGTCGTATTGCGTGATCGCAAGGCCAATCGCGTTTTCTCCAGAACGAAGCGCCGCCGTGATGTCAACCGGCCGCATCTGCTCCCAGCGTGTGACTTCGCCAATCGGCTTGCCATTGACCGTGACCTCGCAGACCTGGTCCGGCGTAAGCGCCAGCGCGGCTCGAACCAGTTTTTTCTCCGGCGGCAGTGTCAGCACGCCGCGGACTGATGCCATGAGCGGCGCGGTTTTCGACACGTCGAGCGATGCAAACGCCCATCGTTTTTTTTGCAGCCGGGCGCGGGCTTCATTGTTGAGTTCCGTCCCATCAGCCGGTGCGGCCGTGTCCAATCCAATCCATTGCGCCTGCCAGTCGGCCGGTTGCAGCAGGCCCATGCTCCAGCGGGCTGGCGCGCTCCGATCCGATTCGCGTCCGGCTTCGTCCCAGACGCTGACCTGCCACCAGCATTGCCGGCGCGAACCGAGCGGCTTCCCGCCATAGACAATCTGTTGCGTCGCATCGGAGGCGACTTTGCCGGTGTCCCATAAATCCCCCTGCCCGCTGGCGAGCAATTCCGGTGACGAGGCAACCATGATACGATAGGCAGTCTGGCGGACGCCGCGGGCGTCAGCCGTCGCCCCCAATTCCCAGCCGAGACGCGGCGCCGGCTCGCCGATGCCCTCGGGATTGACGCGATACTCGCAACGCAAATGGGCCGGCACCAGTGCGCCGTAGACGCACGGCGCGGCAAGACCGGCAAAAGCAGCCAGCAGCACGAAAAAAAGAAAGGTGGAAATTTGCTTGGACTTCATGGCCGGATTATCGAATGCGCCGCAGCTTTGAAAAGTCAAAAATCATTTCCGCCTTCCAGTTTCCAGCTTCGACTGATTCATTGCCTAAAATTGCCGGAACTATTAACCTCAAAACTGAAAGTTTCATCGGCAATGAAATCCTTTTCCTTGAAAAACAAAACCGCGATTGTGACCGGGGCCAGCCGTGGCATCGGCCTGGCCATCGCCAAAGCACTTGCCAGCGAAGGCGTGCAGCCTGGCCTGCTGTCCCGTTCAAATCCCGGCGTCGGCGGCGAATTTGTCGCCTGCGACCTCGCGGATCTGGACAAAATTCCCGGAGCCGTCCGCCAGCTCGCCGACCGGCTCGGCACAGTGGATTTTCTCATCAACAACGCCGGAATTTTTCTGGAGAAACCCGTGCCGGAAATCCAACTGGCCGACTGGGAACGCGTCTTGCGCGTGAACGTCACCGCGCCATTTCTGATCACGCGAGAAATTTTGCCGCAGATGATCGCGCGCCAACAGGGACGCATCATCAACATCGCCAGCACTTCCAGCTCGCATGGTTATCTGCACCAATCCGCCTACTGTGCCAGCAAACACGCCCTGCTTGGCTTCGCCCGATCTCTGGCAATGGAGGTGAAGCCGCATGGCATCCACGTTTATAATCTTTGTCCCGGCGGCGTGGACACCGATTTCATCAAAGGCACCTACCTCGGTGAACGCCTGAAAGGCCAGCCGATGATCAATCCGGAAGACATCGCGAAAATGGTGGTGTTCCTACTGCGCCAGCCGGAGAACATAGATATGGCGGAAGTGACCGTCCGCAGGTTTGATCCGAAAGCGAAATAATAATTAACGAGGAGTAGCATCCGGCAACCCGCCATCCACGGGAATACATGCGCCCGTTGTGGGTGTTTGCCGAGTTGCAAAAAACAGGACGGCATTCGCGACGTGTTCAGCGGTGACCCTGGCTTTCAGCAGATTGCGGTTGCGGTAATATTCTTCCAGACCTTTTTCGTCTAGGCCGCGCGCCTTCATCCGGCCGGGGCCGACCTCGGCCCAAAGACCCGACTTGTGCTCGCCGCCGGAAAACACGGCATCGGGCGCCACCATGTTGACTCGGACATTCAGTGGCGCAAATTCCAAACTGGCAATGCGCGCCAATTGATGTGCCGCCGCTTTGGTCGCGCTGTAAGCTCCGAAACCAGCGCCGGGAGAAAAAACATTCTTCGTGGAAATCAAAATCACATCGCCGCCGGTGTTCTGCCGCGCAAAATGCCGGCCTGCTTCCGCCAGAACCAAAAGCGTGCCTTCGACATTCACTCGTTCCAACCGCCGGAACGCCTCCAGTTCAATCTCAACCAGCGGACAGGCCAGCGCAAGTCCGGCATTCACGACGACGATGTCCACGCCACCCCATGTCGCGGATATTTTTGCGAAGGCGATGGCGACTGATTTGGAATCGGTCACATCCATCGGCACACCAATGACGCGCTCCGCATTGTGCTTCTGAAATTCCGCGACGAATTTTTCAAACCGCTCGCCGGGTAAATCCGTAATGGCGACGTGGCAACCTCGCTCCAGCAAACCCCGGCAAATGCCAAAGCCAATCGCGCCCGCCGCGCCGGTGACAAGCGCCGTGCGCCCGACCAACCGGGGGTCGTGGCCGGAAGCCGCCTTCGGTTTCACGACTTGAAAAGTGCCGACGTTTGGTAGAGAAAGCATTTCCGGTCTGGATTTGTGTTTCGCCTCGTAATTTTGAAGCGACGCAGCCAGGCGCGAACGAAGATTTTCGTCGGCTTCATTGCCCCGAAGCGAATCAACTTGAAGCGCGAGTCGCGATTTGTTCTTGCCGGCCAGACTTTTTAGAATCACCGGCCGATGCGGATGGTCTTCATCTCCCATCGGCTCCGCAAGCAACCCACGCAAAACCGTCGCGACACGGGCGATGGCACCAAGCTGTGATGTTTTAGCCATTGCGCTTCGATTTTTTCTTCTCCTGATTCTTCAGCGTCTCGTAGAGGTCGAACGCCGCCTTCGGCTTCAGATTTTCGTGAACGACCCTGGCCACGGCCTGCATCATGGCCTTTGGCGCGTCGCTCTGGAAAATGTTCCGCCCCATGTCCACGCCCGCCGCGCCTTGCTGGATGGCATTGTAGGCCATCGTCAACGCCTCCAGTTCCGGCAGCTTCGTGCCGCCCGCCATTACAATCGGCACGGGACAGGACGCCGTAACGGTCTCGAATTCTTCGGGACAAAAATAAGTCTTCACAAACTGCGCGCCCAATTCGGCGCAAATGCGGCAGGCGAGGCGGAGGTATTTGGCGTCGCGCGTCAGCATTTTGCCCACGGCAGTGACGGCCATCGTCGGGATGCCCGCGCGCAAGCCCATGTCCACGAGCCGGGTCATATTATGGACGGAGCGCGTTTCAAATTCGCCGCCGATGAACACTTGCAACGTCACCGCCGACACGTTCAACCGGATGGCGTCCTCAATATCCACGGCCAGTTCCTCGTCGGACAACTCCTTCAGGATGCTCGGCCCGCCGCTGCAACGGAGGACTATGGGTTTGGTCAGTGACGGCGGCACAGTCGTGCGCAAAATGCCGCGTGTGAGCATCAGCGCATCGGCCAGCGGCATGAGCGGGACGATGTTGAGGTCAATGCGCTCCAAGCCGGTCGTTGGCCCCTGAAAATAGCCGTGGTCAATGGCCAGCATCACCGTGCGGCCCGTGACGGGATTGAAGATGCGCGACAGTCGGTTTTTCATCCCCCAATCCAGCGACCCGGCACCTTTCAGGAAAAAGCCCGGCGTGGCCTGCGGGATGTGCTCGTAATAATTCTTTTGCTTCGTTGGTTTTATTGCGTCGGCTTCTGGCATAAATTTTTCCTGTTGATGTATTCAATGAGCCTAAATCTTCTGCCGCCGGTGTCAATTACAAGCCAAACTGTTGAATCAGGAAGAAAATCGCGGGCACGGTCAGCAGGCTGAAAAAAGTGCTGTAAAAAATTCCCTCGGCGGCAAGCGTGATGTCGCCGTGAAACCGCTCGGCCATGACGCTGCAACTAATCGCCACCGGCATCACCGCAATCAAGTAAATAATCATCCGCGTTTCTTCCGGAATCACGAAGCCTATTCTCATCAAGACAAAGCCGATGGCTATCGTCGCTAGCGGCGCGAACAGCAGGCGCGACAACAGCACGCCCCACAGCACGCGCGGAAAACGATGCACGGCGATGGTCAATTCGCCAAGTTGCGCGCCGATCGCCAGCAGCGACAACGGAATAGTCAGGCTGCCGACCAGCGCCAGCGCCTGCACCAGCGCAGCGGGCAGCATCATGTCCAGCGGGACCGCCGTTGGGTCAATTGTCTCCAGATCGCGGACGGCGGGAAACAACAGCGCCAGGGCAATCCCCACCGCCGTCGCCCATAGACCGATGTTTGTCAGGAGATTTCTTGCCGCCTGGCGCATCGCTCCGTGCAGAATCCAGACGCCGAACGACCACAGGACCAGTTGCGCGCCGACGTTGCACAGCAGCACGGTGCGGACGCCAGCGTCGCCGTAAAGCGCCTGGGCAATCGGCAATGGCAGGAAAATCCAGTTGGGAATCGCGACGAGAAAAACAAAGGTATTCCGCTGCGCCTTGTCGCTGAACACCGGCGACAGCAGGAGTCCGACAAAATACGCGGCCACAATCAATAGTCCGCACAAGACCGGGCCGATCCATCCGTCGCGCAACGCAGCCGCATCCACCGTCCGCAGCATTTGCGTGAACACGAGCGCGGGAAACGCGACGTCCACCACCAGCCGGCTCAAGGTGGCCGTGAAATCCGCCGCCAGGAATCCACGCCGCCGCGCCAGCCAGCCGCCGACGATGACGAGAAACATCGCCGCAATTTTGAGGAAGACCACGTGAACCATTGTGCAAACC
>Ga0181534_10002895_pt1 | contig 10364 bp, 7 predicted proteins | sample PEATcosm2014_Bin_37_FD_119758 | JGI IMG/M metagenome (GOLD analysis project Ga0181534, IMG submission 119758) | Peatland microbial communities from MTU Mesocosm Facility, Houghton, MI, USA - PEATcosm2014_Bin17_10_metaG | ecosystem: Environmental > Terrestrial > Soil > Wetlands > Peat | place...
ACACCCGATAGCGACTGGCAGCGCATCTGGAACATCAATTTCATGGCGCACGTCTATGCGGCGCGCGCGGTCCTGCCGGGCATGCTGGCGCGCGGCGAAGGCTATCTGTTGCAGACGGCTTCGGCGGCCGGATTGCTGACGCAGGTTGGTTCGGCGCCCTACGCCGTGACCAAGCACGCGGCCGTTTCGCTGGCGGAATGGCTGTCGGTCACTTACGGCGACCGGGGCATCCGGGTGTCCTGCCTGTGTCCACAGGGCGTGCGCACCAACATGCTGACGGAAGCGGTCGAGGGGCCGGGGCGCTTCCTGTTGGAAGGGGCGCTCGAACCCGAGCAGGTTGCCGACGCGGTGGTAGCGGGGATCGCGGACGAGCGCTTTCTGATCCTGCCGCACCCGGAAGTTGGCGAATTTCTGCGCCGGAAAGCGGCCGATTACGACCGCTGGCTGCGCGGCATGCGGCGCATGCAGGCGAAGTTCGACGCCGGAGCTGAGCCAATATGAGAGAATCGAAGTGTTTCGATCATCCCGTTTTTTCGAGGACATCCGATGTCGAAGAATCATAAAACCAACCGGAATCTTTTGCATTTATTTGGCCGCGCCGCGCTCGTTGCCTGCGTGACGTGGAGCCTGGCGGCGCAAAGCGTGGAAAGGCTCTACACTCTGGCCGGAAATACGCCCAGCCAGGCCAACGCGCAGAACGACCGCGGCAAAGTGGCGGATACGTTCGCGCTGGATCACATGCTTCTGCAATTGCAACGCAGTCCCGAGCGCGAACAGGCGTTGCGAATCCTCATGGAACAACAGCAGGATTCCAGCTCGTCCAACTTCCACAAGTGGCTGACCGCGGCTGAATTGGGCCGCCTCTATGGTCCTGCGCGGCGGGACATCGAGCGGGTCACCGAGTGGCTCGGCTCGGGCGGCTTCAAGGTAAACACGGTTTATCCGAGCGGCATGACCATCGATTTTTCCGGAACGGCGGGCCAGGTGCTGGCGGCATTCCATACGGAAATTCACCGGCTTTCCGTGAACGGGCGGGAACACATTGCCAATATGAGCGATCCCCAGATCCCGGAGTCGCTGGCGCCGGTGGTGGCAGGCGTCGTCTCGCTGCACAATTTCCGGCCGCACTCGATGCAGCGGCCACGCGCCCAATATACGATAGGGTCGGGCGACTCCGCGTATCAGCTCGTGACGCCGGCCGATCTGGCCACTATTTACGACTTGAACGCAGCCTTTAAGGCGGGATACACCGGTCAAGGACAGACCATTGCCGTGCTGGAGGATAGCGATCTTTACGACACATCCGATTGGACCACCTTCCGGAGCGTGCTCGGGTTATCCAGCTACACTTCCGGATCGTTAAGCCCAATCCAACCGCAGCCGCCGAGCGGGTCTGCCAACTGCACCGATCCCGGCGCCGATGTAACCTTCGGAGACGACGCCGAAGCGACCGCGGACGCCGAATGGGCCAGCGCCGCCGCGCCGAACGCAACCATTGAGGTGGCGGCGTGCTCGGATGGCACCGTGACGTTCGGGGGCCTGATCGCCGCGCAGAATCTGGTCAGCGCCAGCGCTCCGCCGCAGGTCATCAGTGTGAGCTACGGCCTGTGCGAAGCAGGGAACGGAGTAACCGCAAATTCGGCCTACAACGCGGTCTTTCAGCAGGCGGCGGCGGAAGGCGTGTCGGTGTTTGTTTCGGCGGGAGACGAAGGCCCGGCAAGCTGCGATGCGGGTCTGTACGCCGCGATCCATGGCATCGGCGTCAGCGGCTATGCCTCGACACCCTACAACGTGGCTGTCGGCGGAACCGATTTCGGCGACAGTTATCAGGCGGAAAACGACACCTATTGGGATACAACCAACAGCGCGGACTACGGCTCCGCCAAGTCGTACATCCCGGAGATCCCCTGGAACGATTCCTGCGCCAGTTCGATCCTGGCGTCTTATAGCGACTATCCGGTTGTTTACGGTCCCAACGGTTTTTGTGGAAGCCTTACCGCCCAGCAAGGCTTCGATCTTACAGTGGCCGCGGGCAGCGGAGGACCCAGCGGGTGCGCAACCGGCGTTCCTTCGGCCAACTTGATTGTGAGCGGCAGTTGCCAGGGATACGCCAAACCCGCGTGGCAAACGGGAGTGGCGGGAAACCCGAGCGATGGCGTGCGCGACATCCCCGACGTATCGCTGTTCGCCAGCAACGGATTGTGGGGCCACTATTACGTGACCTGTTTTTCCGATCCTCAGAATGGCGGCGCGGATTGCTCGGGCACGCCCGCCAACTGGTCCGGCCCCGCCGGCGGGACTTCATTCTCCGCGCCGATCATGGCTGGAATTCAGGCGCTGATAAACCAAAAAGCGGGAGGCGCGCAGGGCAACCCGAATCCGGTGTACTACAAACTCGCGGCGAGTTCCGTGGCCGCGTCTGTGTTCCATAACATCACCACGGGCGACATCGCGGTCAACTGCGCGGGCGACATCAGCTGCTTCGGAAACGGATTTGAAGGGAGGGGGCGCGCCACGCCGCCGACGGCGTTCGCCACCGGAAACGGCGCGCTATCGACGACCTCCGATACATATACGCCGGCCTTTGACACTGGCATCGGTTGGAACTTCGCGACCGGGCTTGGCAGCGTGGATGCCTTCAACCTGATCATGAATTGGAGCCTAGGCCAGTGAGGATAACGCCCATGCGAAATATATTTACAGCGATTCTTCTTTTAGGCGGCGCGCTGGCTATAGGCGCAGTTCCGGCCGCGGCTCAAAACTTCGATGCCAGCGGCACGGCGATGGTGAGCGGACAATATCTATTCCGTTACGTCACTTTCTTTAACGACACTAATGGCAACCTGACGGAGTCCTGCAGCCTGAGCGGCACAATGGTGTTCGACGGCGTATCCCGGTATACCATCTCGAACGCGCAACTGTTCGATTCCGGCGGCACCACCGGCGGGGGCTCCTGCTCTTCGCTGGGCGGCGGAACCTACGGCGTGCAACCGAACGGCATCGCCCAATTGGACAATCCTCTGTTCGCGACGACTCTTTTCGGCACTTTCAGCCAACCGGTTCTCACGGCAAGTTCGACGGAGGACGACTATTACGACCTCTTTATCGCGGTCCAAGCGCCGGCCGCTTCGTTTTCGAACAGCAGCCTCTCCGGAGCATTCACCGTTGGCGCCATGGACTTAACCAATCAGGAAGCCGCGCTGGAACAGGAGGGCTATTTCACCCTGAACGCGGATGGCAATGGGAATATCGCGGCGTTCACGGTGAACGGCACGGCGACGACCTTGAACTCAGGCAACATGACCCAGCAGAACGTGGCGGCCTCGACGTATGCGCTCTCCGGCACGGCGGGTGGAACCGTGACTTTTCCGGGCACGGAGGGCGATCCAAGCCTGATAGTCGGCGGCGCGAAGGCTCTGTATGTGTCGGCCGATGGCAACTGGCTGGTAGGCGGCTCGACAACCGGAGCGGACATTTTCTTCGGTTTTCGCGCGCCAAGCGGGACAAGTTCGAATACGATGCTGAGCGGCACCTATTTTATGGCGGGCATGGAAGACTATTTGGGAAACTCCCCGAATTTCCTGGATTGCTTTTATGGCTCCATCAACACCGCTGGAGACGGAAATCTCATCTGGCACCAGCGGTTTGAAGACGTCGTGGATATCGTAACCTACGACTACACCTTCAACGCGGCGATAACTGTCGGGGCAAACGGCTCCTACTACGACGGCAGCGTTTACACCTACCTGGCCGGCGCCAATGGAACGGCGATGATGCTGATTGGGTCGAACCAGCAGTTCTCGCTTATCGTCGGCGTGCGCGCGCCGTCGGTTACACCGACGTCCACGGTGTGGATCGATCCGACCTATGTCAACAACGCAGCCAACTACACGCCGATCACCAATGCTTACGCTCCGGGCGAACTGGTGAGCCTGTATGGGAACTTTGGCGTTTCCCCGCAAAGCGCCACGACGCTGCCGATTCCCACGAACCTGGGCGGCGTGCAGGTGTTCGTGAATGGCCTCGCGTCCCCGGTTCTTTACGTGAGCCAGAACCAGGTGAGCGCCTGGATTCCTTACGAAATATCGGGGGACGAGTTCGCGACCTTCCAGGTGGAGGTGAACGGGTCGAAGTCCAACACCGTCACGGTGTACGCCGATAACTCGGCGCCCGGGATTTACACACTGGCGGAAAGCGGACTTGGCGCAGGCGCGATCCTGCACACGGATTACAGCGTGGTGACGGACTCGAGCCCAGCCACGCCTGGCGAGACTGTGCTGCTGTTCATGGACGGTCTGGGAACGGTAACGCCGACCGTGGCGGACGGCGCGGCCGCCTCCGGTATCAATTTGAGCTACAGCGACGAATTCAACGCCGGGGCGATTTCGGTGTACCTGGACGATGGAGTGGATACGCTGGCGCAGGCCGACGTCTCGTTCGCCGGTCTGGCGCCCTACCTGGCCTGGCTATACCAGGTTAATTTCACTCTGCCCACGAGCGGCCTCGAAAACGGCGACGTCTACGTTTACTTTGAAACCAACGAAGCCAGTAACGAAATGGCCACGATCGCGGTGTCCGGATTCCCGCAATCCGATGCGCGGGCCAATGCCCGCCGCCGGGCTCTGAGGGCGCGAAGCCACGGCGCCAGGCACCGGCGTGGTGTTTATCGGAGCCACTGATAACTGACGAAGGCTACGCAGCGGCCGTCGGGCGACCAGGAAGGCGCGTCCATGGTGCCCTTCCCGCCGACGAGTTTCGCCAGCACTCGCACTTTGCCGTCCTTAATCGATAGGACACGCAATAAGGCGTCTTTGTCCTCGGGGATGCCCGACAATTCTTTACTGAAAGACAGAAAGGCGATCTGTTGCCCATCGGGCGAGAGGTGCGGAAAGCAATTATAGAAATTATCCGACGGCAATCCGGCGACCGACTTTTTATCGCGGGCGGCCTCGCTCGTATCGGTCGCTTCCGGCTGGCCGCCGGTGGGTGGTATCCGCTCCGTGCGGCTGTCGCGTTGAAAGACCAGGGCGGCGCCGTCGGCCGTCCACACCGGCGCTGACAGGCGGCCGGGAGTGACATACACCACGCGCCGGTCTCCGGAGAGCGGGACAGTCTCCAGGGTGCTGTACAGCTTCGGCGCGGCTTCGGTTGCCGCGCTGGTTGTCAGTTCGACGTTCGAGAATACGGCGCGCTCCACTGCATCCTTATTGTGCGAGCAGACACCGATGCCGACATAGAATGGATCGCGCATGGGAACGCGCATCGATCCGCCCGCGAACTGGAATTCCTCACCCGCGGCCGCCACCCATATGTAGAAATAATCGCCGCGCCGCGCAATGCGCACGCGGGCCGGGGCCTTCATGGCGGACTGGATTTCAGTGGTGTTGACGCCTTTTTCGTCGCGAGCCTGCAACGAGGTGAGCCCGTCGCCATGGCGGGCCACGTCGGCGTACGGGGAATCCGCGTCCAGGCTCTGGCGGATCATGAGCACGGCCTTGCGGTGCGCTTCGCCGCTGCCGCCGATGAAGGCTATGTCCGCGGTCAGAGTGACATCGCCGGAGACTTTCTTCCACACGAAGTGGAACGCGTCGGCGGCGAACCACATATTCTCGCCGCTGCCGGAGACGGTGTAGGTTCGGTTCGCCGGATCATATTCGGCGGAGCCGGGATGCAGCATCGTGCCGACGTCCACATGGTCTTCGAAGATCCCGAGCGGCGCCGCGGCGTAGACCGGGAAACAGAGACAGACGGCGATGCCGTAAGCGCGCATCAATACTTGGGAACAGTGGGGTCGACCTTATCGCTCCAAGCCAGAATGCCGCCCTTCATGTTGCGCGCGCGGAAGCCGGCATTCCTCAGCAATTCGACAGCCTTGGCGCTGCGCATACCGCTCTTGCAATGGGCCGTGATCTCGATGTCGGGATCGAACTCATCGAGGCGCTTGGCGAGCTCGCCGAGCGGAATCAGCTTGGCCGTGGGAATGCGGCAGATCTGGTATTCGTGCGGCTCGCGCACATCGATCAGGACGAAATTGTCGCCGCGATCGATTTTCGCTTTCACTTCGGTGGGGTCGATATCGCCTTCATCGCCTTGCATGGGGGCCTCCTGTGGCGGCTTGGGAATGCCGCAGAACTGTTGGTAATCGATAAGCTTCGAGATAGTGGGATGGTCGCCGCAAATCGGGCATTCCGGATTCCTGCGCACCTTCAACTCGCGGAAGCGCATGGCCAGGGCGTCGTAGAGCAACAAGCGCCCGACCAGCGGCTGGCCGATGCCCAGGATGAGTTTAACAGTTTCGGTGGCCTGGATCAGCCCGATGGTGCCGGGCAGAATTCCGAGCACGCCGCCTTCAGCGCAACTCGGCACCAGGCCGGGCGGCGGCGGCTCCGGATACAGGCAGCGGTAGCACGGCCCGCCTTCGTAAGCGAACACGGTGGCCTGCCCCTCGAAACGGAAGATGGAGCCGTAGACGTTGGGTTTGCCCAGCAGGACGCAGGCGTCATTCACCAGGTAGCGGGTGGGGAAATTATCGGTGCCGTCGACGATCAGGTCGTAGTCGCGCAGAATGCCCAGCGCGTTCTCGCTCGACAGGGCGACTTCATGCTTGTCGATGTGCACGAACGGGTTGATCTCGCGCATGCGGTCGGCGGCGGAATCGAGCTTCTTGCGGCCGACGTCGCTGGTGCCATGGATGACCTGGCGCTGGAGGTTGGTGAAGTCCACTACGTCGAAATCCACCAGGCCGATGCGGCCCACGCCGGCCGCTGCGAGGTACAGACCCAACGGCGCGCCCAGCCCGCCCGTGCCGACCAGGAGGACTTTGGCGGCCTTCAGCTTGAGCTGGCCTTCGGTACCGACTTCCGGCATGATCAGGTGGCGGCTGTAGCGCAGGATTTCGTCTTTCGATAGCTCAGCCGTGGCGGGTTCGGGAGGCGCGGCGACGGATCCGCCGGCGACGCTGGGCACGATCGACACGGTATCGCCATCCTTCACGGGCGTGGCGTTCTTGTCGAGATAGCGAATGTCCTCGTCGTTCAAATAGACGTTGACGAAGCTGCGCAGCTTGCCTTCATCGTTGAAGAGCTGGCGGCGCAGATCCGGGTAATGCGTGGTGAGGGCGGTCAGCACCTCGCCTACCGTCGAGCCAGTCAGGTCGACGGAATCCTGCTTGCCTGCGTATTGCCGCAGGGGTGTGGGAATCAAAACTTTGGCCATGATGGTGTAACTCAACTCTTCGCGCTCCGCCTTGGTTTGGTCGGCATCGGGCAGCCAGCTATTGGCGTGATCGAATGCGCCTTTGCGGATGGAGAGCACAACAAAAGAATACCAGGGACACGAGTTCTTCAGGTCGGTCTCGGAAAAATAGGCGTCGCAATCGGGATGCGAATGATAGATGCCGACCAGATCCAGGTTGCGGGCGCGGGCTTCCTTGTCGGCGCGGAGCAGGTCTTCCGGACGCAGTTCGTAGCGGCTGCCGCGCTCGCCGGAGTAGGCGTTTTCCAGGCGCAGGGCGATGCGGACGGTCTTGTTTTCCGCGTCGATTGCGCCTAGCATGGCACCGCAGCATTCGTCAGGATAGACGGCTTGCGCGTGGGCGACCATTTCGCGCCAAGCGTCGGGTTCGATGCGAATCATTCGGCTTCAGTTCTCATCCCAAAACTGATCGCTGAGATACTTCTCCGCGCTATCGCAAAGCACGGTGACGATCATACCCTGGCGGCCTTTGGCATGCAGTTCGCGCGCGATTTGCAAGGCGGCGACCACATTGCATCCGGACGAAATTCCGACCAGGAGGGCCTCTTCGCGCGCCAGGCGGCGCACCATGGCGTAGGCTTCCTCGGTTTCGAGCCAGACGTTGCCATCGGCGAGCGAAGGATCGTAGATGCCCGGCACAATAGCGGTGGCCATGTGCTTCAATCCTTCCAAGCCGTGGAAGCCGCTGGAAGGCTGGCCGGAGTAGCATTTGACGTTGGGCAGGTCGCGATGCAGGCGGCGGCTGACGCCGGTGAAGGTGCCGCTGGTGCCCATGGCCGCCACGAAATGGGTGAGCTGGCCGCCGGTCTGCTCGATGATTTCGCGGCCGGTGGTTTCAAAATGCGCCTTCCAGTTGGCCGGGTTGTTGTACTGATCCGGGTAAAAGTAGCGGTCGGGATCGGCTTCGTAGATCTCGCGGCACTTGCGGATGGCGCCGTCGGAGCTTTCGCCCGCATCGCTGAAGACCATCTCCGCGCCGTAAGCTTTCAGGATACGCTTGCGCTCGATGGAGGCGTTGGCGGGCAGGCACAATTTGACCCGGTAGCCGCGGGCCGCGCCGATCATGGCGTAGGCGATGCCGGTGTTGCCGCTGGTGGCGTCGAGGATGGTGTGTTCGGGACGGAGGCGGCCGGTGCGCTCGCCATCCAGGATCATGTTGAGGCCGGCGCGGTCCTTGACGGATCCGCCGGGGTTGAAGTATTCGGCCTTGGCGTAGATCGCGACGCCGGGGACTTCGCCGCCGATCTTATCCAGGCGCAGCAAGGGGGTGTTGCCGATGGTGGACAGCAGGTGTTGGGCCTGGGTCCGGACGGGTTCTGGAACTAGAAGAGCTGCCATAGTCTATTGGTTTGGATTAGCGGGTGCGGCGGCGGGATGCAGGATTCATGTGGGTATCATAGCAAAGTCCGTGGGGATTGGGGGATTTGGGCACAATTGTGCGGATTGGTGCACGAGGGTGCGACGGTTAGTCCTTCGGCCAAACAGTCCCAATTTCGCGGAAGTGATTTTGTTTGAGCTGGATAGGGTGAGTTTCAAGGCGGAACCAGGATTTTGAGCAGCGTCGGCGCGTGGGCTTGTCAGGATGGTCGGATTTTTCGGAATGCGGCGATACACAAACGTCCGGAGCGTTGCATAGTGTTGCATGCTGTCGCATGAAACTCGGTAGACGCAACTATGATTTATCGGCATTCGGTGCGGCGCGGTGGGCCCGGCTGGGCCTTTCGATTTCATGGTAGCATGCCGGGGCGGGGCAGCCGGGCGGCGGTAACGGGGTGGGGGTTGTAGGTGGCTGATTCTGCTCGGGGAAGTGTGGGGCCGGATTTCTCACGAGGGCGGTGATTCGGGCCGCAAGGTGATGAAACCGGGCAGTGAATCTAAACCCGAAGGTTGGCAGGGCGATTGCTTATTGGGTATCAGAAACGCTCGGAAATGTTTCGGAGTTGTAGGGCGGGTGGGCTGGTCTTGGGTACGGCAACGTTCAACCTCCTTCCTATCGCGAAGCGGTTTAGTTGTGTGCTGGGCATGCTCAGCAGTTTGGAGGTGCAAGTCCTCCGGCCAACCTGATGGAGGTGAAGGCCTAGTGATGATGCGAGGGCTACCGCCGCGAGGCGGGGTTTGAAAGAAGCATGGATCAAATGTGCGAGTCGATGGACAAGAACCGGATACAAGGCGTTAGCGCCGGACGAGCGGGCAACTTACCGCGAAGTCCGTATCCATCAAAGGTGCGAAGCGTAGATTCGGCGACTGTGCACAGAAGGCGGCTGAGCTTACCCCAGGAGATCTGTTCCGTGTCGCTTCGGCGACTGAGGCTGTCGAAAGGCGGCCTGACCGCGGGGCAGAAGTCAGCAGAGGGCATAGTAGGTCATGCAGTCGGCAAGGCTAGTGAGGCACTCCGAATGCCGAAAGGCGGAGCAATGGATAGGCCGAGCCGGGAACGATGGCCGAAGGCCCAAACGAGAAGGAGAGGCCAGTAGGCCATGCATCTCAAGGACGACGAGCAGCTGAATATCCAGCTTGAACTGGACTTCTTTTCGGCGCTGACGGGTGAAGCCCGAGCGGCGGGAAGGGAAGAGACTGAATCGTCCGGGGCGATGAATGGGACCGAAAACCCAGCCAGCACGAATTGATGGAGGAAGTATGTGAGCGAGAAAACCTGAAGGCCGCATTGAAGCAGGTGCAGGCCAATAAAGGGAGTCCGGGCGTTGACGGGATGACCGTCGTCGGCATCAAGGATTACCTAAAGCGGCACTGGCCATCCATCCGGGAACAACTGTTGAACGGGACCTACGAACCGAAGCCGGTAAGGCGGGTGGAAATCCCCAAGCCGGACGGAGGGGTGCGAAGCTTGGCATCCCCACGGTGCTGGATCGATTCATCCAGCAGGCGGTGATGCAGGTTCTGCAGAGGCGATGGGACCGGACGTTTTCCGAACACAGCTACGGGTTCCGGCCGGGACGGTCGGCTCATCAAGCGGTGGCACAGGCGCAGTTGTTATATCGCCGAAGGCTACGGCTGGTGCGTTGATCTTGACCTCGAGAAATTCTTCGATCGGGTCAATCACGACAAACTGATGGGTCAGATGGCCAAGCGGGTCGCGGACAAGCGGCTGC
>Ga0181534_10002897_pt1 | contig 10358 bp, 11 predicted proteins | sample PEATcosm2014_Bin_37_FD_119758 | JGI IMG/M metagenome (GOLD analysis project Ga0181534, IMG submission 119758) | Peatland microbial communities from MTU Mesocosm Facility, Houghton, MI, USA - PEATcosm2014_Bin17_10_metaG | ecosystem: Environmental > Terrestrial > Soil > Wetlands > Peat | place...
AAAATGGCCGCCTCGTTTCAGATCATGTCGATAGTTGGAGGCGCGATTGCCGCGCCTCTGATGGGCTATCTGGCGGATCGGTATCACAGCATGGCCATCTGCTTCATCCTGCCGCTGATCGGTTTCCTGGCCACCACCGTTTACGGCTTCGCCTATCCCCGCCTGCTGCGGAAATCGGCTTGCGCAACTGCCTGATACGGAGAAACGGGTACTAGCGAAGCTCTTCGAGGTGCTTCAGACGCGCGTCCAGGACTTCCTCAACGCGGTGCAACTCCGAGCGCCAGAGGTCGCGCATATCGTCGAAGCGTTTGTCCATCGCCCCGAAGCGCGAGTTAATGTGCATGAGGAGCAAGGTCACCGCCAGGGTGAGCATGGCGGCGTTCGTGACGATGGGCACGCCGATGGCGAGGTAAAGCTGGGTGTCGCTCATTCGTTTCTCCCGGCCCGATGGATTCGACCTCGCTTCATTGTCACACAGCGCGTGTGCGCCCGGAGTGGACGGAAATAGCAGGATGTATTTTCCGCTTGCATAATAGCGAACAAAAGGCGAAAATAGGAGTTATGCCTGAGCTGATTGGCATAGCTAAAATGGCCGCCCAAAGCAACCTCCTGGAAGCCAAAGGTCCCGCCGCTTCGCCGGTCGAATACTTCGAGATCGGTGCGCGCAGCATCCTCAATCGCACCAAGCCCAACCTGCCCTTCGACTGGACCATCAACCCCTATCGCGGCTGCGAGTTTGGCTGCCACTACTGCTTCGCGCGCTACACGCACGAGTTCATGGGCATGCAAGACGGCCGTGATTTTGAGTCCAAAATCTACGCCAAGGCCGCCGCCCCGGAAATCCTGCGCCGCGAGCTGCGCAAGCTCGACCGCGCCGACCGCATCACCATCGGCACGGCCACCGATCCCTATCAGCCCGCCGAGCGGCGCTTGCGGCGCACCCGCGCCATCCTCGAAGTCTTCGCGGAAGAGAAGGGCCGCCACCTGTCCATCACCACCAAGTCCGACCTGGTGGCGCGCGACGTGGACCTGCTGCGCGATGTGGCGCGCGGCAACGTGCTGTTCGTCAACATTACAGTCACCACGCTCGACCGCCGCCTGGCGCGCCTGATGGAGCCTCGCGCGCCCCGGCCCGATCTGCGGCTGGCGGCAGTCCGCACGCTCGCCGATGCCGGGATCGCCGCCGGCGTTTTCCCGAATCCCATTCTGCCCATGATCACCGACTCCGATGAGAGCCTCGACGCGCTCGCCGCCGCCGCGCGCCAGGCGGGAGCACAGTATTTCGGCGGCGGGCCGCTATTCCTGATGCCCTCGGCACAGAAAGTCTTCTTCCCGTTCCTGGAGAAGCGTTTTCCCAAGCTGGCAGGCCCGTACCGGAAGCTGTATGCCGCAAGCGCCTACCTGGGCCCCGATTACAAGGCCCGGTTGCGGGAACGCCTGGCGCGAGTTCGTGAGCGGCACGGGCTGGCCTCCGCGCCCATCGAGTATCGTCCCGAACTGTGGGAAGGCGAAGAGCAGGGCACGCTGTTTCCGATACAGTGAAATCTGGCCCCAATAGATGGATCTCGCCGAGTTCGATTTCGAGTTGCCCCAGGAGCTCATCGCGCAGACGCCGTTACCCGACCGCTCCGCGTCGCGCATGCTGGTGCTCGATCGCGCGCGCCAAACCTGGGAAGACCGGCAGTTCCGCGACCTGCCCGCCTTTCTCAGCGCCGGCGACTGCCTGGTGCTGAACGATTCGCGCGTGTTTCCGGCACGCCTGTTCGGCCATCGCGAGCATCTCACGGGCGAAGTCGAGGTCTTGTTGCTGCGGCCCGTCGACAGCGCGGCGAGCGATTGGGAAGCGCTGGTACATCCCGGCAAGAAGATGCGGGTTGGGGAAAGGGTGCTGTTCCCGGGCGGCCTGGAAGCGGAGGTGATCGCGCGGCGCGAGTTCGGCGAGCGCACGCTGCGCTTCCATACGCAGGATCGCGTGGGAGATATCTACGAGGAGTTCGAAAGAATCGGGCATGTCCCGCTGCCGCCCTACATCAAGCGGCGGGATGAGGCGGCCGACCGGGAGCGGTATCAGACCGTGTTCGCGCGAGAGAAGGGTTCGGCGGCCGCGCCTACGGCTGGCCTGCATTTTACGCCGCAGGTGCTGGACGCGTGCCGCGCGCGCGGCGCGGATGTCGCATTCGTGACGCTGCATGTGGGCCTCGGCACCTTTCAGCCGCTGCATTTCCAGGAGGCCGAGCCACTGGAGGGACACCGGCTGCACAGCGAGCGTTACAGAATTACGGAGGAGAATGCCGCCCGCATGTCGGCCGCGCGGCGCTTGGTGGCCGTAGGCACCACCAGCGTGCGCACTATCGAAAGCGCCATGCGCGAAGGCGGTCTGCGGGAAGCCAGCGGAGAAACTAACCTGTTCATTTACCCCGGTTTTGAGTTTCTTGCCACCGGGGCGATGCTCACCAATTTTCACCTGCCGCGCACCAGCTTGCTGCTGCTGGTGTGCGCTTTCGCCGGTAAGGATCTGGCGTTGGCCGCCTATCGCCACGCGGTCACACGTAGCTACCGGTTTTACTCCTACGGCGATTGCATGTTAATCGTCTGAAAAAACACGGGGCAGGCCCGACTTGGCGCCTGCCCCGCCCAAACTACCGGTTTACTTCTCTTGCAGAGTGCCGGCGGCGAACAGGGAATCCCATTTACCGTTCCCGTTATTCCGCATGACCTTGAAGGCCATCGCTTCGCCCGGCTTGGCCGCTTGCATGAGGTTGCGCACCTCGGCGGCAGTGGCTACGTGGTGGCGGTTGATCTCAACCAGCACGTCGCCCTTCTGCAGGCCGATGTCTTCGGCGAACGAACCGGGCTCGACGCTCGAGATCACCACACCGCCAGTCTTCAGGCCCGCTTGCTCGCGGTCGGCGTCCGTCAGGTTTTGGAGCGACACGCCCAGGCGCGCATGCGCGGCCCCGGCGTCTGCTTCCTCTCCTTCGGGAGACTCTTTGCCGGATCCGTTTTCCGCCACGATATCGGCGCGGTCGCCAATCTTCACGGACACGTTCACAGGCTTGCCCTCGCGCAAAAGCTTAAGCTCGACCGTGGAACCCGGCTGCGCCGCCGAAATCGTCTCGACGAGTTGCTCGCCGTCCTTCAACGTTTGGCCGTTGACCGCAGTGATCACATCGGATACCTGAACGCCGGCCTTGGCGGCTGGTCCGCCGGGCGTCACTTGAGAGACAAATACGCCGCTCGATGCGCCGTACACTTTCAGCAGCGAAGGATTGTTTTCGCGGGCGAACTGAATGCCGATTGCGCCGCGCGAAACTTTGCCGCTCTTTATGATCTGGTTATACGAGTTCACCGCCAGATTGCTGGGCAGCGCGAAGCCGATGCCTTCAAAGTTACCGCTGCCGCTGACGATCATGGTATTGATGCCGATCACTTCGCCGTTGATGTTGAGCAGCGGGCCTCCGCTATTGCCGCGATTGATGGCCGCATCGGTCTGGAGGAAGCGCTGCAATTGGTGGTCGCGTTCGCCGAGGTCACGGCCTTTCGCGCTGATGATGCCGGCGGTCATGGTCTGGTCGAGTCCGAACGGAGAGCCGATGGCCACCGCCCAGTCGCCGACTTCCATGGCGTCGGAGTTGCCCATGCGGAGCGGCTTGAGCTGCTTGCCGGCGTCGATCTTCAACACCGCCAGGTCGAGCTCGGTATCGGTGCCGATCAGCTTGGCCGGATACTTGGTGTGGTCGCCGGGCAGCGTCACTTCGATGCGAATGGCGTTTTCGACCACGTGGTTGTTGGTCAGGATGTAGCCGTTGGGATCCACCACGAAGCCGGAGCCAAGGCCTTGGGCTCGCCGCGGCTGCTGTTGCGGCATGTTCGGCATCATGTTGCCGAACGGGTTCATATCGCCAAACGGATTTTCGCCGTTTTGAGGCTGCCCGTTAAAGAACCAGCGCGTGTTGGAGCGCTTTTCTTGTATCGTGCTGACAATCTGCACCACCGATGGCTCAGATTCCTTGGCCAGCTTGGTGAACGAGTTGGATAGTTGGACTGGGCTGGGGATGGTCAGCGCGGAGGGTGTTGCCCCAGCCGCGCGGGCGATCCCCGTGTGGCCGACAAGGTTTGCGACTAATAGCCCCGCGCAGAAGAGTAGGAGCGCAAGGGTGACGTTGCTTCTGTTTAGCTTCATATGGTTGTCCTTTACGTGAGAGAATTTATTGCTTTAGATACCGTTCATCGCAGGATGTGGCGGCGGTTCGAAGAAAACCACCGCAATCACGAAGTAAGTTGGTGACACCTCCACCTGCCAGGCGCGCACCAGCACCACGGGAGCATCGGCCGGGGCAGGCGGACCGGCAGCCATGAGCGGCCGGGCCGGAGCCACTCTGCGCGGCGCCGGTGTGACGCGCGCTATGGCCGGCGCGGCCGGAGCCTTAAGTTGCGCCATCGCCATGCTGGCCACGGGAATATCCTGCACGCCCACCGGCGGCGTCGCCCGCATGGCTACGAGCAGCGCGGCGCTTGCCAAGGCGGCTGCGGCCAGCCATCCGGAGCGCGAGAAGCGCGCCGTGGAGTTGCGATCCGGCCGCAGCAGAGCTTCCACGCGGGTGCTGATCTGCCACCGCGTCCTGGTAGTCGCGCCCGGCGCCAATTGGGGGGCCGGCGCGCGGCGGGTCAATTCATATAGGTGCGTCAGGCAGGCGGCGTAAGGGCGCGCTTCCCCAGTCGCTGAAACCACCCAATCGTCGCAAGCCATTTCGCGCTCGATCTTCAGGCGGCGTCCGATCCAATACACGGCTGGGTTGAAGAAGAGCGCGGCTTGCGCGATAGCTTGCGCCAGTTGTGTCCAGTCGTCCCAACGCCGCAGATGCGCCATTTCGTGGCAGAGCACCTGTTCGAATTCCTGGGTGGTAAGCTCGTCCAGCACGGATTGCGGGAAGATAATGGCGCGGCGCACAAAACCGGCGGCCATCGGCACCCGGGCTTCCGCCGAAGCGAGCACCCGGATATTGCCGCGCTGGCCGACCAGGGTGGCCCGGCGCTTCAAGCCCTGGATGTGGCCCAGGCTCCAGACCACGCGCGCCAGCAGCAGCGTGGCGATCGCCAGCCAGGCCAGAACCGCGTATAGCGGCCACTCCGCCGTTACCGGAACAGTCCATGCCGCGGAAGGCTGCACCGCCGCCACGGTGCCCGCCGCCGCCACCGGCCTGGGAATCAACAACATGGCGGGGGTGGCCACAGCCAGCAGCAGCGTAGTGAACCAGATCGCGTGGCGTGTAGTGGCGTTGGCTCGCGGCAGGAAGCGGGTCAGGCCGGTGGCCAAAATGGCCAATAGCAGGCTCAACCACAGGCTGTTCAGGGCCGTCGAAACCGCCGCAGCCGCCGCCGCATTTGCTAATTCAAGCCCGTTCACCGCGCATCCCCTTCATTCGAGATCTCACCCGAGATCATTCGCTTGAGCCTGGCCAACTCGCCTTCTTCCAAGCGCTCATCCTCTAAGACATTTAGAATGAGCAGCTCAGGAGAATCCTGGAAGAACCGTTTCACCAGATTGCGAACCGCCTTGCGGCTGGCCTCGCCCCGTTCCACTACAGGATGATAGACGAACGCGCGGCCTTCTTTGGTATGCCGAACATAACCCTTTCGTTCCAGGATGCGGAGCGTAGTCAGTACTGTGTTATAAGCTACGCCCGAGTTGTCCAGGCCGGCGACCACGTCGGTCACCACCGCGGAACCCTTTTCCCAAAGGATATCCATGATGGGCAGTTCGGCTTCGGTGAGTGTGGGCGACTGTTTCCTTGCCATGGGCCATTCTCTTAATGAATTAAGAATTGCTCTATTTCAGTTTTACAACGAACAGTTCGATTCTGTCAACTAATTTTTTAAGAGTTGAGCAAATACAGTTTACACGTATATAATACGTATAGAGGGCATATGAATCGCAAGCTCACAATCATGGTTAGCGACGAAGTCTACCAGGGCCTTCATCGTACTGTCGGGCGCCGCCGAATCGGCCAATTCCTAGAGAGGTTGGCCCGGCCGCATGTCGTGCCGGAAGACATGGAAGCGGCATACAGTGAAATGGCGAGGGACGAGCAACGCGAGCGCGAAGCCAACGAGTGGACCGAAGGTGTCATCGGCGACGTTGCAGAGGACCCGCCCAATGTTGCGCGGTGAGGTCTGGTGGATTGATTTTGGCCCTTCGCTCGGTGGGGAGATCCAGAACACGCGGCCGGCCGTAATCGTCAGCAACGACGCATCCAATCGGAATCTGAACAGAGTCCAGGTTGTTCCAATCACCCGCAACGTCGCCCGCATCTATCCCAGCGAGGCCGCCATCGACTTGAACGGAGAACCGCGAAAGGCCATGGCGGATCAGATCGCCACCGTCAGCAAACAGCGGCTGAAGTCGAAACTGGGCGACCTCGATCGGGACGACATGTCGAGGATAGAGCGCGCGATTCGCGTGCAACTCGGTTTGGGTAGCGGGCATTCTTCTTGACCCCCAGGGCGTATGATGCCTTTATGGCGTATAATGCCCTACGAGAGCGTGACGGGCTGCAAGCGTTCCCGCGCCCGGCCCGAACATCATACCGACGCCATAAGCGGCGTCAAGGAGGATGAGACGATGCGGAAGATTTTCGTTTTCCTGTGCGGGCTTGGTTTGGGAGGGGCGGTCCAAGCTCAAAGCCCGGTTTTCACTACACTGTACACCTTTATGGGCGGCGCCGACGGATCCATGCAAGGCGACCTGCCCACCGGTGTTACCCTCAGCAAGAGCGGAAGACTCTATGGCGTGACCTATGCAGGCGGAGCCGGTTAAGGTACGGTCTTTGAGCTGTCGCCGGCCAGCGGAGGGACCTGGACCAAGACAATATTGCACGATTTCTCCGGTCCTGACGGAGCGAACCCGGACGCGACCCTGGTTTTCGATAGTAGTGGCACGCTGTACGGCACCACGCAGGACGGAGGAACCGACAACAATGGCGGCACGGTCTTCGCGATGACGCCTCCGGCCGCGGCGGGAGGGACCTGGACCGAGTCAGTACTCTACAGCTTCAACGGCGTGTATGACGAGCCCCACTCGCCCTACGGGGGAGTAACCTTAGGACCGAGCGGCTCGCTGTTCGGGACTACCTAGCACCAATGCGTGCTCCGACTGCATCGGCGACGGCGCAGACGCAATCGGTGGCACTGTTTTCAAGTTAATACCACCCTCCTCGCCAAGCGGCAGTTGGACCCAGGACACGATCTCCAATGTGCTGGCCGTGCCCAACGTGGGACAGAACCCCTACGCAAAGGTCGTGCTCGACAACGGTTCGCTGTACGGGACAACCGCATTGGCGTGCGGCGCCGTCTTTGAGGTTTCGCCGCCCACTGCCAGCGGCGGGGGCTGGACAAGCACGGTTATTCACGGCTTTGGGGGGATCCCTGACGGGTGCAACCCCTATGCGCCCCTCGTCGTGGGTCCAGGCCACGTCCTTTACGGCACAACCGGGTTCGGCGGGTCTGTCGGCTGGGGAACGGTGTTCCAGTTAACGCCGCCCACTGCACCCGGCGGAGCATGGGGGTACAGCGTGATCTGGAACTTCACCGGAGTCGATGGCGACGGGGCGCTGCCCACCGACGGTCTGGTAGTGGGCGAGGGGGGCGTGCTCTACGGCACCGCCGCGTGCGGCGGAAACGGTACCACGGCATTTTACCCGTGCCAGTTCTCTTCAGCTACGGGCTCGGGCGTCGTATTTTCCCTTACACCACCTGCAACGCCGGGTGGGGCGTGGAGCGAGAAGATTCTCCACAGCTTCTCAGGCGGCACCCCCGATGGCGCCGCACCAATAGCGGGGCTGACGCCGGGACCCGGCGGCGTGCTCTACGGTACCACCTCCGGCGGCCTCTACTTCACCACCACTAGCGGGGGCGACACGCAGAGCGGTACGGTGTTCAGTATCCAGCCATAACTGGCTGGTATCGGCAGCGCTATGCCCTACTCTGTGAATGGGTGGCGTGCATTCTTCTTGACCCGACAGCGGACATCATGCTATCATTACCGTAGGAAAGTAAGGAGGTAATAAAGAATGACGAGCGCCAGTAAGGTCACCACAAAAGGACAGGTAACAATTCCGAAGGAAGTTCGCGAGCGCTTGCGCCTGTCGGCCGGGGACGTGATCGCCTACGAGTTCCAGGAAAACGGGCTCGTCGTAGTGAGAAAGATGGAGCCGTTTGACGCCGGATGGCACCGCGCGCTCTCCACAACTTTAGCGGACGAGTGGAACTCTCCGGAAGACGCCGAAGCCTTCAATGATTTGTGACCCGTGGGACGTCGTAGTCGTCCCCTTTCCTTTTACCGACTCTCCCGCAAGCAAACGGCGTCCCGCGCTGGTGCTCAGTTCGCGGGAATTTAACGAAACCTCCGGCCATTCCCTAATGGCCCAGATCACCAAGGCGAAGCAATCCACTTGGCCCGGCGATTTTCAAATCCAAAATGCCGAAGCGGGTCTGCCAGAGCAATGCATCGTGCGCATGAAGCTCTTTACCATCGACAACCGCCTGATCCAAAAACGCACCGGGCGCTTGAGCGCCGGCGATCAGCAGCAGTTGCGCGGCGGCTTGCGGCAATTGATGGCGCTCTGAAGCCCCTGCAAACCAGTTGCTTTTCCTCCCCGTTTGCGGTTACCCTGAATTCGTTCGAAGATTGCCGGTGTTTTTTTGGGAAGCTGGTGCAAATCCAGCACGGCCCCGCCACTGTAAGCGTGGAGGACCGGTCGAATTGTGAGCCACTGTCCTGATCGGATGGGAAGGCTGACCGGTTCGTGGAAGCGCAAGTCAGGAGACCGACCGGCAAGACTCCGTAGTTGCGGCTCTCGAGGGAGGAGCCTACAATGCGCTTTCTTGTCATCTGGCTCGGGCTATTGCCCGCGGCCCTCGCATCGCAGTTCACCGTTCACGGAACCGTGCTCGACCCGTCCGGCGCCGCCATCGCGGGCGCGCAGGTTTCCGCCATCAACCGGTTGGGCGTAGCTCAACAAACCACCACGGATCTGGCCGGCGGCTTCACCCTGCGGCTTGCCGAAACCGCGGGCGTGCACCTCGCCTTGACCGCGCCGGGATTCGAGACCAGGAGCATCCCGCTAGCCGGCGCGTCCGCCGTCGAACCGCTCACCGTGCACCTGAACATCGCGCCGCAAGTGGATTCGGTGAAGGTGGCGGGGTCGGCGATTGACGTGCCGCTTAGCGAGCAGGGCAGCAGCGTCACCATCGTGCCACGCGAAGAGATCGCGGAACGCAACGAAGGCCTGGCGGTGGACCTGCTTCGCTACCTGCCCGGGATCACCATCGGCCAGACCGGCAGCCCCGGCGGCGTAGCCTCCATGTTCATCCGCGGCGGCGATTACAATTTCAATCTGGTGCAGATCGACGGCGTCCCGGTGAACTCCTTCGGCGGCGCTTTCGACTTCGCACATATTCCCACAGATTGGCTGGATCGCGTGGAGGTAATCCAAGGGGCGCAATCCTCGGTCTACGGCGCTTATGCCAATAGCGGCGTGGTCAATTTTGTGACCCGCTCTGCCGCCGATTCGCCGCAGATCGAGGTGCTCGCGGAAGGCGGCACTTACCAGGAGCACCGTTTCGCCCTGGGCGCTTCGGGCACGCTCGCTGGATTCGGCATCGCCGCGTTCGTTTCGCAGTTTGGGGACAACGGTCCGGTGACCAACAGCGACTACCGCAATGATAACGTGGCGCTGCATGTCACCCGCTCTTTCGGCCGCCAAAGCCTGTCCTTCGGCGGCGATTACGACGCCAACGACGTGGGCGACCCCGGCCCGTACGGCTCCGATCCGGGCAACGACTACCCCGGAATCGACACCATCAGCCGGGACAAGAACGATTTTTCCGACTATTACCTGCATCACCAGATCGATGTCTCGCCGCGCTTCCGCCAGGAGACTTTCGCCAGTTTCTTTCTGGAAAACAGCGGCTATACCAGCCCCTATGGATTCAGTTATGAGAAGGATCTCCGCGGCCAGTTCGAGACGCGCAGCATAGTCAGCATCGTGCCCTGGTATACGGCCGCATTCGGCGTCAGCCTGGCGCGCGAGGAAGTCAAGAACACTTACATCGCCGACGATAACAACAACGCGTTTCCCATTAAGCGGGATGACGCGGGCATCTACTGGGAGAATCGTTTCCAATTTGGCGCTCACTTCTTTGTGAATGCGGGCGTGCGCGGCGAGATCATCGGCACGCCATTCATTCCCGAGAATCTGAGCGACGGGCGGCCGGCATTCCCGGCTAATACAGTGGCCAGAGTAAATCCCAAGCTGGCGGCCACCTATGTGTTGCATAACATGCGGCTGCACAGCTCA
>Ga0181534_10002898_pt1 | contig 10357 bp, 7 predicted proteins | sample PEATcosm2014_Bin_37_FD_119758 | JGI IMG/M metagenome (GOLD analysis project Ga0181534, IMG submission 119758) | Peatland microbial communities from MTU Mesocosm Facility, Houghton, MI, USA - PEATcosm2014_Bin17_10_metaG | ecosystem: Environmental > Terrestrial > Soil > Wetlands > Peat | place...
ATCGGCTTCAAACATTCCTCGATCTGCGTGCTGGACCGCGGTGAACTGGTCTTGATCCGCGTGGTCAACATCGGCGGGGACAAATTGACGGCCGGGCTGGCGGAAGCCATGAGCATCACCTACGCCGACGCGGAAGGTGTCAAGCTGGGCATCGTGCCGAGGAATAAATCCGAGCCAGGCGGGGAAATCGGCGCCCTCGATATGCAGGTCACCGCATTCGATGCACAGGTCGCGCCGCTTGGCCGGGAACTGCGCGCGTCGCTGGACTTTTTCGAGCACCAGCAGGACCGGCCCGTCTCGCAAATCTATGTCAGCGGCGCGGCGGCAAAATCGGAGATATTCCTGGAAATGCTGCACGCGGAGATGGTTGCCGAATGCAAGACGTGGAATCCGGCGGCGTTTTTGCAACTGGCATTGCCGGGGCAGCAGGCGGTTGAAATCGAACACGTCGGACCGCAATTGTGCGTGGCCATCGGGGCCGCGCTGGCGGCGCTTTAATAGAACACCGGTTTATGCCAATCCATATCAACCTGCTGGCCGAGGCCCAAGCCGCCGAGGAATTGCGGCGGCACGACCCGGTCAAGCGCGCCATCTTCATCGGCATATCGCTGGTGGTGGTTTTTTTGGTGTGGAGCGGCATGGTTGAAGTCAACGCCGTCCTTGCCAATGAACGCTTCACCGGGGTGCAAGTGGCAATCAATTCCAAGACCAACGCTTATCAACATGTGGTGTCAGACCAGAAAAAAATCGGAATAATCCAGGCCAAGCTGACGGCGCTGCAAAAACTGCAGGCGTCCCGCTTCCTCCAAGGCAACCTGCTCGACGCGCTGCAACACGCCACGGTGGACAACGTGCAACTGACCCGGCTCCGCGTGGATCAGTCTTATTTTTTAACGGATGGAACCGACCCTCAAACGAACGGTGACACCGTGATTCCCGGACGCCCGGGCACCGTCAAGGAAAGGATCGTCGTGCATCTTGATGCGCGGGATTTCAGCCCGAACCCCGGCGACCAAGTCAACAATTTCAGGGCGGCCATCGCCAAACAACCCTACTTTCAGGCCATGTTGAGTAAAACCAACGGGGTGCAGCTCGCCAATCCCCCCTCCCCGACTCAAACTGACTCGAGCAGACCCTATGTGACATTCACTCTGGATTGCCATTTCCTTGAGGTGACCCGATGAACAGACTTCCAAAGGAGAAGCGCGATCAGCTCATTCTGGTATGCGTATGCACACTGGTGGTGCTGGCCGTTATTGGTCTTGGCTTGATTCGTCGCCAGTATGCCGGCATTTCAGCAACCAACGCGCGAAATGAGGCCGCCCGCAATAATCTCCAATCCATGGAAGACACCATCAAAAGAGCCGACACCATTTCCGCCCAGGTGGTGGACTTGACTTACACCCTTTCCCACACCGAGGGTGATTTGGCCACGGGCGACCCCGCCGCCTGGATTTACGACACCATCCGGAATTTCAAGGCTCATTACAAGGTGGACATTGCAGTCACCGGCCAGTTGTCTCCGGGCGAGGTGGATTTGCTGGCCAAGTTCCCCTACAGGCAGCTCAAGGTCACGGTCACCGGCACGGCCTATTATCATGACCTCGGAAAATTCATCGCTGATTTTGAAAACACCTATCCTCACGCGCGGATTACAAACCTGGTCCTCGAGCCCGCCGGCAGCACCGGAGACAACGGTGAAAAACTGGCATTTAGAATGGACATCATCGCCCTGACAAATCCAACGGCCCCGCAAAGTTGAAACTGAATGAAACCGCGCGCCCACATCCTCAAGTGCCTGATGACGGCACTGCTGCCCATGGCGGTTGCCGGCCCGCTGGCACTGTCTGCGGCGCCGCCGGCCCAGCCCGCAAAGCTGGTGGCTCAAGAATCGGTCTTTGCCTATCCCGACAATGCGTCGGAGGGGCGTGACCCGTTTTTTCCGGATTCCACTCGTGTATACGCAAGCAATCCCGACGCCCAGGCTCACGGCCCGGCGGTGACCGACCTGGTCGTGAAAGCCATCATGGGAACTTATCAGCGCCCTTTCGCAATCATCAATAACCATACCTTTGCGCCCGGCGATGATGAAGATGTCATCACCAAATCCGGGCAGCGGCTGTCGGTCCATTGCGTGAGCATCAACGCGAAGACCGGCACCGTGACCATCGAAGCCAATGGCACGACCGTCGTGCTGACTTTATCCCAAGGCCCATGAATTTTTTACGAACTTTTTTTCTCAAAGCAGGTTGCCATGGCATTCACGGCAGTGGAATTGCTGGAAATGGTTTTGCATTTGTGGAAATGTTTGTTTACCGTTCCCAATGCGGGAGCGAATGGGAGTCAAACCATGAAAAAAACTAAAATAATTGTTGTCACCATGCTTGTGGGATTTGCACTGCACCGGCCGGCTTTGTGCCAATCCAACGCCACTGACGCCAGTCTGGCCGAGAGCAACCTCCTCTATGGCGCCATGGTCAGCAACGTGATCAAAATGTCCACGGCTGGCGAAACCAGCACCAACGCCGCAGCCAGCATCGTGGCTGAAACCAATTCACCAGCAACGAACACGGGCAGCAACGAACCCGCCTCCGGAGCAATCACAAGCAATCCGGCTTCCACCAGCGCCTCGCCAGCGTCCACAACGGGCAGCAATCAGCCGGTCAGTTTCACGACCAGCAACGCATCCGCCTCCGGAGCAATGACAAGCAATCCGGCTTCCACCAGCGCTTCGCCAACAGCCACGGCGGGCAGCAATCAGCCGGTCAGCTTTACAAGCAGCAACCAAACCGCCACCAGTTCGGCCACAAGCAACGTGGCTGTCGTCACCAGCGGCAGCAACGCGACAGCGGCAGCTATGGGCAGTAATCAACCGATCAGCTTTACAAGCAGCAACCAAACCGCCACCAGCTCGGCCACAAGCAATGTGACAGCGGGATCCAACTACATCACCGCCGGTTCCAGTAACACCATGGCCAGCGACAATGGGAGCAATGCGACCACCGAAGCCGGCGCAACCAATTCGCAGGCGTCCGCCGAGGCCAGCGCGCCTGCCGCGGCAGCCGAACTGCCGATCAGTTTTCAGGATACTCCCATCACTGCGGCCATTGAAGCCCTGGCGCGGCTCGCGGGCATCAATTATTTGCTCGACCCGAAGATCGGCTACGGCCAGCCGGATGCGAACGGGCAAATCAAACCCGAACCCACACTGTCCATCCGCTGGGAAAATGTCACCGCGCAGCAGGCGCTCTTGGCGCTGCTCGACAACTACGGTTTGCAACTGGCCGGAAATCCAAAAACCGGGATATTCAAGATAACCACCAAGGATCCCAGCGCGCCGCCGGAGTTGATCACGCGCGTCATCCAGCTCAAATATGCCAGCACTTCCAACATGATGGATTCCGTCGTGAGCACCTTGACTGACAAACGCAGCAAAGTGGTGGCGGATCCGCGCACCAGCCAGTTGGTCGTGGTCGCCACGGAAAATGAGCAGTCGGATGTGGACACGCTGATAAGCCAGCTCGACACACCCACCCGGCAGGTGCTGATTGAAACCAAATTGGTTGAACTGTCCAGCAATCCCAGCACGCAAAAGGGCGTTGACTGGTCGGGCACGTTGCAAGCCCAGAATGTTTCCTTTGGAAACGGCGTGTTAAACCAGCCCTCACTTTCTTCATCAACAACCACACTTCCAGGCACACCCGTGACAGTCACAATCCCGGCCTTTGGCGGACACCCCGCCAGCACTACGACAACCACTCCAAGTTCGAGCACGGCCACGACACTGATCAGCGAACCCCAGAATTCGCTCAGCGCCGGCGGGTTGAACCTCAACACGGCCAGCGGACTGACTCCGGGCATAGGCTTCCTTAGCGCCGACGGCGTCAAAGCCGTCCTCTCGTTCCTGAATCAATCCGCCGAGGCGCAGGTCGTCTCCACCCCGCGCGTCGTCACGCTGGACAACGAAACAGCGACCATTTCGGTGACTCGTGCATTCCCGATTATCAATATCACCGCTGGGACGGCCAACACCGCCGGCGGGTCATCACTTTCCTACAGCAATCTCGGCACCATACTGATAGTCACGCCGCGCATTTCCGCCAACGACTTTATCTGGCTGAAGGTCACCCCCACCGTATCGAGCTTTTTCGGGAAGGACACCGAAACCGTCAACGGCGCGGTGACCACAGCCGATATATTTGATTTGCGGACCATTGACACCCAGGTGCTGATTCCCAACGCCCACACACTCGTCATGGGCGGGTTGGTTCAGGACAACCCGAACGCCCAATACACCAAGGTGCCGATCCTCGGCGACATCCCCATACTGGGGCTTGCCTTCCGCAGCGAAAACAAATCGTTGAGCAAAGATAACCTCTTGATTTTCATCACCCCAACCATCGTCAGAAGCATTGATTTCAAGCCATCGAACGAAGATTTCCTCAACTCCGAACCGAGATTCATGAAAGACCCGATGAAGATGCATACCTGGCTGGACAGCGCCCAGCCACGCGGCGACTGGAGCAACCCGCTGCCGCCGAACAAAATTGGCAGCACCCAGAATTCAGACGAAGGAAATACGACGGCAACGCCTTGAAGAAGGTTGTGAACGGACTTATTTAACGTATGTTAGCGGATGTTAATAGAAAACAGTAAAGCCGTTATATGAGAATTGCAAACCCGTTGCTGGCCGTCCGGCAGACACGCTTCGGTTCGCGATTGCCCGGTGTCGCGATGATGGCGGCATTTCTGCTGATTGCTGGCAATCTTTCCGCCACTACCGTCAATTGGATAAGCGGCGGCCCCAATCCCAGTGAATCAGGGCTTACCGCCCAAGGAGCGGGCTATGTGGACGGAGACATCACGACGGAAGCTGAATACAACACCCCGCGCGGCGTCGCGGTGGACGTTACCGGCAATTATGTCATCCTGGCCGACCAGGGCAATAATGTGATCCGCGTTCTGGAATTTGACGACAATCAAACTTTCACCCTGGGAGCTTATGTCGGAATCAATCTCGTCACGAATTTTTGCAGCAATCCCGTTGGAGTGGCCATTGACAGCTCGGATAACATTTTTGTCCTCAATCACGGCAATGGCAAAAACGGGACTGTTTTGGAAATTGTCAACGCCACCGGCAACCTGATCACCAATGCCGTCAACCTGACCAACGCCAACGGAATCGCCCTGGATCCCAGTGACAATATTTACGTGACCGTCAACAGCAATGCATTGTTGGAAATCACGTCGCCCGGCGTCAGCAATGTCGTTGCCACCGTCAGACAGCCGGGCGCTTCTCTTCAGGGTCTAGTTGTAAAAAGAAGCGGGGTAAGTGCCGGGCTGATTGCCGTTTGCGATTCGGCGCGCAACGGCATTTATCTCATCAATCCGAATACTAGCGTGGTGACAACCAATGCGGGATTTCATGGCCAGGGTGATTTTACGAGTGCCGGAGATACTGCGCCGAGCAACGCAGTTGCGTTTTTCCAGCCCACCAGCGTGACCGAAGCGGGCGACGGAACCTTGGTTGTCACCGACTTCGGCAACAATCGTGTGAAGGCGGTGCTGGCCAATGGCAGTGTCACCAATCTATATGGCGTTGCCTCCAATTATTGGACAAGTCCATATCCTGGATTTCAAGATGGAACTGTCGAAGTGCCTGATAATAAACTCCAACCCGGCGGGGTTGCCAATGTTCAGGCGCGCATGCCTTACGGCGTCGCTTTTGCGCCGGATGGATCCGTTTATGTTACGGAAGATTATTACCATATCATCCGCCATGTCACGGGAGTCGGTTTCCCGCCGCCACCGCCGCCCGCGCCCGCGCCGCCGACGGGCTTGACAGTGACGACAAATTCCTCGGGAATACATTTGACCTGGACGGCAAGCGTTAATGCGACCAATTATAATGTCGAGCGCGCCACCTCCAGTGGAGGACCTTACACAATCATCGGCACCACCACGACAACCAGTTTCACCGACGTGAACGTGGTTCCCGGCACGCCTTATTTTTACATCGTTTCCGCGTCAAACGCCGGCGGCGTGAGTGGCAACTCCGCGGAAGTCACCGTCACAATTCCCATTCCGCCGCCACCGCCGCCAACAATCGGCTGGTATGATTTTGAAGGAAACACCCTGACCGGCTTTTATTCCGTGCTCCACCCTGTCAGCCCGGGAAACCCATATGTTGCCAACAATCCCCTGCTCATCGCGATAAATCCGACAACCAACGGCGTTTCCACCCTTTACATCACCACTCCGCCGTATACCAACAACACTCCTGTGGCCACCGTGACCAATAACGGACACACGCCGCCAATCTATGAGGATAACCAGCTGTATGGGTCGCCTAATGTCAATCCTTTGCCCCAGCTGCCCCTGTCGAACGGGGTCGTGACGATTGAGGCTGTGAACGTCAACGGCGTCGGAGAACCCAGCGCAATCGCCTCCGCCTCGTTTAAGTTTCAAGTCGGCACGCCGACGATCATGGGAATCAACGCCGCGCAATTCACAAACACTGATGTCACAACAAACATCATATTTTATTACACGCTGGATGGCACCGACCCGACCAACGCACCCGCAAGCCAGCAGGTGCCCAGCACGAACGGTATGTTCGTATTTTCGCTAAATGGAACCACCAATATCTTTTTCCAGGTGCGCGCCATTGGCTCTGGGCCCGATACCAATTACGTAATGAGCGGGATTGCCCAGCAGGATTTTGCGCCCGGTTCTTTCGTCCCGAACACAATCAGCTTTGGCTTTGCTTCCGGCGAGGCCTCCAGCGATTTCGTCGCGTCGCCGGGGCAGACCTTTTACGCCCCGGTCACGCTGTCAATACTGCCCGGCACGACCATGTATAGCTTGCAATTCAATATGGTCGTCACCAATGGCCCCGTCCTCGGCCCTCCGCTCGCGCTTTCGACCAGCGATTTTTCCTTTACATCCATGCTGGAACAGCCCGATCCAACAAATTCCGCAATATTTTTGACCATTCCGCCGGAAGGAGTTGACCAGACATTGACATTGCAGAATTTGCAATTCTACAACCTTGCGGAGAATTTGATGGGCGTGGGCTGGCTGGAACGCGCCGGCGAGACAAATCTTTACAACACCTTGAACCAGGATCTCATCGCATACTCGCAGGCGCATGACGACACTTTCCTGCAGGCCAACGGAAAGATCATTGTGGGCGGCTTGTCGTTCCCGGTGCCGAACACCGCCGTTCCCGGCCAGACTTACCAGATTCAAATCGGCAGACCGTCGGCCACCTCCGATGGCATCGGAGCGCCGGGTTCGGATGTGTTTATTTTCGCCCCCACCAACGGCTCACTGGGAGGCGGTTCGCCAATCAATGCGCTTAAAACTGTCACCGTCGGATCGCGCGGCTACATTGCCGGCGACTGCTATCCTTTCCGCTGGTTCAACGCCGGTGACTTCGGTGATTCCAACCTGGATAATGCCGACGTCGAACAGGTGTTTGAGGCCGCGTGCTATAGTTTGAATGCCCCGCCGACGGCCAGTGATTTCCTGGACAGCATGAATTCCTGCGGCGAGCTTGGCCTGCCCGTCGGTAATTATTTGGTGCCCGACCCCTTCCCGGCCGTGCCTCCTTCGCTCGGCAGCGACGACACAACCATTGATCAAATGGTCTTCGGCGATGGCAGCGGCACTCCCAACGAGACGGCTTTTCTCAACCTGGATGTGAACGACGTCTATGTCACATTGGTCCGCTCCCTGGATCCGGGCCGGACGTGGTATTATCGGTTTTGGACGAATGACGTTGCAAATAATTATCACGGCCTCGCCGCGATACCCGTTCCCAATGTCTTCAACCCGGGTGTGGTCAAACAATCGTCCAGCACCAAGAAAATACAACCCGCAATCATTTTCACCCCGGCTCCCATTTCCATCACCAACACCCCGGCGGTGAATTTTTCCAGCACCGATTTTCTGGCTGCAGCCGGGCAGGTTCTGAACATTCCCGTCACCGCCAAAGTCTTTGGCTCATATCCGTTGCGCGTGGCAATGCTCAACATCAGCGTCGTCCCGCTGGACGGCTCGCCCCCGCTGACGGCGCCGGCCTCGTTCGCGCCCAACGGCACAAACGCCGCGCTCGGCACGCCTTACATTACCTCTGCCAAGGGCAATGGCAATTATGCCGCCGCTTGGTTGAACAGCACCATCACGGGAATTTCCAACAACGCCACCATCGGCACCTTGACCGTCACCATTCCGACTAACGCAACAAAACTGTCCTCTTACGCAATCCATTTTGACCATGCTTCGGGTTCGCCCAATGGCATCGTCCTGTTCCCTAAACATGCGCTGACAGGCCTCATCACCCTGTCCATCCGCACCAATTCCTATTATAATGACGGTATCCCGGATTCATGGCGTTTGCGCTACTTCGGCACCATTTACAACCTGCTCTCGGTTTCCAATGCCAACGCGGACGGCACCCCATTCAATAACTGGCAGAAATATATCGCCGGTCTGGATCCGACGGATCCCACCTCCCAATTGGCCGCCGGTTCCGACCAGCCCATGGCCAAAAACCAGCAGGACAGCGTCATTGACTGGCCCAGCGTGAACGGCAAGAAATACATCATCCAGCGCTCACAGGCCCTGTTTCCGGCCGTCTGGTCGGGCGTTGCCACGAATACCGGCACCGGCGGCTACATGGAAATCCACGACAGCCCTACGAACAAGTTCCGGTTCTACCGCGTCAGCGTTCAGTAAACCGGATCAGCCTTTTGACGGCGCGTTCAAGTGAACGCGCCGTTTTTTGTTTCAGTCGGAACTCTTCTTCACCGCGACATGCTTTAGGTATTCAAACGAATAAATTCCAGTCGCGTGCCCGTCCGCCCAGACTGGCTGGATGCCGTAACCCCCCACGACAACAAAACGGAGCAATTCAAAAGCCTTCGGCGTGAGCGGTTGCGGGGGATTTTTGTAAAGGTTTCCCATGATGTCGGTTTCACCCTTGCAGCCGGCGCAGGGACAATGGCGGCGCAATGTCTCCAGCGGAATGAAATTCTCACTGCCGTCATCCCATTTGATGGCCAGTTCGTTGCCGATGGGCTGGATGTCGAGCTGGCGCATCAACGCTTCCCCAGTCGGCGCTCAAACACGGCCAGCGTTTCGGAGCTGACGTGATGCTCGATGCCCTCGGCGTCCATTTCCGCCGCTTTTTCGGAAACGCCGAGAGAACGCAAAAATGCCACCACCGTTTTATGCCGCCGCTTGCACTCCTCCGCCAGCGTTCGCCCGGCTCCCGTCAGAAAAATCGCGCGGTAAGGCTTCGTGTTCACAAACCCGTTTCGTTTCAGCCGCGCCAGGGTGCGGTTGACCGTCACGTGCGTCACGCCCAACCGCCGCGCCAGATCCACCACGCGAGCCTCGCCGACAGCTGCTGTCAAATCGGCGATGGCCTCGACGTAATCCTGGGCAATTTCTGCCGCGCGATCGCGCCGCGAACGGCGGAACGTTTCCGCGGGCGGCACCGCCGGGCGCGCGGTGGATGGTGATTTGCGGATGGAGCGCGGCATATTTCCTTGAAATGAAGCAAATCGCGGTTTTTTAGTCGAGGTTTTATTTTGTAGTCAAAGCTACATATTCCTGTTGACAGTCTGCGTTTCAAGTTGTATCTAGTGCTACATTGATTTGCTTATGGTGAAGATTACCATTGCCTCTTGGTTGTTTCTCGGCTGGATTGCATCCGGCGTCCGGGCGCAGGAAGCGCCGACGCCGGACCAGAGTGGCTACAACCTTTTCAATCCGGTGCCGGAAAATCTGATGCGTGAATTAAGCCCCGACCGGCCGGACGTTACCGAGTCGCCTTATACGGTGGACGCCGGCCACTACCAGTTGGAGACGGATTTTGCCAATTTCACTTACGACAAGACGGACGGCACAACGACAAAGATATGGGAGGTGGGCGATTTCAATTTCAAGGCCGGATTGCTCAACGACGTAGACGTCCAGTTCGTCTATGACAATTACTTGAATGTACATACCGGAGACAGTTCGGGCAAATCAACCACGCACTCGGGCTTCGGCGACTTCACCACGCGGCTGAAGATCAATTTGTGGGGCGATGACGGCGGGAAGACGGCATTTGCAATGCTGCCTTACATCACATTTCCGACGAGCACCGATGGTCTTGGAAACAACGGGGTCGAAGGCGGCGTGATTTTCCCGCTGGCGGTGAGCCTGCCGTATGATTTCGACTTGAGTTTGGAAACGGCGGCCAGCTTGATAGGAAATGATGGCAACGGCGGCTACGATGAAGAATTCATCGCTTCCGCCAGCCTTGATCATCAGATCATCGGGAAATTGAGCGCATTTTTGGAAT
>Ga0181534_10002900_pt1 | contig 10356 bp, 7 predicted proteins | sample PEATcosm2014_Bin_37_FD_119758 | JGI IMG/M metagenome (GOLD analysis project Ga0181534, IMG submission 119758) | Peatland microbial communities from MTU Mesocosm Facility, Houghton, MI, USA - PEATcosm2014_Bin17_10_metaG | ecosystem: Environmental > Terrestrial > Soil > Wetlands > Peat | place...
CAGGGTAATCAGCGAAATAATTCCCAGGGAGATGACGCAGTAGATGCACCAGACTTCAAGGATGTGGGCCTCGATGTGGGCGAGGTACAGGGAGAAGGCGAGTCCGACGAGCGCGATGGGGAGAAGCAGGCGGTGGGCGTGGCTCCAGGCCAGCACGGCCATCAGCAGATAGCCGGCGATGCCGATGATGGCAACGGGAATGCCACCGAGCATGGCGTAGGGGCTTTTGTTGACGATCCCGCAATCCCAACGTTCGTTGATGCTACATGGGGAAGTGTCCGTGCGGTAATGCTCGCGCAGGGCAAGGGCAGAGACGGCCATGCCGAGAATGGCTAGGGTAGTGAGGACGTATCGCATCTTGAATCCGACTCCGGTGTGGAGAACTTTCGATTCTAAATCGAGTGCCGATTGATTTGTTAAGCAGCGGGAGGCGGAACATACGACCACGGGGGCTGAAGCCCGCGATCTCTTCAAACAAAGTCACGCGGCTCTAAGGGCGCATCTCCACGGTACAAGAGCAAAGCAAAGCGGCGGGTCCGCACCGCCTGGGGTGCGATACTCCGCCGCTGATCTTTCGTGTTCGGCCTGTTCGGCGTCTTCGCCTGCAGGGTTCGGCTGCAGCGTTCGCCTGTTCTACGCCCTCTCTCTTCCTTCTCCGCCCATAGCTCCATGCTCAGGCATTGCGAAAGAGACGGTGGCCGAAGAACTACGCCCGGGCAGCGACCACGGCGGCCTCGGAAACAGGAACGGGATCTTCCCGGTCCTTGCCGTTGGGCTTGGCTTGCGGCTGGCCCACCTGACCGCCCTTGCGAATGTCGATGCCACCCTTGAAGAAAGCGCCGTCTTCGATGGAGATGCGGGCGGCGACGACATCGCCGGTGAGGGAACCGTCGCTGCGGATATCGACGCGATCGCTGGCGGTAAGATTGCCGCGCACTTTGCCAAGGACAACGATTTCACGGGCGTTGATGTTGGCGGCAACTACGCCATTGCGGCCGATGGTGACACGATTGCCGGCCAGACTGATGGAACCTTCGACGCGGCCATCGATGTAGAGCGATTCCGATCCCGTGACCTCACCCTTGATGACCAGCGACTTGCCGATGGTGGCCTGGTCGGCGGTAGTGGTGGTGATGGGAGCGGTGGCCGGGCGCGGCCCCGGGGCAGGATCGCTGCTCTGCATGGCGGGCGCGCTCGGAGTATGAACGGTAGGACGCTCCGGTTCGGCAGGGCGTCCGGGGGTCTGAGGTTGATTCGTCGGCTTCCACATGGGTTACAAAATTCCTTTCCTAGTTGGATTAGGGATCACTTGCCGCACTTCCGTGACCAATTCGAATTGTACGCCCGCAGTCTCAGAATGAGCAGCGTGAAAACGCTTTATTTTCAGCACTATTTCCTAGCTTGGTACGTCCAGATGGTCGCTTTTCTACGGAAATCCGACGGGCGTCCGCTGATCCCTTTCGACTTTCCCATCGTGTAAGGATTGCTTGCACCGACGTATGCTGACCTGGTTTCCACAGTGCGTGGAGGTAGACTCGGAGTTCGAGCGAAAAAGTCCCCGGGTGAATTCTTCGCCGGGTCAACTTCGAAGGAGGAGCTATGTTGGAACCGATCGTAGTGACGCCGGCAACGATTCATGTGGGGCGTCCCGAATCCGGCGAATACGCGCCATATTTTGGCCGCTATATTTCGCTGGTGCAGGGCGAGGATATTTTGAGCGCGCTGGATGAGCAGCGGCGCCTGAGCATGATGCTGCTCTCGTGCCGCGATGAGGCGGATGGAGATTTCCGTTACGCGGAGGAAAAATGGAGTGCGAAGCAGGTGCTGGGCCATGTGTGCGATACGGAAAGGGTTTTCGGGTACCGCGCATTGCATATCGCCCGAGCCGACGCCGGCCCCCTTGAGAGTTTTGAGCAGGACGATTATGTGCGCAACGGGCCGTTTCATCGCTGCCGCTGGACGGATGTGGTGGAGGACTTTATCGCGGTGCGGCGGGCGACGATTTCGCTGCTGCGCAATCTGGATGAGGCGGCCTGGCTGCGGCGCGGGATGGTAAATCAGGCCGAGATTAGTGTCCGGGCGCTGGCCTACATCATCGCAGGACACGAGTTGCATCATCGGCAAATTCTGGAGGAGAAGTACTTTGCGGGGAGGTCGTAGTCAGGTATGCCGGCGCGGGCATTAAACGAACTGCTGCGCGGCCAGGGAGCGCACTCCGATCCGGTGGCCTGCGTGGAAGATGTTTCCGCGGAGTTGGCGGGACGCCGGATCGATGGTTTTCCGCACTCGATTGGACAGCTCGTGTTTCACATGAATTACTGGATGAGCTATGAACTGCGGCGTATCCGCGGCGAGCATCCGGTATATCCGGAGCATTCCTCGGAGAGCTTTCCGCCGGCGACCGCTTCGCTCCAGTACCCGGAATGGGATGGGCTGAGGGAACGGTTTGTTCTCTTGCTGACGGAGTTTGAGCAGCTGGCGAAGGCTTCCGAACAGGAAAGGCGAAGGCAGATCGAGAGCGCTCACGCGGGTGACCTGAAGCATGCGGGGACGCTGGAGGCGGTGATCTGGCAGATGGTGGCGCACAATAGTTACCACCTGGGGCAGATCGCGATGATGCGGCGGGTGCTGGGGGCTTGGCCGCCGCGGGGCGGCGGAGATAGCTGGTGAAGGAAATTCCTTTGTGCTCTGGTGGCGGGGCTGAAAGACGCGACCTTTCAAAGCGGGGCTGCTCGGAAGAGGCGTAGAAAAGGGCAATTCGAGGGAGTGCGATTCGAATCAGGCGGGAGACGCGGAAGGGACCTGAGTGGCGGCGGAGTTGGTTGCATGATCCAGATCGTTTGGCTGCGTGACTTCTTCCCACAGAGTTTGATCGCGCAGGATGCGGGAGACGAGGGCGGTGTGCATGGCGTGGCCGGCGCGGTCGGCGACGATCCTGCCCAGGATGGGCTTGCCCAGCAAAGCAAGGTCCCCCACCAGGTCCAGGACTTTGTGCCGGACGAATTCATCGGGGAAACGGAGCGGGCCGTTTTCCAGGCCGTCGCGAGTGAGCACGATGCAATTCTCGCGCGACGCGCCACGGATCAGTCCCATGTTGCGCATGACTTTTTCGTCCTCGCGGGAGCCGAAGGTGCGGGCGGGAGCGATGTTTTTGAGATAGCTTCCATTGGAGAGCTCGACCTGAAACGTCTCCTTGCCGATGAGGGGATGAGGGAAGTTGATGGAATAGGAGACCGAATAGGTATCGGCCGGGTAGACCGAGATAAATTTGTTGCCTTCGCGCATCTCGACCTCGCGAAGGATTTTCATATAGCGGCGCGGCCGGCGCTGCTTGCGGATGCCGGCCTTTTGGATGAGGTCGACAAAGGGCTGGGCGCTGCCGTCGAGGATGGGAAGTTCGAGATTGTCCAGTTCGACGAAGGCGTTGTCGACCCCCAAGCCCGTGAAGGCGGAGAGCAAATGCTCAGTGGTGGAGATAAAGACGCCCTTTTTCATCAGGCTGGTGGCATAGCTGACGCGGGCGACATTGCGGCTGGTGGCCTCGATTTCGAAGCCGTCAAGATCGACGCGGCGGAAGACGATTCCGGCACCGGGCGGGGCCGGCAGAACGCGCATGTGGACGGGAGCGCCGCTATGCAGCCCGATTCCACTGCACGCCACGGACGAACGGACTGTCTGCTCCTGGATCAAGGACGTCCCAGTGAACGCCTAGATTACAGGGGTATTAAAATTTGCGCCTGTGGTAAAAAAGCCACAGTTTTCGGCGCATAGAGTCACTTTTTTCCCGCCGCTTTCATAGGGTTGTAGCCTGAATTGGGGTCGAACATTGCCGGGTTGAGGCCATGATTGTAGGAGGCGGAGGTTACGAAGCGCTCCAGTTGCATATCGCCATTGAAGTAGCGGGTGAAGTTGAAGGGGGTCATTACACCCTGCACCAGCCGGTAATTGTCGTAGCTCTCCTCCTCGATATTCTTTTGCTTATCCATGGGATCGCGCCAGGAATAATCCTTCCTGATGGGCAGATGGGAATCGATATCGAAGTAAATGCTCACGGCCTCGTCCTTGGCATTGATCAGCGTGACCTTCTGGGCGGCGAGGCTGCCGGCCAGGGCAGCGCCGTCAAAGAAGAGGGCGACGGTGGGATCGTTGATCCAGGTGCGCAGCATGGTATCGAGAGAGAAACGGTGGCGGCGCAGGTAGTCGTCGAGATCTTTTTTCTCCACCGGACGCGGGCCTTTGTACGTGATCTCATACCCCTTGTCAGCGGTGTAAATGTAGGCTACGTCGCGCTGGGGAGTGAGCTCGATGCGTTCTTTGTCGGGCAACTCGATAAAGCGCCAGAAGAAGACTCCGTTGCTGCTGGGATTGCCGTGAAAAAAGCTGTAGGTACGGCCCTGCTCCTGCATGTCGTGGACGTTTAACCAGGCTGATCCGCCCAGCGCTTTGATCGCCTGATCGATGAGTTCGCGTGCCTGGCGGGCGTTCTGCTGGTCGAGGGGGATGGCGGGTGCGGCGGATTTGGGCGGTGCGGGTGCGGCGTTCTGAGCCGCGGTTGCCACTGCCAAGGCTAAAGTGAAGATGAGGGTCAGAGCTTTCATTCAGACGGACGTCGGCCTGGAATAATCGGCCTGGAATAAATTGTAGCGCGTAAGAGGTTAGCCCGGACTTGCGGTTGGATGCGGAAACCAGGGCTCGCGTGACTTGACCGGCGAATGATCGTTGGCAGGGAAATTACGACTACCGGGGCTGAAGCCCGCAATCTTTTCAAATGACTTACGCGGCTCTGAAGAGCCGCTCTTCCACGTGATCCTGCACGGGGATTCTGCACGAGGATTCCACCGGGGATTCTGACATTTGTGAGTTTTCCCGCATTCTTTGAAAACTTGTGCTATTCCCGGACTTGCGCGAACGTCGACTTTCGGGCGAGAGATCTTTCAACAGCCGCTAGTCTCCCTAGCCCACCAGGACGGCTCCGCCGTTTACGTTGAAGATCTCGCCGGTGATGAAGCCGGCGTATGGCGTGCACAGAAACAAGATAGGGGCGGCGATTTCCTCGGGCGTGCCCACGCGACCGAGAGGAATTTTGCCGAGAACTTGCGGTGCGACATTGGGATCATCGAGCGCGGGCCGGGACATTTCGGTATCGACCCAGCCTGGGGCGACGCAGTTGACGTAGATGCCGGCGGGCGCCAGTTCGCTGGAAAGGCCTTTGGTCATGCTGATCAATGCGCCTTTGGTGGCGGAGTAATCGGTGTGGAAAGCCTCGCCGCGTTGGCCGCTGGTGGAGCTGATGAGTACGATGTGGCCGGTGGCGGGGCCATTGCGGGGCTGCGACTTCATCTGGGCGACGGTGTATTTGACCAGGCCGAAGACGGCGTCGAGGTTGATGGAGAGCGTAGAGCGCCATTGCTGGTCGGTCATCTTGTCGATGGCGATATCTTCAGCGGGCCAAACGCCGTGGTTGGCGACCAGGATATCGATGCGGCCGAATGGTTTGGCGGCTTCGGCGACCAGCGCGGCGGCGGAAGCGGGAGTGTTGAGATCGCTCTGGAGGGCGCGGCAATTTGCTTCGCCACATTCCTGGGCCAGGGCTTCGGCTTGCGGGCGCGCTTTCTGATAGTTGAAGACTACTTTGGCGCCGGCGGCGGCGAAGAGGCGGACCGTGGCTGCGCCGATGCCGCGGGAGCCTCCGGTGATGAGGGCGACTTTGTTGGGGAGGGAAAGAGTGACGGGCATGGATTGTAGTTTCGAAGTTCTGGGGCGGAGTTGCAAGGGGCCCGCCCAGTCTAACCCACGTCATAACTCCTGAGGGTCCCCCTTGAGAGGGGATATAGGGGCTTGAGAGATGGACCGGGCCAGCCCCTAGAAACCATCCTTCGTCGACCCCGCCCGCTCCGACTTTAATTCCCGCAGCAACAGCCGAACCAGCATGCCGTCGAAGCCGGTGCCGCTCATCTTGCTGAGTTCGTCGAGGGCTTGCTCGGAGGTGCGGGCGGCGCCGATGGAGTGCTCGGTGAGCATGTTGGAGTAAGCGTCGGCGAGGGCGATGATGCGCGCCCAGAGCGGGATCTGCTCGCCCTTGGCGCCGTCGGGATAGCCGGTGCCGTCGAAGCGCTGGTGGTGGTGTTCGATGGCCTGGCGCATCATGGTGCTGCCCGGCAGGACGCCGACGATCTCCGCGCCCACCCAGGCGTGCATGCGAACCAGAAGAAATTCTTCGTCGGTGAGCGGGCCGGGCTTGTTGAGGATGCGCTCAGGGACGAAGATTTTTCCGACGTCGTGGACCCTGGCGGCATAGATCAGGTCGTTTGCTTCCTCGGGCGGAAGTTGAAGGGCTTTGGCAAGAATCCCGGTGTAGCGGGCGACCAGATCGCCGTGGCCGGAGGTGTGAAGTTCACGAGATTCGGCGGCCCGGCTGAGGATTTCGATGGACTCTTTCAGCAGAGTGACGTTGCCATTCTCCTCGCCGCCGCAAAACTTCAGCAGCATCGACCGGAGTTCGTCCAGATGCTCCGGTCCAGCGTGTTCGCGTTGCAGGAAGCCTTCGATGTAGGTGGAAATCTGCTGGCGTTGCGGGGCGGACTCGGCGCCGCCGGCAAATTCCTGAGCCGCCGAAACGCGATTGCCGCCCGAGCGTTTGGAGACATACATGCCAGCGTCGGCCACGCGGATGATGTCTTCAATGGAGAAGCCATGCGCAGGGAAGGTGGCCACGCCGAAGCTGCCGGTGATGCCATGTTCGCTGAGCATGGGATCGCCGGCCAGCCACTGGCGCAGGCGTTCGGCTAGAACTTCCGCCTGGTCGGGACCGGTTTCCGGCATAAGGATGATGAATTCATCTCCACCGTAACGGGCCACAACGTTGGACTGGCGAGACTTCTGCTCGAGCAGGCGGCCGACGCGGGCAAGCACCAGGTCGCCTTCGAAGTGGCCCATGGTGTCATTGACTTGCTTGAATTTGTCGAGGTCGATGAGCACCACGGAGAACGGCCGCCCGGAGCGAGAGGCGCGTTTCCACTCCGCCGACAACGATTCCCAAAAGAAGCGCCGGGTCTTGATGCCGGTAAGGCCGTCGGTGATGGATTGTTGTTGCAGCTTCTGGAAGACGAAGGCGTTGTGCAGGGCGGTCGCCAGCAGGTCGGCAAGAGTATTCAGGATGAGAACGTCCTGCGGCGAAAATGCGCTTTCATGATGACTCTCAATATTGAGCGCGCCGAGGAGCGTCTCACCATAGGTAATGGGGATGCAGAGCACGGAGCGCGAATCCGCCAGAATGGCGCCGATCTGGCCTGCCACACCGTTTTGCACGAGAGCGCGTTCGCCGGTGCGGGCTACGCGCCCCAGAATGCCGAGGCCGAGCGGAATGCGCTTTCCCATGGCGCGCGCCGTGGCTCCGGCCTCGGCCTTGATCTCGATCTCTTTGGTTCCGTAGTCGAGCAGGCCGATGCCGATGTGATCGAAGCTGAAGTTCTTTTGAATCTCGCCCACGATCTGCCGCAACAGGTGAACCGGGTCGTCGCTCGAAATGGCGGTGCGGGAGATATTGTTGAGGAAGGCTAACTGCCGCGACCGGCGTTGCTCCTCGGCGAACAGGCGGGCATTCTCCACGGCCACCGAGACCTGGCCCGCGGCGGTCATCAGCACGTCGACATCACGCTGCTCGAAAACGTATTCCCGATCTTGGCTCATGGCGACCATGACGCCCGCGGGCTTGCCGCCGAGGAGGATGGGTGCGGCGCACAGACACCTGGCGGGAGATTCCGGTTGGTAAGTGATTCCCAGTCGAGCGCGCACTTTCTCGAGATCGGACCGGATGAGCAAGGGTTGCCCGCTGCGAATCACATACTCGGTGAAGGCGTTCTCCAGCTTGCGGGTGCGCTTGGGCAGGATGCGATCGTTTTCCACTTCCAGTTCGAAGCGGATCTGATCGCCTTCCTGGAACGCCACATAAAAATTGCGATTGTTGAAGATTTGCCCCAACTCGGCGTGGATGGTGCGCAGCACTTCGTCCTGATCGAGGCGCGAACTGATGGCTTGGCCGATCTGAGTCAGCAATTCGTACTCCTGGGTGCGGCGGTGGGCGTCGTGCGCTATCAGATAGTTTTCCAGGGTGAGGCCAAGTTGTAAGGCCAGGCCCACCATCAGACGGGGTCCGGAAGTTCCGAAGGCCTTGCGCTGGGCGTGAGGAAAGAGCATCACTCCGAACGCGTATTCGCGGGTTTGCAAGCTCACCGCGGTCAGATTGCGAATGGCCGCCCGCTCCAGCGCATCCTTGAGACCGGCAAACGTTCCGTTGGAGGCAACGGGCAGAGGTTCGGTCATCTGCGCAATATCGCGGACGGTGAAGATTCCGCCCTGGCGGTAGGCCAGTTCGCAGATGTACTCTCCCGCGCCGCTCTTGGTGAGGGCGTCAAGGAACTCCGGGGAGAATCCGCGCTGCACCGAAGGCAGAAATCCGCGCCAGCGCTCCGCGACATAAAGCACCGCGCGACCGGCGGACAAAGCTCCCGCCAGCCGTTCTAGAGCGGAATCCATGCTGGGCCGCAGATCGTCGGCGGAGAGCAGGCGGCGCGGATCCGCGCCCAGGGTAGAGAGGGCCAGAGTATTCCCTTGCACCGCGTTGCGCTCGTTCTCAAAGAGCACCATGATCATGGCGATGCCCAGAAGCATCTGCGGAATCGGGCCGAGCATGTGCGCCGCATTACCGAACACTCCCAGCAGCGGACTGCTGGAACGAACCGCTCCCATCAGTACGGCCCATAGAGCCAGGGAGAATGCCAGCAGTTGGTAGGCGACCGATCCCTTTCGGTGGGCTTGTATATAAAAGACCGCGGAAGAGTATAAAAGGATAGCGCCGAGGAAAAAAACCGTGAGGTTGGGTGGCCGGGAGTTTGCGACAGAGAAGACGGTAAGCTGAGTCCGAAGATCGGCGCCGGCGAATACCATGCCGGTGAGAGCCACCGCCCCGTCATACCAGCGAAATTGGAAAGACCTGCTGGTGAGGCGGGTGGAAATGAAGATACCCAGGGCCGTCGCCACCAGGAAGAGGAGACTGCCGAAATAGGCGGCCAGCGCCGGCGTCCGGTAGTAGCGGAATGCATCCAGCGCGTAATAAGCGGAATAACAGCCCCAAGCAAACTGCCAGGCTCGAAAGTAAGCCTGACGGCTCTGCTGGTAGAGATACCAGAACAGAATACAGAGCAGTAAGGCCACGACGCCGGGAATGAAATCGAGGCTTGTGGGAGCATTACTCATGATGGCCAAAGTCTCGGGGATGCGCCGCCGAACCGCTCAACAACGGTACCCGATGGTTTCACAAGGGCTGGGCGGAATACAACAGGATTTAAATACAAGCAGGAAATGGAGCGGGCAGGAGCGATTTTTCTGCGCTCCGCTTGACGATACTTTTCCTACACCCATACCATCGGATTCTGGCGACCTATGGACGAAACCTCTGACCCCATGCCCGACAAGCCGCGGGTGCGTTTCGCACCCTCGCCGACTGGATTTCTGCACGTGGGCAGCGCCAGGACTTTTATTTTTAACTGGCTCTATGCCCGGCATCACCGCGGCACGATGATTCTCCGCCTCGACGATACCGACGTGGAGCGCAACACGCAAGCTTCGGTGGATTCGATTTTCGAGGGATTAAAGTGGCTTAATCTGGGGTGGGACGAGGAGTACAAGCAGTCGGAGCGCCTTGATCTGCATCGCAAGATCGCCTGGAACATTTACGAAAAAGGCCTGGCCTATCGCGACTTCACTCCGGCTCACACCGGCGATTCGGAAAAATCGGGGGCCCAGGGGGCCTGGCTGTTCAACCCGGAGGCGCGAGAGCTTTCCCGGGGAGAGAGCGATGGCCGCGCAGCGGCGGGGGAACCTTTTGCTCTGCGCTTTCGCGTGCCCCGCCAGGCGGGGCTGATGGTGCGCTTTGCCGATGCCGTGTATGGCGAACAGTTGAAGGCGGCGGCGGACATTGAAGACTTCGCGCTACTGCGCTCCGACGGCATGCCTACCTATCATCTCGCTTCCTGCGCGGATGACGCCGATCTGAAGATCTCCCATGTGATCCGGGGTCAGGACCATCTTTCGAATACCTTCAAGCACGTGCTGATTTTTGACGCCGCGGGCTGCGCGCCGCCGCAGTTCGCCCACTTGCCGCTGCTGGTGGCGCCCGACGGGACCAAACTTTCGAAGCGCCGCCATGGACCGGTGGTGAGCGTCACGACCTACCGCGACGCCGGATTTCTGCCGGAGGCGTTCATCAATTTCCTGTGTCTGTTGGGATGGTCGCCAAAGAATGACCGCGAAAACCTGTCTCTGCAAGAGCTTCAAGAAATTTTCTCCCTCGAAGGC
>Ga0181534_10002901_pt1 | contig 10354 bp, 4 predicted proteins | sample PEATcosm2014_Bin_37_FD_119758 | JGI IMG/M metagenome (GOLD analysis project Ga0181534, IMG submission 119758) | Peatland microbial communities from MTU Mesocosm Facility, Houghton, MI, USA - PEATcosm2014_Bin17_10_metaG | ecosystem: Environmental > Terrestrial > Soil > Wetlands > Peat | place...
CCGCCCGTCATCAAGATAGAGACCGTCAGCGCCAACCGGGCAGTAAATCTCCAGTCCGTACTTCAGCCCAGTGAGGTAATCGTCGTAACCATGCCCGGGCGCCGTGTGCACGCAGCCCGTGCCGCTGTCGGTTGTGACATAGTCGGCGAGCACGATCGGGGAGGCGCGGTCGATGAACGGGTGGCGGGCGGCGAGTTTTTCCAATGCCGCGCCCTTGCGGGTCCCGACGATGACCGGGCTGGCTTCAATCCTGGCCGCTGCAAGCACACCGCGGAGCAGCGGTTCGGCGACGATGATGCGTTCCGTGCCGAGATCGGCCACGACATAGTCCACATCCGGATGAACGGCGATAGCGAGGTTGGCGGGGATCGTCCACGGTGTTGTCGTCCATATGACCACCGAAAGCGGCTTGTCGGCAGGCAGCCCAAACTTCTCCGCTTCGGCGGCGGGGACGACGAATTTCACCCAGATTGCGATCGAGACGTGGTCCTTGTATTCGATCTCGGCTTCGGCCAGCGCAGTCTGAAACGGGATGGACCAGTACACCGGCTTCTTGCTCCGATAGACCAGGCCCTTTTCAATGAAGGCGGCGAAGGTGCGGAGAATGTCGGCCTCGAATGCTGGGGACTTCGTTTTGTATTCGCTCTTCCAGTCAGCCAGCACGCCCAGGCGTTTGAACTGCGCCCGTTGTTTCTCGATCCAGCCCTCTGAAAAATTCGCGCAGTACTCGCGCAGTTCGAGGGTCGTGATGACCGCCCCCTGTTTCCCAGATTCACGCAATGCTTTCGCGGCCTTTTGCTCGATCGGCAGGCCGTGACAGTCCCAACCAGGCACGTACGGTGTACGGAAGCCACGAAGCGATTTGTAGCGAAGAATGATGTCTTTCAGCGTCTTGTTCAGCGCAGTCCCGATGTGAACATCGCCGTTCGTGAAAGGCGGTCCGTCGTGGAGGACAAAAGCCGGCGCATCGGCGCGGTTGCGTTGCAGTGCGTCGTAAAGGCCGAGCTTTTCCCAGTGGGCCAGGCGGGCGGGCTCCCGCTGCACGAGATTCGCCCGCATAGGGAAATCCGTTCTTGGCAGTTGAAGCGTATCTTTCAGCTCTGGCGCCATTTTTGAAAAAGCGCGTGAGGCTACCCCAAGCCTTCTCTGAGTCAAGGGAAGAGGCAGCTATACGGGCGTCGGACTTTGTAGCGCGGCTGCGAACGTAAAATCAGGGTTCGGAATGGATTCAGTCACGAACATCCACGGTCAGGATACAATCGGCAACATCCCATGGCTGCGAGGGATGCGTTGGTCAACGTGGATCGAGGTCCGCGACGTGCCGGCTAACGGCCTCAGCAAGACGCCCACCTGCAGCGATGCAGTTGGCCAAGGAGATGCCATCGCGGACGTGTCCGCCGATGAAAAGTCCGCCGTGCCGTGCTTCTGTTTGCGCCATGGTGTCGAGAAACTGCTCGTACCCCAAATTGTATTGGGGAATGGCCTGTGGGCAAACGGTTGCATTGGCGAAAACGGGATCGCCCTGGATGCCCAGCAGTTCGCGCAGGTCGGCGAGAATGCGACCACGCAATGCCTCGGGCTCCATTCGGGCCAGTTCGGGCTGGCGGGTGCCGCCGACGTAGACCGTCAGGGCGACGTGACCCGCCGGCGCACGCCCAGGAAAGAGAGTCGATGAAAACAAGACTCCGAGGATCGAACGGTTTTCGACCGCCGGGACCAGCGCGCCAAAACCGTCCAACGGGTGCGCCACCTGCTCGCGCCGAAATCCGAAAAACAACGAGGCCACCGGCGGATATTCGACCATTTCGAGCGACGCGAGCGGGCGCTCTCCGGATGAGCCGATGACGAGCCTGGCCAGTGCGGCGGCCGGGGTGGCGAGAACGACGGCATCGAACTCATCTGCGGTTTCAATGTTGTCACGCCGACTGACCAGTTTCCACGGTTGACCGGGGGAAAGGCCGATGACGGAAGCGCCGGTGCGAATGGAGTCCGACGGAAGCGCTGCAGCGAGCGAGGCAGGCAGGGTTTGCAGACCGCGGGCAAAGGATACAATCCGGGCAACAGGTTTTTCGCCGCGGGCGCGCCTGGCACGCATCGCGGCAATCTGTCCTCGAATCAGCGAGCCATGGGTTTGTGCAGTTTCCCAAAGCTTCGGGAATGCGTGTCTCGTCGAAAGTTTTTCGGGATCACCTGCGTAAATTCCGGCAACAATGGGATTGATCGCATAGTCGACGATTTCCTGTCCAAAGTGATCCCTGACCAGGGACGCAAGGCTCGCGTCAGCGACGCGCATGGGAGAGCGAGAAAATGGCTCCGTCAAAATCCGCAGTTTGGTGCGCCACGAAAACAGCGGCGTTGAAACCAGCCGGTGTGGACCCATCGGGACGGGCACCAGGCGACCGTTGCGCACGAGGTACCGGTTTTTCGCTGCCGGAGCGGCATACCGGCATTCCGCCTGAAGCCCCAGTCCGGCGATCAGGGCGTCAAAGGCAGGTGATTCCACCAGTGAGTTGGGGCCTTTCTCCACCAGCCAATCATCGCGCTGCAGGGTTGAAACAGCGCCGCCAATTCGGTCGGATTGCTCGAAAACGGCGACCCGGAAACCCTTGGAATGCAGCTGCCACGCCGTAGTGAGCCCCGTTACACCGCCGCCGACCACCGCGATTCCGTGGCTGCTTTTCACTAGTTCTTCCAGTTGACAATCGCGGCGACCAGAGCGGCCACGCATTCGAGGCTGGCATCGGGGCGGATGCCGTGGCCCAGGTTGAAAATATGGCCCGGTCGGTCCCGCATGCTTTCGAGCAGCCGCCAGGTTTCCTCGCGAACGGAAAGCGGCGTTGTGCCCAGCAGTTCCGGGTCAAGATTTCCCTGGAGTGCGACCTGGATCTTCCGGGCAACGAGCACGGCATCCACCGCCAGGGCGTCATGCGCCGCGGCCATGTCGACCGAGGAATCAACGCTGAGCACGCGGGCTCCGCTGGCCGCCTGTTCAGACAGGTGGCGCGCGGTGCCTTTCCCGTAGAGAATCACGGGAAAGCTGGCTGGCAGCGCCGCGATAATCCAGCGGATCCACTGCAACGAAGCCTGTTCGTAATCCGGACCTGCGACGAGCCCACCCCATGAGTCAAAAATCTGGATGGCGTCGACGCCGGATTCGATCTGCAGCCGGAAGTAGTCGATGAGGCAGGTGGTGAGTTTCTCCAGCAGGGCGTCGAAAAAAGCGCGATCCGTCCGAAACAATTCGCGCGCTCGGGGGAAGTCGTCCGATCCGCCGCCCTCGAGCATGTAACAGGCGAGAGTCCACGGCGAACCGCCGAAACCAAGGAGCGCCGTCTGTTCGCCGAGCCGGGAGCGAAGCAGGCGGAGTGCCTGGGACACGTAACGAAGATTCTCGCGGACGTTGTCTGCAAGCAACCGGTCGAGCTGGCTCTGTGTTTCAAGGCGGAACTCCATTGCGATGCCGCCCTCGTCCTTGAACCGATAGCCCTGGCCCATGGCTTCCGGGATGACCAGGATGTCGGAGAAGAGAATGGCGGCGTCGAGGGCAAAGCGCCGGAGCGGCTGCATTGTCACTTCAGCGGCCAGTTCTGGCGTGCGCACCAGCTCAGCGAACGGGTGCCGGGCTTTCAGCTCGCGATATTCGGGCAGGTAACGCCCCGCCTGACGCATGATCCACAGCGGAGGCCGGTCAAGCGGCCGGCAGGCACAGGCGGCGAGAAATCGTTCGCGTGAAGTCATGCAGGGTCACTTCTTCGTCGCGGGAATGTTCACATGGACCGTCGCCTCCTGTGCGCCGCCCGCGACCGCCGAGGGGGATTCCGTGTCGACAGGGATGAGCTTGGGCCCGTTCGCATCGTCCGCTGTCGCAGGAGCTGCCGCGGGTTGAACGGTCGCGGCTGGAATCGGAACAGAATGAGAGACGGCAACGGCTGCGCCGGCGTTGGCTGGTGTGGCGCCCACGGCCGCTGTGAGAGGCTGGTCGGGGGCGACAAGCGGAGGAAGCGCTGCGAAACCGCGCTCGATGAGCTGGGTCGTGACCGTGTCCCGGAGGGATCGTTCGGGGCTGCCGAGGATCACCGCGATGATGCGGCGGCCTCCGCGTTGGACGGTTGCAACCAAGGAGTAACCGGCCTCGTGGTAATACCCCGTTTTTAGCCCGTCGCAGCCTGGCACGACGCCCAGCAGGTGGTTGTGGGTGTCGAGCTTGATCACCTTTCCGTTTTGGTGGCGGAAATCGTGATGGAGGGTCGCGGAGTACTTGAGGATGTCGGTTTCGGCGATCAGCTTTCGGGCGAGAATGGCGAGATCCTGGGCGGTCGAAAGATCAGGCGACTGTCCCCGGCCGGGCGGAAGGCCGTGCGGCGAATGGTAAACCGTGTTGTGCATTCCCAACTCACGGGCCTTGAGATTCATCAGGTCGACAAACGCCTCCTTCGATCCGGAGATATGGATGGCCAGGGCGACGGCGGCGTCGTTCGCGGAATGCACCATGAGCGCGTAAAGCAGCTCCTCAACGGTGATTTGCTCCTTGTCGACCAACCAGACCCGGGAACCACCGGTGTGGGAGGCGACGGCTGTCACCGTTACTGGAGTATCCAGTTTGAGTTCGCCGCGGTGAAGCTTGTCCTCGACGATGAAGAACGTCATCAGTTTGGTGACGCTGGCAGGCGGACTCTGGACGTCGGCCCTGTCCTTGAAAACCACCTGCCCGGTCGCCGCATCGATGACGATGGCGCTGCGGAATGCTCCGGGATTGATCGCGGTTGAGCCGGATTCAGTCTGGTGTTTGTGGGTGGCCGCTGTGGCGACCGCGGCACTGGCGACAGTCCAGGCGGCGACAACGAGCAGCGGACGAAAGACGGATGCGAACATGCGCCGAGCTATCGGGATTTTCGCGCGCCCGGCGAGGAAAAAAGTCATTGCGGAAATCGAGGGCGAATATGCAAACGGATCGCCCAATCCCGCCGGTTGGAGGAGGAGCGGTGAACGCGATTGGAAAGCGAGGCCAGGCGATTTGTGGAGCCGGGACCCGGAAGTGGTCCTGAATGCATTGACTTGCATCGTATCCGGTGCCCGGGCGGAGGTCTGCCGCAGTTTGTTGTCATGGCAAATATAAGATGCGGACGGTTTCAGATTTGCCTCTTGTTGCCGTAATAGGGAGGTTACCGACCCTTCCGAATGTCCCTGACTGCGGATAAGCCCAAACTTCGCACCACGAGCAGGTCCAGTCTGGCATGGCCCATCGCGGCTTTGGTGATTGGATTGTTGATGACCTCGGTGGCTGCCTGGCTGGTCCGCGTCCAGGAAAAGACGACGGACGCGGTGCGGTTTCAGCGCCTGAGCGAGAGGGTGCGCGGCGCGCTTTCCTCCCGCCTGGAGGGGATCGACGAGGCGTTGCGCGGGGCTCAGGGCCTGTTCGCAGTCAATTTGCGCGTGGATCGACATGATTGGTCCGTTTTCGGCCGGTCAATGATGCATTCGCTGAGCCGCGGGGTGCATGGTTTCGGCTATATCGAGCGGGTGCGCCGGGCCGATCTGGCAACGTATTTGACGGGGCGGCACATCGACGGAGACCCCGACTTCGCTGTACATCCGCAGAGCGAGCTGGATGTGCTTTATCCGATCACGTTTATCGAGCCTTTTGAACAGAATTCAGCGGCGCTCGGGCTGGACATTGCGACAGAAGAAAACCGTCGCGAGGCTGCGGAACAGGCGATGGTTCAAGACCGCCCGGTGCTGAGCCGCCGCATTGCGCTCGTGCAGGATGAAAAGAAACTCCCCGGATTCGAACTTTTCCTGCCAGTCTACGAGCGGGGCAGCCATTCCGACACGCCGGAAGACCGGAAGCGGGCGCTGCAGGGATGGGTTTTCGCTGCGATCCGCATAGACGAGCTGATGCAGGGAATGGATTCCCTGGCGGAAGACCAGGTGCAATTCGAGGTGTTTGAAGGCGATCCGACCACCACGGCTGCGTTGATGTACGGTTCGGAGGGACTCACCATCCAGCATCGCGGCGGGATCGTGACGGACGCCGACTATGCCGGCAGTCGTTTCAGTGCGAAGGTAAAGTTGTTGCTTTATGGACGCGAGTGGTGGCTGCGAATCACGTCGCGCCCCGGCTTCGGCATCGCGGTAAACCGCCTGTTGCTGGTGCTCGTGCTTGGAGGCGGACTTGTCATCACCCTGCTTGGTGCGGCCATGATCTGGGTGCTGGCCGGCGCCCGTTCTCGCGCTGTCGCCCTTGCCGAGAAGATGACGCGGGAACTTCAGCTGGCGACCGAAAACAGCCAGCGGCTCGCCTTGGTGACCAGCTGCGCCAAGAACGGAATTGTGATCACGAATTTGGAGGGTCAGGTCGAGTGGATGAACGACGCCTACATTCGTACGACAGGCTATTCGTTGGAAGAGATGAAGGGGCGAAAACTTGGCTCCGTGCTGCAGGGTCCTGAGACCGCCCCGGGCACCGTGGCGCAGATGAGTGTGGGCCTGATCACCCAGCAGGGATTTCATGTCGTGGTGCTCAATTACCACAAATCTGGACGGCCGTTCTGGTCCGAACTCGAAGTGCAGCCGTTGCATGACGCGAGCGGAACCTGCACGGGCTTCATGGGAGTTCAGACCGATGTGACCGCCCGCCATCGCATGGAGGAGCAGTTGCGCAGCCAGGAGGCATTGTTCCGGTTCATTTTCGAGCATGCGCCGGTCGGCCTTTCGTGGGTGCGGGGACGGCGGGGCGAGACCCGGCTCGTCAACCCTGCCCATGAGAGGATCACTGGCGTCTCGGCGAAGGAGTCGAAGAACTCGAGCAACTATTTTTCCGTGAGCCATCCGGAAGACCGGGAAAAACAGGCGGCGCTAACGGAGAAGCTTTATACCGGCGAGATCTCCGAGTTTTCGATGGAGAAACGCTACGTCAGGCCGGACGGCAGCATCGTGTGGTCTGTGTTGTCCATGCACACGCACCATGACCCGAGCACAGGCGAAGAGGAGGAAGTGACGACGCTGGTTGACATCACCGACCAGAAACGCGCGCAGGAGGAGCGGGAACGGCAGGCTGCGTTTCTCCATTTCCTCTTTGATCACGCGCCGGTCGGCATGTCGTGGCAGATTCCGGACGACGTCGCCTCCCACATCGTCAACCCGGAGCATGTGCGCATCACGGGGGTGTCTGCGGAGGATTCGAAAAAGCCAAACGCCTTTGCCGGCGTGTCGCATCCTGAAGACTACGTCCGCCAGCAGGAGCTGGCCCGGAAGTTTGTGTGCGGGGAGGTCGATGAGTACTCCATGGAGAAGCGCTTCATTCACGCCGACGGCAGGGTGGTCTGGGCCAAGCTCAACAGCCGGCTGTTCGTCGACCCAACGGCGGGCACGAAACAGGTCGTGACGACGATGCTCGACATCACCGATCTCAAGCGTGCCCAGACGGAAATCGAGCAGAAGGAGGCGCGCTTCCGCTTCATCTTTGAGTCCGTGCCGATCGGAATCTCCTGGCAGATCGTTGGCGACGCGACGACCCGCCTGATCAACATGGAGCACTCCCGGATCACAGGCGTGCCGATCGAGAAGGCGTTGGAGCTGAATTCCTATCGGGAGGTGTCGCATCCGGACGACTACGCCCAGCATCAAATCCTGAGGGCGAAGCTCGAACGCGGCGAGATCGACAACTATACTCTCGAGCGTCGCTACCTGCGTCCGGACGGCGGCGTGGTTTGGGCCGCCTTCTCCATTCGCTACTTCCGTGAGGCGGGGAAGGGCGCCACGCAGGAAGTGGTCACCCTGATCGACATCACCGATCAGAAGCAGGCCGCGGAGGAACTCCGTCTCGCGAAGGAGGCCGCCGAGCGCGCCAGCCATGCGAAGAGCGCCTTCCTGGCCATGATGAGCCACGAAATACGGACCCCGATGAACGGCGTCATTGGAATGACGAGCCTGCTGCTGGATTCGCCGCTCACGCATGAACAGCGCGACTTCGCGGAGACGATCCGGGCGAGCGGGGACACGCTGCTCACAATCATCAACGACATCCTGGATTTCTCGAAGATCGAATCGGGGCGCCTCGAATTGGAGAAGGAGAGCTTCATTTTGCGCGAATGTGTCGAAGGGGCGCTGGATCTGCTGGCCACACGGGCCGCGGAAAAACGGCTCGATCTTCTTTACGAAATCGCTGACGGCGTGCCCCAGATCATTCGCGGTGACGCCACGCGATTGCGGCAGGTGCTGGTGAATCTGCTGGCCAATGCCATCAAGTTTACCGAGCGCGGCGAAGTTGTGCTTACGGTGCGGGTGAAAACTGGCGCGGCGGGCCTCCCGGATGGCAAACCAGCGGAGGTGGGGAATGCGACCGCCCCAACCCCGGCTGCCGTCGGCGCCGGCTCCCAGCCTCCTTTCAAGACGACCAGCGAAGGGGCGGCTGGCGATGGCGACACGAGCGAAGGGCAGGTTGTGGAGCTTCTTTTCAGCGTAACCGATACGGGCATCGGCATTCCCCAGGAAGCGATCGGGCGCCTGTTTCACTCGTTCTCGCAGGTCGATGTTTCAACCACCCGGCGATTCGGTGGCACGGGCCTGGGCCTGGCCATCAGCCGGCGTTTGGCCGATCTCATGGGGGGAGGGATGTCGGTTCAAAGCGTCGAAGGCAAGGGCTCCACGTTCAGTTTTTCCATCAAGGCTGAATTTGTTCCGGTGAGGCCGCGGCCATTCCTGGCGGGCCCGAAACTGCACTTGAGCGGCCAGCACATGCTGATTGTCGACGACAACGCCACGAACCGCCGGATACTTACCACGTTGGTCGCAGGGTGGGGAATGGTGCCTCGGGCGGCTGAGTCCGGCGCCCAGGCACTGGAATGGTTGCGGGGCGGAGAAATGTTCAATGTGGCGGTGCTCGACATGCAGATGCCGGATATGGACGGCGTCATGCTCGCACGGGAAATCCGCCGATTGCCGGGTGGGGACAAGCTGCCGTTGATGCTGCTTTCATCGCTTGGGCAGCGCGAAGTGACTTCGGAAAAAAATCTGTTCTATGCCGCGCTCACCAAACCGGTGAAGCCGTCTCATTTGTTCGATCTGTTGGCGGGAACCTTCAAGGACTCGGGGCCGGAGACGCCCTCCTCGGCCCCTGTCAGAGTGACGCCGCAGCGCGTCATTGAAAGGTCCGGGCAGTCGGTGCGGATTCTGCTGGCGGAGGATAACATCGTTAATCAGAAGGTGGCCATGCACATGCTCGCAGCCATGGGCTTGCGGCCCGATGTTGCTGCCAACGGATTGGAGGCTCTCGAAGCGGTGCGACGCCAGAAGTACGACGTCATCCTGATGGACGTTCAGATGCCCGAGATGGATGGTTTGGAGGCGGCCCGGCGCATTGTGGCCGGGGAGCCAGACGCTGCCAGGCGCCCGTGGATCATTGCCCTCACGGCCAATGCGGTGCAGGGAGATCGCGAGGCCTGTCTTGCCGCCGGGATGAACGACTACATCAGCAAACCGATCAAGAAGGAACAGCTCAGCCAGGCGATCGCCCGGGTCCCGTCGCCGGCGGCGGTCTCCTGAGAAAACGCTTTGCGGTGCGCGTCAGCCTGACGCGAAATCGGCCCCGGTGCTACAAATCCCCACCGATGCGCGGCTCCACCTGCTGCCAGAGCGAGGCGGCCTTCTCGGCAATCAACTCGCGGACCCGATGGATCTCCGCTTCGCGCAGCGCGAGATTTTCGTCGGCGATCCTGGCGAGATCGTCGAGGTTGTAGAGAAATGCATTGGGCAGGTGCGCAACCGCCGGCTCAATGTTGCGGGGCATTGCAAGATCGATGAAAAACAAGGGACGGGCTGCCCGCTGCCGGATCGCGCCGGCGGCCATGGCCTGTGTGATGACGGGTTCCGGCGCCGCGGTTGAACAGACGGCAATGTCGAATTCCGCCAGGGTGTCCCCGACGCTTTCAATGGGCACCGCCCGCGCGGAGAAGCCGACGGCAACCTCCTGCGCATGCTCCAGCCGGCGGCTCGCCACGGTCATGCGCCCCGCGCCGCGGCTCTTGAACGCCCGGGCGGTCTTCTCGCCGATATCGCCTGCACCCAGGACCAGAACATGCCGGGCCTGCAAATCGCCGAAAATCTTTAGCGCAAGGTCCACGGCGACGCTCGCGACGCTGATCTGCCCCTCTCCGATCGCAGTGTGTGTGCGGACATGTTTGGCGGACTGGAAGCTCTTTTGGAACATCCTGTTCAGGACCGGTCCGGTCGTGCCGCGCGCCTGCGCCTCGGCGTAGGCATGCTTCACCTGGCCGAGGATCTCGGTTTCGCCGAGGATCTGCGAATCGAGTCCCGACGCGGTCTCCATCAGGTGAAGGATTGCGTCCACACCCTC
>Ga0181534_10002902_pt1 | contig 10348 bp, 7 predicted proteins | sample PEATcosm2014_Bin_37_FD_119758 | JGI IMG/M metagenome (GOLD analysis project Ga0181534, IMG submission 119758) | Peatland microbial communities from MTU Mesocosm Facility, Houghton, MI, USA - PEATcosm2014_Bin17_10_metaG | ecosystem: Environmental > Terrestrial > Soil > Wetlands > Peat | place...
GGCGAACTCGTCGCCGGCCAGGCGTCCGAGCACCGTGTCTTTCGGCAGGGTGCGGGTCAGCCGCTCGCACAGAATCTCCAGGAGGCGGTCGCCGGCGTTGTGCCCGAAGGTGTCGTTGACCTCCTTGAACCGGTCCATGTCCAGATACAACAGGGCGACCACCTGGCCGCTGCGCAAGCCCCGTGCGATGCACTGCTGCAACAGGTGCTGGAACTGCATCCGGTTGGGGATCTTGGTGAGCGCGTCGTAGCGCGCCAGGTAGCGGATCCGGCGCTCGGCCCGTTTGCGGTCGGTGATGTTGCGGGCGACAAAGATATTGCCCTGAAACTGCGGGTCGTCGGTCTCGATCCGCGAGCCCGTGAACGATACCGGGATGGTCTGACCGCCCCGGGTGCGCACCACCGTCTCGCGTGTCTCATTGGCGGCCTGCTGCAGATCGAAGCCTTCCCGCTCACTTTCGTCCAACACGGCTACGATGCCGCGGCCGAGGATCTCTTCCTCGGCATACCCCAGCAGCTTGCAGGCAGCGGAGTTCGCCACTTTGACGACGCCGTCCGGTGAAGTGACGAACACTGCGTCAGTCATGCTGTTGAGCACGCTGTGCAGATAGTTCTTGTTGACAGTCGACTGCCGCAGCCGCCCTCGCATCCGCTCCAGGGCCTGTTGCAACTCACCCAACTCGTCGCGGCGACGGATGTCCACGGGCCGGGTGTAGTCGCCCTGGCCGATTCGGTCTGCGCCCTTGATCAAGGCGGCGATCGGTTGTTCCAGCTTGCGTCCGGCGCGCCAGGCGAGGCCTGCGCCGATCAGGCCGGCGACGAGCGCGAATGCGCCTGCCATCACCAGTGCCAGCCGGAGCTGGTCGGCGTCCGCGGCGGCGAGCCGGCCCCGCAGTGTGGTCGCCGCTACTGGATAAACCTGTTCGACGGTGACCGTCAGCTGTCCGAATGTCTTCGGGGTCTTCACCCCCGGAATGGTTTCAACCAGATCCCGTACAGGCTCGGTTGCCTCAAACTCCAATGCACCCGGATGTGGCGTCGGCCGCTTCCAGCGGTAGAGGGCATTGCCCTCGGTATCGGTCACCGTGATGGAACTGACGGTCGAATCGTCAGCAAACTGTTGCAGGTGTCGACCGATTGAGGCGGTATCTCGCGAACGAACCGCATCTGACACCGAGTCAGCCGCATGAGCGGCTGTCGCAGCAACTCGTGCACGTAGCTCTATTGCCACACGGTCGCGTGCTGTATTTTCCGCAACATTTCCCAGCAGTCGCGTGCTGACGTCATGTTGCCAAGCGAGTACGCCCGTCACGACGCCGACGGCAAGGACCACAACCAGGAAGGCCGCGGCCGCGTATTTCAACTTGAGACTCACTGCTGACAAAGCATTTCCGACGGCATTTCTACGATTGATCCGTTCACCTTATGATTTCCTGACGGATATTACCCGCCGCCCGAGTATCGGGCTACCCGCATCGCGGTACTCGTGCGGCCCACTCCATGCGGATGGATTGAATGCAAGACTGCGCTAAACACACAATCATCTCAGGGTCGCCCCTAAATTCTTTACAAGTCACGGGCAGGGACGCCACGCACGTGCGTGATGTGGCTGATCCTCCATGTGTTTTGCACCCGCAAACGGCGGCGGCGTTGCGGTCGATGCGGGATGAGGCCCGGCAGGCCGGCATAGATCTCTATGTCGCTTCGGCCTACCGGGATTTCAACCGGCAGCTTGCCATCTGGAGCGGGAAATTCAACGGTCAGCGACCCCTGCTGGATCCCTTGGGCGCGCCCCTTGATCATGAAAAATTACATGAGTCTGCATTGATTGATGCGATCCTGATCTGGTCGGCGCTGCCGGGGGCGAGCCGCCATCACTGGGGGTCGGACTTTGACGTGCTGGATGCTGCGGCGCTCGGGCCAGGTGAGCAGGCGCGGCTGGTGGCGCAGGAATATGGGCCGGGCGGGCGTTTCGAGCGGCTCGGCGGCTGGCTCGATTCCAACATGGAGCGGTTTGGATTCTTCCGCCCGTATGCAACCTGGCGGGGCGGCGTGCGGCCGGAACCCTGGCACCTGAGTTACGCGCCGGTGTCAGTTCCGGCGTTGCAGGTGTTGAGTCTGGAAGTGTTGCGGGAGGCGGTCGAGGAGTCCGACATGCCGGGCAAACACATCGTGTTGGCGCGTTTGCCGGAGTTGTATGAGAGGTATGTGTTGGCCGTCGACGCGCCGCCCGGCTGAGTACGGCCCCCTAGCCGGAAGCTGTCGAGTGGCGTTGAGAGTCCGGCCAACGCGCCGCAGGCGCCTTGCAGGTACGCAGCCGGCAAAAGTCACGCCTTTTGCCGGCGGGCGACGGAGTCAGGCTCCGCGCGGCCAGTCCCTGGCTAGGGATAGTGCCGCGCCAATGGACAAAGTCAATGCACGTCGTGCTTGGCGGCCCAGACGCGCTTGATGTAGCCGAGCATCAGGCCGCGCATGGTCGACATCGGATCGGCGGCTGCCGCGAAGATCGGCGGATTGCGGCGCAGGAGCCGCCAGTTTTCGCTGCGCAGGATCTGCCGCAGGTAGTCCATGTTGCGATCAATCGCCTCGATATACGGGTTGCGCCCGTTATAGAGGACCTCGAGATTCCGGTAGGCCGCCGCGAAGTCACCATCCAGGCGCTTGGCCCGTACTTCGGCGACGAATTCGGGAGTCTGGCGCAGCAGGTCGAGGCCGGAGGCGTACTTGACCTGCCGGCCGCCATTGGCGGCCAGGGGCAGGGCGACGCCACCCAGGACGAATTCCGCGTACAGCCGGTCCCGGCACTTCTCCAGGTAACAACGATCCGCCATCTGCGCGATCATGTCCGCCGTGCCCAGCAGATGACCCACCTTGACGTCGCGCGGGTCGGTGACCTTGATCTTGGCGAACGGGACTTCGTAACCCGTGAAGTGAATGATCTCGGTGGCGACCGGGACGGCGTGGGCCAGGCCGATCTGCGGCAGATATTCTTCCAGAAAGCGCGCACCCCGTGAGACGTGGGTGCGGGTAAATTCAGCGCCGTTATTGATCTCGCGGTCATCCTGCCGGCGCAGGTAACCCACGTCGTGGAACAGGCCGGTGAGCAATCCCAGCAGGGCACGATCTCCACCCAGGCGCGATTTCTCGTCGTGCTGCCGTTCGTATCCAACGAGCAGACGCGCGAGCGCGAGAGTGATGTCGAGCGTGTGTTGTCTATCGTGATAGACGGTATCGACGCCGAGGTATCCCGTCACTTCACCGGCGAACAGGCGCTCGAAATGCTGGAAGGCCTGGTCGAGCGGCGCGAGTGACAGTCGCGGCCAGGTGGGTTGGAACAGGGACTTGATGGCGGCGAGGACCGCATCCGGGGAGCTCACCTGCACGGTGTTGGTCACATCAAAATCGCTGCGCCGAACGCTTCTCATTCCCGTGTAGTCCGCGCGGCTATTGCGCCGTCCCCGTGTTCGAATATTCGATCCTCGGCAGTCTAGGCCACCCCTTGAGGGGAGTACCAGCGACACACCGCACACTTTTGGACTTCAGCGAATCGTTCATGGTCGACCCAATCTTATGTTGAGGCTCAGCGCAGTTCGGTCCTTTCGTGACCCGTGTCTCAGTAAATTTTCAAGCCGCCGTACTTCTGGCGGATCTTGCGATCGAGTGTTTGCCAGCCGGCAACAAAACCCACAAGCAACATCACAGCGGCAACACCGAGAAGCATCGGCCATGAGGTTGAGCTTTGTCGGTCGGGTTCCCGCAGAAAGACGGTGTCGTGGACTGGAGCGGGCGGCGGAGGCGGAGCGTCGGAGGTTGCGTTGTGAGCGGCGCGCGCGGCAGCCAGCTCGGCCTGCAGCCGGGTCACGTCCTGTTTGAGCTGCTCGCCTTCCTTCTTGAGCTTCTCAGTCTCGGCCGCTCGCTCGGTGAGCCGGGCCTGCAGCGGTGGCTCGTTGGTGAGGTAGGAGCTCTTGAGCCAACCGTCCTTGCCGTTTGCAAGCTTCACGTGGGTTTCGTCACCCTCACGCTCGAGCACCTCGAGCTTGTCACCGCTTTTCACCTGCCCGACGCGTTCGCTGTCGACTTCCGCAGTGGCGGTGACGCCAACAACCAGTTGTTCAATGACGTAGGTGGTTTCGGCATGCGCTACAGAGCTCGCCAGTGCCAACGCCGCCCAGAGCGAGGCTCTGGGCATCATGCCGCAAGTTCGCCCGGCGCCAGAATTCCATGCTGCTTGAGCAACGCGCGCACATCGGGCCGGCGGCCGCGGAACTCCATGAACGCTTCCAGGGCATCCCGGCTGCCGCCCCGAGTGAGAATGGCATCCAGGAAGCGGTGGGCCGTCTTGCTGTCGAACACGCCATTCTCTTCGAAAGCGGCGAAGGCGTCGGCCGCGAGCACCTCGGCCCATTTGTAACTGTAGTAGCCGGCCGCGTAGCCACCGGCAAAGATGTGCCCGAAGCTGTTGGGAAAGCGATTCCACTCAGGAACGGGAACCACGGCGACCTCGTTGCGCACCTCATGCAGCATTTGCATCACGCGCGGGCCTTTGGCCGGGTCGTACTCCGCGTGCAACCGGAAATCGAACAACGCAAATTCGAGCTGGCGCATCATCTGCAGGCCGGCGTGAAAGCTGCGGGTCGCGATCAAGCGCTGCTGGGTTTCAACCGGCAGCGGCGCTCGGGTCTCCACGTGACTGGAGATCCGCCGCAGGACATCCGGATGCCAGGCGTAGTTCTCGAGGAACTGACTCGGCAGCTCCACCGCGTCCCATGACACGCCGTTGATGCCTGCGATGCTCGGGTAATCCACCCGCGTCAGCATGTGGTGCAGGCCATGACCGAATTCGTGAAACAGGGTGATTACGTCGTCGTGCGTGAGCAGAGCGGGGCGGCCGGCGTTGGGCGGCAGGAAATTGCACACCAGGTAGGCGACCGGCAGTGCGGAGCCCGATGCGAGTTTCTTACGGCCTACACACTCATCCATCCAGGCGCCGCTGCGCTTGTTGGGTCTGGCGTAGGCATCAAGATAGAAGCTGCCGACTGCCTGGCCGTTGGCCGCGCAGATCTCGAAAAAGCGCACGTCGGAATGCCAGACCGGCACATCCTGCCGCTCGTTGATCCGGATGCCGAACAGGCGTGAGGCGACTTCAAACAAGCCGTTGAGGACGTGCGGCAGCGGGAAGTAGGGCCGCATCTCCTCCTGGGAGACGGAATAGCGCTCGCGTTGCAAGCGCTCGGCGTAGAAACCCACATCCCAGGCGGCCAGCTTGCGCCCGGCGAATGCCTCGAGCTCCGCAAACTCCTGCTGAGCCGCACCGCGCGCGGTTCGCGCCAGCTCGAGCAGGAACTGCATGACCTCCTCGACGCTGTGTGCCATACGCGTCGAGAGGGCGTATTCGGCGTAGCTGCGGAACTCGAGAAGTTCAGCTGCTTCGTGACGCAGGCGCAGGATGTCCGCCATCACCGCGGAGTTGTCCCACTTGTTGGCGTTGGGTCCCTGGTCGGATGCGCGCGTCGACCAGGCCTCGTAGAAAGCGCGCCGAAGCTCTTCAGACTCGGCATCCGTGACGACGGCGACATACGTCGGCTGATCCAGTGTCAGGATCCAGCCCTCGACCCGTTGATCGTGGCCGCGGCGCCGCGCCTGCTCGATCAATGTTGAGTTGAGGCCGCGCAGCTGCGACTCATCGGAAACGTGGTAGCTCCACCCATTGGTGGCATCGAGCACGTTCTCTTCGAACTTCGCCTGCAGCTGGGTGAGCTCCAGCATCACATTCTTGAAACGCTCTTTGCGCTCCGGCGACAATCCAACACCGGCCAGGCGGAAGTCGCGCAGCGCGTGCTCGATCACCTGCCGCTGCACCGGTCCGAGGGCATCACTTTCCTGCTCGGCGATAGTCTTGTAGGCGTGGTACAGCGGCTCGCTTTGAGATACGTCCGTCTGGTACGCCGAGAGAAGCGGCAGGCAGGCGTTGTAACTGGTGCGCAGGGCATCGGAATTCACCACTGCATTCAAGTGGCTCACCGGCGACCAGACCTTTGAGACCCGATGCTGCAACTCTTCCAGCGGCTCAACGACGGTAGCGAACGTCGGGCGCTGCACAGCCGCAAGTTGCTCGATCTTGGCACGGCTACGTTCAAGCATTTCCCGGACGCCGGGCTCTACGTGCTCGGGTCGAATGCGCGTGAATGGTGGCAGGGGCTCGTGGCCCAATAGCGGGTTATCCATGCAGATCTCGGCAGTGGGATTGGACGCATTCTATGGCCCAGGCACCGCAGGCGCATCCCCCCGGCGCAGCCGGCCCAAGGTTGATGATTCAGGCCACGCTTTTTGCGGGGCCGCCCAGGCCGGCGGAAAATGGACCTGGGCTCTGCCGCAACTTTTTGCGGCTGATAAACGATTCAGTCCGAACGGGGGATGTGCCCTGCGAAAGGCTGTCCCCATGTCACAATCGCAGGGATTCACGGTTTGAGAAGGTGCTATGGCCGACGCATTCGATTTTTTGGTGATTGGGGCAGGCAGCGGAGGGCTCGCGGCTTCGCAACGGGCGGCCGAGTACGGTGCCAAGGTGGCCATCGTGGAACCGGCCCCCTTGGGGGGCACGTGCGTGAATCTGGGCTGCGTCCCCAAAAAGATTATGTGGAATGCCGCCGATATCGCCGACGGTCTCGAGGATGCGGCGGATTACGGTTTCCGCTTGGGTGCTCCGGAGCCTCACGATTGGGCCCTGCTCAAGACCAAGCGCGATGCGTACATAGCGCGGCTCAATTCCATCTACGAGAGCAATCTGGCCAAGCGCCACATCGAGGTCGTGCGTGGCTACGGCAGCTTCCTGGATGGCCACACGGTGGAGGTCGGCGGTCGGAAGTTGACCGCGCCGCACATTTTGATCGCGGTGGGCGGGCGCCCGATGGTGCCTCCGATTCCGGGCGCCGATCTGTGTATTACGTCTGACGGTTTTTTTGCACTGCAGAAGCGTCCCGATCGGGTTGCGGTCGTCGGCAGCGGCTACATCGCTGTTGAGCTGACCGGAATCTTCGCCTCCTTGGGGGCCCATGCGACTCTCGTGCTGCGGGGCCACAAGGCGCTAAAGGATTTCGACTCCATGCTCGGCGAGGCCATGGTGAAAATCATGCGTGACGAGGGCATCGAGGTGGCCACCAACGCATGGCCGCACGCCATTGCCCACACACCCACCGGAGACCTCGAGCTCGAAGTTCGTGACGGCAGGAAGTTGGGGCCGTTCGACGCGGTGGTTTGTGCGATCGGGCGGGTTCCGGCCGTGGAGGGGTTGGGGCTGGATCGCGCCGGAGTCAAACTCGATACGTTCAACTTCATCTCGACGGACAAGTTTCAAAACACCAGTGTCCCCGGCGTTTATGCCGTGGGTGATGTGACCGGACGGGCGCAGTTGACGCCGGTTGCCATTGCCGCAGGCCGCCGCTTGAGTGACCGCCTGTTTGGCGGCCAGCCGGACCGGCATCTCGACTACACCAACATTCCGACTGTCGTGTTTGGCCATCCGCCCATCGGAACCGTTGGTCTCACCGAGGATGCCGCACGCGCCCAGTACGGCGATGCGGATGTCACGGTGTACCGCTCAGGGTTTGTTCCCATGTATCACGCGATGACCACCCGTAAACCGCGGACTGACATGAAGTTGGTGACGGTCGGGCCCGAGAAGCGGGTTGTGGGCGTGCATGTAATCGGTCCAGGCGCCGACGAGATGATCCAGGGATTTGCCGTCGCCGTGCGCATGGGGGCCACGAAGCAGGACTTCGATGACACCGTGGCCATCCATCCGACGAGCGCCGAAGAGCTGGTTACTATGCGCTGAGCGCGCGCTCTTTTAACGCGGCCAACACGTTGGCCGTTGTCGGTTTTATGCCGCGCCACACCCGGAAGGATTCGGCGGCCTGCTCGACGAGCATGCCCCAACCTTGTACGGCTCGCGAACAGCCTTGTTGGTGCGACCATTGCACGAACGGCGTGTCGTGTTTCCCGTACGCCATGTCATAGCAGACGGTTTCCGGGCCGATGATGGAGTTGGTCATGGGCGGCAGGTCGTTGCTCAGGCTGGCCGATGTCGCGTTGATCACCAGGTCGAATGCTCCGCCGCTGACATAACGGATGCCCACTCCCTGGACAGGGCCGACCTTCTGGAACGCCTTCGCCAGGTTCTCCGCCCGTTCCGCCGTGCGGTTGGCAATCACGATTTCCTGGGGCTCGAGAGCCAACAGCGGCGCGAGCACGCCCCGTGCCGCACCGCCGGCACCGACAATCAGGATCCGCCTGCGGGTGATGACGAGCCCCAGGTTGTCACACAGGTCGCGTACCAGGCCGGCGCCGTCCGTGTTGTCGCCGAGGATTGTGCCGTCCTTTTGCATCGCCAGCGTGTTGACCGCACCCGCATGAGCGGCGCGGCTGGTGAGCTCGGAGGCGATGTCGACCGCAGTGATTTTGTGCGGCAGCGTGACGTTCAGCCCGCGGCCGCCCTGGGTGAAGAAGTCCCGGACCTGCGACTCAAACTCGTCCGGCGTGAAGTCGTACAGGCGATAGGTCATGGACTGCCCGGTTTCGCGGGCAAACAGGCCGTGGATGAAGGGGGACCAACTGTGGGCTACGGGATGCCCCACCACTCCATATGAGTCGCTCATGCGGCAATTCTGCCCTCAGCGAGCGGCTCAGGTCACGCCGGACCGGTCAACTTCGTGATGCGGGTACCGCCGGGGTGGCCAACATCGAGCTGGGCTCGCAGCTCCGGCAGCCACAGCTCCATGCGCTCCGTCAGTTGATAGGGCGGATTCACGATGAGCATGCCGGAGCCGTTGAGCGCTACCTTGGAGTCCCGAGGATAGAGCCAAAGCTCGCTGGCGATGGTTTCAGCGCTGACCTCACGGGCAAAGCCGTCCAGCCAGGCACGCACTTCGCGTTCGTCCTTGATTGGATACCACGCGGCATACACACCGGTGCTGAATCGCTGCAATGCATCAACAATAGCCGCGGTGACACGGTCGAAGTCCTGGCGGCTTTGCTCGTAGGGCGGATCTATGAAAATCAACCCGCGCCGCTCCGGTGGCGGCAGCCACGCGCGCAGGCGCTCGAATCCGTCGGCGCGCTCGACGCGCATGCGCGGATTGATCGCTATTTCACGTTCCAGTATCCGCTCTTCGGACGGCTGGATCTCACTGACTATGCCGCGATCCTGGGGTCGCAGTTGCAGGGCGGCTATGACCGGTGAGCCGGGATAGGCCCGTGTTTGTGTCCGCTGTGAGCGGAAGTCCGCGGTGAGAGTGGCAAAGTCGCGGAGCTCGTCCGCCTGATAGTCACCCTGATCAAAGCGCCCACGCCCTTCGACCGCTTCCGCGGATTGTTGGGACAGCTCGTAGGCGCCCCGACCGGCGTGGGTTTCGAGATAAGCGAAACCCTTGTCTTTACGCCGCAGCGCATTCAACAACGCGAGCAGGGTGACGTGTTTGTGGACGTCGGCAAAATTCCCTGCGTGAAAGCTGTGACGGTATTTCATAGCAAAACACGCCGCTGCGGATGTCCGCAGCGGCGAATGTTAGTAAGCCGCTACTTCTCGCCGCGAGGGCGAGGAGCTGAGGTCTTCGCCTTAGCCGCCGCGGGGGCACCCGGTGGCGCTTTTTCCGCGGACGCAGGCGCCTTGGTCGAAGCAGTCTTTGCAGGTGCCTTCTTCGCAGCAGCCGACTTTTTGGCGGCGCTGGCGGCCGTTGCCGGAGCAGCTGGGCGTGGGCGCTTGGCCTTTGTCACGGTGGCGCCGTTGGCACCCGCCGCCGAAGCGCTGCCGTTGATACCGGCGGCTTCAGGAGCCGCGCCGTTCTTGGCTTTAGCGGGCCGTTTGCCTTTCGCCTTCGCGCCATCTGCCGCAGCGCCGTTGGCTGCGCTCTTAGCAGGTGCCTGCTTGGCCGCCGCACCGCGCCGACCGCGGCCGAATCGTCCGGTACCGCGCTCGGGAGCCTGCTCAATCAACACCCGGCATTCCTCGAGTGTCAGTGATTTGGGCTCCCGGTCTTTCGGGATCTTGGCGTTCTTTTTGCCGTTGGTGACATACGGACCATAACGTCCATTCAACACCTGGATACCGTCTCCGTCCGGTCCGAAGTCGGTGATCGTGCGGTTGGCATCCGCTTCCTTCTTCAACCGGATCACTTCGAGCGCCTGCTCGAGCGTCACGTCGTACGGGTCGAAGTCCTTCAATGAAACGTACTTGCTGCCGTATTTCACATACGGACCAAAGCGTCCCACGTTGGTTGTGATCGTGTCGCCTTCCGCGGTCGCGCCCAACGTGCGCGGGAGTTTGAACAACTCCATCGCCTGCTGCAGATTGA
>Ga0181534_10002905_pt1 | contig 10342 bp, 8 predicted proteins | sample PEATcosm2014_Bin_37_FD_119758 | JGI IMG/M metagenome (GOLD analysis project Ga0181534, IMG submission 119758) | Peatland microbial communities from MTU Mesocosm Facility, Houghton, MI, USA - PEATcosm2014_Bin17_10_metaG | ecosystem: Environmental > Terrestrial > Soil > Wetlands > Peat | place...
CTTTCCGAACGCCGGAACGGCTCCGGCGGCTACGGTGGTGTTAGGCCAAAGCGACTTCCCGTATGACAGCCCAAACAGCATCCAGGGCCAGGAATTTTATTTCGGGCCTTCCTCCTCAGGTTCCTCCGACGCGGGCATTGCGTTGGACTCGAGCGGCAGCACGCCGCATCTCTATGTTTCCGATCCGGGCAACAATCGCGTGCTGGGATTCGCCGATGCACGCAAGGTAGGGCCGGGCGTGCAGGCGGATATCGTCATCGGCGAACCCGATATGAAGACGTCCGTGTGCAATTACAACGGTGTGGCGAATCCGCCGACCGAGCCGCTACAGCGGCAGCCAACGGCATCCAGCCTGTGTTATCCCACCGGGCTGGCGGTCGATCCGGCCACCGGCAACCTGTTCGTCGCGGATACGTATAATGGGCGCGTACTGCGATTCCCGGCGCCATTTGCGAACCCCACATCCCTGGAGCCAGCCGACCTGGTGCTGGGCCAAAGCGCATTCACCGGGGTCTCGAACCCGCAAGCCAGCCAGTCCGTGATGGTGTCGCCTTACGGCCTGGTTTTCGACCCGCAGCGCGGACTGCTGGTGTCGGACGCATCCGCCAACCGCGTCCTGCTGTTTTCCGTGACCAATCCCACCAGTGGCGAGCAGGCCTCCACGGTTTTCGGACAATCGAGCTTCGTGGCCACCGGCAGCTCGGTGCTGAACTCGCCGCACCACATCGCCGAGGACACCATCGCCGAACTCTATGTGGCCGACACCGGACACAACCAGATTACGATCTTCGACATTCCAACCGGGACCTCCGCCGATACGCCGGTCAATTTCATCACGGGGCTGAACTCGCCGGAAGCGGTCTGGGTGAACCAGAATACCGTGGCCGGCTACCATAACGATATCTGGGTGGGCGACAACAGCGGCGTTTCGCGGTATCCGGTGCCGAACCCGCTGGGAAACAATAATACTCCCACGCTGCGGATGCCGGCGGCGGAGTTGACCGGCGGGCAGTCGCTGTTCTGCTCGGGGACAAACAATTGCGTATTGCCGGCGGTGGCGATTACGCAAGATAGTTTCGGCGCGCTTTACGTGGCCGACTCATCCAACCGCGTGGGCATCCATTATCCGGCGCTGGCGGGGACCAACGGCGCCAGTTTCGTGTGCGCCATGGGATGCAACTTAGGCACCTTGAACGATCCGCCATTCTATCTGGCGCCGGGCGGCTTTGGGTCGTTATTCGCGTTTGCCCCGGTTACCTTTCCGGTGACCGCCACCACCAACACAGCCTATCCGGTACCCACGACGCTGGGCGGCGTACAGGTGCTGGTGAACGGCACCCCATCGCCGATTACGGCGGTGGCTTCCAGCCAGATCAATTTCGTGGTTCCGTTCGAAGCGCCTTCATCGGGCACGGCCCCGGTGGCGGTGGTGAACCCGGCGACCTCGCAGATACTGGCAAGCGGATCGATGAACATGAACTCGGCCTCGCCGGGATTTTTCACCCTAAACCAGGCTGGGACGGGCCAGATCGCCGCCTTGAACTGCAATCAGAGCCCCTGCGAAGACACGGTAAATGGCTCAAGCAATCCTGTGCAACCCGGCAAGTACATTCAGTTCTATCTTACCGGGCAGGGCCTGATACCCAATGCTCCGCCGGATGGCCAAGGGTCTACCGGCGCCGTCAATACATCGTCGCAGCCGGTAGTATACATTGGCGGCACACAGGCCACGTTGCAGTATTCCGGCCTGGCGCCGGGATTTCCCGGTGTGTGGCAGATCAATATTCAGATCCCGAATAGTCCGACGAACCTTCCTGGCTTCCCGGCCGGCATTTTCCCGGTCCTCATCCAATACGAGGGTTTGGCCAGCAACACGCCGGCAAACAACCGCAATCCCGCCCTCGCTACGACGATCGCGATCAACGCGCCGGAATAGCGGCGCCGATTACCAATCGGCGCGCAGGATACCACCCTGCCCCACAGTACTAGCGCCTGGAATCCGTACTATCCCAGCCGATCCTTAGGGCGCATCAGATATATCTTAGAAAGCGCCTGCCCGCCGGCGAGAGTTTCCAGGCGAGTTCTAGTGGTTGCCTTAGTACTCGAAACAAACTCAAATCCTAGGAAAAGGGCGGAGTCAATTACCAAGTTATGGGAACAAGTCCCAAAAACCTGGAAACTGACCGGTGATGTGGGACGATTCGCGCCGGATTCGGGGTCTCGACACGCAGTCGTACTAGGACTCCAAACCATAGGATGCAGGGTACTTGGCGGTTCGCGGTAACGCATTGACAACTGTAATAAAGTCGGCGATGATACAGATTCAGCCGCCACCTCGCACCTACACGCTGAACTCAGAAGATACCGTCCATGTGACCAAAGGGGCCGAAGGCTGCCTTGTTCACCGGCAAGAAGATTTTAATAATAGAGCGCCGCAGACATTGACTATAAGAAACAAACAATTAATTCGGGCTTCTGATTTACAGCGCTTGAGGTCCGGGATTCCACTTAGAGTATTTGCGGGGCTCCAATGAGTTTGGCTCGAAGCCGGACAAAAGTCGTGTATTTCCGCGTGAGCGAAGCGGAGTTTGAAAGATATATGGCATTCTGCCGTACGCAAGGGGTACGCAGCATATCGGACCTGGCGCGCTCGGGGCTGGAGATTCTGGTGGCCGAGGAGCGCGGTTATACGCTGACGGGCTTGACGGAGCGAGTGACTGCATTGAGCGCATTGATTGCGGGATTGTCCGGAACCATACAGGGGTTGACCGAAGTGGTAAGCAACAAGAAGCTTGACGGCGCATTGGAGAAGGGGAATTAGTGGAACCGATTATAACGGAAACCGCCTGGTATGCTGTCGCGGTGCGCAGTAACTTCGAACGCATCGTGGCCCAGAGCCTGCGCCAGAAGGAGTACGAGGTGTTCCTGCCATCGTACTTATCGAAGCGCCAGTGGTCGGATCGTACGAAGGTCGTGGAGTGCGCGTTGTTCTCGGGTTATTTGTTTTGCCGGATGGATTTACGGCAGCGCGTGCCTTTGTTGAACACACCGGGAGTCAGTTCCATTGTGGGTATCGGCAGGGGCGCAATGCCGGTGGAGGACCGCGAGATCGCGGCTATCCAAAAGCTTGTGGAATCGGGGCTGCCGGTGGCGCCCTGGCCGTTCCTCAAGGCGGGGCAGTTGGTTTATATCAATCGCGGACCATTGGCTGGGGTGGAGGGCATTGTCATCGCATCCAAGAACAGCAGCCGCCTGGTGGTTTCGGTGGAGATGCTGCAGCGCTCGGTGACCGTGGAGATTGAGAGCAATTGGGCGGAGCCCAGCCAGCCGGCTTACCCGGCGCGCGCGGGATACATGGCGGCGTGCGGGCCGGCGGGCCTGAGTTACGCGACGGCGAGGCGATCGTTGTGAGCGTGCTTCAATTGCAAGCTAATCCCGCGTTGTCGGTACGCTCGGTGATACGGGCGCTGTGGAAATGGAAAGCGTTTATCGGCGTGCTGTGGGTGGTGGGCATCGCTTTGAGCACGGCGTTTCTGCTCACTTTGCCGCGAGTTTATACGGCTGACGCGCTGATCGTGGTGGAATCGCAGAAGATTCCCGAAAACTTCGTGGCGCCGACGGTGCAGACGGGGTTGGAAGCGCGCCTCGATCAACTAAAGCAACAGGTACTCAGCCGCGAGCGCCTGTGGAGCCTGATCCAGGAATTGAATCTCTATCCCGAGCTGCGGAAGAAAAGGACGCGGGAAGAAGTGCTGGAAATCATGCGGCACGATATTATCATCGGCCTGGAGCGGGGATGGAGCGCCAACCGGCCGGGCGCGTTCCGGGTGTCGTACCGGGCGTCTTCGCCGAAGATCGCCGCGCTGGTGGCAAACAAGGTGGGCGACTTCTTCAGCACGGAGAATCTGAGAGAGCGCGAGCAGGAAGCCAACGGAACCTCGCAGTTCCTGGAAAGCCAGCTCGAAACCGCCAAAACGAATTTGCAGGAACAGGAAGCCAAGCTTCGCGAGTTTAAAATGACTTACAACGGCGAGCTGCCGGAGCAGGAGATAGGCATGCTGGCGGCTAACGGGGAGAACAAGACGGAGTTAGCGGGTATCCAGGACTCCATCGGGCGGGCCCAACAAAACAAGCTGATCCTGGCGAGTTCGCTGGCCATGGCCGAGGAGAGTGTGGCACGGCTGCAGGATCTGGCGCGGCGGCAAGCGGCGCTGGACGCGGCTCCGGGCGCGACGGCGGGGTTCGGGCAGCCGGCCCTGCGGGGGCCGCGCGCGGATCTGGAACGCGTCCGCGCAAAACTCGCCGATCTGCGGCTGCGCTATCGCGACAGCCACCCGGACGTGCAGGCGCTGCTGCAGCAGCAGGCGGCGCTGGAGAAGGCAATCAGGCAGGAGGCGGCCGCGGAAGCGGGCGACGCGGCGGCACCCAACGACAAGAGAACGCCGGCGGCGCGGGCCTTGGCGAACGCCGATCCTGCGCTGGTAACCGAGAAAGAAAAGGTCGCCTCGCTGAAAGCGCAGATCGCCCTGACCGACCATGAAATCGAAGATCTCGAAAAGCGGCGGGTGAGGGTGTTGCACGATGTCAGCGCGGTCCAGACCCGGATGTCCAATCTGCCCATGCGCGAACAACAACTGGCCAGCCTGACGCGCGACTACGAGGCCAGCAAGGCGAACTACAAGTCGCTGATGGATAAGAAGCTGGCGGCGCAGATGGCCGCGAATATGGAACGCTGGCAGAAGGCGGAACGCTTCGTAATTCTGGATGCCGCGCGCGTACCGGAGAAGCCCACGTCGCCCAACCGGCCAGTATTTATGACCGGCGGAGTGCTGCTGTCACTGGCGCTGGCCGCCGGCATCGCGTTTCTGCTGGAGGCCAGGCGAAATGTGTTCCTGGGCGAATGGGAACTGCCGGCCGGCACGGTGGTGGTGGGCAGGATGCCAAAGATGCTGATCGAGAATCCGCAGGTCTGAGCCATTATGTATCTTGAGTCGTTTGGTCTCAAAAAGAAACCGTTCAGCTTAACGTCCGATCCGTCGATGCTGTATTTCACGGATTCGCACCGCGAAGCTTTGGCCGTGCTTTGCTACGGCCTGTTGGAGCGAAAGGGCTTGATCCTGCTGCTGGGGCACGCGGGCACGGGAAAAACGACGCTGCTGGCGCGCGCCGTGATGGGGCTGCCTCCCAGCCGGGTGCAGTTTGCATCCATCGTCAACCCCACCTTCACCTCCGCGGAGTTCATGGAGACGGTGCTGCTGGGCTTCGGCATTCGAGATGTTCCGGCGAGCAAGCCGCAGCGGCTGGCGCGCTTCGAGAAGCATCTGCTGCAAACGCAGATGGAAGGCAAGATTGCGGCGCTGGTGGTGGACGAAGCGCATAAGCTGTCGACCGATGCGTTGGAGGAAGTAAGGCTGCTGGGCAACCTGGAAAAGCGGTCGGAAAAGCTGCTGCAGGTTATTCTGGCCGGCCAGAACGAGCTATCCGCCACCATGAACCGCGAGGATTGCGTGCAATTGAAGCAGCGCGTGTCGTTGCGGGTCGCGCTGCGGCCGTTGGCGGCGGCGGACGTGGGCCGGTATATCGCGTGCAGGTGGGCGCGGGCCGGCGGCCGGCAGCGCGCGCCGTTTTCACCGGAGGCGGTGGAACTGGCGGCGCGCGTATCGCAAGGCATTCCGCGCCTGATCAACGTGGTTTGCGACAACGCGCTCCTGGTGGCGTTCGGAGAACAGAGCCGGGTGGTGGAAGCCAGGCACGTGAGCCAAAGCTCGGTGGAAATGGATCTGCTAGACGGCGCCGCGGCTGACCTCGAGGATGGGGAGCCTATGGCGGACCTCTACACGCGCTCGACACGAAACAAGCTGAGCGCATCCGGCCGGTAAGCGACGTAAGCGCCGATTAAGCGCCGATTAAGCGCCGATTAAGCAAAGGTTGACAAGATGGGCAAGATTCTGAATGCGCTGAAAACCGCGAACGGCGACGTCCCGGAGCTAGTCTTGCAGTGCCTGGACGATGCGGACGAGACGCCGGCTATCCGCCAAAAAAAGGCGCGCGCAGTGCACGCCCTCCGTCCGGCCGGGACTTCGGTGGTGGAGGGCATCTTCGAGAAGCCGCCCGTGGTCCAACTGCCGCAGCGGGACGCGGGCAACGGCATTCCGGAAGTAGTGGAAGAAGTCTGGCCGGAGGCAGAGGAGATGCCCGCCATCAGCGGCCTCGCCGATATGGGGGCGAAGCCCAAAGTGCGGCTGGTGTCTTTCCGAATTACAGACTCCAGTCCCCTGCTATCGCCCAAACACGAAGACCGCCGGGCCGCGGAGCAATACAGAATCATCCGCACCAGGATTTTTCATCAGCTTCCGGGAAATTCCATCACGGTGATCTGCAGCCCCGGCATGGGCGACGGCAAGACCGTCACCTCGGTGAACCTGGCCGCGGCGCTGGCACACAAGAGCGAGGACAAGGTGATCCTGGTGGATGCGGACCTACGCCTTTCCAAAGTGCATGAAAGGCTGGGTATTCCCAGAGGTCCGGGCCTGGCGGAGGTGCTTGCGGGCACATGTACGCTGGAAGACGCCATGCTGCGGGTGGAGCAGTTACCTAATTTCTACGTCCTCCCAGCGGGCTTGGCGGAAGTGAACCCGACCGAGTTACTGGACTGCTCTAACTGGCGCGCGCTGATGGTCAGATTGCGGGAAGAGTTCCGGCGCACCATTATAGACTCTCCTCCGGTGGAAGCCGTGGCGGACTACGATCTGATCGCCGCCAATTGCGATGGCGTGGTTCTGGTGGTGCGACCGGACCACACCAGCCGGCCTCTTCTGGCAAACGCCCTCGCCAAGGTAAAAAGCAAACTGATCGGAGTTCTGATCAACGACGTGGAGGATTGGTTCCTCTGGAAACGCGGATCGCCGAGTTACCATTACTATCAGAATAGTTCGCGGGTTAGGGAAGGATCCAAGGCGGCGCAACAATGAAGTTAACCGGGAAGGCCCGCCCGGGCCTCCAGTTATTGTGGGCGCGCCTGCTGCGGGCCAGCGGATGCCTGTGGTGGGCCAGACGCCAGCTACGGCGGCGGGGCGCAGTGCTGGTATTGACCTTCCACCGGATACTGGACGACGCGGAATTCCGGCTCACCTGCAGCTTGCCTGGCATGGTGGTCCGCCGCCGTACATTCGAGACTCTGGCGGCGCACGCCGCCCGAGAATTCGAGGCAGTGGATTTCGCGCAGGCCATTGCCGGGACGGCCGGCAAGCTACGCGTGATGTTCACATTCGACGACGGCTGGAAGGATAACTATACGAATGCGCTGCCGGTGATGCGCGCCTGTGGGATGCCGGCCACGGTTTTTGTGTGTCCCGGGCTGATCGGGCGTACGCTCCCATTCTGGCCGGAGGCGATCGCGTCGCTGCTGGGGGAAGCCACTCCGCGGGTTCCTGGAGCGGAGATCGAGTTGCTCATCGAGAGGCTGAAGACTTACTCCGCGGTACGGCGCCAACAGTATATCTCGCAGCTTTGCGAATTCCATGTGCCGGCCGATAGGAGAGATGCCTACAACGGCGACCGGACCGTGTCGTGGGACGACATTCGGGAGATGGATGCAGCGGGTGTAAAGGTAGGTTGTCACACACACACGCACCAGATCCTGACCACGGTGCCGGAGCAGACAGCCCGCCAGGAGATTCGGGAGTCCAAGCGCGCCATAGAAGAGGTGCTGGGCCGCCGCTGCAACTTATTCGCCTATCCGAATGGGAACACGTCCGCGGCGACGCGGCGCATTCTGGCCGAAGAAGGTTTTACCGCGGCGTTCACGACGGAAAGAAGAGCCTGGACCAGCGGCAGCGACCCGATGGCTATCCCGAGAATCAATGTGTGCGAGGAGAGCGTGGTGGGTCTGACGGGGCGATTTTCGCCGGCGATGTTCCAATACAGTGTGTTCTGGAAGGCCTGGCGCGCGATGCGAGCCGAACCTAAATGTTCGTGGGGCAGGACTCCAGTCCTGCGGCCGACGTCCACGTCGGCCAGCGGGTCCTAGAGGACCCGCGCAGACCTGGAGGTCTGCCCCACTCATACAATCCGTGACAATTCTTCAGTTAATCAGCAGCGAGGGGTACTACGGCGCCGAGAGCATGTTGCTGGCGCTGGCGCGGACCCTCCCGGGGCTCGGCTGCGGCAGCCTGGTGGGCGTCTTCCAGGATGCGCGGTCGCATAGCACCGAGCTGGAGAAGCGGGCGGCGCAGTTTGGTCTGCCGGTAGTGACGGTGCCGTGCACGGGCCGTTGGGATTGGAAGGCCGTGGGCCGCATCCGCGAGTTAGTGAAAGCGCACGATGTGGATGTGCTGCATACGCACGGCTACAAGGCCGACATTTATGGCTATGCGGCTGCTTGGCCGCATCGCGTGGCCCTGGTGGCCACCTGCCACAACTGGCCCAGCCGCCTGCCGAGCATGCGCGCATACGCCGCGATCGACCGGTTGGCGCTGCGCCATTTCGACAGGGTCGCCACGGCGTCCGGCCCGGTCGCCGAAATCCTGAGCCGCTGGAAGGTTCCGGCGCACAAGTTGAAGACCATCCCCAATGGCGTCGATCTGGAGCCTTTTCGCGAACTGGCGCCGTCGCTGCGCCAGGATTTCGACGCGGGCTCCGGCAGGCTGGTGGGTTTCGTGGGCAGGCTGGTGGCGGGCAAAGGAGGCAACGTACTCCTTTCCGCCGCGCAGCAAGTGCTGGCCGCGTTTCCGGACGTGAAGTTTGTGTTCGCGGGCGAGGGCCCGGCGCGCGCCGAATGGGAAGCGCTGGCCGCGCGGCTGGGTATTGCCTCGAAGGTGGTCTTCGCCGGCAGACGGGATGACATGCCCGCCGTCTATGCCTCACTCGACATAGTCGCGCTGCCATCGTTTCAGGAAGCCATGCCCATGTGTCTGCTCGAAGCCCTGGCCGCCGGAAGGCCAGTGGTGGCCACAGCCGTGGGCGCGGTGCCGAAGGTGATTGTGCCCGGAGTCACGGGATTGCTTTGCGAACCCGGAGACGCGCGCGGGCTGGCGATGTCACTGCTGCGGCTGCTGCGCGATCCGGAACTGGCGCGCACTATGGGGATGCATGGCCGCGCGCACGTGGCGCGGCATTTCGCCGCCGAAGTGGTGGGCCGGAGTTATCTGGGGTTATATCAAGAGGCGTTACAGGAGCATTGGCCCCAGGCGGAAGTTACTCCTGAATGGCAGCGGAGCCGTCCATGACAGACGAGGGTCCAGTGCAAGTTACAATCATCGCGGCCTGCCGCAATGAGAAACGGCACATACGCCAGTTTCTGGACTCGCTGCTCGAGCAGGATATGTCCGGCATGTCTTGGGAAGCGATCATCGCCGACGGCATGAGCAGTGACGGCACGCGCGAGATCCTGCGGGAGTACGGCGCGCGCCATCCGCAGTTGCGCACCATCGATAATCCACGGCGGGTGGTTTCGCCGGGGTTGAACGCCGCCATTGGCGCGGCGCGAGGCGCCATCGTGATTCGCATGGACGCGCACACCCGCTACGCGCCCGACTATTGCCGGCGATGCGTGGCGGAGCTGGAGCGCACCGGCGCGGACAACGTGGGCGGGCCGGCGCGGACGCGCACGCAGGGGACGCGCGCGAGGGCTTTCGCCGCCGCCTATCATTCGCCTTTTTCGACCGGCGCCAGATTCCACGACGAGACCTATGAAGGCTGGATCGACACGGTGCCTTATGGCTGCTGGCGCAAGGAGACATTGGAGCGCCTGGGACTATTCGACGAGTCACTGGTGCGCAATCAGGACGATGAGTTGAATCTGCGTCTGATCCGGGCGGGCGGAAGGATCTGGCAAAGTCCGGAGATCGTGTCCTGGTATTCGCCGCGATCGACGCTCACGGCTTTGTTCCTGCAATATTTCCAGTATGGCTTTTGGAAAGCGGCGGTAGTGCGCAAGCACAAAATTCCGGGATCGTGGCGGCACCTGGCGCCGGTACTGTTCGTGCTCACCCACATTGCGCTGCTGGGGGCGTTAATCGTCACGGCGGCCACGCATGCCAGTGAATTCGCGCTGGTGGGCCGCGTGTGGCTGGCTTTGGTTCTGGCGTATGCCGGGGCCAACATGATCGCGTCGGTGGCCGCCGCGCGGAAATCCGGCTGGGCCACTCTCCCTTATCTGCCGGCGGTGTTCACCGTGTATCACTTTTCCTGGGGATTAGGCTTCTTGGCGGGCTTTCGATGGTTTCTTCCCGGCGCCGTGGCGCCCGTTACCACCGACTCTTTCTTCACCCGGATCTCGCGATAACATGCGCAGGTTAGTCGACATAGTCATTGCCTTCGTGGCGCTGGCCGTTTTGAGTCC
>Ga0181534_10002907_pt1 | contig 10340 bp, 10 predicted proteins | sample PEATcosm2014_Bin_37_FD_119758 | JGI IMG/M metagenome (GOLD analysis project Ga0181534, IMG submission 119758) | Peatland microbial communities from MTU Mesocosm Facility, Houghton, MI, USA - PEATcosm2014_Bin17_10_metaG | ecosystem: Environmental > Terrestrial > Soil > Wetlands > Peat | place...
CTCGAGCTGCTTTTCTGGATGCGCAGACCGCCAAGCTGCATTCGCCCTAAGCTGTTTAGCTCGCAGCTTCGGCTGCGAGTATCTCCGCTGTTGATAAAGCGCCTGACACTGCTTGCAGCACCTAACATTGCTTTGAGAGAACGGCTTAGACCGAGCGCGTTTGATAAAAAGTTCTTCCGGCTTGATCTCTTTGCACCACTTGCACAGTAAGTCCATACATAACCTCCTAGTGAGGTATGTATAGTACCATTAGTAGTGCCGATATTCATCTAGTATCTCGTAAGTTATTGATCAGGCTTGACTGTCCCATTTCACGATGCGGCAGTTAATAGCCAAAGTGTGTACTATTCCGAAGCCGCCGAGATAATACCAAGCTATACCTTTAGACCGTCCGTAGTCGGTGGGGATCTTGCCGCGCATCTCCTCGGGCACCGCGATCGCTTCTGCGACCGTGTCGTTGCCGAAGAAGAAGATCCAGTCCGAGAGCCCGTTGGTCCACGGCGTGGTCGTGATGCCGTCCGTGCCGATGCCCTTGGGGATGTTGGTCTGCTCGATGTAGCGCGTGTTCTCGTAGCGCCCGATCTCACCATTCATGATCAGCGCGAAACCGGTCTCGCTGTACTGGTGGATGGCCTCGAGCGCGTTCTTGAACGTGCGCAGCGTGGTGGGCCAGGCGATGGCGTAGTAGTCATCCGCGATGTAGGCCGGGATATTCCGCTCCTTCATCGCATCCGTGATCGCCTTGGCGTGGTTGTTGTTGTAGGCGACTGAGTTAGTTCCCGTCACGGTGCCCGAGCTGTAGAGCGTCACGGCGTTGGCGCTCGAGCCTCCCACCGGAATCACACGCAGCAGGCACTGGTTGAACTGGCCCCAGGCGAGGCGGTCAATCGCTTTGACCGTGTCGTTCTTGAGGGCCTTCTTGATGATGTCCTCGACCGGGAACTTCGACAGATTGTCGAGCTTGCCAGAGTAGGGAACCGAGTTACCGGCTTCGGTGATGGTGAGCGTGCCCTGAGTAATCGTGAAATTGGTCTCGGGCAGCGTATTGGTCTCCAGGAGCACGCCACCCGCGGTAGCGACGTCCGAGACCACGTCCCAGGTGAAGGTATCGCCCTTCTTCTTGCCCTGCTGGGAGATGTCATGGACGTCTGCGAACTGGCGAAACTTCACCAGTGGCTGGACGTTCATGCGCAATACGTTACTCAACTGCCTGGAGTACAAATATCCTCCAAGACTCGAAACGGCCCAGACCTGTCCCGCCACGTTAAATCTCCTCTCTAACGTATTGAGAACGTTGGGCTTTTCTCTCTGCCCACCATTGCTTCATACGGATAGAATGTCGCTGTTTCCGATCTTCTGATTGAAGACGGCCCGTTAAAGTCCTAGACACGGCTAGCTTGTGAGCATCGGATAGGGTCTTGCCCATGTGCGCTGCTGAGAGCTTCGCCTTTGTGCTGGGCTGCTGCTTGAAATACCGCCCACCCGGACGGACGTTGAATAGCGGTCCAGTACCGTCTTCCTGTCTTCCGATCATTGCGACCAGAAGCTCTTCCATCTCAAATGCCTCATCGGCATCTTTGGCTGGAATTCTTTCGTATCGAGGTTTCAGGCCCTTGGAAACGAGATCACGGATATGCGCCCCTATGGGGCTGGGTTGGAATCGGTGCTTATAGGCGCGGTCATGAATGCCCTTACCTACATAAATCGGTCCACCCGTAATGGGGGAGAACAATACGTAGGTGTAGAGGGGTTGCTTAACCGAGACGCCTAACATGTGACTCCATACGCTTACCGGCGCGAATGGACGATGGGGCTTAACCCTCGGGCCTTAGCCATCCGTTCGATGACTGTGCCCACGTCCTCTTCGCCCTCTTCCTCAGGCGGTGCGGACTGTCTTGCAGCCGCTGACGGCACCTGTGAAAGAGTTCTCTTCCGTTCCAGCTTGTCGGCAGTCTTCGAGCCTTTCAGAGCCACGCCGAATCGATCCTTGATCTCCTTGCCTATCGACCGGTAGGCGGTCGAGAGCGGAGTATCCGGAGCTTCCTGCTTCAGTCTCGCTAGACGCGACTGGAACAGTTCACTCAACATCGGATCGTCGAGTATCTCTTTCTGCTCTGACTCCAACTGAGCCAGTTCGGTCCTGAACGATAAGCGCTGATCGACTGCCCGCAAGACGTCCGGAGTCACCTCGGATGGCCTTGCGCTTAAGGCAGATGCCAGCTTCTCAATCGCCTCTTCGTCTCCCAGTGCTACTGAAGCCAGGAGTTTCTTCAGGTCGTCTTTCTCGACCCTGACCGGCTCGTCTTTCGATAGAGCCTGCCTCGCAGCATTTCTAACACTTTCTGCGGCCTGATGCAAATAGTCGTCCGCGGACTCCACTTTCTGCGCCGCCGACCGAATCTCCTTGATCGTCTGCCACTTCTCCCGGCCGTTGACGATCTGCCGGTAATAGGTTTCCCCGTTCACCTCTTTTGTGTCAGAGTCGGTATCGTCGGCGACCGCGGAGCCTTCGGTCTGTAAGCGCTTGGCCTCGGCCTTGGCCGCTTCCTCCTCCTCGGCAGCAAGGCGTTCAGTCCTTGCCGACTCGTCCTCCTTTTCTACGCCCTCGATGTCGTCCGGACGGCCTTTCTCCGCGTTGTCCGCGATGGCTTCGATCTGCGCCAAGCGGCCCGCAATTCGCTCCTCGTTGACCTCGCGGGCTTTCTTCTGAGCCTCTTCGGGGGTCAGGGTTTTGACTTCCTCTTCGCTCACGACACATCCTCCTTAATCGCCTCTGTGGCTTGCAGGCCCGCTCGGATCGCATCTCCGAGCCAGCCCATCACGGTCTCCGCGATCTTCACCTTCATCTGAGCCGCCACGATCTTGGCTGGCTCGAAAGGGTCAGCGCTTCTCAAGGCAGCCAAGCCCTTTTCAATGTCCTTCTCCGCGCACTGCGTGAGATAGCAGCCGATGTCGCTTTCCATGAACTGCTCGACCTGCTTGCCGAACACCGCGGTTCTTAAAGTCGGATCATCCGGATTTAGCACTGCTCTTGCTCTTGAGTTTCGCCTGCGCCATCGAGCCTTCCTGCTGCTTGTCGGCCATCGTCATGTCCTTGGCAGCGCCGAAGTCCCGGTCCTCCACCTCACCCTCGCGCTCCATGCCGGCGCGTTCCTGTTCGGCCAGATGCTCAAAGAGCGCCAGACGCGCCTTGGAATCATGTTGCTTGCCGGCAATGGCGATCTTCGTCAGATTGTCTCGCCGGTTGGTGCGGTCCTTGATCTGGTTGGCTTCGTGCTTGCTCTGGGCCGATGCCGTGGGGCCCTTCTGCAACGCCATGGTGAGCTGCTGAATCTTCTGCATCAGGCTCGCCACGGTCGGATCTTGTCCGTCGATCTGGAAGCGCGAGCCGTCCTGATAGCCTGAGAGCGCACAGCCTTCCTTCCAGATCTCTTTCAGATCGATGCCGGGCGGCACCTTCTGCACGAACTTTTCATAGGTCATCAGCCAGTAGACCCAGCGCTGCAGCTTGGCCTGTGGGTCGGTCGCTCCCATGCCGACGTTGACCTGAACGGTCAGCTCTTTATCCAGGATGGCATCGGTCATCTGCGAGACGCCGTACTTCTGGAACGCCTGTGCCTTTTGTCCTGCGAGCTTCAGGATCACCATGTCGGTCTCATACTGCTGCTCAAGCATCACGATATGGCGCAGCACGGGTTGTACGAAGGTCTCGACATAGGTCTTGAGCATGTATTCGGTGAGCAGGTTGGAGGGTCCCTGCAACATGCGCATGGTGTTGGTCGATTCTCGCCCTGACCTTTGGGCCGTGACCTGCATGGGATTGAAGTTGCCGACCAAGTCTGAGAAGTCGCTATCCACGCGATCCTCTTCCAGATAGGCGGACTGCGTGACGTCAGGCCAGGTCATCTCTTTGACGTCCTCCTCCACGTTATCAACCAGCGTGATGCCACCGGGGACGTTGCGCACGAGGGAAGCCAGATCCACGTTCTTGCCGCGTTTGGCGAGATAGCGCTTATTGAGCACGAAAGACACATTGTCCTTGCGCTGATTCGATATGACGTTCGCCTCATCCTGCAGCGGCTTCACCAACTGCGGCACTGAGGTGGGAATGGTCTTGTGGGTCTCCAGGATCACGCTTCCCATCACGTAGGGCCGATGGCCGTGCCACACAGTGTTCTTCAAGGGCTCCGGATCGGTCAGCATCAACTGACTGGAGATCGTGTAAAACTCCCAGTCTTCCCCGTCCCAGCGGTGGATATGACGGTGTATCCAGACGATGTCGTAATCGCTGATGGTGCGCTTCTGCTGCTGCGGGTCCTGCGCGTACATATTGCGGCTGGCGCGCGTGCTGTCATCCTCGTTCGCCGTGTAGGCGAAAGCGCGTGTAGAGCTGTACTTCTTCCAGCGCTGACCCTTGGGGTTCGGATAATCCATCCGATCCTTCACGTCGCACCAGTACATCGGGATCATGTCGATCAGGTACGGAGAGGTTCCAATCGGATCGTGCCAGGAGGCTGACGGATCAATGCGGATGTTCTCGATGGGTCGCAGGTCTATGACCGGCTTGTCCTCCAAGCTCTCCGCGCGTCCTTGCTCATCGTGCCGCTCGAGGAATCGCCAGTAGACGTGGGCGCATACTGCCCCCTGTACCTGCGCATCCTGAATGCCCCCCATGCAAACCTGAAACCACGGGATGGTCTTGGTTAGTCGATACTGAAGCAGTTGCTTCATCACATCAGCAGAGACCAGTTCGGCCTTGTCCTCCTGGTTCTGAGCGCTGACGTCCAGCAAGTCCATGTTGGAGAAGAAGGCCGCAGCGGCGGCGGCTTCATTCTTGCGTATAATCGCGCGTGTCTTGGGACGGAAAAGGTTCGAGCGCTTCTTGAAGAGTTCCCCTAAGTATTTGCTGTCGCCGGGGTGCTGGTTATTGAAGGCCTTGATGGAGTCGTCCCACTTCTGCCGGTAGTTGCTGTCCACATAGCTTGTCGAGAAGCGAAACGAATCCTTGGCACGGCGTAACCAGTTGGGGGCTTTCTTGCCTTGGTCGTCGTCCGAGACTTCGGTCTCAATGCCGGCCTGATCCTCGGCTTCCTCCCCCATCTCATCGCCCATGTAGTCACCGGCTTCGGGATCGGTGATCGAGGGCGGCTGAGGCCGCCACTGGGTTGACTGGGTAGGCATCAGTGGAACCCCTTCTGTTGCTTGTAGACCCACGATGCAGGGACGATAGGTAGCGTCCCATCCCAAGCGCCACGCTTGAGTCCAAACGCCTCCAGCAGTTGGCCGCCGAACTCTATCGAGGTCTGCGTGACTTCTTTGGGCGTACCGAGCTTGTGACGGGGAAGCAGGGCGGCAAAGCCATCCTGTCCGATAACCCGATGTACTTCTGATGCAATCGAAAGATGACGGATGACGAGGTTCCGTCCCTGAAATCCCACCGTCCACGGATGATCCGGATACGCCCGGTTCAGCGCCTTTCCGATCTGCAATGCCAGGTCACGGTCGCTGGCTTCATCCAGGTCGCCTTGCTCAATGACTTTCATTGCTGCGTCGTTCCGGGCGGTCGGTAGATACCCGTCGATCCCATGTCCGTGCTGTCGAAGTTGCGCTTACCCCCACCGAACGAATACACCCGGTGATCCGGCTCCTTGAAGCTCGCTCCCCACTCGCGCTCGACCATCTCGAGCAGGTTGAAGTTGCGGCTGGTCACCTTCAGCACCGGCTGGGGTGGGGCGATGGGGGCTACCTGAGGTCCCAACGAAATGACCAAGGCGACAATCGAGCCCTGCAGCAACTGCGTGCCGGCAGCGGGAAACTGCGTGACCACGATGTTGGGCGGAACGGTCAGCGAGTTGGTGTAGCTGATCTCCGATATGAGGCCCAATGCGGCTACTTCCGACTGGGCCTGCGTCTGCGTGAGTCCGACCAGGATCGGCAGCGTCACGATGACGCCTTCCGAAATCACCAGGGCGATAGACGTTCCAGTGAGTACCTGCGTACCGGCCACAGGGCTCTGAGAGCTGACTTCGCCCGCGGGGACGGTAGGGGACAGGGCTGATGTGACAGCCCCCAGGGCCAGGCCTGCGCCTGCTAGGAGTGCGGAAGCCGCCGATAGCGTGAGATTCAGGACATTGGGAACCGTGACAAGCTGTGGCCCCACGCCCTGCGCCAGGAGTGATGTGTAGCGCAGGTGGGGATATCGCTTGAGCGCCGGCTCGTACAGGCGTATGTCCCAGCCACCACCGGGGATGCGGTAGAGGAAGGCAGGCTGCCGGATGGTCTGAGCATAGAGATACGCCCCGAGCATACGAGCCCGAGGGATATGCCGTATCCCGATGGCCTCGACCTGAAGCATTTACTTCAGTTCGACAAGTTCAACCGTGAAGGCCGCCGTGTAGGTCGATGCCGGAAGCCCGACGAGTGCGAGTGAGATGAAGCCGGAAGCCGGTACGAGAACACCAGCGGGCTTCTGATTGAACTCGTAGGGCGCGAACTCGTTCCACTGCTGGCTGTCCATGACGTTGCCCGCCGATCCCACGGTCGTCACAACCAGATAGGTGGCCGTGACGGAAGAAGCCGATGAGCCGCCGTTGGTCGGCAATGCGCTGACGCCCGTGCCGCCCGTTCCTGCGCCTGAGCGGCGCATGAGCTGCACTTGCCCGATGGCAGCGGCGGTCTGGGCCGCTGTCGCAACAACCCGAGTCACCAGAATGGGGACCGTGGAACTGGTGGCAATGTTGAAGATATCGATGGTCGATCCCGCGCCGGCCGTGGTGGGGATCGTCATCGACGGCACGGTGATCGTATAGGCTTGGCCGCAATCAATTAACATACATCACTCCTAGCGTTGAAAACTCACGGGCAGGAAGGTCCGTGACCGCCTGCGGAATGGAAAAGTTGCACCCGTAATCGGCGTGGAATGCACCGGCACCACAATGCCCGCCGAACTGACAAAGTTAGCCGTCGTCCAAGGCGCTGCAATTGTGCCGAGCACATTATCCTGATATTGCGAGGCCTGCACGAAATAGGTGTTGGCGCTTCCCAGAAGAGATGAGGCCAAGGTATAGCCGCCACCTGCAGTGAACGTATCCGAACTGGTACTGCCATCGAGCATATAGCAAGCAAAGGAATCTCCGGCAATGCCCGTCGCAGTCGGGCCGGCATGAGAGGTTACGAAAGAGGTATTGGTATAAGTCTGCGGTGTCCCACAGAGCGTGCCGCTCGTTAAGCGGCCGGAGAACATCTGAATTTGCGCGGCGAGATAAATCGGACCGTTACTCACTGCAAAGGTATAGGTCTCTCCCGTGGTTCCCGTGATGTTCTGAGCCTGATAGACATAGATGCGAAAAGACACACCAGAAATGGTCGTTGCAAAGGGATTGAGTCCCGTGATCGGCGTCCAGCTATTGCCTGTCGTATCGCCAAAGCTCAAGAACGGCTGGGCTGAGAGGGTTTGCAGGAAGGCAATACCGGCATCGCCAGTCACTGTATTCAAATGACCTGTGGTAAGGCTTCCCCCTGCCGTGGTCAAAGCTGCAGCGATGGAGGATCGATAGCCCATCAGGAATACAGATTCGAGGGCAGAGTGCTCGAATTAATGATCGGACTCGTGCTCATGGCGGCCGTGGCTCCATTCTGCAGCGCCAACTGCCAGTTCTGGCACATGATGAAGACAATGCCCACCTGATGACAGTCGTTCGCCACGATCTGCATAAGATTGGTGTAATTGTTGAACGAGAAAGTGGGCGGCTGAGTGAAGGTATCGACGCCGGCTTCGCCGTAGACACAGACGCGTCCAGGCGCCATGGCGACAAAGGAATTCCAGACTCCGGTATCGCCGGAACTGGGGGGATAGGCATCGATCCCGATCACATCCACCATGCTCGTGCCGCGTACGTAAGCTGCCCCTGAGGTATCAGGATACCCCGCTGAACCATCGCTACCGGCATTGGTGTTGAACTGGAAATACAAGTTATGAAGCGTCAATCCCGGATAACTACTGGAAGTAAAGTTCCAGAGGAAATTTCGTACAAACAGCCACCATTGCTTGAATTGTGCTCCGGTTGCATAACCTCCCCCCCCAAAGGCCCACCACCAACCGCCCGCGGAGGGCGCTCCCAGCGTGCATTCATGCCCGTGACGAAAGATAAAGGGCTTGCTACCCGTCGCTTGATTGAGCTTCAATAGCAGCGTTCCGATCTGAGTCAGATTAGCAACGAAGTTGTTATAGGTCGTAGTGCCCGAAGTCAGAATATTGGGAAACGGGTTGGGATAGGCTGAACCTGTCCCCACTCCCGCATCGCCCAACGCAGGATTGGTGAGCCAGCTTCCGCCTGCATTGGCATTCGCCGGATTGTTGAAGAAGGCTGAGACCTGCAGAATCCGTCCAGCATTCAAATGCTGGGACGCAATCGTGACAAAATCGATGGGACTGGGAAGTGTCTGCTGAGTCGCGACTCCCCCGTTATTCGGACCCTGCACATTCATCGCCACAGCGCCCGGACACAGCGTGGTCCCAGTCACCGTGAAATTAGGACTCGTACCGACAAAGACATCGTCCGGAGACTCCGAGGTGCTCTGCGGGAATTCGTTCAAATGCTGACCGCAGACCAGCCCTACTTTCCCGGAAGAAGTCCCCAACGACTGTAGGTACGGCAAGTAATTCGCGTAGGAACTCGCCGTTGATGTAGTCGTGCCCTGCACTGCGGCGGAAAGTGGGCCGCCACCGGCCGAATTGGTGCCAAAGACCTGATAGGTATAGGTGGTGGATGGCGTAAGAGGGGTATCGGTGTAGCTGAGACTGGTGACGCCAGTGGCTACCACGCTGCCATTGCGCTCGACCGTATAGGCTGTAGCCCGAGAGGCCGCCGACCACGACAGCGATATGCTCGTCGATGTCTGCCCCGTGACCGCAAGGCCTGTGACCTGAGCAGGGGAGGCCGAAACAGGAGTGGCGCTGGCTTGAGCGGGCGCGCTCATGCGTGGCGGACTCTCGGCGGTCGTCACCACGACCTGAAAGCTGTAGGAGGTCCCGTTAGTCAAGCCGGTAACGTTGTAGGAGCCTGAGGACTGCGTGATCAGTAGCGTCCAGGTGTTGGCGATGTACTGATAGAAGCTGAAGCTGAAGAAGCCCGGAGGTCCGGTATAGGTCGCGCTCAAGGCCACAGCGCCGTTGCCGGGAGTCGCATTGAGGTTCGCAGATGGCACGGGAATGAGCGCCGTAGGCCCTGACGCTCGTCGTGCGATGAGCTTGCCGCGGCCTGTGGTCATACGACTTCAGGCTCGAGCGAGGTCTGATCGACATATTCCGGCGTGACGGGCTCGATGTCGTAAATACGAGACGCTGCGTCGATGATATCGACCAAGCCACCAAACGGGAAAAAAGAAACTTGCAGCCTGAATCTCTCCGTTAAGTCATACCGGATGTCATTCTCGTCCTTCCGGATGATGCGCTGCGATACCCGATACTCGTAGCCGGCCGCGATCATTCCTCGCTGGGCGCTGGTGAGTCGGTTAGGGTCAGTGGCGTATGGAAGATAGAAACGGTGGCCTCGAATATCTGGCACCAGGCGTTGAACGCGGTCCTGCTTGCTGCGCTCCCCATCTCTGGGCCACTCAAGCTCCACGATCTCGAAACTGGCTTTTTCAATCCGCTGCCGCTCATGGAAATAGTCAAGGTCCGCAATGGCGCCATAGCGTTCATACCCTACGTGCAGGCCCATCATGCCCGGAGCTGACTTCCACTTGTGCCACAGATCGCGCATCCATCGCCAGCGGTCCATCAGGTCCATTTTGTGATCCACACCATCCAGCAGATACTTATTACCCGCGGCATCGATGCCTAAGACCACCATGGCGGTGTTGGCGCTGTCTTTCTTCATCGAGCGCGCCGGATCGATCAGCAGATAGCCCATCAGGGTGAGGGGTCGGACCTCGTAGACCTGGAGGTCATTGACGTTGAACATGCGTTGGTGGCCGGCCAGAGGATTCGCGAGTAGTTGGCAAGCAACGGTTGCCTCACCCTGATCCCTGACTCGACGATCCCACTCAGCTTTAGTAAAGAGTACAGGTCGTCCATCCATGGACCCATCGTGCGTGGCTGGGTAAACCCTGGGCTTTGCAGCACCACGCTTAATGATTTCAGCGTAAGTGTCGGCGTAGTGATATCGGGTACCGATGAGCCACTTCCTACCACCCATCGTGCCGAGGTTATCGGACAGTTCCCAAGCTTCTGTGGTCTTGGCAATCTGCTCGGGGGTGTTGACGCTTTCTCGCGTGACGACATCGTCATAGATCATCAACTGGAAGTGCTTGGAGGTGGGCTGACCGTCCACGAGTCC